>Ga0075029_100000469_pt1 | contig 23107 bp, 15 predicted proteins | sample LitLauG_LLR_2013_FD_71391 | JGI IMG/M metagenome (GOLD analysis project Ga0075029, IMG submission 71391) | Freshwater sediment microbial communities from North America - Little Laurel Run_MetaG_LLR_2013 | ecosystem: Environmental > Aquatic > Freshwater > Creek > Sediment | place: USA... | reverse complement strand
GAATGGGCCGCACCCACGACGGCGGCATCGGCCAATTGCCCGATCATGCCGTTGCCACCTGCCTCAATCTGGCCGGCGCCAAGCCACAGGAGGTGGATGCGGTGGCCGTGGTGCGGCCCATTCCGAATGCCGATTTCCACTTGAAGCTGCGCACGCAGTTCCCCGCCAGCCGCATCGTGGTGCTGGAGCACCACCTGGCCCACGCAGCGTCGGCGTTCTACCCATCGCCGTTCGAGGAAGCCACCGTCCTGGCCCTGGACCGCGGCAGCGACTTCCGTTGCGGCTCGCGCTGGCAGGCCCGCGGCACTGCGATCACGCTGGAGTTCGAACACTACTCGCCCGACTCGCTCGGCGATGTCTATGGCCGCGTTACCGAGCTTCTCGGCTTTGAGTCCAATGCCGACGAACACAAGGTGCAATGGCTCTCGGTGGCGGGCGACGCGCGGTATGTGGATCTATTCTCGAAGATTCTTTCGGTGGCGCCTTCGGGCCCGCGCGTCGACCGATCGTTTTTCAGCACGGAGCGCGTGACCCACGGCGGCTTCGGGCCCCGCTTCTACGAGCGGCTCGGCTTGGCGGACGGAGCGCTCATTCCCGACGACCTCCGCCCCCACATCGCCGCCGGAATTCAGACGGCGGTGGAACAAGCCGTGATCGAAATGGCCGGTGAGGGCACCAACCTCTGCTTCGCCGGCGGGCTCGGCCTGAATGCCCTGCTGGTATCGGCGCTGGAGAACCGATCGCGATACCAAAACACTTTCGTGCAGCCGGTATCGGGTAATGCCGGCACGGCAGTGGGTGCCGCCATCGAGACCTGGCACAGCGTGTTCCGTCGCACCGCCCGCGTTCCCTTCTCAAGCCTGGCGCTCGGGCCCGCCTACACGGCCGCCGAAATCAAGCAGGTGCTCGAAAACTGCAAGCTGCGCTTCCGCTATATGGTCACCACCGATGAAGTGATCGAAACGGCGGTGGCCCAGTTGAACGACAGCAAGATCGTGGCCTGGATGCACGGCCGCATGGAGTTCGGCTCGCGCGCGCTTGGAAACCGCAGCATTCTGGCCTCGCCGCAGAATCCCTATTCCACCGAAAACCTCAACCTCTTCATCAAGCACCGCGAGCCCTTCCGCAAATTCGCCGCGTCGGTGCCGGCCGAATTGGCCGCCGAGTATTTCGAGGTCGGCCCCAACGCGCGCTATTTAGCCACCGTGGGACAAGTGAAGCCGGAGCATCGGAGCACGTTTGCGGCCGCGGTCCTGGCCGGAGACCTGGTGCGCGTCCACACGGTGGACCGCGACGAGAACCCGCTCTACTGGAGGCTGCTCCACGCCGCCGGCAAAGCCACCGGCCTGCCGGTCCTCTACAACACGTCGTTCAACCTCTTCGGCGAACCCCTGGTCTGCTCCACGCGCGACGCCGTGCGAAGCTTCTACGCGTCGGGGATTGATGCGATGTTTGTCGGCAATTTCTTCTTGCAGAAATAGCCGCGGCCTGCCTTGACCGAAAAGTGGACGGTGTATGATGTCCCGGTGGACGATCAGGTGTATTCTGCACAAGTACCCAGCCGACCGGTTTGGCTGTCCGGGGCGGTTTTGACGTTGCTCAACAAGATAGTGCTTCCAGTTCTCTGGCTTGTTTTCGTCGCGGGCGTGCCTATTTGGGCGTTCGTTACCTATGGAAGGCTTTCCATCGCCGACGGCTTCGGTTTCATTGTTGTGTTCGTCTTGGTCAGTACGGTCGTCATGATGTGGATGACTGTGCATCTGCAGCGGGTGGGTTATGACGGTCGCGAACTCGTGATCGGGAACTACTGGCACGAGGTCCGGGTCCCGTTCGACCAAGTCGCGGCAGTCGAGTCGGTTTGGTGGTATCGCTCGCGGCTGGTCCGCATCCGTTTCAAAAGCAGCACGCCGGTTGGCTCCTTCGTGTACTACCTTCCGAAATGGGGACCGGTGCGAGGGTTGTTCACGAAGCCGGAAGAGGAACTCAAGCAACTAATCTGGCCCGAGTTCCGGTAGACGACCAGTTCCCTTCATTGCTTCCTCTGCGCGCAAAACCCAGCCCTTCGACATCGCGTCTCTGTGGTGAAGTTACCGCTGGCAGGTTACTGTCCTCCGCTCGTAGCGGGCGCTTCCCCACCTTTCAAATACTTCGCATACCACGCCAGGTACCGCTCCATCCGGTCCTTCTGATAACTCGGCCGCGAGATCCCGTGAAACTGCCCCGGGTAGACCACCAATTGCGCCGGCACACCCAGGCTTCGCAGCGCCTGGTACATCTGCTCGCCGCCGGCCAGCGGCACGTTGAAATCCTTCTCGCCCCCCAGGAACAGCGTCGGCGTCCTGATCTGGTCGGCATGCAGGAACCCATACGAAATCCGCGCCCACGGTTCCAACCCCACCTTCCACGGAGGGCCGATCTCTTCGTCGTACTGAATGATGTACTGGTCCACGCCGTAGAGCGCGATCGGAAACGCCGTCCCCGCGCCGCTCGTCGCGGCCTTGAACCTGTGGTCCTTGGCGATGATGGCGTCGGTCAGAATACCGCCATAGCTCCACCCGCCCACGCCTAACCGGTCGGGATCGGCCTGGCCGATCGAGACCACGTAATCCATGGCGGCCTGGAGATCGAGGACCTCTTTGTTCCCCCAATCCGCCGCGATTGCCAGCTGATATGCCTCGCCCCGGCCGGAACTGCCACGATAGTTCACAGCCACCACCACGTAGCCGTTCGCCGCGAAGAGTTGCCGTTCGAAGCTGAACGAATGGCCATCCTGACCGTTCGGCCCGCCGTGGATCCGCAGCAGCGCCGGGTACTTCTTGCCCGGCTCATAGTCCGGCGGCTTCACCAGAAGCCCGTGCACTTCGTTGCCGTCCTTGGCCTTGCAACTGAACTCTTCTGTGGCCCCGAGCTTGAATTCGGCTAGGACCGCTTCGTTGTGGTGCGTGAGCTTGCGCAGCGTGCCGTCTTCCAGCACGTAGACCTCGCCTTGGCTCGTGTCGCTGGCGGAGAGCAATGCAATGCGTCCATCCTTGCCCTGCTCCAGCGCCGAGATCATGCCGTTGCCCTTGACCATTCCCTGCACCGCGCCGCCGTCGGCCGGAACGCTGGCCGGGTACTCCCAACGGTCGTCGGCAACCAGAAAAAACACCGAAGATCCGTCGGTGGAAAAGCGAGGCGAGCTCACGCCGCGGTCGAACTTCCCGGCAATCAGCCTCGGTTCGCCGCCGGCCGCCGGAATCACGGCCAGGCGGTTCATGTTGTAGGCGCCCTGCCTGGCGCCGCTCGATTGCAGGTAGACCAGCCGGGAACCGTCGGGACTCCAGTCGGCGCGCCCGCGCGAGGCCGAGGCGTGAATGCCATCGTAGTGCGTCAACTGGCGCGTAGCGGCGCCGGCCCGCGCTTCCATCGTGTACACATTCCAGATGTTGTACCGGTCCGAATCCTTGCCCTCCTTCCCCAGAAACGAAATGGACTTGCCATCGGGCGACCAGGCCGGCGAGGCCACTTCCATGCTCTCTGCCGACGTCAGCGGCTCGGCCTTTTTCGTCGCCACATCGAAGAGATAGATCCGCGCCGGAGGCTGGGTCAGGTAGCCCTGCACGTCCTGCTTGAACTTATAGCGGTCGATCACGATGGGCTTCGGCGCCTTTCCCGGAGCGCCGCGGCCGCCTCCCCCACTGCCACCGGAGGGCTCTTCATCGGCAGGATCGTTGGGATCGCGGTCGGCCATCAACAGCAGGATCTTCTTGGAATCGGGCGACCACTCGTAAGAAGACAAGCGGCCCTTGAAATCGGTGAATTGTTGCGCCTCGCCTCCGTTGCGGTCGAGCAGCCAGATCTGGTTTCCCTTGGCCTTGCCTGGCCGGCTGGACGTGAACGAGAGGTAGCGCCCATCGGGGCTCCATCGCGGCGCGTTCTCGGCATCGGGGCTGGAGGTGATGCGCAGGTCTTGGGCGCCGTCCCAACTCACCATCCACACATCGGTGTCGCTCTTGTCGGCGGAGGTATCGACGGTGCTGAGCGTGTAGGCCACCCACTTGCCATCGGGTGAGATCTGCAGGTCCCGAACATCGTGGAAACGGTGCATGTCATCCACTTTGATCAGACGCTTCGCCGTGGACTGGGCAAAAACCACGGACCCGGCAAACAGGGCGGCCGCAATCCGCAGAGTCCTCAATGTAGGCATGATGTAAATCGTATCGCAAACGTTGACATCATGGCGAAAACTGTGTTACCCAAGATCAAATACCGTTGGTCGGTCTGCTGAGTCGCGGGCTGATAACAAAGCTTCAGTCCGGTTCGGCAGAATTCACATTTTTCACTCCGAGCAGAGGGAAAGGGGTACAAATATGCGAAATTTCCTCGGGTTGCTTACGATTTCTCTCGTTCTGGCGGCGAGCCTCGTCGGCCAGACCACATCTCTCAACGGAACCGTCACGGACCCGACCGGGGCCGCCATTCCAAACGCCGCCGTCACCATCGTCAATATTCAGACCGGTATCCAGCGCTCCACAACGGCCGACAGCCAGGGACGTTACACGATGGCGCAGTTGACGCCGGGAACGTACAAACTGACGGCCAAGGTCCCGGGCTTTACCGATGTGACGATCAACCAGGTCGAACTGCTAGTGAATGAGCCGGCCACGGTACCGTTGGTGTTCCAGAAACTCGGCGCCACCACGACGACGGTCACGGTGGAAGGAGTGGCGACGCAAGTGAACACCACGGACGCTTCGCTCGGCAACGCCATCAACAGCAACGCCATTGTCGAAATGCCAATGTATGCGCGCAACGTCGCCGGCCTGCTCGCATTCCAGCCGGGCGTGACCAGCTTCGGCTCGTTTGGCGCCCAGAACCTGGACTACCGTAGCGGTTCGGTCGATGGCGGCAAATCGGACCAGGGCAACATCACTCTCGATGGTGTCGACGTCAACTCTCAGAACGACCGCCAGGCCTTCACCAGCGTGCTGCGCATTACGCTCGATTCCGTGGAGGAATTCCGAACCGTCACCACCAACGGCGATGCCGCCACCGGAAGGGGCTCCGGCGCCGATGTCGCGCTGGTCACCAAGTCCGGCACCAACGATCTGCACGGCTCGCTTTACGAATACCGGCGCGGCACCGAGACTTCGGCCAACAGCTTCTTCAACAACCGGTCGGGTGTGGCCCGGCCTCCGCTGCTGATCAACCTGTTCGGCGGAAGTGCCGGCGGAGCGATCAAAAAGAACAAGGCATTCTACTTCATCAATTATGAAGGCCGCCGCGATGCCAGCGCCGGAAGCGTGACCCGCACTGTTCCCACCGAGTCGCTCAAGCAAGGGCTCCTGACGTACCACAACGCCGCGGGTCAACTCACGCAAATCGGCGCCGACCAGATCAAGCAGATCGACCCGGCCGGAATCGGCATCGATGCTGCCGCGCTCAAGGCCTTGCAAGCCCTGCCTGTGGGGAACAACAACGCCGTGGGTGACGGGCTGAACACGATTGGGTATAGCTTCGCCGCCCCTGGTTACAACGTACAGAACACGTATATCGCCAAGTTCGACTACAAGGTCGATAATGCCGGCAAGCACTCCCTGTTCATTCGCGGAAATCTGCAGAATGACTGGGCCAACAACGGCTCCTCCAACCTTCCTGAATTTCCCGGCCAGCCGCCGAATTCCGTGAGCCTGGCGAACAGCAAAGGCTTGGCCGCGGGTTGGACCGGCGTGCTGACATCGAGCCTGGTAAGCACGTTCCGCTACGGTTTGACGCGCGCCGGCAACGAGAATACGGGAGTCCTGGCCAGCAACTATGAGTGGTTCCGCGGATTCGATACGCCCTATGGAACCACTACGGGCACCTCGCGCATCATCCCGGTACACACGTTCTCCGAGGATCTTTCCTGGAACCACGGCGCGCACGATTTTCGGTTTGGCGGAATCTTTCGCGCCGTGTCGAACAGTTCCCTCAGCTACAGCAATTCCTTCAGCAGCGCCAGTTCAAACCCATCCTGGCTGAACGGTTCTGGTAACGATTTGACCAGCGGACTCAGCATAAAGAGCGGCGATCTGCAAAGCGCCCAATATGCGATGGGGGCACTACTTGGCCTCGAAGCTCAGGGTACCGCCAGGTATAACTACAAGGTAGACGGGACCCTAATTACTCCAGGTCTGCCAGTCGCCCGCGATTTCGTCAATCACGAGGGCGAGATGTACGCCCAGGACACCTGGAAGGTGACCAACCATTTCACGGTTACCGCCGGCCTGCGTCTGTCGCTGGCGCCGCCGGTATACGAAGCCAACGGCCAGCAGGCTTCCACGAACGTGCCTATCGCCGATTGGCTGGGTCAGCGCGCAGCCCTGGCCGATCAGGGTTTGTCTCAAATGGGGGCAGGCCTGATCACATTCGTCCCGGTGAACCAGGGCCGGGCCATGTATCCGTACCACAAGAACTGGGCTCCCCGGCTGGGCCTGGCATATTCTCCGAAGGCGGAAAGCGGCATCGCGAAGTTCCTGTTCGGGGGCGCCGGAAAAACTTCGATTCGCGCGGGCGCCGGTATGTACTACGACGTGATCGGCCAACCGCTGGCCCAAACCTTCAGCGCGACTACATTCGGCCTGTCAAACAATTTGACCAACCCTGCGAACATCCTGACCACCGCGCAAGTACCACGGTACTCAAGCTTCTTCACGGTGCCGAGCGCAATCGTGCCCGCGGCTCCTCCCGGCGGGTTGCCGCGCGTCTATCCTACCAGCGGCTCCGGATCGTTCGCCATCACCAATAGCATTGACGATGCCATCAAGGCGCCGTACACGATGAACCTGGATTTCAGCATCGGCCGCGAACTAGGCGGCGGATTCTTCGTGCAGGGATCCTACGTGGGTCGCCTTTCGCGTCACTCCCTCATCAATCGCGACCTGGCGATGCCCACTAACCTGAGGGACCCCAAGTCGGGCCAGACCTACTTCGACGCCATGTCGCAGTTGGCGACCCTGCTGGATTTCCAGGGGGTATCGATCGCCAATCTTCCCAAGATCCCATTCTTTGAGGACATGTGGGCGGGCGCGGCTGGTAATGGCCTGACGGCCACGCAGGTCTGGGCGAACGACTATAAGAACAACAGCAATCCGGGCGATTTCACGAACACTCTGAACAATGCCGACAACGGCGCCAATTGCAGCACTACCGGAACCGTATTCAAAGCGAACGGCAACGTGAAGCAAATGGGTTGCGGGGTCCAGGGACCCTTCATGGTCTTTAATCCGCAATTTTCCGCGCTCTCTGCCTACAGTTCCATTGGGATTGGCGATTATCACGCCATGCAGTGGACCATTCGCAAGCGCTTTTCTAACGGCCTGCAATTCGACCTGAACTACACCTGGTCCAAGTCAATCGATCTCGGCTCTACCACTGAGGCCGGCACCTGCAATCCGACCTGCAATCCTTCCACTTCCTCGTTCACCGGGTTCATCCAGAACACGTGGAATCCCGGCGCCATGAGGGGTGTTTCGGCCTACGACACGACGCACTCGGTCAACGCCTATGGGGTGTATCAACTCCCGTTTGGCCGCGGCAGGAAATTCGGCAACGGAATGAACCGGATTCTGGATGCGTTCGTCGGCGGTTGGCAAATCAGCGGCACGTACCGGCAGACTTCCGGTCTGCCGTTGACCATCGGAAACGGTCAGCGTTGGCCCACCAACTGGGAGGTCAGCGATAACGCCGCCCCCAACGGGCAGCCGATTCCAGCCGTGGTAAGCACCGGCAACGCAACTGGCATCGCCGGACCCAACTTGTGGCAAAACCCCGCCGCAGCCTTCGCCGCGTTCCGCGAGGATCTGGCAGGCGAATCGGGAAGCCGCAACTCGCTAAGGGGCGCTGGCTTCTTTGATATCGACACCGGCGTCTATAAAAACTTCACGATGCCGTATTCGGAGCGCCATAAGCTGCAATTCCGGTGGGAGAGCTACAACGTTACGAATTCCGTCCGGTTCGATCCGGGCTCGGGTTTGAGCGCCAACACGCTTTCTTCGTCGAGCTTCGGCAAGCTGAGCGCGCAGCTTGGCACGCCTCGCCAGATGCAGTTCGCCCTGCGCTACACGTTCTAATTGATCAACCTGCCCCACAAAAGCACTACCGCGCGATGTCACACCGTCGCGCACCGGTGATTCGTATCAGGTCGTCCGCTGTTAACAGCATCTGGCAGCCGCGCACCCCGGCGCTCACGGAGATCGCGTCCCACAAATCCGCGGTCTCATCGAGATAAAAGGGATAGGGTTTTCTCATCCCCACTGGGGAAACTCCGCCGCGGATGTAGCCGGTAAGCCCGAGCACCTCCTTCACCGCCACCAACTCGACTTTCTTGTTTCCGCTCGCGGCGGCCAGCGATTTCAAATCGAGTTCCGTATCGGCCGGAATGCACGCCACCACAACACCGGTGCGGTCGCCGCGCGCCACCAGTGTTTTGAAAACCTGCCCGGCCGGCATCCTTATAGCCTCGGCCACGCGAGGTGCGCTGAGATCGTCTCCGTCCACAGCGTACTCGCGCAGTTCGTAAGGGATGCCGGCCTGCTCCAGAATCCGAACGGCGTTGGTCTTACCAGCCATGCCCCATGACGGCCTCGCACGCCAGTGAGACCACCTGGGGATGAACCAGTTGGCGAAAATCCGCGATCTTCATGTGGACGACATCGCGATGAGTTCCGCCATTGAACGCAATCATCTCTTCACCGGCGAGCCCGCGATCGAGGTAGACGGGAATCCCGTACAGGTTCCCCATGGGCGGCATGGCGCCCACCTCGCAATCCGGAAAGAGGCGGGCCAATTCCTCCTCGGTAGCCATCCTCGCGTGCTTCAATCCCAAACAGACACGAAACTCCTGAAAATCCACGAGCCGGTTTGCCGGTACAACCACCAGATGATACTCGTTGTCCCCGAATATCACAACAGCCTTGGCAACCTCCCTCGTGGGCAGATGTTCGGCTGACGCTACCTGGCAGGCGGTATAGGCAATGGGGTGAACGGTGTGCTTATACTCGACGCGGTTGGTGTCGAGAAATACGCGCAGCTTCTCTAGAAGCGGCATAAGGACCTCCGCTTCCCCGATTCTACGCCCACCTGCCACCGAGTGGAAAGGGGGGTGCTTTGGTGGCGCAAACTGCCTTGTTACGCCGCCACATGCACCGCCGTCGCCTTCACAATCGCCGAGACCGCATCGCCGGCGGTCAACCGCAGTTCGCTGGCCGACTGCGCGGTCACTACCGCGACCAGCGGGAATCCGCAATCCAACTCGACCCGCGCTAAGGGGCCTTCCAGGATGACGGATCGCACCGTTCCGGCTACCCGGTTGCGCGCGCTCGAGATCTGGGCGAGGTCGCGAGTGAGCGCCACATCCTCGGCGCGAATGCAGGCGAAGACTTGGCCGGACTCGCCGGAATCGACGCAGGCCAGGCGCGCGGCACCCACCTCCAAGGTAAGCAGGCCGGCCTCGTGGCCCGCAATCCGCGCGGGCAGAACGTTCTCGACTCCCACGGACTCAGCCACTTTTCGATCGCTGGGGTGCCGGAACACCTCCTGCACGGGACCCGCCTGGCGGATGCGGCCATCGATCATCACGGCTATCCAATCGCCCAGGGCGATGGCCTCCATGCGGTCATGTGTGACCACGATGGCGGGGACGCCGCCCTCGATCAGCAAACGGCGCAGGTCGTGGCGTACCCGCAAACGAGTGAGCGCATCCAGCGCGGAGAGTGGCTCGTCCAGAAGCAGCAACGCGGGCCGGGCCGCCAGAGCGCGGGCCAGCGCCACGCGCTGCTGCTGGCCGCCCGAGATGGCGCGCGGCAGGCTACGGCCGAATTCGGCAAGGCCGAAGGTGTCGAGAAGTTTGCGGGCCGTGTCCGGGCTGGCCGCGTACCCCACGTTCTCCGCAACCGTGAGGTGGGGGAACAGCGCATAGTCCTGAAACAGAAAACCCGCGCGGCGTTGTTGGGGCGCGAGGCATCTGCCGCGGGCCATATCGCACCACGAGACATCTCCCAGACCGATGGTCCCCTCATCCGGACGTTCGAGCCCGGCGAATAGCCGCAACAGGGTGGTCTTACCGGAGCCCGATGGGCCGAACAGCACCGTTACCGGCGCTTCCGCGATGGGGATGCGCAACGCCGCATCCAGTTCAAATCCCGACTGCCGCCGCATGCGGCAGCGGCAGATCAGTTCGCCGGCCATACCGCCCAAACCCGGCGCTGCAGAGCATAGGTCGCCACTAGCACAGTGAAGGATACGCCGACCAGGAACAACGAGGTCCGGAGCGCCCCGAGGTAGTTCAGCGACTGCACCTGATCGTAGATCGAAATCGAAACGGTACGCGTGACGCCCGGGATATTGCCGCCCACCATCAGGACCACGCCGAATTCTCCGAGGGTATGCGCGAAGCTGAGGATAGCGCCGGTGGCGATACCCGGCAGCGCCAGCGGCACAATCACGCGGCGAAATGTTTGCAGGCGCGAGATACCGAGGCACCAGGAGGCTTCCAATAGCTTCCTGTCCACCGCGCCGAAGGCTGCGGCTACCGGCTGCACGGTGAAGGGCATGCTGTACAGCACGGAGGCTACCAGCAAACCCTGGAACGAAAACGGAAGGGTGCCGCCAGTTACGCGGGCATAGAGCGCGCCCACCGGGCTGCGCGGCGCCATCGCCAGCAGCACATAGAAACCCAGCACCGTAGGTGGCAGCACCAGAGGCAGCGCCACCACAGCCTCCACCGCAAACTTCCAGCGCCGCCGCGAGTACGTGAGCCAGTACGCCAGCGGCATGCCCACAACCAGCAGGATCGCGGTGGTAAAGAATGCCAGCCGAATGCTGAGCCAGATGGCCTGCCAATCCATCTCACTCGCCATCATTCGCGCCCGGAAGGGAGAATCCGAATTGTTTGAGCGCGCGCCGCCCCGCGGCCCCCAAAAGAAACGCCCGGAGTTCCGCAGCGGCCTCCGAGGGCTTCAAGACGATGCCGCCCTGCTCCATTTTCGGATAGGCCGTGAGGGGAATCTCCCAGTAGCGCCCCGCCGCGCGCACGGACGGAGCCATGGCAAGCGAGAGCGCGATGACTCCCACGTCGGCCGCACCGCTCTCCACGAACTGCATCGTTTGTGCGATGTTTTCCCCCAGCACGAGTTTCTTCTCGACCGTATCATACAAACCCAGCGAGCGGAGCGCCGCCTCGGCCGCACGGCCATACGGGGCGTGCCTAGGATTGGCGATGGCCACGTGGCGCACCGAGGGGTCGCGCAGGGCGGTGGCGGGGTCGAGCGGCGAACCGGCGGGCACCCAGACCGCGATCCGGCCCACCGCGTAGATGAAAACCGAATCCGCCACCCCGATGCCCTCGCTCGCGAGTTTGCGCGGGTACTCGACGTCGGCGGAGAGAAACACGTCGAAAGGCGCCCGATTGTGCAGTTGCGTGTAAAAGGTGCCGGAGGATCCGTAATTGATCTGCAGCGCGACCTCCGGGTGGGCCGCACGAAACTCGCGAGCGATTTGCTCCATGGCGAAGTTCAAATCGGCCGCCGCGGCAATCGTGAGTGTGCGCGAAGGCGGCCGCGGAGCGCACGCCGCCCCGGCAAACAAAATCCAAACCAGGACGGCGCGCCGGCTCAAAGCTCCACCTTGAGCACCAACTCGAGGACGCAGGGATCGAAGGCGGTGGTGATCCTGCCGGATGGCAAGCTCCGCGAAGCCCCCTGTACCATCCGGGAAGAGGCAGCGACCAGAAGGAACAGAATCTGGTAAGGATAGACGACAGACGTCATCTTTAAAAGACAATACCATACGGAAGGTAGCGCATGCGTCAGCGTGCGAGGGGCCGGTCGTCGATTGCAACTCTGCGGGAGCTGCCGCAAAGCTAGTGCACCCGGATGACGGCTTCCGTCGTCTTCAAACCTGGCGACGAGGCTCGAACCACCAACTGCCCCGGAACCACGCCGGCACGGACGAGTGCCAGCACGCGGCCCTCATAGGCATTGCGGCGAGCGGCCTGGATGGGAGTTATGTCGCGCGGGTCGGCCGAATCCAGCGCCACTAACTCGCCAGCGCCCGTGATATCCAGTTCGATAACTCGGCCGGCTGTGACCACACGGCGTCCCGCGGTGTCCACCACGCGGATTTCGACATGCGCCAAATCGGCGCCATTTGCCTCGAGCGCGGAGCGATCCGGGAGGAGTTCCAGATGGTCCGGCGCGCCTGCGGTAACCAGCTCAAAGTGCGCGCGTGCTTGGCCATCTCGCTTGCCGAGCACGCGCACGACGCCGGGTTGGTTGGGAACATCCCACCGGAGCACTGGTTCCAACGGATCCGCCACGGCCTTATCACCCAGCGAGTGGCCATTCAGAAACAGCTCCGCGCTGGTGCAATTCGTATAGACCTCGACGGGAATCGTCTTGCGGGCGTCCTGTGCCCAATTCCAGTGTTCCACCAGCCTTCCGGCTCGGGCATCCGGTTCGAAGTCGGTGGAGGTGGCAGTGGCACGTCGTGCTTCGCGAGCCGCGGCATAAACCATCGACCGGCCACCCCACAGAGCCTCGCGCAAGTAAGACAGCGGCTTGCGGAAACCGCAGAAATCCAGCATGCCGGAAGTACTACCGCGGGCTGGGTATTTGGCGGATTCGCCCAGATAATCAATGCCTGTCCACAGGAACTGGCCACTCACATATTCATGGGCCGCAACCGCGCGCCATGCGGCCAGTGAGTGCGAATTCTCGCTGCCCAGAATGATCCGGTCCGGATAAGTTTTGTGGTCGGCGGCGTAGTACTGTTCGAGGTAGTTATACCCGGCGACGTCCAGGAGGTTGGCGAGCCCGGTGGCATTGGACGCGAGCGTGTCCGCCAGCGCCTGCGTAACCGGACGGGTGCCGTCCAGGCTCTTCACCGCCGCGATGAGGCGGCGCGCCGTGGGCGGCAGCAGGTCGGCGGCGAGCATGCCTGATTTCAACCCATCGCGGCCGCGCGGATGACCGAAAGGATCGCCCGGGTAGTCGATCTCGTTACCGATGCTCCACAGAATGATCGATGGGTGATTGCGGTCGCGCAGCACCATGTCCTGAATGTCGCGCGTCGACCATTCCTCAAAAACCTCGTGATAGCCCTGGAGCGACGGCGTTCCGGCATTCCATCCCTGCACCCATTTGTGTTTGCCGGCGGTCCATTCGTCGAACGCTTCGTCCATAACCAGTAGGCCCAGGCGGTCGCAGAGGTCGTACAGTTCCGGCGCCATCGGATTATGCGAGCAACGAATGGCGTTCACGCCGACCGCTTTGAGCGACTTCAAGCGGCGTTCCAGCGCCGCCTCAGAAAAGGCCGCGCCCAATGCGCCCAGGTCGTGATGAAGGCAGACCCCCTTGAGTTTTTCCGCCTGGCCATTGAGGAAGAAGCCGTGGTTGGCGTCGAACCGGATGGTCCGGATGCCGAACGGCGTGCGGTATTCGTCAGCCAGCGCGCCACCGGCAAAGACGCGCGTAATCGCTCCATACAAGCGCGGCGCGTCTATCGACCATAGCGCCGGATTGCCGACGGTGGCCTGCTGGACGAAGCTGACGGTTGCGCCGGCGGCGATCCTCCTTTCGGAAGCGGCCGAGGCGATTTCCTTCCCCGCGGAATCTTCAATAGCAGTGACCAGCCGCACCACAGCCTCGCTCTTCGATTCGTTTACCACACTCGTTTCGATGGTAACCAGCGCCTGGTTGCCTTCAACCATGGGCGTGTAGACGTAGCTGCCCCAATGGCCAACGTGGACGGGTTGCGTAGCGACTAGCCACACGTGACGATAGATACCCGAACCAGTGTAAAAACGCGAATCGGAGGCCTCGCTGTGGTCCACCTTTACCGCTAGAATGTTGGGCCTCGCTCCGAAATTGAGGTACTGAGTCACGTCATATTCAAAAGACGAGTAACCGTACGGGCGGTGGCCGAGATGGCGGCCATTGATCCACACATCGCTGTCCCGATAGACGCCGTCGAAGTCGATAAAGATTTCGCGGCCACGTTCGGATTCGGCCATCTGAAACGTCTTGCGATACCAGCCGATGCCACCGGGAAGGTATCCGGTTCCGCTGGCATTGTCCGCGGAATACGATCCTTCGATAGACCAATCGTGCGGCAGGTTCAGTTTTCGCCAGGCATTATCGTCGAACGAGGGCTGCTCGGCTCCGAGGGCATCGCCTTTGTAAAAGCGCCAGGCGCTATCGAAATTGCGGTGCTCGCGAACCGGCTCGGCGGCCGGCGCGGAGACGGCCGCGGTTAACAGGAGGGCCAGCGCAACCCCATGTTCGTATATTGATGTCACGTCCACATAGTATCCCCATGCGGGCAGATTCGCCCACGGGGGGTGATGATAAACGCTCGCTGGCAAAGGGGGACAAGTTAACGCCCGCTCACGCTGTTACACTAGCTGCCAGCGGCCGCTCTGAGGGCACTAGGGTGCCTCGCGAGGGGTCGGGAGGTGACTGTGATTTCGTCTCACATGACCTTGGCGCTAGCGCTATGCGCGTTGCCATTGCTGCAAGCCGCGCCGAATCTGGTACCCAACCCTGAGTTCAAAGTGGACGCCGGAGGAACGCCAACAGGATGGCACGCGTGGGCGCCGCTCGCGGAACTGCGTCCGGCTCAGGACGTGGTGGAGGTGCCGGGCGGCAAGGCACTCCGCGTGGTTTCCCGCGACTTCGCCTCGTTTGGCAAGTGGCTCGCCTCCGGTATCGCCGTCCAACCTGGCCACGGTTACCGCTTCGAGGTGCTGTTCAAGACAGAAGGCGTCAGCGACGAAACCGGCAGCGTTGGGGGAATGCTTTCCTGGTACGACATTGCGGGCCGGCCGCTGCAGCGAGACTATGTGGACCGTATCTCGCCCGCGCAACAGACTTGGCAGCGCGCCGCCCGCGTGATCCGTGCTCCTTCCAGGGCAATCACGGTCACCGTTGAACTCTGGCTCCGCTGGAGCAAGGCCGGGACGGTTTACTTCAAGAATCCGTGCCTGGAAGAGGTGCCGGCTCCATCGCAGCGCCACGCACGGGTCGTAACTACGAGAATCCAGGAACAGACCAACACGACGCTGGCGGCGAACCTCAAGTTCATGGGTGAGGTCCTCGATCGTGCCGGCCGCGAATCGCCTGACATCGTTCTTCTCACCGAAATCTTTGTCAATCGCGGAGTTCCGGGTCCACCACAGGCGCAGGCCCAACCGATTCCCGGCCCGGTTACTACACTGCTTTCAGAGAAGGCCCGACTATACAAGTCTTACATCATCACCACCCTGCTCGAGTCTGATGGCGGCCGCACGTACAATGCCGCCGTGCTGATCGATAGGGAAGGTCGCTTGGCCGGCAAATATCGGAAGACCCATCTGCCGCTGGCCGAAGTCGAAGATGGCATCACGCCAGGCAGCGAGTATCCCGTCTTCGACACGGATTTCGGCCGCATCGGAATCATGATCTGTTGGGATGCGTTTTTCCCTGAGACGGCGCGGATTCTGCGGCTGAAAGGTGCGGAGATTCTGTTTTGGCCGACGGCGGGTGATCCCGGAGCGAGGCACTGGGATGTCACTACACGCGCGCGCGCCGTCGACAACGGTGTTTACGTGGTAACGTCAGTCAGCAAAGGGCTTCCGAGCCGGATTGTTGATCCCGAGGGAGAAGTGGTCGTGGAGACCACTGATGGCCTGGCGACGGCGAACCTCGACCTGGCAAAAGAGTCGCGCCTGTGGTGGCTATCGGTCGGGCCGGCGGACGGCGAAGGGAAGAGCCTATGCATTCAAGAACGGCGCCCGGACACATACGGCGCGTTGGTAACGGGATCCAAGTAAGGAATGCCCGCCACTTGTCCCCCCGGACGATCGTGGACCAACTGACCCGGCCTGCAGCTTCGCAAGGTTCGCCGCAGGTGTCGCGGCCGCTCGCGCAATCTCCGGAACGTCATCGCCGCGGCCATCGGGTGGACCTTGCCACCCATCTACGGAACGACCTCTTTCCGAGTAGGCGACACGCCCGGCACCCACAAGAACGTGAGCTATTCCTATGGGATGATGTCGACGCAAATCGCTGGATAAGTCCACGCAAGTCGGCTATATTGGACGGCGAAATATCATTGCCCTGGAACTTCCCCTCGCTCACCTGCGTAAACACCTTCAACCCCGTGAGGTCCTGAATGCTCTGGTTCTACGAATCTTTCTTTCCCGTGGTCTGGATTTTCTTTCTTCTCTACTGGCAGATCAAGGCCGCCAATACCAAATCCACCCAGCGCCTCGAGCCGGCTGCCTCGCGCATCCTGCGTGTCTTCATCTTCCTGATCGCGATCGTCCTCCTCTCGACAACTCGCATCCCGCTGCCCTTGCTTTATCTCCAGCTCTGGCCGGTTGGCTTTTGGCCCTTCTGGCTGGGAGCGGCCGTCACCATCGCCGGCCTTCTGTTCGCCGTCTGGGCGCGCGAGCACCTCGGCAGCAACTGGAGCCGCTCCGTCACCATTAAGCAGGGCCACGAGCTGATCACCACCGGTCCCTATGCCGTCGTCCGTCACCCCATCTACACCGGCATTCTGACCGGTTTCCTTGGCATGGCGATTGCCATCTCCCAAGTGCGCGGGTTCATCGTTTTCGTTCTCATCTTCCTCGCGTTCTGGATCAAGCTCCGCATGGAGGAACAGTGGATGCGTTCCCAGTTCGGCGAGACGTATGCCACTTATGCTCATCAGACTGCTGCCCTGGTGCCTTACCTCTTCTGATCGCTGCGTCACGACCTCAGCCCCAGCAAGAGCGAGTTGAACCAACGTGAGGAGTTGAATCTCGAGATCAATTCTCGGTTCCGGTCGAGTAACGCCACTCGGAGAATGTTCTCTACAGAACAGCCCCGCCAAACCTTTGCACGAACGGCCGACCATCCGGCCAATGCTCTTACCGGCGCGCCGCCGGGTGGGTCACATTGAGCTATTCCTGCCGGAGCGTTAGCGTCGGATCCACCTTGGCGGCGCGCTGAGCGGGAATCCAGCAGGCGGCCATCGTGGCCGCGGCGAGCAGCGCGGGAACGCCGAGTAAAACGATCGCGCCCAAGGGGTTGGTCCCGACCACAAAGTTCGGAACGGCCTTGCGCGCTATCGGAATCACCAGCGCCAGTCCAATCGCCAGCCCAACCGCGGTGAAAACGGCGCCCTGGTTCAGCACCAAACGCACCACACTAGCGGGCGTCGCGCCGACCGCAAGGCGGATTCCGATCTCGCGTGTCCGCCGGCTCACGGCGTAGGCGACGACTCCGTACAGCCCGATCACCGCCATGAAAAGTCCCATCACCCCGGTGGCTGTAACGATCTGGGCGATCAGCCTCGGTCCTAACATCGCGCGATCGTGGAAAAATGTCGCCATGGTGCTGATCCGGAAGATCGGCATGCCGGGATCGAGAGCGTGGACCTGTTCGCGCACGACTGTTGCGAACGCCGCAGGATCGGCCGCCGTTCGCATCTCGACGTACATCTGTGAGCCGTAATCCTGGGAAAACGGAGTCCATACCGCTTCCTGCGCAGGTTCTGCCCAATAGGTATAAATTCCCTGTTTCGCCACGCCAACAATTTGCAGTTGGGTGCCGTCCGCGGAGTCCAACCGAAAACGCCGGCCTATGGGATCGTTCTTCCCGAACAGTTTGTGGGCGAGGAGTTCATTGATTACGGCCACTCGCGGAGATTTCGCCGTATCTCGCGAATCGAAGGCGCGTCCGCGAACCACCTTCGTCTCCATCAGCGCGAAGAAGTGGTCGTCCACCTTATACGAGAACGCGCTGGGCGCATCCCCGGATGTCCGCGGCTGCGCGCCTTCCGCGAAATACTTGCGCGTAGCCTGTCCAGTGCTGAAGGGAATCGAGGAGGACATCGATACCGCATTCACGCCGCCGCTTTCGCGAAGCCGGTCGGTCAGCTTCCGGTAGAAGTCCCGCGTCTTGGCTTCGTCGTACCGCTGGATGTTCGTGTCTAGGGAGAAGAACAGGGTGTGGTCCACGCGGAAGCCTGGATCGATACGCCATGCCGCCTGAAATCCGCGGATGCAGTCGGCCGAAATCACCAGGAGGATGACCGATAATGCGAGCTGCGCGGTAACCAGCACATTCCGGCCGCTCACCAGCCCCCGCAGGATCGAAATTCGCGCCGGACCGGTGTCGCCGGCTTTGATGCTCGATGCGAGATCGCCCCGGGTGGCACGCAATGCCGGCACCAATCCAAAAGCCACGCCCGTTGCCAGCGAAACAACCAGGCTGAACACGAGCAGCCGCATGTCCATCTGTATGCCCAGGGAAAGCGGGAAATCGGACGGGATCGGAATGGCCTGCAGGAACGTCACGCCCAGGTCGCCGACGCCGATTCCCGCCAGTCCCCCCGCTACCGCCAGCAGCAGGCTTTCGGCGAGAAGCTGCCGGACCAGTGCGGCTCGCGAGGCGCCGATCGCCATGCGAATCGCGATTTCCTTCGCGCGAGCCGTTCCGCGTCCGAGCAAGAGGTTCGCGACGTTGGCGCACGCGATCAGCAAGACCAATCCGGTGATCCCAAGCAGTGTGAGCGCCAGAGCCGCATCCGTAGGACTGTTTTCGAAGCGCGCGCGCACGTAGTCCAGAACGGTGACCGTGCGATCCCGGTTTGTCTCGGGGTATTGCGCCGCGAGGCCTCGCGCGATGGTCCGTAGTTCGGACTGCGCTTCGCTCACGCTGGCTCTCGGCGCGAGGCGGCCCAACAAAACCGCGCTCCGGTTCTTCCGCGAAGTGAGATAGTCCGCGCTCGCGCCGGGAACAGCCTGCTGGTACGCATGCATCGGTATGTAGATGTCGGGATTCACGAACGCCTGTGGCCCTGTGAAATTCTCCGGCGCGACGCCGACGATGGTGAAGCCGGTGCCGTTCACGCGAATTCTTCGTCCCAGGACCGAACGGTCGCGCGCGAAGTCGCGGTCCCACATGTGATAGCTGATGACCGCCACCAGATCCCGGCCCGCAACGGTGTCTTCGTCGGCGCGGAACCCGCGCCCGAGCGCCGGTTGGATGCGCAATCCGTTGAAGAAATTCCCGCTGACGCTGGCGTTGAGGCTATACTTGGGAACCTCGTTCGCCTGCGTGCCGATTCCGGCGAGAAAGAAGTCATAACAGGCCAGAGCCTGGAGCGTTTTCGTGTGATCGCGCAGGTCGACGTAGTCCGGATAGGACAGGCGCCCCAGCCGCGTGTCAGGCGAGGTCGAGTCGACCTCGACAATACTGGCTGTATCCGGGACGGGCAGCGGACGGAGCAGCACCGCATCGACGTAGCTGAACATCGCGGTGTTGGCGCCGATCCCCAGGGCGAGCGAAACGATGGCAATGAGCGCGAAGCTGGGAGACTTCGCGAGAGAGCGAACGGCGAAGCGGAAATTGGCCGGAAATCTCATACAGACTATATACGTAAAAGGAAGCCAATGGTTCCGGCTCTGCTGACAGTGGTGACCCGGCGGTGGAACTCGACGTCCTCAGGTTCAGCAGGTGGCCGTTATCCAGACGGCCAAACAGGTCCATGCGGGCACCCGTACCGAGGGAAGCTCGGGATTGATCCAGGCGGTGACGGAGGCGCCGCCGGTCAGAGTCCGCAACAGTCCCCGGGCACACCGCTCGAAGAGCTGTTTCAGAGTGGCGTCGTATTGGTGCATCGCGATCCTCTATTGTCGCTTTGTTGGGGAGGATCGATGCGTCGTGCTCGTGCGACTGGCGCCGCGGACCGCTCAATTCTGTGGCGGAGCGCTCTTCACCGACTCCAACCGCTGAACGATGGCGTCGATCCAGTTCGGTGCCCCGTCGAAGCCCACTTGCGTCCAGCGCCAGGCGCCGTGCGGATCCACAATCCAGTTCTGTGGAATCGCAATCTCGTCCAGGATTTCATGCACCAGGTTCCCCGCCGGAAGCACTGGGAACGTGTAGCCCTTCTCCTTTATGAACGGCTCCACCAGCCCCAGGTCGGCGTCGATGTTGAAAGTCAGGATTTGTAGATCCGGCCGCTCTTTCACCTGCTCGTACAGCTTTTGCAAGTGCGGCAACTCCACGTTGCAGGGACCGCACCACGTGGCCCACAGATTGATCATCACGCTCTTGCCTTCCAGAGTCTGCAGTTTCCAGGTCTTGCCGGTGAGGTCGTAAAGCTCGAAAGCGGGCAACGCCTTGGTGGGCTTTTCCCACCGGCCTTCCTTCAGTTCCGCGGGCTTGGCGTCCGGCAAATTGCTCCACACCGCCCAGGCCGTTTCCGTTCCGCCCATTTCCTTCCACAGGGCGCGCGCCTCGTCCGTCAGGTCGTCCTGCAAGTGGCCGCGCCACGGAGTGGCCGGATCGCGCCGCGTCGCGATGGCCCTCTGATAATAAGTCAGCCCGTCGGCCATGCGATTTTCCAGCACGGCGAGCCGCCCGCGATTGAGCCAGTATCCGGACAGGCGCTTGGCATTCTTTGGCGGGCCGGTCTCGATGGAAGTGCGCAGAAACTGCGCTTCCCCCGGCCGGCCCGCCAGCCGCGCGGCCCGCAGCACCAAGCCGGCGAACTCATGGCGCTCGTACGTCTGGCTGTTCTCCAGTTTGTCGCGGTCTTCCTCGGAGAGCGAGTCGTTGGCCGATGCCCGTTCGTGTTCCTTGGAGAGCAGCGGCCCGGCTTTGCGGAGCAGTTCGAGGGCGCGCTTCGTCTGCCACCGGTGATCCAGCAGCATCTCGGCGGCATTGGAATACACGGAGGACTGAGGCGCCTCGTAGTCCTCCGCCATTTTGACGTAGCGCTCCGCTGCGGCGATGCCGTCCTTTTCGGACGCCGCGAAGTCGTACACGATGGTGTAGAACCAGGATTCGCGGCCCAGGTAGGTAACCTCGGCAAAGTCGCGGATCCAGCCCTTCAAAGCCTCCTCGTAGACCTTGTTGTACGCCCGCCACGCGCCAGTGTCGCCTCCATCTTCGGGCTCTTTGTGCGTTTTCCGCCACGCGGCCGCAACGATGCCGAACGCTTGCTGCGAAGCCGGGAACTCTCGCACGATCCGGTCTTCCAGCGCCTGCGTCGGCTGGGCGTCGAAGGCCTGCTTGTACCCGTTCTTCAGAAACTCGAGCCATTCGGCATCGGGTTTGGGGTTGAGCGGTTCGATCCGTTTGAGGTCTTCGCCGATCTGGCGGCGCAACTCGGCGTGCTGCTGCGGTGGACGCGATTGGAACTCCAAGCCCCAGAGAGTCTCGTACTTCTTCAGCGGCTCCGGGTTGGACTCCGTGGCAAGCTTGCCGCGAAGGGCCGCGGCTACGCGAGCCTGTGCCTCGCTGCCGCCGAACTTGGAAAGCAGCCAAAGAGCCGTCCGGTCGGTGGACGCGGGACAACCCGAGAAGAACGAGCCGACATCTTCGGCTGCCGCTTTCTTGTCGGCGAATTTACCGGAGCTGTGAACCAGCCCCAATTGGAGCGCTGGCCAGGCGAACTGCGGGGCCAGTTTTCGCGCCGATTCCAGCAGCCGGATGCGCTCCGGCGTGTCCGCGCCCACCAGCGCCAGGCTCGCCAGATAGAGCGCCAGCGGATCGTCCGGATGCTCGGCCGCTATCTTCCGGTAACGCGCCCGTAGCGCGGGCAACTGGTCCGGTTCCGATTCGCCGACAAACCCGATGAGCAGCCGATGCGGCTCGGCCTCGCGCGGATACCGGGCGATCAACTCCTCCAGCACCGCATGTTCGCGGGCGGCGCGCTCGGTAAACTTGAGTTGGTCGAGATCGCGCTCGGCCAGTTTCCCGTGAACCGCGCCGAGCACCTCCGTGTTCGGCTCGCATCCCGGCAGCGCCTGCTGCGCGATGCCAGCCGGAGCCAGTACGAGCATCCCAAACAACGCCAGCGTGGGGTAGGCCTCCTGGCCTGCCCTCCTTGCTTTTTGCTTTGTTGCCATGCCTCAATTAACCCACACAATCCCGCCGCTTTGGTAGACCTTATCGAATCGGACCAAAGGAGCGGCGGGAACGCCGCCCACTGTCACCGTCAAAGGCAGCGCCGACAGGGCACTTTGAGTGGACGCCGGAATTCGGACCTGCACCTGGCAGAAGCCGCTCAGCACGCCGGGCCACGACGTCAGCTGCCCCGATTCCAGCGAAGCCGTCCCTGCATTGACGGTGACTAAGACGTCGGTGGGATTGGGGTTGGGCCCCGTGATGCTGCCTGTCATTGGTGGTGTGCTTCCCGCGACCCCATCGAACATCACCATGACGCCGCCCATCGAAAGCGGCACGGGGTCGGGACCCGAAATCGAGGCGCTGACGGGCTGCGCCGGCCCGAGTCCATTGCCGAAAAGCGAGATTAATTGGCCGGGTGCTACCGGGCCGATGGGCATGTTGGTGAGCCATCCGCGACGCACGCCAGCGGTCCGCCAAGCGATGACGTTGCCAAATCGAAGGCGGCCAGAAAGGCTCCGTAAGCAGTGCGTTGCGCTATGGCGCTGCTGAACACTGTGCCCGGTGTGATCGGGACAATCCGGAAACGCCGACGCGCCCGCCACCAGCACCCGGCCATCGGGCAGGACGTCCAGCGCGGAGGGCTGCGCGCGCGTCGCCGAAAGCAGTTGCGTCGCGAGCACGCTACCGTCTACCGCGCGGAGCCGCTGGACAAACGCGGCGATCTGCACACGCAAGCCCGTCGGCTGGCAAGCCGCTGGGACATCGCCCGCTGCGGGAGGAGGCGGAATCGGATAGGGAGGGTACTCATCCGGCAGTCCCGCCGCTGGCGTGGCGCTACCGCCGAGGATGAGGTTGCCGCCGGAATCGAACGCCGGCAGGTCGCCTCCCTGCTGCACACTCCAGACGAGTTTCGAACCGGTGGGATCGAGTTTGGTCAGAAAAACACCAGGGCGCCCGCTTGTGCTCTGGGCAGTGTACGGACAATCGCTGGAGTGGGTGGTGCCAGTCAGGCTCCCGTTCAAATCCGGACCCGCTGGTGGCAATCTTTTGCCCCCTTCCGGGTCGCCCAGTTCACCAAATCCGTCTTTATTTCTCCTCTCCTCTCAAGCATTTCCGGACCCGCAACCCCGAAACCATTGCCCTGCCGTGCTACACCAAAGAAAGAAGCTGGGCTTTGATGCGCCTTCCTCGACCCCATCCCG
>Ga0075029_100000468_pt1 | contig 23132 bp, 12 predicted proteins | sample LitLauG_LLR_2013_FD_71391 | JGI IMG/M metagenome (GOLD analysis project Ga0075029, IMG submission 71391) | Freshwater sediment microbial communities from North America - Little Laurel Run_MetaG_LLR_2013 | ecosystem: Environmental > Aquatic > Freshwater > Creek > Sediment | place: USA... | reverse complement strand
GTAAGCGTGATCTGGTTGTATGATGAAGCGAAACACTTCCGTGGTATGGAGCTGGCTTTTAACGGCGTCGATTGTCGGGCTAATAATTGTTTTGATCTTAGCCGCGTCCCGCATCTGGGGAAACAAATGAACGCTGAGCAGCCGCCCATAGGCCGAAAGACGGGCTTCTCTTGTCCGCCGAAAGCGCGATGAGTTAAACGGGCCGCATTATTGTCACAAAATTGCGATAACGCGTGCGCCGTGAAAAGGCGCTGTTCGACTGCGGGTGAAAGTCCCGCCCGGGAACTGTTCGCTCCACCCGGAAGCGATCGGAGCGGCGGTGGAGGAAACGAAACCGTCGGAGCCTCCGGTGTAGAGGGTCACTTAGGTGACTTGGCGAGCATGCAGGCCGTAACGTGAGTGAACGCTGAGCAGGCCTCGAAACGATTAACGCAGGAGCCAACCCGCCGTGTTATCGGGAGGGCCGCCGCTGATGGGACAGTACGAGCGAACGAGGACCATCAGACCTGCTGGGGTAATGGCGACGGCAAGCAGGCAAAGTTGACCAGTAGCAACACGGGAAGCCCCAGCGGTGATGGCAGACGCGATCAACCGGCAGCTCGCGAGAGTCAGGCCGGGCCGTATGGGGTGACGGAGAGGCTCGTAGTACTGATGAAACCGGGTAATGCCGGCGGAGGGAAGGGGCCTCAGTTGAAAGGAAACGCAAGAAGCGACGAAGACGGAGGGATTGACGTTGAGTCTATCAACCCCAGAAAGCGTTCAGAAGTTGCAGACGGCGTTGCACGATAAAGCGAAGGAAGCGCCCAACTTTCGCTTCTATGCGCTGTATGACAAGGTGTACCGCAAGGATGTCCTGGCATTCGCCTACGAATGCTGCCAAGCCAATGGCGGAGCGGCAGGAGTCGACAGCCAAACTTTCGAGCACATCGAAGCCTACGGAACAGAGCGATGGTTGGACGAACTGGCGCAAGAGCTGAAGAACCGAACCTATCAACCACTTCCTGTGCGGCGGGTATACATACCCAAACCGGACGGGAAACAGCGGCCGTTAGGAGTGCCGGCTATTCGTGACAGGGTAGCGCAGACGGCGGCAGTTCTGGTCCTCGAGCCGATCTTCGAGGCTGATCTGCAGCCGGAGCAGTACGCCTATCGGCAAGGCCGCAGCGCACTGGACGCAGTAAGACACGTCCATAAGCTAATCAACACTGGCCATGACGAGATCGTCGACGCAGATCTCAGTAGCTACTTTGACACTCTTCCGCATTCCGAGCTTATGAAGTCGGTAGCTCGCCGGGTCGTAGACGGGAACATGCTCCATCTGATCAAGATGTGGCTGGAAGCTCCGGTCGAGGAAACGGATGAGCGGGGAAACAAGCGTCGAAGCACGCGAAATCGGGACGAAGGTCGGGGCAGTCCACAAGGCTCTCCCATCAGCCCGTTGCTGAGTAATCTGTACATGCGCCGGTTCGTGCTCGGGTGGAAGAAATTGGGGCACGAGAGACGTCTGAAAGCGTACATCGTCAACTACGCCGATGACCTCGTGATCTGTTGTCGCAGTCAGGCCGAAGAGGCTTTGGCCACGATGCGGAACATGATGTCGAAGCTGAAGCTAACGGTGAACGATACCAAGACGCGGGTCTGCAAGCTGCCGGAAGAAAAGTTCGACTTCTTGGGGTATACCTTCGGACGATGGTACTCGCCGAAGACGGGACGGACCTATTTAGGATCGTCTCCGTCGAAGAAACGGGTGCAACGCATCTCTGAGGCGATCAGCCAAGAGACCGGACGGAACAAGACCCTCCTGGCCCAAGAAACCGTGATAAAGACACTCAATCGTATGATGGTTGGGTGGGCTAACTATTTCTGTCTTGGACCAGTCAGCAAAGCCTATCGAGCTATAGAACGACATGCTCGCAGGAGGTTGCGACAGTGGCTGTGCGCCAAGCACAAACTGCGAGGGCAGGCAACCAAGCAGTTTTCAATTACCACCCTGCATCAGGTGCTGGGCCTTGTCGAACTTACTACTCGGACAAGCAGCTTTCCGTGGGCGAGACCGTGAACCTTTCTCCGAGAGCCGGATGCGCGAGATGCGCCTGTCCGGTTCGATGAGCGGGAACAGGAACCAGAGCCATGCCAAACCGGACTGAGGTGCGCTCTGCGAAAGCAGCGCTTACGAATGCCACCGGGAGACTACCGCTACTGCGCCTGCTCTCGACTCTACTCATTGACCCCGTCGCAATTACACCGTAAGTGTCAGACTGAACACACGGTTGACAGATTGAATCCGCAGCCAGCTTGACATTGCTTGACTTCGCCACTTCACCAGCAAATGTTGAGGCGGCGGAAACCCTGATTTCGCCAATCATCCCCATCCAGCCGTTTGTAGAACCAGCTTTCTTTGAGGGCGGACCATACGTTGTTTGCGTGTCACCGTACCGAAATCATGGAGGAAGGCACCATATAACGACTTAACCCTTCGAGACGCTGCAATTAAACCTCGTGGGCGGTCAAGACAGAAGGGTAATATCATCCCTGCCATCCTGACCTAGCCGCTTCCATACAGCGGCGACTGTTTCGAGCGGGCGCCAACCTGGGGCACCGTGCAACCGCTGTCTAGGGCTCGCAAAAAGCACGCGTGCTGGCGGGCACGCATTTCAACCCAGGGCAGCACCTGGTCCAAGGCGGGCATTGCCCTCCTCTTCGGACGCACCGACCGGCGACTCGGGCGCCGCTTAGATTGCCTAAGTCCTCCTGGAGCAATGGCAGTGTCCGGGTAACGGTCCCCAGAACTGAATCCACATCAGTCACCGGTTGGTTAACAACGTCATCCTCCGCTTCCAGAGTGCGGTTCTCCGCAATCGGCAACGTGCCGGTTTGTGTTCCAAAATGTCTGCTCAAGCCACGTCTGCCGAAACGATGGAGAGTGTGCGGAGCCGTAGTCGTCGGCTTTTGTATAACCGGCGCCGTAGTCTCGCGCGTCGCAGCGGCCGCATCCACCAGGCTGTAGTCGCAGCCATCGACGCCAGCATGATTCTCGTCGCACGGGATCAGCACTGCGGCCTGCTCGATGCCGTTGGTATCGATTCCGTTCACGGCAATCTCGCCGCGACGGTTGATGGTGTAGGCATAGACGATATATAGGGGAGAATTCGGCGGAATCAGGATATTAAGGTCAGCGATGGAGCCGTGCTCCCAGAGAAAGCCGCGCGAAGTGTCGAAATGCACACAGTCACTAGGCGATGAGTTCCCGACTACCTGGCCTTCGTCGTTGATCCCCTGCGCAAAGCTGCACGGATCGCTGCCCACCGTGCCCAGATTGGTCAGATCCCCGACGTGCTTCCAAAGGGCGGCGTTCGGTGCGAAGCCCACTGCTTCACCTTTCTGGTTGACGGCGATTGCTCCTGTGTTTCCACCTTCGAAGCCTCCGAGATCGCGAAGCCAACCGTGCTCCCAGAGAAACGCGCGCTGGAGAGAATCTCCCGCAGTCCAGGACACACCTACGACTTGGCCGCGGTTGTTGAGGTCGTTCGGTACGGTGCAAGCTCCTCCGAAGCCGCCGAGGTCGGTCATACCGCGCTTGCGATCCCAGATGAATCCGCCGGTCGCTGTGCCGTTGAAACAGTTAGCCGGGCCGGACCCATTCGGTGACTGAAGGCGACGAGTACGCCGACATTCTGATGTTACTGGCGGCGATTCGAGGCGGCGTGAACAGCCTGATGGCGGAGATCCTGGAAGATCACATCCGGCTGCACATCACGCATCCGGATACCCGAACGGAATCCCCAGAAGAACTGACCGAAGATCTGATTTCGCTGGTGCGCGCTTACCTGAAGTGAGCCTCATGAGACAGAAACGCTAGTGGGGTTGCTCGATGCGAAGTCCAAGTTATTGGACTAGCCGATCAAAGGCTCTCGTGAGAGTTTCTAGTGCTGGTGCTCGCCTTACTGAGCCGAGGGTGATGCCTTCTGAATTTGAAAGAGTAAGTAGCGAGGGCGACGGTGACAAACCACCATGCGAAGAGAACGGCGAGTATCAGGGACAAAGAAGTGATGCCCATGCCCGTCTCCTACATCAGAGAGTAAGCACGTGTGACCCGCTTGGCAGTGATCCAAATCACAGGCGGTTGAGGAGGGTACCAGAGACCTTCTGTGTTCCCTATTTGTCCCTAGGGCGAAGTCGTCGGCGCCAGTCCAATAATTTCTCCGTGACGAGTAGAGCACCCAAATCTTGGAAACCGTGGCCGCGCGGACCATTCCTGATTGACGAGCAAACCGGAAGCTGTTCCGGGCCAGAAGTCGGCTTCGGGGAGATCGCTCCATATTGATCTCCTCCAAGCCCGTTTCTGGATAACTTCCGGTTGGCCGACCAATCGCCCCGTTACGCGTCGACATGAATCAGCGCCCCTTGCCTGCACCTTGCCTGCCTCCACATGCTGCTCAGGCATTTATGAGGCCAGTTCCAGAACCCTGGGAGTACATTTCGTCCCAACATCGAAAATCACTCTTACTCCCGGCGGAACTGCCTCCGTCCACAATTCGTTTCCTTAATCTATGAAAATGCAACTTGCGCTCGGCGTCGTTGGTGCGATCCTCCTTGCTCTTGCAGCATCCTTTCTTGGCTTGAGGATGAATTTTCATCCAGAGAACCAGAAGCCGGGCAAATTCCCGGAGCAGTTGGTCTACGTTCGCTCCGCAGACGATGTTGTCGACGGAGGGGTCCTCTTTACCTCCGCGATCTCTCCATTGAAGCCTCTGGCGGTCATCTGGGTGCACTTGAACATCAGCCGAATAGAAACTAATCGTAATCAATCGCTCTAATTAGAAAACAGACTTGACAACCTTTCGAAACAGCAGTAGTTTCGCGCCGAGAGAGCTTTTCATACCTAAATGGCCGAAGCAGCCGGGGCTGGATTCTCCCAATGGCTGACAGGCGGAGGCATATATGAAGAGACGCGTCATGTTCTGGGCATCCGTATTCATGCTGCTCCTGCTCATGCCAGTAGCGATGCTGGCGCAGAGCATGAACGCTTCAATCAGCGGTACAGTGCTTGATCCTAGCGGGGCCGTGGTTTCAGGAGCGCAACTGACCCTTACGTCGGTCGCGACCGGAACCAAGGCAAGCGCCGTTTCGAGTTCGCAGGGGCTTTATTCCTTTCCCAACCTGCAAGCTGGCGGTTACGAACTGAAAGTGACGGCCAGCGGTTTTAAGCAATCCACGCAAAAAGGAATAACCGTCACGCTGGATGCGTCGGTGCGCATCGACGTGAGGCTGCAAGTGGGGACGGAGCAGCAGTCCATTGAAGTGGTCGCCAATGTTACGCAGGTGAATTTTGACAACGGTGAGCAGAAACATGGGATTGACCCGAGCACGCTGAATCAGCTTCCGCTCATTGTTGCCGGCGGGCCGCGCTCGGCGGCCAGTTTTGTGACCCTTATGCCCGGCGTCACTACTGGCGCAGGCGGGAATGCGTTAAACGCCCGCATCAATGGGGGCATGCTTGACGGCGGGGACGAGGCCATTCTGGACGGGGTCAGCCTGGCGGAGGGCGCGATGAGTCAGAGCGGGATGATCTCCGCCCACGCCGACTTTCAGTTGTCTCCCGACATGGTGAGTGAGGTCAAAGTGCTGAGCTCGAACTACGAACCGCAATATGGAGCGACGACCTCGGGGCAGATAATCGCGACGACCAAGTCGGGCACTACGCAGTTTCACGGCTCCGGCTACGATTACGTGCGCAACACCCTCCTCAATGCCGCGCAGTTTGGCGCTGACGTAAGGCCCCCGGACCATCAGAATGATTTTGGAGCCAATTTCGGCGGCCCCATCAAAATCCCTGGCCTCTGGTCGGGCCGGGTCAAGACTTTCTTCTATGTGAATTATGAGGGCTTCCGCATTCGGGGCGGCATCAACCGGCCTACGCTCTCGGTTCCCACGATGCAGGAGCGGCAGGGGGATTTCAGTGACTGGATCGATCCCCAGACCGGCAACCTCATTCCGGTCTACGATCCTGATACGCTGAGGCCCAACCCTGGCTACAACCCCAGCAATCCGATAGATCCCACAAACCTGCCTTACCTGCGGGATCAATTCATGGGATGTGCCGGTAATCAACCCAACGTGATTTGCTCCACCGATCCTCGCTTGCAGAATTCCCTGGCGTCGCAATGGTTCAAGTATCTGCCCCCTCCCAACAAACCGGGCACGCTCTACAACTATCTGGTGCCGAAGCCCGTACCCAACACCCTCTCCTCCGGGCAGAACAACTGGCTGATCAAGATTGATCAGGATCGGGGGAACAAGGATCATTTTGCCCTGTCACTTTATTATCAGTACCAGCCTCCGCAGCTGTACTCGCAGCTGCCGCCGCAGCTTGCCACCGAGGACATGCAGGATCCCGAAAACTCCTCGGTAGACCGATTGAACTGGGATCACACCTTTACTCCCAATCTCCTCAATCATGCGGCGTTCGGCTATCTGAACCGTCATGAGGCTTATGGTTCGATCACCGCCAAGTACGTGAATGACCTGCCGAAGATTGGGGGCGTCGCAGCTGCAACTTACCCCCCAGTCATTGGTTTTGGAGATGGCTTCGCTCAGTTGGGTAATCCCCGGGGACTCACAACTACCAACCTGACCTCGCGCCCCGCATACATTCTCAACGACCTGGTGACCTGGGTGAATGGCCGGCACACTCTGAAGTTCGGCGGCGAATTTCGCGCCATGGGTGAGAACAACCACGAAGGACAGAACACTTCGGGAACATTTTATTTCAATCCGTTGGAGACGGGACTGGAAGGCTTGAATCGCAGCGGCAACTCGATCGCCAGCTTTCTGCTGGAGCAGGTGGACTCCGGGGTGGTGGATTACCGCGCCGTCAACAGAAATTATCCCCGCACCAAAGCCTACATTCTGCATGCCGGGGACACCTGGAAAGCGACGACGCGGCTGACGCTCAGCTACGGGCTGCGCTGGGAAATGTACCTACCCTCAACAGACAAATATGATCGGTTTTCCTTCTTCGATCCCAACGGTGTGAATGCCGCGGCCGGCGGACGACTGGGCCGCCTGGCTTTTGCCGGGACGAAATGGGGCGATGCCAGCTTTGGCCGAGACTACCCTGAGCTACTCTGGAAAAAAGGTTTTGGCCCGCGGGTGGGGCTGGCCTACGCTCTTGATGCCAACACTGTGGTGCGCAGCGGCTACGGAATTTTCTACAGCCAAGCCTTTTTCCCGGGCTGGCGCGGCGGCATTGGAGTGGACGGAGGTATCACTGGGCAGGCGGGTTTCGCCCTTTCGGCTGCATCCGGCAGCAGCATTGCCGGAATGCAGGCCGCATTCAAACTAAGCGACGGCTTTCCCGTCAGCAGCTTCACTCTTCCCCCCTTCATCGATTCCGGCTACCTGAACGGCCAGGATATTTTCTATCGTCCTTTGAACGCCAACCGCCTGCCCTATACCCAACAATGGAACCTGACCATCGAGCACCAGTTCCCCAAAGACTTGTTCTTCAGCGTTGGCTACGTGGGAAACAAGGGAACGCGGCTGCTTTCGAACATCGCTCCTCTCAACGCCATCGATCCGAAATATCTCTCGATGGGGCAACAGCTGAATGACACCTTTGGATCCACCGACACCGTGGTGGATGGTGTGCCGGCCCCTTACCCGGGTTGGGCGGATCAGTTGAACAATGCCGGCACTTGTCCCGCGTCCGTGGCACAGGCGCTCTTGCCCTATCCGCAGTACTGCAGTTCACTGTCGGGCCTGAATGAGAACGAGGGTAATTCCTCATTTAATTCTTTGCAGGCGAAGTTCGAGAAGCGCTTTTCTGGCGGAACGTATTTGCTGGCCTCGTACACCTTTTCCAAGCTGATCTCCAGTTCAGACAGCGTTCAGGAGACGGGGCCGGTGGGTGCGAATCCAGGAACGCGGGGAGTTTCACCCTTCCAGCAGTGGCGCAATAAGGGACTGTCGTACTCGGATGTGCCTCATACTCTCTCGATAGCGGCGGTATACGACTTGCCTATGGGCAAGGGAAGACGATTCTTGAACTCGGGCGGTCCGCTGAATGCGATTGTCGGTGGCTGGTCGCTGAGCAGCACCTTCCACATCAGCTCCGGCACGCCTCTTTGGTTCCGGGCGGGCAACTGCATAATACCGGGGCAGTTCCAGATGGGGTGCTTCCCGGCCATTCTGCCAGGGGCCAGTCCCTGGTTCGGCCAGGGCAAGAGCCACTTCAATCCCTACGATTTCTCCCGGTGCGCGCCAGGGAGCAACCCCGGGGACTCGTGTGCCCAGCTATTCAACGTCAATTCTTTCGAACCGGCTAGCTTATTCAACAACTTCTACGCCGGAACCGGCCCGCGGATCACCACACTGCGCGGCTTTGGCTACAAGGACCAGGACGTATCGTTGACCAAGGATATTCGGATCGGAGAGAGAGTGAAGGTCGAACTGAGCGGTGAATTCTTCAACGTGTGGAACGCGCATTTCTTCACCAATCCCGGGTCGGGCGGCAGCACGGGGTTCGTTAACGACATTTCTTCTCAGTATTTCGGCACGTGGGACGGCTCAGTCTCCGATCCTAGGAACGGGCAGGTATCACTGCGGATTTCGTTCTGAACTGCGGTCAAGCCAAGTCACTGCGGGGACAGCCAATCGGCTGTCCCCTAACTATTCATCGTGGACTATTACTTTTCCTCATTCCCAAGGCACGAGCGCGAAGGAGGATTTCCATGTTAGAAGAACGCCGAAAGCTGTTCTGCAGAGTTGGATTTGTAGTGATCATGGGTATGTTGATCGCGGCGTCGCCGTGCAGAGCCCAGTTACTAACGAATGACAAGTTGTCTGTGACCGTCAATCCGAAAGACGGGTCGTACGAGCTGGCGTTGCGCGACGGCCAACCGGCTCTCAGGGCCCGCACAGCAGTGCAGATTGACCACCAGTGGCTGCGTTCGAGCGACTACCCGCGATGTCAGCCTGCTTCCTCTGTCTTCAGCGATGCGCTCGGGTCTGGTCACCAGGTAGCGGCGAACTGCAGTGGACGCGATGGCAAGCCCGACCTGACTTATATCGTGCAACTCTACGATCAAGCGCCTTACGGCACAGTCCAAGTGAAGGTGCACAACAGCGCTGGGAAGGCCATCACAGTCCAGGCCCTCCGTAGTGTCGAGGCGTTTGGTCAACCATTGGTCCGTCTGAGCGGCCGACCTGCGGCAGACCGTGTTCTTTCCGACAGTTTCAGTGAGGACTGGCCCGATATGAAGATTTACGACCTTGGAAAGGCTCCGGACGGGATGCATCGGGGCGTCGGAAGCCAACTCATCTACAACCGGGAGAGCAAGCAGAGCTTGTTTCTCGGCGCGCTCACCTCGGACCGCCTGCTGACCATCCTGCATCTGAAGGCCGAGAATCAGGGCGCGGAAACCAACATCACGTCTTATACCGTGGAATCCACCGGCACCACGGAAATCCAGAAGGACTTTGATCTTGAGCATTCTCCGGCAGACGACCAGGTTGAGCTGAGTATTCCAGTAGCTCCCGGAGAAGACCTCACCTCAGAACGACTGTTGTTCGAACTCGGAGCGGATTATCACAGTCAGCTGCTGGCCTACGGAGATGCGATCCGCCGCCTTCACCATCCGCGTGTTGCCAGTGAAACTCCCATTGGCTGGTGGAGTTGGACCGTCTACTACGGCGCTATCAATGCGGGAGAGACTCTGGCCAACGCCGACTGGCAGTCGGAACATCTCAAGTCGCTCGGGTACAAGTTCTTTCAGATCGACGAGGGCTATCAGTATGCGCGCGGAGAGTTCACCACAGCGAACGCCACACAGTTTCCCGATGGCATGCGCGTTGTGGGGCATCGCGTCACAGCGGACGGCCTTACGCTTGGATTGTGGACCGCTCCCTTCGAGGTTACGAATCGCGCCTGGGTTTACGAGCACCACAAAGACTGGCTGGTCCACAACGCCAAAGGTGAGCCGATCCTCATCGGCGGCGTGTGGGGTCAGGACAAACTCTATGCGCTCGACACGACGCATCCCGATGCGCAGCAGTACCTGCGGCAGACGTACAAAACGATCGCCCGTGAATGGGGAGTGCGGTTCATCAAACTCGACTTCATGGATACGACCGCAATTGAGGGCTACCGCTACCGGCCCAACACAACGGCTCTCGAAGCGCAGCGCATTGGCCTGCAGATCATCCGCGACACCGTGGGCGAGGAAGTGCTCTTAGACAAGGATGGTAGTCCCATGCTCAACCCGGTGGGCCTGGTAGATGCCGGCCGGATCTCTACCGACACGGGCCACAGTTTTGAGCGAACCAAGACGGCGGCTGTTGGCGTCGCTGCCCGCTTCTACATGAACCGTAACTTCTTTGTGAATGACCCGGATGCCTTCAACGTCACAGACAGCTACTTCTTGGAAGAGCGAAGGCCGCGTCCGCCGGTTTCGCTTCCGGCGGCAGAGGCGTCGATCGCGCTGTCCGCCGTTGCTGGCGGCATGTATGAGATCGGCGACGACCTGATGCTCCTGGGCTCAGATAAGGATCGCTTGGCGCTTGTCGAGAACCGCGATCTGCTGAACATACCCAAAGTCGGGCGGGCTTTCACTCCTGTGGACCTGATGACGTACGAAGCAGAGGACGAGCAGCCGAGCATTTTCTTCCTGCGCCAAAATCCGCGCCAAGCCATGTTGACGATCTTCAACTGGACGAACACTGCTCGCTCGCACACCATCAAACTCGCTGACCTCGGACTGCGCACAGATGGCACCTATACTTCGACCGACGTGCTGAACCAGAACGAATCTGTGACGCTCGCCGCCGGTGCCCTGCGGATAGAGAACCAACCGTCACAGTCGGTGAGGGTGATCAAGATCATTGACGCGAATGTTGCCCCGGCTGCCCCCGCCGTCACGGCGGAGGTACATGCGACAGCAACTGCGGGCGAAACGATCCATGTCTCAGCGCAAGTTGACGCCGCCGGAGAGCCGCCCGTCTCGTATCGCTGGGACTTCGGTGACGGCATCAGCACCGATGGCCCTGAAGCAGCCCATTGCTATACCCGAGCGGCAGATTTCACTGTCCGCCTTACCGTAGAGGGCGTGGACGGCACAGCGGCGCAGCAGACTTTCCCGATGAAGGTTAGCGGACGTCTGAGGGTGAGGCCTAAGCTCACCGAGAACCAACGCTTCGTCGAACCGACCGATCGTTGAGAGTAAGGGGACACTCAGAGCGGCCATTCCTGCCGCTTAAAGCAGTGGACGAGGAGATTCTTCGCCTACGGTTATAGAGTCCGGTTCCCTGCCCTATTCCCAAATTGTCCACATCAGCCAATGCTCGTTCATAGTTGTGGGTCGCCCGGCATTCATAGACTCAAGCGACGGGGCATTGGCGTCTTCAACCCGATCGCGGTCGTTAGGTCATTACTTCCTGTTTGCCGACAAACCGGGAGTTATCTCGCCGGTTCCACAGTTGCCCTCACTAAATGAGTGTCCGCGTCCGACCTGTGGCAAGAGCATTCGTTGACTGCCCTCTGCTGCGTCTTTAAGATGAAGCGACCCGAAAGTCAGGCAGCTTCGAATGATCGGCCAAACCATCTCGCACTACCGCATCGTGATAAAACTCGGCGGCACCTGCAAAGTGCGCGTGCGTGCGCTCGATTGGTCGCATGGTGCACCAAGGCCGAGGTGGGCGCTTCTCGTCCAGGCAGTGGCGCTCGTCCTCGTTGCGCTGGCTCCAAAGGCGCAGGCTCAAGGATTGACCACTCCGCCGGCCGCTGCTGCCCCGTCATCCTCGTCCAGCCCCGCCGACCGTGTCTACCGTAACGGCGTCATCTTCACGGCTGATGCCCGGAACAGAACCGCCGAGGCGCTGGCGATTCGCGACGGACGAATTATCTTTGTCGGCAGCAACCAGGGCGTTGCGCCTTTTGTTGGTGCAGCCACGGCGTCGGTGGACCTAAAAGGTCGGTTCGTGATGCCCGGCCTGGTCGATGGTCACATGCATCCGCTCGAGGCCGGAGCGCAGCTTTTGAAGTGCAGTCTCAATTATGAGTCCCTGACGATCGCCGAGATGCAGCGACGCATCCAGACCTGTCTTGACCACTCGGCGTCCGAAGATGCGAATGCGTGGCTCGAGGTGGTGAGCTGGTTCCAGGAGAGCATGCGACCCGCGGGAGTGAAGACGAGCCGCTCCACACTCGATGCTCTAAAAACGACTCGACCGATTCTCGTCACCTCTTCGTTCGGGCACACCGCACTCGCCAACACACGCGCCCTCGCACTCGCCAAGATCACGGCTAGCACTCCGGACCCAATCGGCGGCAAAATCTGGCGGGACGATCATGGTGAGCCTACGGGCCTACTCGAAGATAGCGCGTATGCCGTGTTCTCCGATCTCCTGCCGAAGCCTACGGATGCAGAGTACGTGGCAGCCGCAACGGCAGCACTCAAGGCGATGAGCCGCCAAGGCATCACAAGTTTCCTCGACGCTGCCGCTCCGTCGGAGTCCATGTCTGCATTCACGGCTGTACGCCGCGCCGGAGGCCTGACGGCGCGGGCGCACTTCGCACCTGTGATCGAGCCTAAGGAGGCTGGAGATTTGCTCGGCGCTGTAGCACGGGTCGTTGCATTTGCGAAGCAATATGACGAAGGCGCGATCGCGCGCTCCCCCGGCATCACGGTCCGAAATGCAAAGCTATTTCTCGACGGAGTGATCGCCGCTCCGGCGCTCACGGGGGCGGTTCGCGAGCCGTACTTGATGAACGCCGGGACGGCGGAGAAGCCCCACTGGGTGCCCGGCCCCAGTCGCGGACCTGCAGTCTATTTCTCCGCAGATGCTCTGGCGACCGTGCTCGTGGAACTCGGGCGCGCCGGGATCGATCCCCACATGCACGCCGACGGGGACGGCGCCGTCCACGCGGCGCTCGATGGCACCGAAGCACTCAGGAAGGCACTGCCCATCGCCGACATCCGGCCAGCCATCGCGCACGACGAGATTGTCGAGCCTGCGGATTTCCCGCGCTACAAGATGCTCGGCGCGATCCCGGTGCTGTCGTTCCAGTGGGAAAAGCCTGCGGGGGATACCCTAGGCCTCACAAACTACTTCGGTTTGGCGCGAATGAAGATCCTGGAGCCAGCAGGACTCCTGGCAGCGGCGGGGGCCCGCATCGCCTTCGGCAGCGACTGGCCGGTAGACAAGCTGGACGAATGGTTTGCCCTCAAGGTTGGGGTGACGCGGACAAACGCGCCCAGCGCGCCACCCGAGTATAGCGGCCGGCTCGGTGACGATCCAGGTTTGTCACGTGAGGCTGTGCTGCGAGCAGCGACTATCGACGCGGCCTATGAGCTTCACGCGGACGAGGCGACCGGGTCGATCGAGGTCGGGAAGTTCGCTGACCTCATCGTGCTCGACCGCAATCCACTCGAGGTGCCAGCCGAGGAGATCGCGAAGATCCAGGTTCTAGAAACCGTGGTAGGAGGCAACATCGTGTATGAGGCCTCTGCGGTCCCTGGTGCGCGGTAGAACCTGTCCAATCCGGGCGCCTGCTTCGCAGGGACCTTCCCACATCGGGACTTCTGCGACATACCGGCGCAGTTCGCTCTTGCGCAACGAGGAGCGCTTGCGTTCTTATCTCATCGAACCGCTTTTCCGGCAGGGTCAGAACCCAACATCGTCATTCGTACCGGATTACTTGACCGCAGCACTTACGTCGTAAACCAATTTTCCGCCGACGAACGTTTTCAGGACGTTCGTATCCCGGATCCTGACTGGATCAATGGAAAAGATGTCGTCGCCGAGCAGCACCATGTCGGCGAGTTTGCCGGGAGTGATCGATCCTTTTTCGTTCTCCTGGAATTCGGCATAAGCCGACCCCATGGTGTAAGCTTCGATCGTTTCAGCAACCGAGACCTTCTGCTCGGGAAACCAGCCATGGGGATTCTTCCCGTCCAAAGTTGCGCGAGTGACGGCGGCATAGACCGTGAGCAGGGGATCGAGCGGCGCTACCTCCCAGTCTGTGCCGAAAGCCAGGCGCACGCCGTGGTCCAAGAAGGTACGGAAGGCGTAGGTGCGGCTGGCGCGATCGTGGCCGATATGGGACTCGGCAAAGCGGCCATCGTCGATCGCGTGGTAGGGCTGAACCGACGCGATAACGTGAAGCTGAGCGAAGCGATCGAAATCCTTGGCCGCCATGTGCTGGGCGTGTTCGATTCGGAAACGCCGATCGGCTTCGCCGTGGGCCTTCACGACGTCGGTATAGAGATCAAGGATGGTTGAGATACCTTCGTCGCCGATCGCGTGCGTGCAAATCTGCAGGCCCGCGGCATCGGCTGTCATGTAGCGATCCCGCATGAGCGAAATCGGATGCATCTCGTCTGATAGCAGACCACGATTGTTCCCCTGATTCAGGAAGGGCTCATAGAAGTAGGCCGTACCGGAGCCGAGGGAACCGTCGGAGTAGGCCTTCACCGCCCCGATGCGCAGATAAGGCCCGCCGAAAGCGTGCCGGATGCCAATCTTGACCTGGTCCTCTACCTGAGTGATCAGCGGAGCTGCGTAGATTCGCGTTGTTAATTCGCCCCGTTGAAGGAGCTCGGCGTAGACGGCGATATCGGCATAGCTGGGATCCATGTGCTGAACGCTAGTCACGCCTACGGATGCGGCGTACGCCAAGGCTCGCTTGACGGCCTTCACCCGCTGTTCGTGAGAGAGTTCCGGAATGACCTTCTCGATGTAGTCGGTGGCTGCGTCTTTCAGCGCACCGGTGGGATTTCCCTGCGCGTCACGAACAATAGCACCGCCGGGGGGATCGGGCGTCTTCGCCGTGATGCCGGCGAGGCGCAGGGCCAGGGAATTGGCCAGCCCCATGTGCCCGTCATAGCGGCTGACGAACACGGGCGTGTCGGGAGTGAGAGCATCAATGAGTTCCTTCGTCGGCATGTTGGACGGGCTCCACTTGGTTTCGTCCCAGTTGCCGCCGACAATCCACTCGCCCTTGGGGGTGACCTTGGCCCGCTCGCCGATGCGGCGCGCGAATTCCTGCGACGATGTGGCATCGTTCAGCTGGATGCTGTCGAGCTGCCTTCCGCCGGACACGAAATGCACGTGGGCGTCATTGAACCCTGGCAGCAGCAGCTTGCCTCCGGCGTCGATCACGTGTGTTTGCGGAGCGCGCCAGGCATCAACATCGGCGTTTGAGCCGACGGCGACAATACGGTCTCCGAGGACCGCGACGGCCTGCGCCACCGGCAAAGACCTATCTACCGTCCAGATTTTAGCGTTGGTAATGATGAGGTCAGCTGCCGGGCTGGATTGAGCTCGGTTCTGTCCGGGCAGCACGATGCAGAACACAAGGACTAACAACGACAAAAGACAATTTCGACGATTCATGAGTATTGACCTTTAAAACGACAGCACAGAGCAAGCTCGACACCACGCGCCTTCGTCAGCGCACAAACGTACGGTCTGAGGAGCTTGAAAGTCAGAATTCGTAGCGCAATGCGAACTGCATCACCCGAGGATTGGTCATCAGGTGCGTGTAGTTGCCGAAGTTCGGAACCGCGATAGAGTTGTTGCTCTCGCTCGCGCTGCCGGAATTCTGGTCGTTGAAGTCGAAGCGAGTTGAGTTGGTCACGTTGAACACTTCCCAGCGCAAGGCCAGATCGTGCTTTTCATTCCAAGGCATCTTCCAGCGTTTCGAAAGCCCGAGGTCAATGCCGAAGTAGCCGTCGCCACGCACGAAATTACGCACGCCGACCTGACCCGGCAGAGCCGGATTGAACGAACTCTCGGCTGTGGCTGGATTGGGAAAGAGGTTCACGTTGCCATCCGCCTGGTGGTAAGCCCCACTTTTCAGGTGCGACACGGTTGGCATTGCCGCGCCTTCCCAATACCAGTCGGTCGGATAGTCGGCGGGATTGTTGTAAATGGTGTAGGGGAAGCCGCTGGTCCAGCGAAACAGGCCCGAGAGCTGCCAGCCCCCGATGACGGCATCGACAGCGCGATTGACACGACCAGCGAAGGCGCGACCTCGGCCGAAGGGCAAGTCGACGATCCAGTTCGCATTCAGTTGGTGTGTGGTATCAAAATCGGAAACGGCGCGAAAAAGATTCGGCGACCAGGCATTGAACATCTGACAGCCGCCGTTGAAGTTGAGAGAACCATAATTTCCGAGGCGCTCGGCGTCAGAGCAAAGGTCGATCGACTTCGAATATGTGTAATTGAAGTCGAACTGAATGCCGTGACTCATTTGATGCCGCAGAGTGGCTTGAAGAGCGTTGTAGTTTGAGAATCCGATGGAACGCACGGTCATTAGAGACACATACTGCGGGTTGTAGAAGGCGTTCGGTCCTCCGACCGGATAGTATTGGCAAAGTGGGTGTCCCGCTTGGCCGCAGCTTGGATCGCCGGTCGCGTCTGGTATTCCACCATTTCCGAATCCAGATACAGTAGGCACATCAAGAGCCTGAAGCGCGGTGGTCTCGACACCTGCTACTCCACAGAAAAGATCGAAGATCGCGAGGACGGGATCCGTGGTCGAGGCCGGCCCACCTGAGCCGCAACCTCCGGTCTGCGCGCCTAGCGCATAAGACCCGCCGTTAATGGGCGCCTGAAGCATGTTGGTCCAATACTGAACTACCTTCGGGCTGACCATGGAATCATTGAAAGTCGCGTCGGTCACTCCCTGAAGTTCGTAGAGTCTTGCGAGCGGCTGGATAGCGGAGAAATAATCCAGACCCGATTTCTTATCTCTAAGATCGAGAGGCTGAGCAACATCTTGTGAACTCAGCAGGCGGTGCGAGAGTCTGCCCACGTAGGCAAGATCCAGAGAGAATCCGGCTCCAAGATCGCGCTCTACGGAAAGGTCGAGAGTGTACGAATAGGGGCTTTTCAGCGAAGTATCCAGGCTGCTGCCGAAATTGGACGCACCGAGCGACTGCATGGTTGGTATCGTCTGTGGAAATGTCGGCGCCCCAGGAGCTGGCTGGAGAAGGCTTGGCGGAATGACATTAACACTCGTCAGCCGAGGCAGACTGTTGAGCGGCTGGATTGGATTGCTGAGAGACGTCGTCAGACCGAAGGAACTCCCCTTGAACTCATCCACGATGCCCTGACCGAACCGGTCGTATACAATCCCAAAGCCACCGCGGATGGACGATCTATTGCCGCTGCCCAAGAGCTTGCTGAGGAAGCCTTCGGTTCTATTTGGCGCCCAGGCAAAGGCGATGTGGGGGCCAAGGTTTTTGTAATCCCAGTTCCAATACCCCCTTTTCCCGTTAGCGGCACCACACCAATCGACTTGGAGTGGAGCATCCTGACTCGACGGAGTGCCACTGGTGCCAGCCGCCGCTCGCGCGGAAAACCACTGTCCAAGACTGGGGCTGGGACAAACCTGCAAACCACTGGTCTCCCACACCGGAGAGAACAGCGAGTAACGGAGGCCCAGAGTCAGCGTGAGGTTGGGGCTGACCTTCCAAATGTCCTGCACATACGGCTCGAAGCTGTTCTGTGCATATCGCCGGGAGATCGGTGAGTTGGGCGGGAGCAACTGGAGTTGTCGGTTGTAGTTAAAAACTGTAGAGGCTTGCGTAACCATTCCCAACAGATCTGTGATCGGATAGTCATAACTTACGTCGAAACTCGGATCCACAGCGGGATAACCGTTGTTCGCGGGGTTCAAGGGGCTGCTGTTGTTGGGACTGGAAAATCCGGAGGTGGTAGTAAACGACGAATTCGTATTTCCACTGTCAAACGAAGAGGTATAGTCGAACTGCGGATTACGCATGAACAAGAGATATCCGCCGAACTGGAGCGTGTGCTTCCCATGAATCCACGACAAATCCTCTGAGAAATTATGCGTCGGGCGCTGGAAATTCCGGGTTCGAGTGATGCCTTGGCCGAAATTAAAACTGATCCAGGGCTGGTACGAGTTACCAAGCGTTCCAAAACTCTCTCGAACAAATCCGTAGTGGAAATTGCTCATCAGGTTTGGACGAATGACTGCTGAGTAGGTTCCTATGAGCCCCTTGTTGTGGTAGACAGTCTGTCCTTGCGGAGGCTGACCGGGGAAATAGGGCTGGCAGCCGCCGCAGGCATCGCTGGAATCATCTCTCATGGCTCCCATCACGGAAAGACGCTGCTTGCCGTCTTGCGTGATGTTGTAGTCGGCGCGGGCAATGTAGACGTTCTGCTTCTCATGGGTCGGCGAAGCGAAAACGAATCCCTGGTAGTTATAGCCATCGCCCGTCACATTGCTATTCGGCGCAGGCAGGCTTTGGAAATACGCCATCGTGGCCGCGTCGGGTCCCGCGTGTATTGGATCGATCTGCGTCAGCTGCTGAACACCGAGGGCGATGTATCCCGGCGCAGGAGTGTATGTCTGGCCGCTCTGGCCCTGTACAGCGAAGGCGGAGCCGCCGGGGCACTGAGCGGTGTCTGCGCACAAATACTGAATGACACCGTCGCGCATTGCCAAACTGGGGACCTCCTCCCCGGAACTTACGGTTTCCTCCGCGCGCCGCGTCCCCTCGTAATTCATGAAAAGAAACAAGCGGTCCTTTTTTATGGGTCCGCCGATAGAAGCGCCAAAGATATTGCGGATCAGCTTGGGAGGCTTGTTGCAGTCATTGGAATTGGCGAGCGTGCAACCTTGCAGCTCTGTCAGTTTGTTGAAGTAATCGTTGGCGCTGGTGTAGGTGTTGCGAAGGTACTCGTAGACCGAGCCGTGAATGCTGTTGGTGCCGCTCTTGGTCACCAGTGCCACCTGCGCGCCGCTGGTTCCTCCCTCGTCGGCGTTGGCATTGGAGGTGGTGACGCGAAACTCCTGTACGGAATCGAGCGTCACCGGCAACACCGAGGTAAAAGCGTGTCCGCCTTCGTCGTTCACGCGAATGCCGTCGAGACTGACATTGCCCTGGTCGCTGCGCCCGCCATTCACCGCACCGCTTCGCGTATCACTGGCACTCGTGTCTGCTCGATTGCCCGTGTAGGCAACTCCGGGCTGGAGCGTGAGCAGGTCGGGCACGTTGCGCCCCTCCAGCGGCAGTTCCTTTACCTGATTCTCGCCAAATGCTATACCCATGGTCGCGTCTTCGGTGTTGATTACCGGAGCCTGCCCGGAAACTTCGATCTGGGTGGTGGACGCGCCGACCTGAAGGACTACGTTCACACTCGTCGGCACGTTGACAAGAAGCTGGAGATTGGTCTGCTGGTATTTCTTGAAACCAGCTTTTTCCGCGGTCAGTACATAGGTACCCGGGGGAAGAGCGAGAAATTCGAATTCGCCCGTGGACGCGGTAGTAACATTCCGGCTTAACCCCTGCGTCTGGTTGGCGAGCGTTACGCTGGCCCCCTCCACCACCGCCCGAGTACTATCAAGAACTTTGCCGTGCAAGGACGTTGTGCCGGTCTGCGCCCAAGCGCAGAAAATGAACAGTAGGAAGCATACCGGAAAGAAGAAGAGCCGATTCTGGATGGAAGACCGCATCGTTGCCTCCCTAAGAGTCTGTACTATGCTTTGCGCAGGAATTAAATGAGTGTAAGCCTTGGTCCGAAGAGGAGAACTCTGACGTCGAGTCTTCCGCAAAGACCGACAAGCTCCCTGGCCAGTTTTTGTGTTGAAAACATTAGTGCGACGGTCTGTGCGAAGTCAAGAGAACAAAGCGTGCTGGGTCCGCGCACAGCGGATACTCCGATTGAAGAGCCTGGAGAAACCTCGATGCCTAAGTCTGATATCAATAATTCTAGGATGTTTTTTGTTTGTCTCGTCCTAACGTGTTTGGCATGCGCTCAAACCAAGCCTCGGACACGGGATCTGGGTGTTCCCTTCGATGGCGTGCCCGGACCGCTCAACGCCATCACTGACGTTAAAGGGGTGGAAGTTGGCCATACGACCCTGATTTCTGGTGATGCGACATCAACGGTGGGCGTCGGGCCGGTGCGAACGGGCGTGACCGCGATTCTACCCCGCGGCAAAGATTCCGACGACCCGGTCTTTGCCGGATGGTTCACAGAAAACGGCAACGGCGAGATGACCGGGACAACCTGGGTCGAAGAGTCGGGTTTTCTTGAGGGCCCTGTCATGATTACGAATACGCACAGCGTCGGCATCGTACGGGATGCGGTGATCGCCTGGCGCCTGCAAAATCGTGGGGCTGACAAAGAAGGGTACGCGTGGTCGCTGCCAGTTGTGGCTGAGACCTGGGACGGTTATTTGAATGACATCAACGGATTCCACGTGAAGGCCGAGGATGCGTTTCACGCTCTCGACAGCGCGCACGGCGGGCCGGTAGAAGAAGGAAACGTGGGTGGCGGCACCGGAATGATCTGTAACGAGTTCAAAGGCGGAATCGGCACTGCATCGCGCGTACTCGACGCCAAGTACGGAGGCTACACGGTCGGAGTGCTGGTGCAATGCAACTATGGGCAGCGGGATCAATTGCGGATTGCCGGTATGCTGGTCGGCCGTGAGATTGCTGGACCGAAAGTCTGGGATGACGATGTGGGTTCCATTATCGTGGTAGTCGCCACGGATGCTCCGTTGATTCCAATGCAATTGAAGCGCGTCGCAAAACGTGTGACCCTGGGGCTGGGACGAGACGGAAGCTACTCAGGCGATGGCTCAGGCGACATCTTTATTGCCTTTTCCACCGCGAATCCGGGAGCAGCTTCTTCCAGGGGTGTTCGCCCACTTAGCATGCTGCCCAACGATCAGATCAACCCCATTTTCCTGGCCACGGTGCAAGCCACTGAAGAAGCGGTCGTCAACGCCATGATCGCGGCTGAGACGATGACCGGTGTAAAGGGTCATACAGTGATCGCGCTACCTCATGACCGATTGCGGGAGCTTCTGAAGAAATACAACCGGCTTGCACACTGACTCTCTCCCTGCTGAAAGGGGCCGAACCGGCGCTGCGGGTCTGACCAGAGTGCCGATATAGATTGACGGCTGGTCGATAGCGGAACTGAGGTACGTAACGACCGACAACCGATTCGCCTGGATGACGGGCAACTCTTACCTAATGGCGTAAAGGAAGAGTTGCCGACGATCCAGAAACTGTTGAGTTGTACGCTTAAAATTGTGGGATTTAGATCGCGACTGCTCGCTTAATGTCCTTCGCTGCTTTCTCCCTGGGTTCCACGGCAGAGATGCTTATGGGTTTCGCGGAACCAATGATTCGAAGGGAGGAATCGAGAAGGACGTGGTAAAGGGCGTGTCGCTCATGTACGGAGGAGTGAAGCTGTCGAAGTTGTGCTGCTCGACGCGGCCGTCCTTGAGCGTAATCGCGCCCCCTGCGACCAGCTGCGAAATGCCGAAAGTCATGCCTCCTTGCATCGGGGACTTGATCGTCAACGGGTTGACGGCCAGCCCGCAAGCCACCGCGACGGTCGCGCGGTGGATACGCCAGTGGTTACCCTCTAGCGAGACGTCAGTGGCACATGCAACACCCGTCTCGAAGCAGTAGTGACAGGCGATGCCGGCCGCGTGTCCCGGCGGCAGCTTGCCCCGCCACATGGCGGTCTTCTCGCCTAGTAGGTCCAGAGCGGCGCGCAACTTAGTCGCCCTGGGATCGAGCAGCTTGTGGCGGTACTCGATCGGATCCATTTGGGAGCGCATCGCCAGCTCGTCGACCAGCGTCTCCATGACGAAGGCGGTGTGCGTATTCCCGACCGAACGCCACCACAGGACCGGGACGTTGATCGTGGGCTGATGGGCTGAGACATGGAAGTTCGGGACCATATAAGGTGTGTCAGCGACGCCTTCCACCACCGCCGGATCCACTCCGCCGCCCTTCGGTGCGAACGGTGTGCCTGCGAGCAACGACTGGCCGACGATGACGTGTCGCCAGGCCGCCGGCATTCCGTCCTTGCCGATTCCGATCTCGACGCGGTGCAGTTGCATCGGGCGGTAGTAGCCACCCTCCACATCGTCCTCGCGCGTCCACATCAACTTGACCGGCACTCCCTTGAAACGTTTGGCGATAGCTGCCGCCTCGCGCTGCACGTGACTGTCAATGACGGCTCGTCGTCCGAAGCCGCCCCCTGCCATCTCGGTGTGAAAGGTCACCTGCTCTGGCTTAAGTCCGAGCACTTCGCCGATGGCCATCTGATCGACAGTCTGAAGCTGCGAGCCGGCCCCGGCTTCAGCTTTGTCTCCGTCGAAGCGGACGGTCGTGTTGAGCGGCTCCATCGGGCAGTGCGCGAGATAAGGAAACTCGTACTCGGCCGTGATGCGATCAGACTCGGGGATGCTGTCCAGCGCCTTTTCGTCGCCACGAGATTGGGCGACCATGCCCTTAGTGCGACCGAGCTCTCTAAACTTCGCCCACAGCGTCGTGCTGTCCGCAAGCTCGAGGCCGGTGAGGTCCCAGTCAACCTTCAACCGATCGCGCGCCTGCTTCGCCGTCCAGAACCTGTCAGCAACGATGGCAACGCCACTCCCACCCCGTGCAACGGGAATCTCGAAGGCATCGCGTACGCCTTGGAGCTTACGCACCTCGGCGCCGTCAACACTCTTGACTCGGGCCCCGAATACGGGAGGATGCGCCACGACCGCGACGAGCATGCCGGGCAGATCAATATCGAGCCCGAACTTCTGCGAGCCATCGCACTTCGCCCGGCTGTCGAGGCGGCGCGCGTCTTTGCCAATGAGGCAAAACTGCGCCGGGTCTTTCAGCTTCACGGTCCCAGGAATGGGAAGGTGAGCTGCCTCAGCCCCCAGCGCGGAGTATTTCGACGTCCTTCCGCCAGGACCGTGTACGATGCTGGCTGCAGTGCTGCACTGGTCAGGAGAAACATTCCACCGCTTTGCGGCGGCCGCGATGATCATCGCACGCGTGCGTGCGCCCAGCTCGCGGTACTGCGTGAACGAGGTGCGGATGGAACCTGAGCCGCCGACCATCTGCCTGCCCCGCATGGGGTCGCGATAGATGTCGGCTGCGGGCGCAAGCTCGGGGATGACTTGCGACCAGTCGGCATCAAGTTCTTCGGCGATGATCAGCGGCAGCGCGGTCGCAACTCCTTGCCCGAATTCCAAGCGGTTTATCTGGATCACAATCTTGTCGTCGGGATGGATGCAGGCATCGCCTGGTTGCTATCATCAGTATCGGCGAAAAGAAACAGAGCAACAT
>Ga0075029_100000463_pt1 | contig 23273 bp, 22 predicted proteins | sample LitLauG_LLR_2013_FD_71391 | JGI IMG/M metagenome (GOLD analysis project Ga0075029, IMG submission 71391) | Freshwater sediment microbial communities from North America - Little Laurel Run_MetaG_LLR_2013 | ecosystem: Environmental > Aquatic > Freshwater > Creek > Sediment | place: USA... | reverse complement strand
TCCCTCGGCAATCGAACGCTCGATAATGGAGTCGACTACGCCCAGCCGCACCGGCGCTAGGCTCTTCGCTGCCTCTCCGGACGCAGCGGCGGCAAGGGCGCTGAAGAGGATCCATACGAGCGCACGAGAAAAGGCAGACACGCGCCCCGGAGTCCTCGGATTGGATCGCGATGAAAGGATTCCCTGACTCTACACAACCCAAGGCGCGTGACTCAAGACACTCAAGTAAGCAGGAGCACACGTGGGGGAGGACGCAGCCTGCCCTGTGCGTAGTCGAAGGGTCCGCCCCGCGAGCGCAGCGAGCCGCCCCGGACGAATGTGTCCGGTGCTACGTGACCAGCGCCGTCATCTTTACCCGGTGGGAGCACTCTGCTATAACGCGTTCAGGTGAAGACTCAACCATCAGCGCTGATGCCCGCTTTCGATGATCAGGAGAAAGTCTTCGCCAAAGCCTTCGGCATCCTCCAAAACGCAATCGCAGAGAATGCCTTCCCAGCCGCGTCAATCGCGGTCACGCAAAGTAATCGTTTGATTGCGCTGAAGGGATTTGGCCGGGTCACCAAAGACGGGGGTGCCCCACTTCTCGCCTCTTTGGCGAGAAAGCCTGCCCTGAGATTGTCGAAGGGTGGGAACGGTGAGGTCGACGTCACAACACTCTTTGACCTGGCTTCTGTGACAAAGGCAGTCGCCACCACGAGCGCAGCAGCAATCCTCTACGAGCGAGGCCAACTCGAACTGGAAGCTCCCGTCACCGGCGTGATTCCAGAATTCGCCGAGAAATCCGATCCGCGCCGCGAGGAAGTCACTTTCCGCATGCTCCTCGCCCACTCCTCGGGCCTGCCGGCCTACGAGAAGCTGTTCCTGAACGCCCACACGCGCGACGAACTCGTAAGCGGAGCCTTCCAAACTCCGCTCATTGCCGATCCCGGCACCCGCGCCGAATACAGCGATATCGGATTCATCCTGCTCGGTATCGCGCTGGAGCGCCTCGCCGGAGAATCCCTCGACGTTTTCTGTCAGCGAGAACTTTTCGGCCCGCTGGGCATGGCGAACACCACGTTCAATCCACCGACCGAGATGCGCGAGAAAATACCTGCCACCGCCAACGATCTCACTTTCCGCAAGCGAATCATCCAGGGCGAAGTGCAGGACGAAAATGCCTACATGCTGGGTGGCGTTGCCGGACACGCCGGCCTCTTCTCGACAGCCGAAGACGTCGCCCGTTTCTCGCACGCGATGCTCAACGTAGGAACCCCAATTCTCCGCCCTGAAACCATCGCGCTCTTCACCCGCCGCGAGACCGCGCCAGCCGGCACATCCCGCGCACTGGGCTGGGACACTCCCTCGGCCCCATCGCAATCCGGAAAATACTTCGGCCCCAGATCTTACGGCCACCTCGGCTACACGGGAACTTCGCTCTGGATTGATCCTGACCGCCAGCTCTCGGTCACTCTGCTCACCAATCGCACCTGGCCCGATTGCCAGAACCAAGCCATCAAGCAAGTCCGCCCCAAGTTCCACGATGCCGTCATCGAAGGTCTCGAAGTTCTCCCTCATGGAAAATGAAATGCTGTCATCCTGAGCCGCGTTTTTTGCGGCGAAGGACCTATGTAGTCTGCGTGCAGCGCCGTCGCTGCCGGCCAAGTGCAGAGGTCCTTCGGCCTGCACAGAACGCAGGCCTCAGGATGACAAGGTCGTGGTGCTCTAAAATGGATTCGCTCCCATCAGATCCCGAAAGGCGCCACATTGCCGCGAACCCGCACTGCGAACTCCGATCTCGAAATGCTCTCCACCGAACAACTGCTCCCCACTGCGCGCCATCTGGACCGCATGTCGTCGCTCGAAATCGCGCGCCTGATCAACCGCGAAGATGCCTCGGTTGCCAGAGCCGTCCGCCGCGCGCTCTCTGAAATCGCCCGCGCCATCGACCTAGTCGCCGACGCCATCCGCCAGGGCGGACGCCTGATCTACGTCGGCGCCGGAACCAGCGGCCGCCTCGGTGCGCTCGACGCCTCCGAAATTCCTCCCACGTTCAATACTGATCCGCGCACCGTGCAGTACATCATGGCGGGAGGCCCTGCGGCCCTCGGCGCTTCCACCGAAGCCAGCGAAGATGACACGCGCCTCGCCATCCACGAAATGAAAAAGCGCAAGCCCAGCAAGCGCGACGTGGTGCTCGGCATCGCCACCAGCGGACGCACTCCTTTCACCATCGCCGCCGTCGAATACGCCCGGAGCCGCGGCGCCCGCACCATCGCTCTAACCTGCAACCGCAATTCCCCGCTCGAGCAAGCCGCCGATTTCGCCATCGTCACGCAAGTTGGCCCCGAAGTCGTCGCCGGATCGACTCGCATGAAAGCCGGCACCGCCCACAAAATGGTTCTCAACATGATCTCGACCGGAGCCATGACGTGCCTCGGCTACGTCTACGGCAACCTCATGGTGAATGTCTGGACGAAGAACGAAAAGCTGGTAAAACGCGCCATAAGAATTCTGGAACAGGCGACCGGAGCCGATCCCGCCGGCGCCGCCAGTACCCTGAAAGCCGCAGGTAATCGCACTCCGGTAGCGGTGGTCATGCTGGCCGCAGGGGTGAATCGCGCCCAAGCCGCCGCCGCCCTGAAGAAGTCAAAGGGCCACGTGCGCCAAGCGATTCAAATTGCGCGATGACGATTGGATAAACACAAACGCGTTCCGAGCACAGTCGGCTTCGAGTGCAAGTCTTTGCATCTTGACTCCGACAAAACCCTCAACTACAGTTGCCTTCTTTTCCCCCCAAGGTCCGCCACCCCGGGCCCGAACTCTGAACCATCAATCGTGCGCCGCCGCGCACTCCGTCTGAGTTGTCTAAGGAGGAGCATGTCTTTGAGCTCGATGATTCGCCCTCATGCCGTCGCCGCACTAGCGCTGTTGCTGGCGGTCGCCGCTTCTTCCAATGCCCAGAGCACAAAGGTCCTCTACAGCTTCCAAGGGCCTCCCACGGACGGAGCCGCTCCCGCAGCAGGCTTGATCTCCGATCGCGCCGGCAATCTCTATGGCACAACTCAGTACGGTGGTAATGGAACTTGCACCTCTTCGACTTACCCTGCGGGCTGCGGCACGGTGTTCAAGCTATCCCCACCGGCCTCAAAAGGTGGTCCCTGGGTGGAGACGATTCTGCATCACTTTCAGGGCGGTGCCGATGGTGCGTATCCCTTGGCGGCCCTGATCTTCGACAAGGCGGGCAACCTCTACGGGGAGGCCGCGCTAGGCGGCAGCAGCGGCTTTGGGACTGTCTTTAAGTTGACTCGCACGACTTCGAAAAACAGCGCCTGGACTCAAACGATTCTCTATAACTTCCTCGGATCCCCGGTCGATGGATCTCTGCCGCAGGGCGGACTGATTTTCGATGCCACTGGCAATCTCTTCGGCACAACACGAGAAGGCGGTGCCGGCGCCAATGACGATGGCTGTGGCACGGCTTTTGAGCTGAGCCCGCCGGCGACATCCGGAGGCACTTGGGCTGAGGCTGTCCTGTACACCTTCACGGGTAACACGAAGGTGGGCGGGTATAACGGATGCTGGCCCATAACCGGTGTAATCCTCGACCAAAAAGGAAATGTTTACGGCACCACCCTAACCGGCGGCACCGGCTTTAACTACCCCTTGAGTCTGGGCATTATCTTCCAGCTCGCGCCGCCTACTAATCCCGGCGATCCGTGGACCGAGTCCGTTCTCTACAATTTCGGGGGCGGCGGAAGCTCTGGTTTGATCATGGATGGCAAGGGTAGTCTGTATGGCTCTGAGGGGGGAGGCGGGCGTAACCTCTGCGATCCAAGCAAGGGAACTCTCTGTGGAGATGTTTTCCAGCTCGTGCCGCCCGCTCAGATCAGTGGCACCTGGACCTATAACGATATCTACGATTTCCAGCTCGCCAACAACAGCAATCTGCCCATCGGCAATTTGATCTCCGGTCGGATGGGTACCCTCGTCGGAGCAACAATTAACAGCGTGTACAAACTCGTCCCGCCGTCTTCTCAGAGTGGTCAATGGACTGAAACCGTGTTTCAGGCGTTCACCCCTTCTACCGACGGAGCACGCGCCGCCGGTGTGATTTTCGACCCCGCGCATCTTGGGTTTTTCGGTACTACCAGCAACGGGGGACCTGGAACCTGTACGGGAAATTGGGGACCCGGCTGCGGCACGGTCTATCAAGTCGTCCCGTAAAGCGTGGCCTGCAGGCCGCCCCATTTCTCGCGCGCTTTTTGCGCGGGAAGTGGGGTCTTCCTCTGTGCCTTCTGTGGTTGAGTTTTACGCCCCACGCATCCACCAGGCCGTGCCCTCTCGATTACCCACCCCCGCTCCGATTCCCCGCTAAAATAATAAGTTCCAAGGAATCATTCATGGACAAGTTCGTCATCCGCGGCGGAGAGCCGCTGCTCGGCACCGTGCGCGTGAGCGGCGCGAAAAATGCCGCGCTTCCCTGCATGGCTGCGGCCCTGCTCACCGATCAGCCGGTCATCCTCGAGAACATTCCCCAGGTGCGCGACATTCAGACCACGCGCAACCTGCTCACGGCCATGGGCGCCGATGTCGAACTCGGCTACGGACGCGCCCATCACCGCACCACCATTCACTGCGAAAAACTCGCGACGCCCGAAGCCTCCTATGAACTGGTCAAGACCATGCGCGCCTCTACGCTCGTGCTCGGCCCGCTCGTCGCCCGCTGCGGACGCGCCCGCGTTTCGCTGCCCGGCGGCTGCGCCATCGGCGCGCGTCCTATCGACCTGCACATCAAAGGCCTCGAACAACTGGGCGCTAAGATCACGCAAGAGCACGGCTACGTCGAAGCCACCGCCGATCGTCTCAAAGGCGCGGAAATTGTCTTCGATAAAATCACCGTCACCGGCACCGAAGACCTGCTCATGGCCGCAACACTCGCCGAGGGCGAGACCATTCTGCAGAACTGCGCGCGCGAGCCCGAAGTAGCTGACCTCGCCGATCTGCTGAACAAAATGGGAGCGAAAATCACTGGCGCAGGCACTCCCACCATCCGCGTGAAAGGCGTGAGCAAGCTCAACGGAGCGAAGCACCGCATCATTCCCGACCGCATCGAGGCCGGAACGTTCATCATCGCCGCCGCCATGACCGGAGGCGATCTCAATGTCGCCGGATGCGATCCCGAGCACCTGGGCGCGGTACTCAGCAAACTTCATGAAGTTGGCGTGAAGACGAAGGTGAATGGCGAGTCGGTCCGCGTCATGGGTGACAATCCCTTCACCGCCGCCGACATCACCACCGAAGAGTACCCCGGCTTCCCTACCGACTGCCAGGCGCAGTTCATGGCGCTGGCGACGCAGGCCGAAGGATCATCGATCGTCACCGAAAACATTTTCGAGAATCGCTTCATGCACGCGCAGGAACTGGTGCGCATGGGGGCGAATATCAAGATTGAAGGCCGCCGCGCCGTCGTGCGCGGGAAGACTCCGCTTAGCGCCGCCGCCGTGCTGGCCAGCGATCTGCGCGCTTCGGCGTCGCTGGTGCTGGCCGCGTTAGTCGCCGATGGCGAGACCATCATCGACCGCGTCTATCACATCGATCGCGGCTACGAGCACATTGAAGAGAAGCTGAAAGCCGTCGGCGCCCAAATCCGCCGCATCGGCGAGATGTTCCCCAAAAAGGCCACTGCCGCAAAGTAATTGAGGACTTGGCCAGATTCTTGTCAAGCCCCCTGCGACCCAGTTTCTCCGCTATCGCACTCATTCGATGAGGAAAATAAAGTTCAAAACCTTTCCGGTTGAATCTATCGAATTTGATATTCTGGATATATAGAGTGAATTTGGGCGCAAGCGATCAAAGCTTGCGCCTATTTTCTTTGGCGGCTAATCTGGGCGCGGCTGCTTGGTCGGCTTACGAGGTTGCAATGAACTTACTCGAGGTACTCGGAGCGTTTTGCTTCGGCGTTGCGATTGTGTTCTTTGTGCGGCTGGGGTTGAGTTCTGTCAAGACGGCTCAGGTCAAAGTGTTTACCGGCATAATGTGCGCCGTCATCGGCGGTGGGACCCTGCTCCTGCTGGGATCGATCATGAATAACGCCGTGCCTTGGCCAGAGGAGTTCTGGGCTTACCCCGTGGGCCTGGCGGTGGGATTGTCACTAAGCAACCTAGTGTGGAAGACAAGCGATGTCACCCACGCAGAATTTACGTTTAAGCGAGTGATGGTAGTGCTGTTCGTGGTCGGAGGTTTTTTTTAGCTTCCCCTGAGATTCTTGATTACGCTCTCCCTCACAGCGCGGTCCCACAGGCCGCGAAAGTGTTCGTCGAACTTTTTCGATCTGCGGGGGAGGCCGTCTTCATCGCGGCGATTCTCGGCGTCACGGTAGATACCTACATCAAGCGGCATACCTATCGGGAAATCTCGCTCGACGTTTTCAAGTTCCTCATTGGCTACGCCCTCCCCGACGAGTTCAAACACAGGATCCGGGATATGGTCACATACTCTGATCTGTTGCGCCGCGATTGCAGCATCAGTTGGGAACTACACCCGGTTGATGGTCAGCAGGATAGCTTTAAACTGGATTGCAAAATAATCTACAAGCTGCAAAATATCTCGCCCCGGCGCGTACCTTATCAGTTTAGGACGCGGAGGAGCGCGGCCGAACATCAGGAGACGCGATTGACTCGTTTGTGGGGGACATTCCCGGATTTTGGATACGAGTACCCTGAAGAGCGCTTAGCTGAAGCTGCTGTGGAAACGGATGTCGCAGGCGGCAGTTGGATCCTAGGCAAGAAGGTTCTGGTCGATGGCGAGAATGTGCGGCACGGTCTGGAGTTCGAGGTTGGGGCGGACTATGAATCGACCTTGCGACGGCAATTTGATTATCACGTATTCGTAAAGCCCACTCTGGGTGCAACTGTCGTCGTGGAACACCCAAAGAATTTCTCACTCTCGCTTTCTCCCCGAACCGAAGGGCCTGCGAAAGTTGCCCCCGCCGGACCGGGTCGGGAAACGTCAACTTGGAAGTATTCTCGCCTGTTTTTCAGTGACGATGCTATCTTTGTCGAGTGGACCCCAAAAGACGATGCACCCAGCGCTGGAGGCGATGCATCCAAGTTACTGAAGGACAAGGGACAAACGGCCGAAGAAAAAGATTGAAGGGCCTACAGCAAAGATGTAGAATCATAGACGTCAAGGGAGGGTCATTATGAATAAGGGTTGGGAGAGCGGCAAGTAAAAACGCTAATGAGATTTTCTTTGAGCACGGTCTTTGGCGCGTAGAAACCTCCCACGAGATTCCGTTCCCTCGTTTTGCTCGAACTTTCGGTTCGTGGCACCTTGAGTAGCCTTGTCCTTTCGGTGCTCTTCCTAGTTATTCAGCCCCGTACCCTGCAGCGCCAGAGTCGCCGCGCTGCCTGCGCTGTTCGTCACCGACAACGTCGCCTTGTACGTAAAAACGTCGGGCGGCGTGAACACAATCGTGAATGTACACGTCTGCTGCACCCCGAGACTCGCAGGGCAGGTGTTGGTCTGAGTGTACGTAGTGTTCGAAGGCGAAATGGAAATCCCGGTGATGTTGACGGAGGATGATCCGTCGTTGGTCAAAGTCGCGGTCATCGAACTGCTCGACCCGACCGCCACGCTGCCAAGATTCAGCGATGCCGGCGTGAATCCTAACGCCAAGGTCTCACCCGTTCCGGTTAGAGCGATGGTCTGCGACGGGCTGCCCGGACTGTTGTCCTTGAGAGTCACGGTCCCCGCGCGAGTTCCAGATTTAGTCGGCGTGAAAGTAATCGTGATCGTGCAGTTCCCGGCGATGGCCAGTGATGTCCCGCAGGTGTTGGTCTGAGAATAATCGCCGGTGCTGGCGATGGAAGTGAAGTTCACCGAGTGACTGCTGACGTTGGTCACCGTTACCGTCTGCGTAGGACTGGAGAGTCCGATCTCGAGCAGGCCGAAGTTCAGGCTGGACGCGGAAAACGTCAGGCTCAAGGGGACATAATATGACGCGACGCTCTCCACGACGCAGCAGACACTGGTCGTCCCGAGGCCGCCGTTCTCGAGCGCACGTCCGGTCGTGAGCATCGTCATGGACTGATACGCCAACGATTGACTAAGGCTTGCTGTCTTCGTGAACGTGCCCGTGGGCTCGTTGAATATCTCCGCCAGGGCGAACGGAATGTAGCCCGTACAATCTTTTCCGCAACTTTGCGACTGGCCAACTCCTCCCGCCACCACCACGGTGCTGTCGGGCAGAAGTCCAGCGCTGTGCGCGTAGCGCGCATTGATCATGTTGCCGGTAGCTGTCCAGGTGTTCGCGGTGGGGTCGTAGATTTCCGCGGCATTGAGGGGATATTTCCCGCTGGCGCCGCCAGCGACCAGCACTTTCCCGTCCGTCAGCAGGGTCGTGCTATGGAGATACCGGCCGACCACATTGCTGGCGGCGGCGCTCCAGGTTCCTTTGGTCGGGTTATAGAGTTCGCAGGCAGTCAGGCCAGGGGAGCCACCGACGACCAGCACATTCCCGGTCTTTAGCAGCACGGCACTGTGGTAAGTGCGAGCGGTAGTGAGGCTGCCCGTGGTGCTCCAGGTGTTCGACGTCGGATCGTAAAGTTCGCTCACCGCCGTGGGCGTAGCGCAGGTGCTATCGACGCAACCGCCGGTCACTAACACCTTGCCGTTCGTGAGCAGAGTAGCCGTATGGCCAAAACGAGGAACTGAGAGAGTCCCGGCCGGGGTCCACAACCCGGTAGTCGGGTCGTACAACTCGGCGGCTCCCAGTACGACGTTGCTCGTGCCGGACCCTCCGGAGACCAGGACCTTTCCGTTCGTGAACACGACGGCGGCGAATGACTGCCGCGCCTCCGCCATGCTGCCGGTCGCCGTCCATTTTCCAGTTGACGAGTTATAGAGCTCCGCCGAACTAAGAACATTTCCGCTGCTGTCATACCCGCCCATCGAGAGGACCTTTCCTCCGGTCGTCCGCACCTGGGCATTGAACTCACGGCCCGTCAGCATCGACCCTGTAGCTGTCCATTGACCTTGCACTTGAGCGGAAAGCGTTTGCAGACCTGCGAACATAAGCAGCAACACGGCATACGAGAGTCGTTTCACGGAGAGTCCTTCCTGGAATGCTGGTTTTTAGATTAGCGCGACGAATGGCGCTAAAACGGCGGCGCTACAGGAGCCCCAAGTGGTAGCGAGTATACCGTCACTCTGAGGCGAGCGCAACGTGCAAGAAAATGCAATCTTGTTGCAGTTTAAGTAGCTCTGTGACGATTTTGTGGCATCCTCTCCGAACACCCCAGAGCCTCAGGCTTCAACCCCTAACGCTCACTGCGGCTCGTTCTGCCGTTGCGCCAGGCCTCGGAATGCCGGACTGCTCTTCAGCCGTTCCGGAAACTTCTCTTCGTAATCGGCCATTCCCGGGCACATCGCATGATGCACCCGCGAAAATCCAAACGCCCTCATCTCTTTCATCGCCTCGTCCGCGGACCACCCTTGCTCCGCCATGCGATAGGAAGCGACTGCCATTCCCGTGCGATCGTCCCCCAGGCGGCAATGCACGAAAACTTTCTTTCCCGGATTCTCCTCGACTACCTGCAGGAATTTTGCGAAGGGCTTGTCGTCAGGAAACGGGCAGTGCGAGGGAATCGCGACATACTTCATCCCCAGTTTGGTGACCCGCGCCTCTTCGTCTTGATTGTGCCCCCGCAAGTCGACGACGACATCAATTCCCTTCTTCTGCAGTTCCTCGATTCCTGTCGCGCTCGGCACTCCGCCGCGATAAAGACTGGGACTGACCTCGCCAAAGTTCGGAATGCCCTTGGCCTTCAAGTGAGTTCCGGCGACACGGGGAGCATCCGGCGCCGGCGCACGGTTCTGCGCCGAGCCTGCGTCCTGGCCAATCGTCAATATGGATAGAAGCGCGACCCCAGTCGCGCGCACCACCAAGCCGAGAGTCATGAGATATACAGTTTAGATGCTAAAACCGCTCACGCGAGCAACGGAAGTTGCGGTCCCGCGCTTTCCCCCGAATCTTCCTCCGGATCGGCAAACCTCCGCAGCTCCGGATATTTCCGGATCAGCGTCGCGGGAGCGGGCACCCGCCTTCCGCTAATCATTCCCTTCAACTCGATCGCATTGACTCCGGCCTTGCTCTCGAAGTGATTGTTGGTGATCACATACGTCGTCTGCGCCCGCTGCGCGACGCTTTCGATCCGTTCCTTCCAGTCCTCAAGTTCCTTCTCTTTGTACAGATAGTTGTAGCGGTCGTTGCGGTTGTCGGAGTCGAACCACTGATCGTAATTGCGCCCGTGCAGCCGCACATATGCAATCGGTGCCGTCACATGCTCGGTCGGAGCCAACGAGCGCCCCAACAGCGGCTGATCGATATTACAGAATCCAACGTTCTGCTGCGCGAATGACGCCAGCGTCGCGGCATCGTTCCAGCTCGAATGCCGCACCTCAACCACGCGCGGATATTCGATAAACTGCCGCAGCAGCCGCTCCAGATATTCGCGGTTCAGCGAAGTATTCTTGAACGATACCGGAAACTGAATCAGCAACGCCCCCAGCCTGCCCTCGTTGGCCAGCACATCGAGCCCTTCGCGCGTCGCAGACTCGTCTTCGTCCGTAGGACGAATTGTCGCCGCCGAAGTCGGCTCCATCACCGCGATGGGAGAGTGCGTGAATGCCCGGTAGAGCTTGGCCGTGAACATGAACTCAGAATTCACCGCCGCCACCCGGCGGCACCAAAGCTTCACCAACTCCGGCTTCAGCGGCCCGTAAAATGAAGTGTTGATCTCAGTGGTATCGAAGAAGCGCGCCAGATATTCCAGCGGATGCACCTTCCGCCGCAGCATCCCCGGCGGATAGAAAATGCCGTCCCAGTCTTTATAGGACCATCCAGCCGTACCAATGCGAATCGAATGCGAACCGGCAGGCGCGCGATCTTGACCCGTGGATTCCATAGACGCGGGAACCGCAGACGGAGGGCAGGTTGAGACTAGCACAGTCTGAAACCCGCACCGCTTAGGTCAGCAGGGAGCGGAGATCGCGCGCACCATGCAGAATGCGGATAATTTGTAGCGGAGTTTTCGCTGGATCGTAGACGATGAGATAGTTCGGGTACGGGTGGACAACCCAGAATCGAACCGGCAGCGACGTTAAGTCTCGACGAGTCATTCCGACCGACGGAGACTTTCCAAGAAGACCACAGGCCTGGAAGATCGCAGCTTCAACCCGATCCGCAGCCTCGATGTTGTCGGCGGCGATAAAATTCCAGATATCCAGAAGATCTTGGAGTGCCTCAGGGGTGAACTGATACTCGCTCATCCGCGCGGGGGTGGGCCAATACGGTTCCGCTTGGATTCGCTTAACCGTGAGCGGACTTCATCCGCTCCAATCAGGTTTCCGCGTTGCGCGGACTGATACCCGGCAGTAATCCGGCTCTCGATCTCTTCGCGATGTTCTGCCAGCCAGGTTTCCTGCTCATGTAGAAGTGCCACTGCGCGCTCCACGAATTCATCCATGGAGCGATACGAACCCCGCTGGATTGCTTCCCGAATCATCGCCTCGACTTCCGGCCGGATGCTGATTTCCATACCGCATAGTGTACTCCCGGAATGCTCAACACCGACTGGCAGGCTCCGAACCACCTGATGCCCCCTTCATTGACTTCGCCCCCGCCCTATGCCAAAATCCGCCGAAGAGGCCGCTTAGGCTGATCCAGCCGAAGGCGGCGGGCGCTGGCTGTTCTTCCCCGCAGTGGCCCCCTCGGAACCGTCATATTGATGAATAGGGTTGACCATGCTGGGCAAAGCTGCGCTATCAACGTCCCCCGATGCCCCGGGCAGCCCCTGGTGTGCGTTTGATCGGCATCCCCCTGGCGGGCGCCATTGTTCTCGCCCTCGTCGCCGGGTGGACCGACCTGCGCAGCCGCCGCATCCCCAACTGGCTGACGGTCCCGGCCGTATTCGTAGGAATGGCCGTCAATGTCGCGACCAGGGGCTTCGGCAGCGGACTGAAGACTTCCCTGCTGGGCGCGGCGCTCGGCCTCGCGCTGTTATTGCCGTTCGTCCTGCTCCGCGCCCTGGGCGCTGGAGACTGGAAGTTGGCCGGGGCCCTCGGCTCCTTCGTCGGCCCGAGCCTGCTGGTGGACCTGTTGCTGGGATCGGTTTTTATGGCCGGACTGATGGCCCTGGCGTTGGTGATCTACAAAGGCCGCTTCCGCCAGACTTTAAGCAATATCGGCCATATTCTGGTGTCGTTGGTGACGTTTCGATTGCCCGGGCACTCGGTTACGCTGGATAATCCAGATGCGCTGAAAGTTCCCTACGGGGTCGCGCTGGCTGCTACAGTTTTGATTTACGGGGTGGCACGGGTGTGGAGAGTGGCATGACGCAGACGGCCAAAAAGACAGTATGGAACGAAATCCTGCGACGTCTCGTCTGTGAGACCGCCGGCCAGGAAATCGCCGAAGCAGCCGCCGTACTGCCCTTGATGTTCATGATCCTTCTCGGCATTTTCTGGTTTGGCCAGGCCTTCAGCATCTACGGAACGACCAGTCGCGCTGCGCACGAGGCCGCTTTGGCTGCCGCCGAGACCCCCTGCACCACATGCGCCGCAGGCTCGACTCCCGTGCAGAATGCGTATAACACGATCCAGAACGTCCTCGGCACCGCCAGCATGAGTGTGAATAGCCTGCACAAGCCGGTGCCACCACCCGCCTTGCTGTCTTGCTCGGGCGGGGTTGCGGTGCCCTGCGACGGCACTCATGGGAACGTATGCATTCAACCCAATGTTCAGTTGTCCGGCACCGGAGGCGGAGCGGTGGGTGTGTGCGGCGTCTCAGTCAGCTTTACCTATCAGTATCAGATGTGGCTGCCCTTTACGTCGTTGAACAACCAGGCAATCCAGATCCGTGCCGCGGCCCAGGCGCCGCTGGAGTCGAGATAGTTGCGTTACACGCCAACCATCGCTGGGACCCGGATTCGGAGAATGGCCTGCTTGCTTCTCCGCGACGATCGAGCCGCCCAGTTGGTCGAATTCGCCGTCTCCCTCCCTCTGTTAGTCGTCTTCGTGGTCGGCATCTTCGATTTCAGCGGCGCTTTCACCATCAAGATGAAGCTTACCAACGCAGCCCGGGACGCAGCCCGCGCCGCCGCTGCCGATCCCGCTACCGATCTAGGCAACGGGACGGGCACGCCGGCCTCGGTCGTCGACGCCTTTCAGGTGGCCGACAACTATCTCACCACCAATAATCTCAACGATTGCGGCATCACCGCGGCCAGTCTGACGGCCGGAGGCGGGACCTCTAAGCTCACTTGGTCAGGTACATCGGCGGCCTGTCCTCCAACTCCCGGCATGGCTTCGTTCGCCGTCAATCGCGGCTTCGTGAGCCAGGCCACAGGAGGTGTGGGTCCCAAGATTGTCCAGACCCAGGTGACCATTCAGTATTCCTACGCTTGGCACTTTAACCGGGTGATCGGAATTTTGGTGAACGGCGCAACCTACGCCGGGCTCACCACGTTGAGCGCAAGTGCAACCGCCATGAATGAGAATTGAGTAGAACTGATCTGAATTTGACGGGGATATGAGAAAGCCTCTTTTTTCGAGATCGAAGACCCCGAGCCGCGAGCGCGGATTCACCATGGCCTTGGTCGCGGTCGCTATGGTAGCGATCCTCGCCATGGCCGCGCTCTCGATCGATGCCGTCTCGCTCTATCTTGTGCGTGAAGAAGCGCAGCGCGCCGCCGATTCCGCCGCCCTGGCCGGAGCGAGGATCCTCTCCATGTCCGGCATGACCGGAGACCCGAGCGACGCCACCAGCAGCTGGAGCCCCGCCTGCGACGCAGCAACCTCAGTCGCCACCGCAGTCGCGCAACAAAATAAAATTGCCGGACTATCGCTGCCGGCGGCGCAGATTACGGTGACTTTCCCCAACAACACCGGCTGCGGATCCACCCCTGTCTTCGGAGTCAACCCGCAAATCTCGGTGAAAGTGTCCCGCCAGAACCTGCCCACTTTCTTCGCCCGCATCTGGAGCCGTGCCACCCACACGGTCGTCGCCAGCGCCACCGCCGAAGCCTACAACCCCTCCAACTCCGCCAACTTCGCCAGCGGAGGCACGCTGATCCCGGTACAACCCCGTTGCGTGAAACCCTGGATCGTGCCCAACCGGGACCCATGGAATAACGGGACAGCCTTTGTCGATCCTACGACTGGGGTGATCAATAATCCGGGGGTTAGTCAGCTAAACGCTGGCGCAGGCGTCATCGGGGAGCAGTTTGTGTTGACTTCGCCTTGTAGATTGACCCAGACGAACTGCGATGTAATAACAGTAACTCCCCCTAATAATTTGTTGAGGCAGCCAACTTACGGGAATAAAACCAGCCTCGACTACGTTCCCGCTCAGACATCCGGTCCGTACACGGCCGTGAGTTCTGCCAACGGCTTTTGTGCGAATGCTGACGGCTATGACATGGCGAGCGACGGCTGCGACCAGGGTACACAATACCACTGCGGCACAGCTTCGGGTGCAAATGTCGACCTCGACGTCGGCCCAGTGAATCCTACGGTCTTCAGCGGAAAAACGGTCAGCGCTGTGCAGTGCTTCGGTGGAGCGAGTGGCGCACAAGACACGCTGCAGATCGGAACGGTCACGACGCCAATCTACCCTTATCAGATTTGGGCGGGGCTCGATAACCCACTCGTGAAAGCTGGCATCGTGAATAACAATGACCCAATCACATCGAGCAACTCGATTGTCAGCCTTCCCATCTACGATGGTGCCGCGCTCACGACCAATAACCAGGCGGTGACCATAGTAGGATTCTTACAAGTTTTCGTAGGTCCATCGAACGTCACAACTGGATTCGACGGCAATGGCAATCCGCAAGTGACCGTACTGAACGTGTCTGGCTGCGGCACCACGACCACTGCGCCGGTAACTGGCACTTCCCCGGTCCCCGTTCGCTTGATCACTGCTCCGTAGAACTTCCCACTAATTTGGATTTGGATGCGGTCTACTGCTCCGGCTGGCCGTCCGGAGCGTTCGCGTCCGGAGGCTGTTGCGGCATCTGCGGCTGCAGTTCGCGGCGTGGCGCAGCGTTTATCGGCGGCGTCGCCGCATTCGGCTGCGGCGCTACCTGCACTGGCGGAGGCACCACGGGTGTGTCGTCCGCATCGTCGTTTTGCACCACCATCGGAGGCAGCGGCACCACCGGCCCCTCAAGGCGAGGAGTCAGAATCACTTTATCGAGCTGACGCGGATCTTTTACTCCGTTAATAATCAGGAAGTTGAACTTCGATCCATTCAGCAAGTGCGCCAGCACTTCGGCGGCGGGTGCCGGGCCGAGATCGGCCACAACTTTTTCCTGCTCCGCCCCAGCCGAAATCGAAACCTCAGCGCCGGTGCGCTGCTGCACCGCGTACAACACTTCCGACAACGTAGCTTTGTTCGAGTGAATCGCCAGCATGCCGTCGCGGAAGGTTACTTCCAAAGTCTTAACCGGCGCGTTAACATGCACCGGCTCGACGCGGTTCGTATAGTTGGCTACCACCAGGCCGGGACGCGTCGGTTGCGGAGCGGGATCGCCGGCCACAACCGGCTCCGCCGACCCGCCCGTCACTTTGATCATGATCGTGCGGCCGTAGGGAAAAATCTGGAACGACTGCGCCGACTTCAAATCCAGCACCAGCCGCGTGACCGGAGGCTTCGATTGAAACAGCCCGAAGCGCACATCCTTCACTTCACCCAGATTCACCGATTGATTGCGTAACTCGCTGCCGGGAACGGCGTTAGGAAAGTCGATCACCAGGCGATCCGGACCTGACAGGACCTGCGTCTGCGGAACGATGCGCTCGCTGGCCTCAACTTCGATCTCGACCGCGTCCTTGCCGGGAAGCACGCGAACGCTGCGCACTGAACTCTGCGCCAGAAGCACCGATGCTACGGCTGGAACACAAAGCCCAGCCAGCACGCCTCGAATCAGGAATTTTCCCGGAGACCTATGCACTCGACACACCCACCTGTACAGACCGAATCTAGCGCGATTGTAGCAGTCATTGCGGGCAATGATGCTTACTTTAGTACTACAGGGAGGAGCGATTCCCACGCGCGGAAAGGAGATTCTTCGGGTGTAAAGCTGCGATTGGACAAAGGAAGCTGCGACGGCAGGTTAAGTTCTGGCGAGCTTTTTGCGCGCGCTCCAGTACGTCAGCGCGATTCCGGACGCAACCAGCACCCAGGTGCCGGGTTCGGGAACGGTCCCGCCGCCGCCGCCCTCGGGGCCGCAGGGATTGCCCTTGCCTTTCTTCCCGGTCCCGCCGCCATTCTTTCCTTTGCCCACTCCGCAGACGCCAGGCAGCGGTGGCGGTTCGATCGGAACCCAAATTCCGGGACCGAACGGATCGTACAGCATCAAGGGTGGAGCAGGTCCAAGACCCGGCAATGCCGGCCGGTTGAGCAATGCCGACTCGAACGGAACGGGCGGAGCCTGGGTAGCGGTTCCAACCGCCGGAGCGACGGGCTCTTCAAATTTTGCCGCTGGAGGTTCCGACGAAGAGGTAGCCTGCTGCGGAACTTCCTCCACGCGATTGGCGCAGCGCGTACGGCCAGTAATCTTGCCGTCGGTAATCAGTGTCTCACCTTTGTGCAGGGAGACGCGATGGCGCGTCCAATACACCTTCTTGCCGATGCGATAGGAAACGTACACCGTGCGCGCCAGCGTCAGGCGCACAATGCGCGCGTGATCGTAATCGAATCCGGCATAGTGCGCGGCGACCACGGGATCATGATCGGCGGCCCACTTTAGTTCGCGCGCGTCCTTCACTCCGCCTGGCACCACGGAATACGGATAAACCGGACGATCTTCCATCGTGCGCAGAGCTTCCTGCTGCGTGAGCAGGAGCAGGCTTCTGCTGGCTTCCTCCGCCTGGCGGTTGGGGTTCCCGGAAGTGGACGCACGGAACACCGAAGGGCTGAGATAGCGAAGCGCAACCGAAGCCATGCCGAAGCTCAGGGCTGCCAGAAAAGTGAATAGCAAGGCGCGACGAAACAGACGGTTGCGGCGATGGCGGCGGGTCCGGCGGCGGCGTATTCCCGGTGCAACATTCCCTGGCTCGGGTCTATTTGGCAAGTCCTACCTCTACTGATGGGCAACCTTTTTCAGTTGCCAGGTGAAGCTATTCATTGCGCAATTCCCTGCACCCATCCGTGCAGTTGTGGTGCCATTGGCCAGGATCTGCCATCCCCAGCAAACGCTTACGCTTGCGGCTGGAAAGAGGCCAACATCCTAGCAGAGTAGCGCAGCCCTTTGCACAATAATTCGCGCCCGGGCGCAAAAACCGGCACTTATGAGTTCCCGCAAGTGCGACTCTGCGCCAAACTGCCCTGTCTGCAACCACTCGCGCATAGCATACCTGCTCGGAGTAACGCGGGTAATACCACGAGCGGGCCATTCACCGGATCGTCATTCCGTTGGTACTATCTCTCTTGTTACGGGAGGATTTTTCCCCGTATCGAGTTTCCGCCGTCCCCTTCACGGCGCTACCAAAGCTGGACCACCCCCGGTCTTCAGCCAATTCCCCCCGGTAGAAAGTGAGCGTTAGGCCGCTGTCGCGCAGCGTTAGGGAGACAGCCATCTTCGTTTGCTGGGAGTCGAACCTATGCGTGCACTTCGTATCTCTTTCATTTTAGTTCTGGCAATTCTCGCGCTGACCTTTACTCATACCGCTTTTGCCAAGTCCGTGACCATGACGTATGAAGGTCACCAAGGCGCGACCGCCATCGACGGCTCGCCCTATATCGGCTATCCCTACTACTTCTCGATCAACGGCAGCTCGAACTACACACCGCTGCTTTGCGACAGCTACGACAACAACGTCTCACTGGGCCAGACCTTCACCGCGACGGTCTCGCCGTTTCTGCAGGGAATTTCGAGCAGCATGTTCGGCTCGACCATGAAAATGGACTACCTCGCGGCCGGCTTGATCTTCAAGAGCATGCTCGCGGGCACGCTGGATCGGGCGCAGGCGCAGTGGGCGATCTGGGGACTGTTCTCGACCAACGCGCAGAACAATTCGTTCTTCACCACCATTGGCGGGGCTGGCATCGACGCGACCTATCTGGCGCTGGCGCAGACGGCTCCCAATAGCGCCTATAACGGCCTGCTGCTCTATACCCCGCTCGGCGCGAAGCCGGGATCGGGACCGCAGGAATTTATCGGTTATAACGCAGTGCCCGAGCCGACCACTCTCACTCTGTTGGGTACAGGGCTGATCGGTCTGGCGGGCGTAGCTCGCCGCAAGCTCAGCAAGGCGTAAGAATTTTTATAGTTGTTCGGCTTCATCTGAACGCATCTCTTTCTCCGCCGCACAGCAAAATGCTGTGCGGCTTTTTTTGCCCGCCGTGGCCCCTCGCAAAAGCAAGCGAACCCGAAAAGCGGTACATTGGTATTACTCGGGTCACTCAATAGAATCTGAAGAATCACGAGAGGAGACCACGATGCGCAAATCGGTGGTTATTGCTCTGTTTAGCTGTCTGCTCGCGCTCGTCGTATTGAGCGCGCCAACTAATTCTTCCGCTCAAATCCGCATTTCAGTTGCCTTTGGACCTCCGGCGCTTCCGATTTATGTGCAGCCCATTTGTCCCGGTGAAGGCTATATCTGGACGCCCGGCTACTGGGCCTGGGACGAAGACGGAGACGACTATTACTGGGTTCCCGGAACCTGGGTTCTGGCCCCCGAAGTTGGCTATTTGTGGACTCCGCCGTGGTGGGGCTGGGAAGGTGGCGTATACCTCTTCCACGTGGGCTTCTGGGGACCGCATGTGGGCTGGTACGGCGGCATCAACTACGGCTTCGGGTATTTCGGTGAAGGCTTTGTAGGCGGCCGCTGGGATCACGACCGTTTTTTCTATAACCGTGAAGTGACCAACATCAACATCGTCAACATTCACAACGTTTACAACGAGCACATCGAATACCGGGACAATCATGTCAGCTACAACGGCGGTCCCGGCGGAATCGAGGCGCGGCCGCGGCCCGAGTACGAGAGGTACGATCACGAACGGCACCTGGGGCCCATTCCTGCGCAAGAGCAGCATATCCAGGAAGCGCGCGGCAACCGCGAACTGCGCGCCTCGGTGAACCAGGGCAGGCCGCCGATCGCGGCGACGCCGCGTGCGGGAGAGTTTCGCGGAAACGTGGAGGCGGCCAGAGAAGCCGGCGCGCCTTATCGGGCTCCAGAACGCGGGGCAAGGGGCGGCCAGCCTGGCGGCAATATGGCGCGGCCAGAGAATAACTCCAGGCCTCCGGTTCACCCCAACGAACTGCCAAAGTATGAGCGGCCGGCTCCGCCGAGCACGGGAAATCCGAACCTCGACCGCAAATACCAGCAACAGCAAGAGAAGATGTATGCCAGGCAGGATCAGCAGCGGCAGCAACTGCAGCAGCGCCAGGAACAAGATCACCAGCGCATGCAGCAGCGCAACGCCAACGATGCGCAGCGTCAGCAGATGGAGCAGCGTCACCAGCAGCAGACGCAACAACTGCAGCAACGCCACACGCAGCAGCAACAGCAGATGCAGCAGCGCCAAGCGCCCAGGGAACACAAGTAGCGTTGTTGTCGTGCGTGCATTGTCACCCTTAGCGAAGCAGCCCGGTCCGCAAAGCGTACCGGGCTGCGTAGTCGAACCGGGAAGTGGGTCAACACGAAATTCTGGCGGAGAGAGAGGGATTCGAACCCCCGATACCCGTTAAGGTATACACGCTTTCGAGGCGCGCGCCTTCAGCCACTCGGCCATCTCTCCGCGCCTTAGGGATTGTGTCGCTTCATTTTAGCAGGTGACGCCGACCGCGCTCCCACACTCACGATGCCTTGTCATCCTGAGCGAAGCGAAGGACCTTTGTACTAGCCGGCAGCGACAATGCCGCCGGCCTATTGCACAGGTCCTTCGCTTCGCTCAGGATGACAAGGCTCTCGATTGCAGGGCGATCGCTGAATTACTTTTCTTTCTCCCCCGCCGTGAACGTCGTCCACGGGCCGGCCTTCATATCGCGCAGCAGAGGCTTCTGCCACGAATACTCCGGATGCTGCTCCAGGAAGTGCTCTGCCAGAAAATCCTGCCCGCAGGGATGCCCCGCCCGCGCCACGAAGCTCATCTTGCCGGCCATGGCACTGTCCATGGCCTTGCCCTGCACGGCTCCGCCCGGATTGTACGGATCCCAGCCCCACTCTTTCACGCCGCGCGCAGAGGTGTCGACATGCCCGCACAGTGCCCGCTCGTTGGGCGCAGAGGAAGCCTTGTCGAAACTATCCGTGTGATCGCTCAGGAACTGCTCGGCCATGGTCACGTCGATCTTGCCCTTGGACTCCTTCATCAATTCTTCCCAGCGCACCTGCCGGGCGTTCGGCGAAGACGACTTGTCATTCGGATCGAACGTAGTCTCTTCTTTAATCACCTTGGGATCGCGCGCGAAATTCGAGCTGACATAGTAGCCATCTTTCGTACGCCACAACGGAGTGTTCTTCAAACCCAGCTCCAGATAGGCGATCTCGCCGGTCTTGCGGTCGCCGATCATCCAGTCATTGGCATAGCCGCCGTTGTTGCCTTCTTTGATGATGCGCACGTAGTCGTCAATCGAGTTGGCATACTGCAGAGCCTTGCGCGAGCGCACGAACTCCGCCTTGCCATTCGGATCCCAGCCTTCAAACTGAGTGATGGTGGTCTCGGTGATCATGATCCCGTTGGAGTTCACGCCGAAATCGTCATCGCTGGTGATGACGCCGGGGAATCCGTCCATCAGAATGCGATTGCCGTGGTCGGGCGCGATATCGAACACGATCACCCAACGCTCGCCCGCGAGATAGCTGGTCCAGTTGTTGTGGGCGATGACGATCTGGTGCTCCTTCGTCATACTTCCGGTCGCGATGAAGGCGCTGCAGTTGCCGGGCGCGGCCAGCTTTGGATTCTTCGCCGACTTCTGCTGCTTGTTCAACCAGGGCACGTAATAGTCGGGGACTTCTTCGAAGGCATTGAGCGCGACAATGTCATACACGTCCAGATCCGCCCCATGAGCCTTCGCGCCGTCGGCAATGCCCTGCAGTTCCTGCTGATATTCGGCGTCAATGTGCGGCCACAGCATCTGGCGCGCGGCGGTGCGGAAAAACTCCCAGTCGCGTTGCGTCTCATGCGTGTCGAACAGCTTAATCGCGGCCAGGGCATCGGCGATCTCGGCGGAGAGAAGATAGCCGTGCTGATAGCCGATTTCGGCCGGCGTGCCCTCGAGATGCACATAGGTCCAACCGCCGCGCTGGAAGCGATAGGCCTTGTCGAGGCGCGCATCTTGAGACGCAGCGGCCAGGGCGACTGCGCTGATCGCAAGTGCAAACCCAACCACCGCCATTGCCCGGGCACAGTTCTTAGCCTTGTTCATGTTTCCTCGTAGGTGAAAGAAAGAAGCCGCAACATTCTAGCTGACGAGTATTCGTATCTGCTCTGGAAAAATTAACGGACCATTAACATGGCACTCCGCCCCCGATGCCATAATTCTTGGCTTGCGTCTTGCGGCCAGGTTCCCAACTAGGTCAGCCGGCCTCCACTCGACCGAAGCGTCTCGAAAACCAGGAACCTCCAGGAGATTGTTGGAAATGTCCCGTTTCGCTCCCAGCAGAATCATCGCTCTCATATTTGCCAGATCGCTGTGTTTTGAGCCGAAAATCGTTGCGGGAATCGTCCTGCTCGCGCTGGGCGGCCTTCTCGTCAGTTGCAGCAGTACGAGCAGCAAGTCCAGCAACGGAATCCCCCCACCGAACATCGCCGGCTCCTGGGAGTTTCTGGCGGTTTCCAGCAATGGATCGGCGACCGGGGTTGAGGTGCAGATGACCGAAGGACAAATTGTGGACAACGGCATCGTGGTCCCCAGCGGTCAGGTCGCCGCCGACAGCGCCCAGATCGCGTTCGTTACCCTGGGCACGGGTCAAAATCAGACCACCAACATCACGGCTTTCGGCGGCAGTTGCGGCGCGCTCAGCGGCACGCTCAATGGCCTGGCCGGCACGGCCACGGCCCTGGGCGCGCCCATCAATTTCACTTTTACTGCCAACGGAAACATCTTCAACGCAACTGCATTCTTGAACGACACCAAGACCATCCTGAACGGCACCTACACCCCGCAGGCGGGCAATACCTGCACGGACCCTGGGGGGACGATTACGGGCACGGTCGTCTCCGTGCCGACGGGAATGTATCAGGGGCAGATGTGCTCGCCGTCGGAGACTTCCTGCTCCAGCTATGACGACAATGTGACCGCTACCGTAACTTCGAAGTCGAGCACCATCACTCTGAACCTGCAATTGAGCGGGCTCGACAATACCAACTTCACCCTCTCCGGCACGATCACCGGCAATGCCTTCTCGGTGCTGGGCACTTTCGGGGGGGGCGGCGTTAACTACTACGGATACTTCGAGCAGGTTTACAACCCGACCGTTCTGGCGAACGTACAGTCGTTGTATCTGGTGAATGCGGCCGACCCCTGCTTCAGCAGTCCGGGGACGAATTGCACCACGGCCACGATCATCCAAGTTCCGCTGGTTTAAGCTTGACAGCCTAGATGTCGGTTCGCTGGTCCGGATGCCGGCTGAGATACCAGCAAGGCAGATCGCCGGCGTGCGGGAAAAGCGCGTTGACGCAAGGCTGGGCCTGAGGCGGATCGAAGATCAAGTTGGTCTTGCCGTTCTTCTGCGCTATGGCGTAGTAGTGATTCACCGTAACCGATCCGTAAGGGTTGCGGTTGGTCGCGGCGCGAATGCGGAAGACGGTGTAGTCCAAGCCGAACGCGAGCGCGGCCAGCCCAGGAAGGCCCAGCACTGTCATCAGAAAGAAGCGTCGCAGCCGCTCTCTAAGGTTGCGTTGAGGAACGTCCGTCACCGGGCTGAAATTATATTCCGTCAGGCCTCGCGGAGATCATAGGCGCAGTTTGAGAAAAACGATCCGTATCAGGGCACGCCCTTAGGAGTGCTACAAAAGCACGAACGCGTGCCCGCTTTAGCGGCAGCGGACGTGGAGGCGCTGACCCCAGCGGCTATCAAGCCGATAAGTACCGAAGGCTTGGGCGGCATCGCTAAGCGGAAGCCCTGATACAGACCACCACGCTGTCGCATCGCGACCAGCAGCCGGTCGTTGACAACTTGGGCATCCGACAGGCAAACTACCGCATTCGCTGCGATTTGCTTCCGGCGGGCGACTGATCCAGTTTTCGACGTGCGGTTCCAGTGCACTCGCGGTACTT
>Ga0075029_100000460_pt1 | contig 23318 bp, 18 predicted proteins | sample LitLauG_LLR_2013_FD_71391 | JGI IMG/M metagenome (GOLD analysis project Ga0075029, IMG submission 71391) | Freshwater sediment microbial communities from North America - Little Laurel Run_MetaG_LLR_2013 | ecosystem: Environmental > Aquatic > Freshwater > Creek > Sediment | place: USA... | reverse complement strand
GGCGTGTCCTCGTCTTCGAGCAGCTTGATGTAGCCGGTGCGGTCGATGAGGAATTTCAGGAGGTCGGCGGTGCTTACCGTGGGCGCGGGGAATTCATCGGGCGCCGTTCCGACTTCGGGCTCCGGTGGCCGGGGCGGAAGATCGGTTTGCTGAATATCATCCGTGGACAGATTGGCGGTTGGTGCGGAAGACTCTTCCACAGCGCCGAAATCGAAGGAGAAATTTCCAAATTCCGCCGGATCGAAGGCCGTGCCATCTTCAGCCGCGGCGGTGCCGTCCCTGACGGGACTCCCGCTTCCATCTCCTTCCCAGGACTTACGTCCTGGGCTAATGAATTCCGCCCCTTCGGGGCTGGGAACCTGCCAGTTGTCCCCGTTTCCTGGCCCATCTGAGGTCGCAGATCCGGCAGCCTCGCTTAACTGCTCTTCAAAATTTCCCGCCAGCATGGCGCGGGCGTCTTCGATCAGCTGCTGAAAGCCCTTGAGCGACGCCAGCGCACGCGGAGGAAGCAACTGCCGCTTGATCGCCTCTCCAACTGCACCCCACAGGGACATGCCCGTCTCCAGTGCCAACTGCTCCAGCGTGTCAATTGTGCCTTTGCCGATGCCGCGGGTGGGCGTGTTGATGACGCGCAGCAGCGAAATGGAATCGTCTGGATTCTGAATGACTTTCAGGTACGAGATCATGTCCTTGATCTCGGCGCGCTCGTAGAACGAAAAGCCACCGACCACGTGATACTTCAGGCTGTAGCGGCGCATGGCCTCTTCAAACAACCGCGATTGCGAGTTCGTGCGATAGAGCACGGCCGCACGGGGCTCTTCTCCGCGGTCGACAGCCTCTCGCAGGTAGCGGGCGATCCAGTCGGCGGCGAACAGCGCTTCATTCTCGCCATCGGGCGCTTCGTAGTAGCCGACCTTGGTGCCGCCCTGGCGCGAGGTCCAGAGGTTCTTGCCTTTGCGGCGCACGTTGTTGGCGACCACAGCCGACGCGGCCTGCAAGATGTTCTGTGTCGAGCGGTAGTTCTGCTCGAGGCGAATGATCTTCGCCTCGGGGAAGTCCTGTTCAAATTCCAGAATGTTGCGAATGTCGGCGCCGCGCCAGGAGTAGATCGACTGGTCTTCGTCTCCGACCGCGCACACGTTGTGGCGCTCGCCAACCAGCATGCGCATGAGTTCATACTGCGGACGGTTCGTGTCTTGATATTCGTCGATGAGCAGGTACTGAAACCGGCGATTGTAGTACTCGCGCACTTGCGGCGCGGACTTCAGCAGGCGCACCGCTTCGAGCAACAAGTCGTCGAAGTCGAGAGCGTTGGCCTTGCGCAGTTCCTTGCGATATTCCTCGAAAAGGTGGGCGATTTTCTCCGTTTTCGGATCGGCCGATTGCAGGTAGAGTTCCTGCGGGTCGAGCATGTGATTTTTCGCCCAGGAAATACGCCCCAAAACGATGCGTGGAGTGAGCTGCTTGTCGTCAAGGCCAAGGCGCTTCATGATCGACTTGACTACCGATTGCTGGTCGCCCTCGTCGTAGATGACGAATTTCTTGGTGTGGCCGATGGGCGGCTGGCCGGGCACGGTCGACGGGATGCGAAGAGCTTCAATATCGCGCCGCAGCATGCGCACGCAGAATGAATGAAAGGTCGAGATGACCGGCTTGGCGATGCTCAGTCCGCCGACAAGCTTTTCGACGCGTTCTCCCATTTCGGCGGCGGCCTTGTTAGTGAAGGTCATCGCCAGGATGGACTCCGGCATCACGCCTTTGTGCTCGATCAGATAGGCAATGCGGTAGGTGATGACGCGCGTCTTCCCGCTGCCCGCGCCGGCCAGGATCAGCACCGGCCCCTCGGTGGTCTCTACGGCTTCGCGCTGCTGCGGGTTCAGTTGATCGAGAAAAGACAATGCGGGAGTGGCTCCGGAGTTCGTTTTTCAATTTTACAGGGGATTTGAGATTCCGGATTTTCGATTGCCAATTGAACGAGACCGCAAAGAACCACCCGCGAAGGTGTGGATCACCCCGCTGCGGCCAGCACCTGCAGCGCGGCTCTGCGGCCTTCTTCGGCGCCGCCTTCCATGTAGCCCTGAAAATTCACCGAACAATGTTCGCCGCCGAAGAAAATGCTGCCTTGGGGAACGCCCTGATATCCCGCGAACGCGGTAATCTGTCCCACTTTGTAGGCGCTGTAGCTGCCCAACAGATTCGGATCGCCGGTCGGATAGCTTAGATTCGCCAAGCCCTGATAGCGGGCGGCGCCGCCCGGCCAAACCTGATCCAATTGCGCGAGAAATGTCTGCGCGTATTGCGCCGTCTGGGCTGAACCCGAACTCGTGGTGTAGGGGCCATCCGGCTGAAAAGCCGCGCCCGGCGTGCCACCTGTGTAGTTGGTGAGCAAACCGTTCGATCCTGCTTCCGCGCGGCTGCTGTCCCACGTGCTCTGAAATGGCAGGTCGGTGGAGATGAATCCGTCGCTGATGCCGGGCCACGCGCCGTGGCCGTTCCAGTAGCGCTTGTCGAATTGCAGAATCAACTTCGAGTTCGTGCCGTAACCAAGCTGCTGAATGACTGCCATCTTCAAGGCATCGAATCCAGCCTGGCTCAGGTCCAGCTTGCGCAGCACGCTAAAGGGCAACGCCAGAATCACGTAATCAAACGTGACCTGCTCCGTACCTGAGGGCGTGGAGAAAGTCAGAGTCACCGTCTTATCTGGATTCGCGGCGACCGCACTCAGCCGCCAGCCAAGGTTCAGGGTTCCCGCCGGCAGAGTAGCGGCGATGGCGAAGGGAATCTGATCGTTGCCTCCCACGGTGTGAAAACGTTCGTCGGAAAAGAAGGGCAGAATCAGGTTGAGTGAACTCTGCTCCGAGCTGTCGAGCCCGTTGAGCGAGACCATGCCCAAATCCAGATACTGCCCCAGGCGCGACGAATGCCCGCCCGGAACATAGGTCTCGATCCAGTCATAGGCGCTGAGATGGTCGAAATCGTAAGCGGCCTGCGTGTACTGGTTGTAGAGCACGACCGACCCGATCTGGCGCACCTGCTGGTTGATGACCGGCGCAATCGCCTTCATGTCCTCGGCGAGTTGCACGTCGGTGTAGTAGGTTCCCTGAAAATAATTCGTGTCCACCGAACCTTTCGGGTCGGCGGCGTTTACATCGACCAGCGTCAATCCAAAGCGTTTCGCCAGGTGCCGGATCAGATAGTGGTCGGTATCGATAAACTCGCCGCACCATTCGCTGACCTGACCCTGATTCCAGAAGGTGGCATCGGAATGCATGCGCCCGCCGATACGCGTGGAAGCCTCGTAAACCGAGCAGGGCACGCCGCTATCCTGCAGAGTTAGCGCGGCGGTGAGCCCGGAGATGCCCGCACCGACAATGCCGATGCGGGGCGTGCGGGATGCGGCTGTGGCCCAGCCAAGCCTCGGCAGAGCCAAACCTCCGAGGGCCAGCGCACCCAGTTTCAGCATGTCCCGGCGAGTCACGAATGGGTGATGCGGTTCGGTGTTTGCAGTCTGCCGGCGTAAAGTCTGGTGGATGCGGTTCAAGATGCGGCTGCGGGACATGAGGTTCCTTGCTGGGCTACGGAGGGAGGATTTCGGCTGCTTAGGATGAATTGCAGCCCCAGTGCAGTCTGAATTTTGCGGTCAAACCGCTGCGCCGTCAAGAGACTTACTTCTCTGGCGCAGGGTTCACATCTTCGGACTTGCCAAGGCCTTGCACTCCGCGCAGGGGCAAAGTTCGCGCAGCAGGCGCCAGGAATAAATTCCCAGGTCGTGATTATCGTTCCATGAAAACTTGATGGCGTACTTGCCCACACCCTCCGCCGAAACTGGCTTTGCGGCGGCCTTAAACATGGGAAGCGCCCCCGGTGCGGTTTTGGGAGGATCTCCTGCACGCCGTCCCGCTTTGGCGCGCTCTTCCTCGCACATGGCGCAGGGGCAGGCATCACGCAGATAGACGAATGTGTAATGAGAACTGTGGCCGTCAGCCCACTCAATGTCGACACCAGTTCCGGTGGTCAGGTTCACCTTTACGGATTTCGGATCGGTGGCCGCAGTGGCCGATGGGAGCGGGGACTGCATGGAATCAGTATCGCATAGCATCTTGGGGTGGCGAAAAGGGGCTCGATACGATAAAATATTGGTTTGTCATCAAGCCCCGAGAGGATTCAGAGCAGTCATGTCCCAACAATGTGATATCTGCGGCAAGAAGCCGCAAGCGGGAAACCGCATCAGCCACGCCCACAACGTAACCAAGCGGCGCTGGAACATCAATCTTCGTCCGGTGCACGCCAAGGTCGCGGGCCAAGGCAAGCGCATCCGCGTCTGCACGTCCTGCCTGCGCAGCGGCAAAGTCGTCAAGGCGTAATCTCTCACCACAGAGGACACAGAGATTCACAGAGGAAACCAGACGTCTCCGTGTTCCTCTGTGGTGAGGTTTCTCTACTTCACTGCCAGCAATCGGATATCGAAGATCAGCGTGGCGTCGGCGGGAATCACTCCCGGATAGCCTTGCTTGCCATAAGCCAAGTCCGGCGGAATGCGCAGTTGGCGCTTGCCTCCGACTTTCATCCCAGTCACGCCCTCTTCCCAGCCTTTAATCACGTCGCCCTTGCCGATGGTGAAATCGAAGGGCTGATTGGCGTCGACGGAGCTGTCGAACTTCTTGCCCGACGTGAGCCATCCCGTATAGTGCACGGTGACGTGGCTGCCCGCTTTTGCCTCGGTGCCGATGCCGACCTTGATGTCCCAGTACTGCAGGCCGGAGGCGGTTTTCACGCCATCGCCGGTGACCTTTGTCGGGGCCTTGGTGTTGGGCACGGCCGGCTTGTGTGCGGCCGTTTGCGCCTGTAAAGCTGCGGTCAACAGAACCAGAATCATCGGGATGACACAGTATTTCTGCACGTTCATACCTCCACAATCCTGACCATCTCGGCGTCCCTGCTACGCCAGCGCGATTACGTCGATCTCCACCAGCACATCTTTCGGCAGTCGCGCCACTTCCACCGTGGAGCGCGCCGGCGGTGCTGACGGGAAGTACTTGCCGTAGACCTCGTTCATGGCGCCGAAGTCCGCCATGTTCTTAAGAAACACGCCCGACCGAACCACCTTTTCCAGGCTGCTGCCGGCGGCGTTGAGAATGGCAGAAAGGTTCCGCAGCACGCGGTCGGTCTGGGCAGCTACATCTCCGTCGATGATCTGCTGGGTTGCCGGATCAAAGGCGACCTGGCCGGAGACAAATACGAAGCCGTTGGCCTTGATCGCCTGCGAATACGGCCCGATGGCCTGAGGTCCATTTTTCGTGGAAATCACTTCGCGCATAGGAGCAGTTTAGTCAGTGGCCAGCGAAACATAACCACAGAGGGCACAGGGTAACACAGAGGCGCGACTAAATTCACAGACGCTCGTTCGGGTTCCTAGCCAGTGGCCACTGCTCTTCAGATCTTCTGCAGCCTCTGCACTTCGTGCACACCGGGAATTTTCCGCAAGCCGACGATGATCTGCTCCAGATGCTTGAGGTCAGAGATGTCCAAGACGACTTCCACGCTGGCCTGACTATTCGCTGTGTGGGCGGCGATATTCTTGATGTTGCTCTTGGCATCTCCAATCACGCCGGTGATGCTTTTCAGCATGCCGAAGCGATCGTCACAAAAGACCGTGAGTTTCACTGGATAAGCCGCCGGGGTGGCCTCGTTGCGCGCCCATTCCACTTCGATTTTGCGCTCCGGCTCATACAAAAGATTGGTCACGTTGGAACAGTTCACCGAATGGACGGCCACGCCTTTGCCGCGCGTGATATAGCCGACGATGCCTTCGCCGCGAATGGGATTGCAGCAGCGGGCGCGGTAGACCAGCATGTCTCCCTGGCCGCGAACGGTGATGGCGTTGCTGTCGCCGAAGACGCGGCGCACCACACTGGCGAAGCCGCCGGGCTGAGAGGTCAGCGCGTCGGAGTCGGGCTCGCCGGGAATTGGGTTGGCTGCACCCGACGGCAGCAATCGCGCCAGCACCTGGCGTGCAGAGTACTTTCCGTAGCCGATGCCCGACATCAGGTCGTCGGCCTTACCCAGGCCGTATCCCGAAGCGACTTTCTGCAACTCGTCGTCTTTGATTTCTTTCAGGGCGATGCGGTACTTGCGGGCTTCTTTCTCGATCAGCTTGCGGCCGATCTCGATCGCCCGCTCGCGTTGATGAACGTTCAGCCAGTGCTTGATTTTGTTGCGCGAGCGCGAGGACTTCACCAGCGCGAGCCAGTCGCGGCTTGGCTTGTGGCCGGGCTGCGTCAGGATTTCTACGATATCGCCGGAATGCAGCTTGTAGCGCAGCGGGACCATGCGCCCATTGACCTTGGCGCCGACGCAGGTGTGGCCCACTTCCGTATGAATGGTGTAGGCGAAGTCGATGGGCGTGGCATCGCGCGGTAGCACGACCACCTTGCCCTTCGGCGTAAAGGTGTAAACCTCTTCCGGATAAAGGTCGACCTTGAGGGTGGAGAGAAATTCGTTGGGATCGCTGACGTCGCGCTGCCACTCGACCACCTGCCGCAGCCATGCGAGCCGCTGCTCGTCCTGCGCCGAGACCGGGCCATCTTTGTATTTCCAGTGGGCGGCAATGCCCTCCTCGGCCATCTTGTGCATGTCTTCAGTGCGAATCTGGATTTCGAATGGCGTGCCGTCTTCCGTGATAACCGAGGTGTGCAGCGACTGGTAAAAATTCGGCCGCGGCATGGCGATGAAATCCTTGATGCGCCCGGGCACAGGCCGCCAGAGGTTGTGAATGATGCCCAGCACGGCGTAGCAATCCTGCAGCGAGCGCGTGATGACCCGCATCGCGCACAGGTCGTAGACCTGATCGACCGAAATGTGCTGGCGCTGCAGCTTCTTGTGAATGCTGAACAGGCGCTTGATGCGGCTCTCGACGCGCGCCTGAATGCCTGCCTCTTTCAGCTTGTCGCTGATGGTCTGCTGCATTTTGGCGAGGAAGGCCTCGCCTTCCTTGCGGCGGGCGTTAACCGATTTTTCGACCTGCTCGTAGCCGAGAGGATCGAGGAAGCGGAACCCCAGGTCTTCGAGTTCGCCGCGGATTTTGCCCATGCCGAGACGGTGGGCGATGGGCGCGTAGATCTCCAACGTTTCTTGGGCGATTTTGTGCTGGCGGTCGGGCGGCAGATGCTCCAGCGTGCGCATGTTGTGCAGGCGGTCGGCCAGTTTGATCAGGACGACGCGGATGTCGTCCACCATGGCCAGCATCATCTTGCGCAGGTTTTCCGCCTGCTGCTCCTCGCGGGTGGCAAAGTCAATCTTGCTGATTTTGGTGACGCCTTCGACGATGTGCGCGACCTGTTCGCCGAACTCCTTGCGAATGTCGACGATGGTGACCGAGGTGTCTTCCACCGAATCGTGCAGCAGGCCGGCGGCGATGGCCACCGGGTCCATCTTCATTTCTGCCAGAACGAGTGCAACCTCCAGCGGATGAACCAGATATGGCTCGCCCGAGGCACGCGTCTGCCCGTCATGATGGATCAGGGAGTAGTCGTAGGCTTTCTTGACGATGGTGAGATCGTCCTGCGGCCGATTCGCTTCCATCCGCTTCATCAGATCGCGGTACTTGGTCAGCGTGAGAGCGGTCGTCTTGATCTGTTGGCGCAGGCTCGCCATGCAGGATTATAGCCCGCGACAGCCCGGGAACATTTTCGGGGGAACAGCTCTAGGGCACGGGGGCTCTGGCTTTGATTATAGCGTCTGCTGCGGGAAGTAGCGGGACGACGCTGCCGAAGGTACTGTCATGCTGAGCGGAGCATTGAGGATCGCAAAGCGATTCTCAATGTGGAGTCGAAGCATCCCTACCCGATCCATGACGCGTCGACCATTTCAAAATATTCACCCTCTTTTTTCTCATTGGGAAATTCCACCGCGTCGAAATCTCAGGCTTGATGCGGCTACAGCCCCGCTCTGATAGAGTGTGCTCGTGGTGAGCCTCCATATGGCGCGCGTGCTGGTGAGCGGAGTTTCGGGGCCAATCGGGACGGCGCTGGTGCCCTCGCTAAAAGCGAATGGCGCAACGGTGACGCGGCTGGTTCGAGCGGGCTCGACCAAGGCCGCGAAGGACGAAGAGCACATTCCGTGGGATCCAGCGAAGCCGATTTCTCCGGCACTGGTCTCCGGCTTCGATGCCGTCATCCACCTCGCGGGTGAGGGCATTGTCGGGCGATGGACGGCGGCGAAGAAGGCCGCGATCCGCGACAGCCGAGTCACAGGCACGCGCAATTTGGCCGAGGCGCTCGCGCGGGCAAAAGAAAAGCCGCAAGTGTTTGTCTCCAGCTCAGCGATTGGTTACTACGGCGACCGCGGCGATGAGGTTTTGAGCGAACACAGCGTGCCCGGCACCGGGTTCCTTCCTGAAGTGTGCTGCGAGTGGGAAGCGGCGACGCAAGCCGCCTCGGCTGTCGGCATTCGAACCGTGCACCTTCGCACCGGGATCGTGCTCAGCCCCAAAGGCGGCGCGCTTGGCCAGATGATCACTCCTTTCAAGATGGGCGTGGGCGGCAGGCTTGGCGACGGGCGGCAGTGGATGAGTTGGATCGACGTGCAGGATATGGTGGGCGCGATTCATCACATTCTCAAAACGGATCTGCTGCGTGGGCCGGTGAACATGGTTGCGCCTCGTCCGGTCACGAATGTCGAGTTTACGAAGACGCTGGCCAGCGTTCTATCGCGGCCGGCAATATTTCCGGTGCCGAGGTTCGCCATCAAGCTGGCGTTTGGGGAAATGGGCGAGACTGTGCTTCTCGGAAGCCAGCGCGTGGAACCGTCCCAGTTGGTGACCAGCGGATACCCATTCCGCTTCAGCGATCTGCGATCCTCGTTGCAGAACTCTCTCCGGCACTAACCATCTGGCAATATGGCACTGTGACGGGAATCACAGACTTCCAAGTCCCCTCCTGTCACGCTAAACATGCAAGTGGATAGGCAATGAAGAATCGATGCATCGCCGTTCTCCTGCTGGCTTCGCTGATAGGGTGGAGCATGCCAGTGGCGTTCGCATCTCCGGCAAAGCCGCTGCCTCAAGCTGCCCAGGAGTCAGTCCGGCACTCCGATTCCAGCGGACATAGTCACGCGTGCTGCCCAGGCGCGCACTCGCTTTTGGATCCCGTTTTATTGGTGAACGCGGAGCCCGCCGCAATGCCGTGCGGCGACGAGCATCCCTGCTGCGCAAAATCTGGGCCTCACAATCCGCCAACGTTGCCCGGCACGACCAAGATTGCGCGGCCTGACTCGGAAGGTTCTCTCGCAACAATTTCCGAGCATTGCCGAGCCGGCCGTACCCGCATCACAGCCGAGACTTCCGTCAACGTCTTCCCGTCTTACTTCGAACGAAGCACAGTCCTTCGCATCTGAGTCCGCACTCGCGCAATCCAGTTTTCATTTGAGTGGCCAGACCAACCTCGCGTCTGTCTGCCAAGGCGCAACGAAATCATACGAATTCATAAGGAGATTTGAATCATGAAATACAAAATGATGGCCGTAATCCTTGCCCTGACAGTCATGTCCTGGGCCCAAACCGCAACTCAAACTGCACCTTCGACCCCGCAGCAAAGCACCGAACCGGCGGAGAAGGCAAAGTGTGCGTGCTGCGACAAGATGGCCGCAGGAGGCGCGAAAGTTGAGCACGCCTGTTGCGCACATCACGGAAAGCATGCAAGCAACAGCAAGGAAATGGCCTCATGCTGCGCAGGCAAGGACACGATGTCGTGCTGCGGAGGCAAAGATGCCAAGTCCTGCATGAAGAATGACAAAAACGCGGCCGCAGGTTCCTGCTGTAAAGAGGGCTGCAGCAAAGAAAGCTGCGGAAAAGACAAGACCGCAAGCGCCTGCTGCGGAGGCAATGGTGGCAAGGGCTGCGAGAAGGGCTGCTGCTCCTCCAAAAAGACTGAGGAGACTGCAAAGACTTGCTGCGGCGATGACCTGCGCAGCCAGGATGAAGCGGCTTACACCTTTGCCCACGTGGGCAAATAAACGACCCGCGATTCAGGCCCCAGCCGCTTGGCTGGGGCCTCTTTTGTGGCGTTTCCTAGGTCGACAGCTTCCATTCCAGCCACTACTCGCTCGAAGAAAGAACCACATTTTTCGCCGGACGCCTGCACTAATTCTGGAGTAATATCTTCGGGCTTGTTGAGAGCACCGGAGGTTGCAGATATGGGGCACAGAAAATTGATGCCTGTGTTTGTGACAGGCCTGATGATTGCGTTGATGATCCTCTCCACGAATCCGTTGAGGGCGCAGGCGACCGAGAAAGTGCTGTACCGATTTCAGGGCGGACATTTGGACGGGCAGGCTCCCCAGACGGCAGTGCTCGTGGGGTCCGACGGCAATCTTTACGGAACGACGCCCTATGGCGGCGGAAATGGCAAATGCGCGCCCAACGGGACTTTATCTTATTGCGGGGTTGTTTTTCAGTTGAGTCCTGTCTCGGGCGGAGCCTGGAAAGAGAAAGTGATTTACCGGTTCAGCGGCAGGTCCGACGGCGGCGAGCCTAGTTCCCTTCTGGTGCCAGATAGCGCCGGCAATTTGATCGGCACCACGACCATCGGCGGCGCTCTTGAAACCTGCGAAGTCGGAGAGGGCTGTGGCACGGTTTTCGAACTGTCGCCGAGCGGTTCGGACTGGACTCAATCCGTGCTATACGCTTTCAGTTGGGGGCCGGGATTGTGGCCCCGCGGAGTGATCCTTGATCCTTCGGGCAATCTCTACGGATCGACGCTGGATACCGTATTTGAGCTGAAGCCGAAAAAAGCAGGCGGCTGGTCACAACTCCTGTTGTATGAGTTTGGCATCGGCAACGACACAGCTGGAGGAGTTGTTCGTGATACGAGCGGAAATCTCTACGGCACAACCGGCAACCAAGTCTTCGAGTTAACTTCCGGAGCCAATGGCTGGACGGAAAGCGTCATCGGAACGGGCTTGGCAATCTTTGGCGGCCCTGTCATGGATGGCAATGGGAACCTGTTCTTTATCGACAACAGCGCGGGAAACGGCATCGTGGAATTGAGTCCTTCTCAGAATGGCTGGCAGCAATCGCTTGTGTACACATTTAAAGGTGCGCCGGACGGCGAGGCGCCCACGGGAAATCTCGCAATCGATGGTGCTGGAAATATTTATGGGACGACGGGAGTTGGCGGCACGGGGCACTGCGGGATTGGCAGCAGCATTGGGTGCGGCACCGTCTACAAGTTAACCCCTTCCGCCTCCGGCTGGACTGAAACCGTGCTGTACAGTTTCCCCGGTGGGCCGGAAGGCTACTTTCCGCTGAGCGGTGTAGTTCTGGATAGCGCGGGAAACCTCTACGGCACCACGAACTTCGGGGGTGGCGGAAACTGCATTGGTTCTCGCGGTAATGTTGTCGGCTGCGGCGTGGTGTTCGAAGTAACTCCTTAACGAAGAGGCTGTTCGCCTAGTCAGGTCTCGCCGGCAACGCGCATACAGTTCCTTCGCTGAAATTTTCCCCTTCAATGCCAAAGGCGTGCGCGAAGCGTGCCCGGTAGTTTTCCCAGGCAATGGCTGAGGTCAGCTCGACCAATTGCGCCTCATTGAACTTCTCCCGCAGGCGCGCGAATAAAGCTTCCGGCACTTCCACCGGAGTGTCCGTGATCGCGTCGGCATATTCCAGCACCAGTCGTTCCAGCGCGGAAAAACTCACATCCGTACGGTAGTTGCTCAAATTGGCGATCTGCCCGGCGGTGATGCCGCTCGCTCTGCCCACGGCAGAGCCGATGTCAATTCAAAACGGGCACCCCACGCGCGTGGCCACGCGTAGCTCGGCCAATCCCTTCAGCCTGTGGTCGACCAGCTTGCCGGACATCTGCCCCTGCTCCATCTGGGTGTATCCCCAGAAGATGGGGCCGTGATGCGCAGTCACCTGGATCGGCATGATTACACGGCCAAGACGCCGCCGCGTTACCGAATACACAATGCCCACGTACAACCGCCGGAACAGGCCACCCTGATTGGCAGAAGCTCCGGAGATACGCGCCATAAGACCTCCTTACCGCTCTGGCTTACTGATTCTGATTCACTGCGGGTTGGGGCGGTTCATTTCTTGCTGCAGCTTTTCGAGCAACTCGGCACGCTGCTCGGTAGTCAGCTCACGCTGCAATTCTTCTAGCGCCAGCGCCACGATGTGGTAGTGGTGCGCTCCGGCGAACTTGGGGTCGCCGGTAATGTCGAGCCAGAGTTTGTGCATGAGTTCGACATCCTGTGGCCGCATGCGTGGCGCGTGCGGGCCCAGGGCGTATTCCCGAACGGTGCCATCCGGAGCGCAAACCTCCAGATTCAGCCGCGGACGCGGCTCAGGCAGGCGCTCCCAGGCGTCGCCTGTAAGCTTGGCCTGTTCGTCGGCCGTGAGCTTATTGGAGAGGCCGCAGATTACGCGGCTGGAATCGAGCCGCTGGGCTGTAACCATGATCGCCTCGAACACGTCCGTGGCGGGCACCACCAGCAGGTGGATCGGCTTGCCTTCCTTTTCGGCAACGGCCACCGCAGCGGTAAACAGTTCCTGCTCGTAGTGGTCGAACACCTGGGTCGCGTCGAAGACCGTGCTGCCGCTGAAGGTGTGCTCGCGATGGTAGAGCCGCGCGCTCATCACGACAACATCCTGCTTGGCTGTACTGGTGTGCCCGAGAATGTGCCTCAGGTAGTAGAGATTGCGCGGGTCGCGCACCGCGACCAGAACGTTGCCGGCACGCACGCCCATCGCTCCGCTGCCCAGCTCCTGATTGCCGTACACGCGGAATTGATCGAGCTGCTCGGGCTTGCCGTGGCGTTCCTTGGCCACGTGGTGCTCGGAGATCGTAAAGATGGCAAAGAAGGCCGCGCTGAAGATCAGGCCCGCGATCGTGGCGTCATATTTTGTGAACAGGTTGATGACCGCGGTGATAAGCAGTACCCCGGAAATCAGAGCCAAGCCTATCGGGATCTCAGTTTGACCGATATGCAGGTTGCCTGGCACTTTCCATTCGCGGTTTCCGGGCTCGGTGAAGCGCAACACCAGCACCGCGATGGACTTCATGGCAAAGCTCCAGATAACACCGAAGGCGTAGAGCGCTGCCAACTTGTAGACGTCGCCGCGGCTGAGAACGATGGTGAGCAACTGCATGCCGACGATCAGATTGATGATGCGGTAGCTGGTGCCGTAGCGGTTATGGGGCTTTTGAAACCAACTGGTGAGGACGCCGTCTTCCGCCACGCGGTTCAGAACGCCGTTGGCGCCGACGATGGAAGTGTTCTGCGCGCCCGCCAGAATCAACACGCCCACCAGCACGACGAAGCCGTGAAAAATGAGCTTCAGATAGATCGGCCCCGCCAGGTACATGGCGATGCCGCCGATCAGGTTGGCGAAGAAGTTAGGCCGGACGCTGTCCGGAATAATCATCACAGCGAAGAACGACACCAGCGAGGTGAACAGCAGGCTGTAGATGAAGATCACCAGCCCGGTCTTCTCCAGGTTCTTCAGCTTGGGATGTTCGATTTCGCGATTCACTTGGGCGAGGGTCTCTTCGCCGCTCATGGCCAGCACGGAATGTCCGAAACCGACGAAAGCAATGATCCAGGGAAGGTGGCTGAGCCAGGTTCCATTGAGCCAACCCAGAGAATCTTTGTTCAGTGGAACCACGCCCGCGCGCAGCGGGTTCGGCGGCAGCACGATGGGCCCACGCAAAACCGTGATGGTGCACCAGATGAGTAGGATCACCACCATTACCGTCGTGATGGCCATAATCTGCAGGGCTTTCTGGCTGGATTCGTGCATGCCCTGCGTGTTCTTCCACCAGAAATAGATCACGACAATTACTGCCAGCCCGGCGGCGAAGTGGTTGTCCGAGAAATCCAGCGGGCGATGCAGGTACACGCCCATGTCTTTGATGAAGCCCGCGAGATATTGCCCAGCGGAGACGGCGCTGATGGGGCCGGTGAGGACGTAGTCGAAGAGCAGTGCGGAGACGGAGAACTTGGCCAGAGTGCCGCCCATGGCCTCTTTGACGACACGGTAAACGCCGCCGCGGACGAACATGCTGCTGGACTCGATATAGAGAGCCCGCACGGCGTAGCTGAACAGCATGACCGCGAGGATGAACCAGGGAGCGCTCTTGCCGATGACGTTTTCGGCATCGCCGCCGGCGTAATAGGCGGAGGAGGCGAGGTCGGACAGGACAATGGCCGAGGCCCGCCAGAACGAGATGAAGGTCAGCATCACCGTGGTGGCGACGAAGACCTTTACGACTGGTTTAGTCTCTGCCGGAGTAGCCATGTAGCATGAGTGCGTTCAAGCGCTGAGAAGTAAACCCATTGAAGATAGCACAGGAAGAGGACTGTGGCCGCGCTCGCTGGAAGAGTGTCAACTGGAACGCGAAGGCTGGGCGGTTGGGTCGCGCTCGACGGTAGGCGAATCCCGGGGCGCCAGATAGCTCTGCGTGATCCGGTCGTGCCAGCACAACATGTCTTCGTCGAGGAAGACCCAGGCATATCCCATCCCCAACGAGGCGGCTGAGAGATAAGAGGCAAGAATCCGCCAGCGACGAAGCGTCCGGCTGGTGGCGGAGCCATCAAAACGACTGAGTTGCAATCCCGCAAGGCGCAGTCCAGGCGTGTCGCCTGCATACACGATCAGCAGGTATTGGTAGCCTGCCCAAAGCAGCGAGAGAACTCCGGCAGCCATGCCGAGCATTTGAACCAGAGGCGGACGAACCGCGGTGACTTTCCAGAAGATACATCCAAAAAGCGTACTTGCAGCCGCCACCATCAGCCCATCGATGGCGCCCGCCAGCAGTCGCTGCGCCAAGGGTGCGCTTTGCAGAGGCGTGTCAATCCCCAGCCTCTTCTCGATCTCCTTTGGCTGAGCTGACTCGATCGTGATTCCACCCAGCGCGGGCGCCGGGGGAACGCTCTCCGCAACTTCAAGAATTCGCGGACGCTCGTTGACGGGTTCTGCCAGCTGATCCGGTGGTGGGGCGGCCGGACCCCAGGCGAATCTGGGAAATTCGATGATCTTGGCGCTAGAATTCACCTCTGGGGGGTTGTATCGCAGCCGCTGATTCGGCGCGCTCGCGCGCAGGTCTTCCCTTTCCTGTTCTTCGACGGCAGGCTGCGCTGGCTCGAGCGCCAGCGCGTGGTTGGATGCTATCTCGAATACAGGTTGCTGCGTGGATGAGCTTGGAGTCTCCGCGCGGGGGAAAGACTCGACCGGACCGAACTGCAGTTTCAATGACGGATAGCGCGGCGGGCGAACTTTGCGGCGGGCGCGATAGCGGTCTAGCCGAGCCGAGAGTTCGTGACGCCAGGCGTCGGGGTCGGGGCAATCTGCGTCCATCGCCGCCGCAGAGGCGGCTTCCGCGTCTTCTCCCCACTGCGGCAAGGCAGAGGGAGGGGGCTCCGGGTGGCAACGGCAAACTTCTCCGCACAACGGACAATTCATGTAACCCAATCTGCGAAATCGCGCCCAACTCAGCGAAGCGTGCAACCGGGAGTGGACCAGCGGGAATCCTAGCCTTTATCGCCACTTTGCCTCGCAGCCAACGCCGTGCTAAGTTTCACGTTGCCGCGATAATAGAGACAACAAGCCAGGCCCGCTCACGACAAGCGGTCTTTCAACTTCCGTTACTTTTTCTAATGATGCTTTTCCTACGATGACGCGTCGCACTAGATTGCTTATCACGGCGCTGTTTCTTTGTCATCAGCTTCTCGCTTCTCGCCTAGTAACCAGCCAGTTGCTTGCCCAAGATTCCTCGCAAAGCGCGGCCTCCGTAGACCGGAGCTCGAGCGCAGCCTGCGCGGACCGAGCCGCAACCCAAGCTTCCGACGAGACCACGATCTGCGCCCTCCAGCAGGAAAAAATCGGCGACGTGTACAAATTGCATGGCAACGCAGAGGTTCACTATCGAACCTACGTTCTGCGTGCGGATGAAGTCACCTACGATTCTGACACTGGCCAGGCGACAGCTTGGGGTCATTTCACTCTGGATGGCGGTCCGAACGACGATCACATTCGAGCGAGCCACGGAACTTACAATCTGACGACCGAGGTCGGAAGCTTCTTCGACGTAACGGCAACGACTGGATTGCAACTGCGCGGCAGTCGCGTCGTTCTGACCTCGGAGAGTCCTTTCGCCTTCTCCGGAAAGCGCGTCGAGAAAACCAGCCCGGACCATTACCTCGTCTACGACGGCAGCATCACCACCTGTGAACTCCCGCACCCCAAGTGGCAATTCCGCGCCCATAAAGCCACAGTGGATGTCGGGGCCAATGCGACCATCACCAACAGCAGATTCGCCCTTCTTGGATTTCCCATTTTCTACTTTCCCTACGCGACCGTCCCGATCAACCGCGACGCGCGGCAGACGGGTTTTCTGATACCGACCGGCGGCCAGTCTTCGATCAAAGGCACCATCGTGGGCGAGGCATTCTACTGGGCAATCAACCGGAGCATGGATGGCCTGGTGGGCGCCGAGTATTTCTCCAAGCGAGGCTGGTCGCAACGTGGAGAGTTTCGCGCACGGCCTACCGACGCCTCCTACGTTGACCTGAACTATTTTGGGGTCATTGACCGAGGTACTCAAATCGGAACCAGCACCGGACAGCAGTTGCTGCGCGAAGGGGGCGAGGAAGCCCGCCTCACCGCCGAAGGCAACTTTCAGGGATTCAGGGCCGTCTCCAATGTGGATTATTTGAGTTCGTTTCTCTTCCGTCTCGCCTTCAGCGAGAATTTTACCCAGGCGGTGAACTCGGAGGTAAAATCTCAGGTCTTCCTTGCCAAAGCCGCCCAGGGGTTTTTCTTCAGCGCGATGACCGAGCGCTATCAGGATTTTTTTCAGGTCGCCGACTCTTCTACCGGCGCTCTCACCAATCCACCCCAGTTCGCCGCAGTGCAGATCTGGCATACCCCGACCATCGATGCCGAAAGCGTAGACCGACGTCTGTGGCGCTCGCCATTTCTATGGTCGTTCGATGCCTCGATTTCGGGACTTTCCCGCAGCGAGCCCGGTTTTCACACCAGCAGTTTGCTGGGCCGGATCACCTTAAAACCTGACATCTCCTTGCCCCTTCAGTTTCACGGATGGTTGCTGCGCCCGGAGCTTGCCATCCACGAGGGGTATTACACCCAGCGCTTCGTGAACCAACAGGCTTCGAACGATCCCACTAATCGGCAGGCGCTCGATGCCTCGGTTGAACTGCGGCCTCCAGTGGTCGAGAGAGTATTCGATAAAGAATTCCTGGGCCGAAAATGGAAGCACGTCATCGAACCGCGCGTCGTTTATCGCTTCGTGACCGGGGTGAACGATTTCGCGAGCGTGCTGCACTTCGATGAGCGCGACATTCTCAGCAACACCCACGAAGTCGAGTACGGATTCGTAACCCGGCTTTACGCCAAGCGTACACACAACGGATCGCTGCAGATTGGCGAATGCGAGATACCGATGACCGGACTGGCCGTGGGCGCGGCCGCTCCCGAGCAGACCGTGCCCTGGCAGCGTCCCGCCACACGGGAAAATCAGGCTTGCCCGGTTCGCCCCCCGGTGACTGAAGTCGCAACCTGGGAAATCGCGCAAAAATATTTCCTCGATCCGAAGTTTGGCAGCGCATTGATGCCCGGACAGCGCAACGTCTTCACCACCACGGAAGAACTGACCGGCATCGCGTTTGCTACGGAGTCACGGCATCTCTCTCCCGTAGTTTCGCGCCTGCGGGTCGCGACCGGTTCTCATACCGACACCGAGTGGGATCTGGACTATGATTTTCAGCTTGGCCGCATCAACGCCAGCACTCTCCTGGTCAACTACAACGTGGGACCATTTACGTTAGGCGGCGGGGACGCTTTCCTGCAGATTCCGCAAACCAGCACCTCAACCTCCATCCCACCGGAGGGCACGTGCAGCCCGGTGAGTTCCAGGAATCAGCAGGTGACCTGCAAATTTCAACAGTTCCGCGTGGCACTGGGATACGGCGGCCTCAACCGGCGCGGCGTCAGCGCGGCCAGCAGCTTCGGGTTTGACGCGGAAACCCAGCAATTGCAGTTTGTTACCGCGCAGACCACCTACAACTGGAATTGCTGCGGAATGACCTTCGAATATCGCCGCTACGCCATCGCTAACGTGCGCAACGAAAACCTGTTCCGCTTCACCTTCACCCTTGCCAACATCGGATCGTTCGGCAACCTGCGCAGGCAAGAAAGACTGTACTAAGCTGGGCTTGCAGTAAAAGGGCTGGTACGATAATTTCCATGCACTCCTCAGATAGCCCACTCGCCGCCAAAGAATCGAAGCTGCAGAGTGATCTGCGGGAGATGCGCCGCCTGCTCGTTGCCTATTCCGGAGGTGTCGATTCCGCCTATCTCGCCTGGGCCGCGCACCGCGTGCTTGGCGGCGAGATGTTGGCGGTGATTGCGGATTCTCCCAGCCTGGCGCGCACGCATCTTGCCGATGCGCTCGCCTTCGCCAACGAGCACAAGATTCCAGTCGAGGTCATCTCCACTTCCGAACTGAACCGCCCTGAATATGCCCGCAACGACGGCCAGCGCTGCTTCCATTGCAAGGACGAACTCTTTGCGGCGATGGAAAATCTTCGCACGGCCCGCGGCTTCGACACGATCGCCTATGGTGTGAACGTCGATGACCAGGGCGACTTCCGTCCCGGACAGCAGGCGGCAAGAGAACATCACGTTGCGGCCCCGCTGCTGGCGGCTGGTCTCACCAAGCAAGAAATTCGCGACCTTGCCCGTCAAGCCGGGCTGCGAGTCTGGGACAAACCTGCATCGGCCTGCCTTTCCTCCCGAATCGAATACGGCCGTCCCGTCACGCGCGAGGCGCTCTCGGTGATCGAGCGTGGAGAAGACGCAATTCTCGCTCTCGGATTCCGGCAGTTCCGCGTGCGGCATCATGGTGACATCGTCCGCATCGAAATTGCGCGCGACGAACTCGCACGCGCTTTGACTCCCGGCATGGCCGCTGAGTTCAGCGCGATCTTCAAGGCGCTGGGATTCAAATTCGTGACCCTCGACCTCGAAGGCTTCCGCTCCGGGTCAATGAATTCGCTGCTCCCTGCAGAACAACTCCGCCGCACCGGCTAGCGGAAACACGCCCGCCGCAAGCCGCGCTCCCGCACTCCCTGTGAGATAATCGAGAGATCATTCTGCAATGTTGAGGCGGTATTTGGTGATCACAATCCGACGTTCCTTTCTTATCCTGCTTTTGATCTGCCTGGGCTGTGTGGCCCAGTCCGCGCCGCCCGACGTAGCGCGCAAAATCGAGCGCCATGTCCGCTCTTTCTACAGCATGCCGCCGGATGTGAAGGTCGCGGTCGGCGCGATTGCGCCCAGCACCGAATGGCCGGGTTACGACACCGTGAAGGTCACCATCGACGGCGGAGACGGCAAGCAGAAAGATTACAATTTTCTGCTCTCGAAAGATCGCAATACCATGCTGCGGCTCACCAAGTTCGATCTGACCAAGGATCCTTTCGCCGAACTGATGAGCAAGATCGATATCACTGGCAGGCCGTTTCGGGGCACCAAATCCGCGAAAGTAGTCCTGGTCAACTTCGATGACTTTGAGTGTCCGTACTGCTCGCGTATGCACCAGACGCTGTTTCCCCAGCTTCTGAAGGAATATGGCGATCGAGTCACCTTCGTGTACAAGGACTACCCGCTGGCCGAGATTCACCCCTGGGCGATTCACGCGGCCGTCGACGCCAATTGCCTGGCAGCACAAAACCCCGATGCCTACTGGGATTTCGCGGACTACATCCACGCCAACAAGCGCGAAGTGGACGGCGAGAAAACTTCAGGCGCCCGTCTCGAGGCACTCGACAAGATGACTCTCTTGCAGGGGCAGAAGCACCACGAGGACGAGGGGAAGCTGGTGGCGTGCGTCAAGGCGCAGGACGAAATGGTGGTGCGCGCTTCCATGAAGCAGGCCGACGACCTCGGTGTAAATGCGACTCCGACCCTGTTCATCAATGGGCAAAAAATTGACGGCGTCGTATCCGTGGACGAGCTTCGTGCCGCACTGGATAGCGCCCTGAAAGACGCAGGACAGCCCGTGCCGAATCACACGGCGTCTGCATCGGTACCAGCTTCCAAGTAGCAAGATTTCGTACGGCGGGCCCTGGGCTGGCGTTTGAACGCCGGTCCGCTCATGACTCTGTGACCGATTGGGGCCTGAACCCAGAGGATCTGGAGAAACTCGCTTGAGAAAAACTTCGCTGAACATCCGGCTCGCGGCCGCCTTCTCAATGGCCGTGCTGCTGACCACCTTCATGGGCTGCAAATCGCAGGCTGGCGGCGACGTCATGGCTACCGTGGACGGACGGAAGATCTTCCGCTCTGACCTTCAGAAATACTACGAAAACCAGCTCTCATCCGCGCAGCAGGCGCCCACGGGCGAGCAGGCCACGGCATTACGCCTGAACATCCTGCACCAGATGATCGACGACGAGATCCTCATGCGCCGCGCGGAAAAGCTCGGACTATTGGCCACCGACGACGAAGTCGACCGTAAGTACAACGAGTACAAAGCTCCCTTCTCGCAGGAAGAGTTCGACAAGCGGCTCGCCGAGAAAAAGATTACCGAGGCCGATTTCAAACGCAACATCCGCCGTTCGATGACCGTTGAGAAGGTCATGAACAAGGAAGTTTCCTCCAAGATCAACGTCACCGATCAGGACGTTACCGACTATTACAATGCGCACAAAGGCGAGTTCAACCTGATCGAGCCCCAGTATCATCTAGCGCAAATTCTGGTCACGCCGCAACCCAACCCGCAGGCACACAATCAAAACGACAAGGCGCAGAACGAGGGCGACGCGCGCAAGAAAATTCAGATGGTCTCAAACCGCCTCGACAGTGGCGACGACTTCGCGACGCTGGCGATGAAGTACTCCGAGGATCCCGAAACCTCCGGCAACGGCGGCGATTTGGGCACCGTGCCCGAATCGTCCCTTCGCAACACCGACCCGCCCACCCGCGACGCGGTGATGAAACTCAAGCCGGGCCAGTACAGCTCTGTGATCGGCGTGATCAATCCCGCTACCAGGCAAGCCCTGGGATATCGTATCGTTAAGCTTGTTTCGAAAGAGCCAGCGGGACAGCGCGATCTCTCTGACCCGCGCGTGCAGCAGGCGATCCGTTCGCAGTTGCATGACCGCCGCGAGCAATTGCTCAAGGCCGCTTATTTTGAGGTTTTGCGGGATTCGGCGAAGGTCGAAAATTACTACGCCAAGCACGTCCTGGATACGAACGGACTGGAGAAGGAATAGCTACTCCACGATCGCGAGGACGTCGCCGGCATTGACTGCGGCGCCCTCACTCACAAAGATTTTCTGGATGGTTCCCTTCTTCGGCGACTTGAGCTCGTTTTGCATCTTCATCGCCTCGACCACCAGAATCCCAGTACCGGCTTCCACCTCAGCCCCCTGACTGACCAGCACGCGCACGATTTTGCCGGGCATGGGCGCGTTGAGTTTTTTGGGACCGGAATCGTCCGTGGTGCGAACGCGCCCGCGTAACGAGCGCGGATCGCGAACCTCCGCCGCAAAGCGCCGGCTGCCCACCCACAGATGTTGCTCGCCACCCACCCGCTCGCATTTCACTTCGTACGCCTGATTCCCAATGCGAAGCGACAGCACGTCCGGCCGTGCCAGCACGGCGTCCACCACGATCTCGCGCCCATCCAGGCGACACGACCACTTGCCGTCGTCACGGCTGAGTTCGAGGCGGTGATTCTTGCCGTCAATGGCTACTTCGTAGGTCATGAACGCCGGTCACTACGTTTCACGTTCTGAGTTCATCGCAGCCCCTCGCGGCGGGCTGCGTTTCTCCAATTCGATTTCGTTTCCGAGGCTCCATTCGTTCTGCGTTCGCCAGCCGTGGCGGCAACCGGGCCGAGCACCGCAAACATGCCTGCGGCAATCACCGCGACCTCAGCAGCCTTCGCTTCCGCCGCCGAATCGGCCGGCACATCTTCCTTCTGCTTGAGCATGCGGTCGAGGAATCCCGTGTCCAGCTTGGCGGAGCGAAAGTCCGGATGGCGCAGGATTCGCCGAAATAGTGAAATGTTCGTTTTGATCCCGCCCACAAAATATTCGTTGAGCGCCCGCGTCAGCCGGTTGATGGCCTGCTCGCGGTCCGTTCCGTACCCGATCAGCTTTGCCAGCAGCGGATCGTAATCCATGGGCACCGTCCAGCCCTCGTACATCCCGCTGTCGCGGCGAATCCCCGGACCCGATGGCGCCAGCAGCAGAGTGATCTTGCCCGGGCTGGGGAAGTAATTGTTGTCGGGATCTTCGGCGTAGATGCGGCACTCGATGGCGTGCCCGCGAATCTTGACGTCGTCTTGCGTGAACGGCAGCCGCTCGCCGGCCGCGATGCGAATCTGCAGGTGCACCAGGTCCAGCCCGGTGATGAGTTCCGTAACCGGATGCTCGACCTGCAAACGCGTGTTCATTTCGAGGAAGTAGAAATTCTTCTGCTGATCCACCAGGAATTCCACGGTTCCCGCGTTCGTATAGCCCGCGGCCTGGGCCACGCGGACGGCGACCTCGCCCATTCGGCGCCGCATCTCAGGATCGACGATGGGAGACGGCGCCTCCTCCACCACTTTCTGATGCCGACGCTGCAGAGAACACTCGCGCTCTCCAAGATAGACCGTGTTGCCGTGTTCATCGGCCAGCACCTGCATTTCTATATGCCGCGGATTGAGGATCGCCTTCTCAATATAGACTTCGCTGTCGCCGAAGGAGCGCTCTGCCTCGCTGCGCGCGCTTTCGAGCGCCGACTTCAAATCCTGCGGAATGTGCACGAGCCGCATGCCCTTGCCGCCGCCGCCCGCCGCCGCCTTCAGCATCACGGGAAATCCAATGCGCGCCGCCACCTGCTCCGCCTGCTCAAACGACTCCAGCCCGCGCGAAGTACCCGGAACGATCGGAACCTCCGCACGCTCCATCGCCTGCCGGGCCGCCGTCTTCGATCCCATGGCGTTCATCGCGGCCGCCGTGGGCCCGATGAACTTCACGCCGACGTCAACGCACGCCTGAGCGAACTTCGCGTTTTCCGAAAGAAAGCCGTAGCCAGGATGAATGGCGTCGGCACCGGAGCGCGCTGCGACATCCAGAATCTTGTCGATATTGAGATACGACTCGCGCGCTGCAGGTGCGCCGATAGGATAGGCTTCGTCGGCCTTGCGAACGTGCAACGAGGCGCGATCCACGTCGGAGTAAACGGCCACCGCGGCAATCCCCATCTCGTGGCATGCGCGAATCACGCGCACGGCAATCTCGCCACG
>Ga0075029_100000459_pt1 | contig 23330 bp, 18 predicted proteins | sample LitLauG_LLR_2013_FD_71391 | JGI IMG/M metagenome (GOLD analysis project Ga0075029, IMG submission 71391) | Freshwater sediment microbial communities from North America - Little Laurel Run_MetaG_LLR_2013 | ecosystem: Environmental > Aquatic > Freshwater > Creek > Sediment | place: USA... | reverse complement strand
AATTGAACAGATTTTCCTGGAAGCAGGCTTTCCGGAAGGAGCGTTTCAGACCTTGCTGATCGGCTCGGGCGCAGTGGATGGGCTGCTGAACGATCCGCGGATCATGGCGGCAACGCTCACCGGCAGCGAGCAGGCGGGAATTCAGGTCGGCATCGGCGCCGCCAAGCGGATCAAGAAAGTTGTGCTCGAACTGGGCGGCAGCGATCCTTTTGTGGTGATGCCGAGCGCCGATCTTGAGGCGGCGGTCACCGTCGGCGTGCAGGCGCGGGTGCAGAATAACGGCCAGTCCTGCATCGCGGCCAAGCGTTTCATTGTTGCCGAGTCGATTGCCGACGAATTCGAGCGACGGTTCGTCGCCAAGATGGAGGGCCTGAAAATCGGCGACCCTTTCGACGACGCCACTGAACTGGGACCGCTCTCGACGCCAGACGCGGTTAAGGATATCGACGCCGACGTACAAAAATCGATCAAGGCCGGCGCGAAGCTGCTGACCGGCGGGCATGCGCTGCCGCGGCCGGGAAACTTCTATGCGCCCACCGTGCTGACGAACATTCCGAAGAATTCGCCCGCCTACGGCGAAGAATTCTTTGGCCCGGTCGCGTCGATCTTCCGCGTGAAAGATCAGGACGAAGCGATCCGCATCGCCAACGATGTCCGCTTCGGATTGGGCGCGAGCATCTGGACCAACGACGAGCAGGAGCGCGAACGCTTCATCAACGAGATCGAAGCCGGGATGGTGTTCTTCAACAAGATGGTGGCCTCCGATCCGCGGATTCCGTTCGGAGGGGTCAAGGCGTCCGGGCATGGGCGGGAGTTGAGTGCGGTGGGGATGAGGGAATTTCTTAATGCCAAGACCGTGTGGATCGCTTAGGCGAGCCCTACGGTCGACTTTCTTTGCCGGGAGCCTGGTTTGCAGGAACGGGATGCGGATCCGGTGTCTCTCCCAGCAGTTCCATCCAAGGACAGGGATCGGCTTGCAGGCGGTGCACGGCGGCCTGCATCTTATCTCCGGTGCCGTCGTAGCGGATCCAGATCACGCGATACCGCGCCTTCTTGCCGGCATACAGAATTCCGATCACATCGCCCGACCTGAGATCGGTATCGAGTCCTGACAGCAAAGCCCCACTTAAGCTGATGTCCCGGGCGTGCACATCTTGCAAAAAATGCTCGCCTTGGATGTCAACCCCCCAGACGGTGAGCGCGAGGTGGGCCTCGCGGCGTGCTTCGCTGCGGCGATCGATTGTCCGGATATTCCCCATGCCTCTGTCCCTCAGTCCATCACGAAATTTGGAGGTTGATGGGATGAAGCCTACGCGTGGGAGGGGCGTTGGTAAAGATAAAGATCAGCAAAATTCGGAACGGAGGTCGCAGCCTCTTCCGCTTGTGAAACTGGTTCCAAACTCGGAACGCAAGAAGGCCTCATCCCCTGCTCGCCCAGCAGGAAAATGAGGCCTTGCTAATCTACCCGGCCAGTTCCCGCCTACTTGACCAGCAAGAACGGTTTCACTCCCAGATTCACGGTGTTGTTCTTGATGCTTTGTTTCAGCCCGGTGATGTCTTCGTAAATCAGGTACGAGGGATCGGGACTGTAGGGCGCCGTGGTGCAGACTCCGCTGCTGCAAGTCTGCGAGGTGTCCCAGACGATCTGTTTTCCGAACGCGAGCTGGCAGGTATAGATGTTCCCGCTAACGGTACAAGCGGTTGGCGAGGTGCCAGTGAGCCAGGTCAGCACGACTTTGTAGGCAAGTCCAGCGGGCGTCGGCACGCCCGTGCTGGTTTCGATCGTGCCCGACTGCACATAACCCCAGGTGTACCAGGTCTGGAACAGGAGATCGTTGGTGGAGGCGAGTGCCGCCTGGAGAATTTCGTAATGCGTGATCCAGGCCGCCTGCATGTCAGGATCGGTGACTCCATTCGTGCCCCATCCGCCTTCGGTGGTGGCGATCGGCTTGCCGAGCAGTCCGTTGGTATCCGCGATTCCACGGAAGGTGCTGATCATAGTCATGATCGGCGCGTTGGTCGAAAGAGGGCTCTCCGGCAGCGGTACCGGCGTGGTGTAACCGGGACCGGTCTGGCTCGGGTACCCGTGGAAGGTGAGGCCATCGGCGTAGAGGTACCCGCCCGCCTGCAGGTACTTCGTCATGTAGGGGACGCCGCTGAGCCACACCACGGAAGGAGTGAAGACGACCGAGTAGGGATCCTGCTTGAGAATCGGGTAAGCGGCCTGCGCCAAGGCAAGCATTTGAGCGGGCGTACCGGTCCAGAACTTGGTGTTGCTCATCTCGTTCCAGATCTCGTAGTACTTTACGTGCGGCGCCGTCACTCCGTTGTAGTGGCTGACGACAGCGGTGATGAAGTCGGTCCAGTCTTTGATGCTGTCAGGTGGGGCGGTGCAGGCAACGACGCCAGACTTGTTGTGAAAGCACGTGCTTTGATCCGCGACAGCCCAGCCCGGAGTCCAGCCGAAAACGACGTCGATGAGAGCTACGCCGTTGGAGTCCTTTGGCGAGTTCACTACAAACGCGTCGATGCTCTTGAAGTTGTATTTCCCTCGTCCCGAGCCTTCGATCTCAGTCCAGGCCACGGCAGGATGACTGAGCACTCCGTAGGTGACCTTCGGCATATCGCTGGACGCGGCCGCGCCCATGCCGAAAAACGTCGGCTGCACTTGCGCCTGCGCACGCGGAGTGAGGGACATCAGCAAAAGCAGAGTCACCAAGCAAACGCTGAACGAGGAGAGGCTGGACTGGGAGAGCGCACGAACCGCACTCGCAAATTTCTTCATAAGAACTGCTCCATTTCCGGTGGCTGCGCAAGGCGCGCAAGCTGATTATTTCACTTGCCGGAAGAATACGGTTTTAAAACCTTCGCGTTGCGAGGCACTAAGCTCGCTTGTCGCGACCCGCGAGGTTCTCGGCTGTATGCTTCCGGAGCTAGGTGTCCCTGGGTTCTTGTGCGTCCGCGGGGAGGGTACGGCAAACGGAACGCTGACTGAGTGTGGCAAAGCCGGATACCACTGTCAAGGGAAGAGCGAACTCGTCCCCTGCTGTTCTGTGGAAAAAATGTGCGCACCCCGTGTTTCGCACAGCAGATTCACAACCACGGCTACGCCAAGATTGCGGATTCCTCAGACCATTCCCTTCACGCCCCGTCTAACGAACCAGCGTCTTGCGAGGAGGATTTCCATGAACAAACTGTTTCTGACATTTGTGTTTGTTTTGACGAGCCTGATCCCGGCGGCGATCGCCGCACCGGCGCGAGGTTCAGACGATGCCACCGACCACACCGCTCCCAGTTATGACATGAAAGGCCAGGCGCTGGTTGACCTGGAGGCCGTGCAGAAGAAGTTCGTGGACTTGGCCAACGCTCTGCCCGCCGACAAGTTGACGTGGCGTCCCTCGCCCGATTCGCGGTCGTTTGCGGAAGTCTTTCTGCATGTAGCAGGAGAGCGCTACGGAATCCTGAGCCTGATGGGTGCTGAAAAGCCGGCGGGATTCGACGGAAAGACATTCGAAAAATCGACCGCCGATCGGGCGCAGATCGTGGCCGAGTTGAACAAATCCTGGGAGTTCACCCAGAAGACGATCAAAGGCATGAGCAACGCCGACTTCGCCAAACTGCTGCCGAAACTCGGCCCGCAGGCGAATGCCGGGGACGTGGTCTACATCCTCGTCGCCGACGCGCATGAACATCTTGGCCAGTCGGTGGCGTACGCGCGGGAGAACGGCATCGTCCCACCCTGGACGGTCGCGGCGCAGAAGCAGGCCGCGGAGAAAAAGGCCGAGCAGAAGTAGACATTAGTCCTGCTGAGCGAAGCCACCCTACGCGCCAAGCCGGGCTTTGCCCGGCCGGACAGCCGAGGGCGGCGTCCCTACATGCTTTGTGACTACTTCGTGAAGGTTAGCTGGCCGAGTACTGCCTGCTGCTTGGCAATCAACGCCTGCACTCCTTGGCGCGCCAGCGCCAGCATCTTGCCTAGCTGCTGATCGTCGAAGACTTGATGTTCGGCTGTGGCTTGCACCTCTACCAGCTTTTGTCCGGCGGTCATGACGAAGTTCATGTCTACGTCGGCGCGGGAGTCTTCTTCATAGCAGAGATCGAGCAGAATCTCTCCATCGACAATGCCTACGCTGATGGCGGCCACGAAATCCTTCAGCGGAACCGACTGCAGCGTGCCCGCTTCGACCAGTTTTCCGAGCGCCAGGCCTAGCGCGACAAAGGCTCCCGTTATCGATGCCGTGCGTGTGCCGCCATCCGCCTGAATTACATCGCAGTCAATCCAGATGGTGCGCTCGCCCAAACGCGCCAAATCGGTCACGGCGCGCAGCGAACGGCCGATGAGGCGTTGAATCTCATGCGTCCGCCCGCTGGGGCGGCCTTTGGCCACCTCGCGCGGCGTGCGCGTCAGCGTGGCGCGCGGCAGCATGCTGTATTCGCTCGAGATCCATCCCTTGCCCGAGTTGCGCATGAACGGCGGCACGGTTTCTTCGATCGAGGCGGTACAGATGACGCGGGTGTTGCCTACCTCGATCAGGACGGAGCCTTCCGCGGTCGAAATGAAGTCCGGGGTGATCTTTACCGGGCGAAGTTGGTCGGGGGAGCGGTTATCGGATCGATAGAACATGAGTGAGGATTGTAAATGAAGCGGATTTCCCTGAATCCAATTGGCGATTGATATATCTAACGATATAGTTGTAGATATAGCGAGCGTTAGCCTATTCGGTATGCGTCTCGCAACGAAAAGGAGTTTTGACATGTTTGGACGATGTGGAAGTGCATGGCGTGGTGGTATGGGAGCGCCCTTTATGGGCGGGGGATTCCCCTGGGGAGGCCGAGGAGGCCGCTGGGGAAGGTTCTTTGGCCCGGGCGAGATCCGGCTGGCGCTGCTGTCGATGTTGGAGAGCGGTCCGAAGCACGGGTACGAACTGATGAAGGAACTGGAGGCGAAGTCAGGCGGCATCTACAAGGCGAGCGCAGGAGCAATTTATCCGGCGCTGCAGCAGCTTGAGGATGAAGGCCTGGTCACCTCCGACCAAAGTGCAGGCAAGCGGACCTATTCGCTGACGGCCGCGGGCAATGCAGAGCTGCAGCGCGAAGCCGACACAGTGAGCAAGATCTGGCGCCGCGCCGAGCAGGCGGGCGACTGGGCTCCGTGGATGGGAATGGAGGGCGCGGAGGTGATGCGTCCTGCAGCCGAGGTGATGAAGACGGCCCTGCGCGCCGCCACCCGCGGCTCGCACGATTCGGCGAAGGTCGCGAAGATCCGGGAGATTCTCGAACGGGCGAAGGGTGAGATCGAGACGTTGGAGAAGTCGTAAGCAAGAGCCAGCCGCGGATTTGCACGGATTTCCACGGATAGCCCAATTGATTTGGGTACGTGATCCGGTCGGATCCGTGGCCCTCGTTCTCAGCAGCGACGCACTACTGTCCCTGAAGTTGCGCGGCTAGCTGGTTTACTGCGGTCACGTCGTAAAACGAGGAAAGGTCGGCGTGCCCGGCCAGGGTATCGCGCTCTTTGCCATCGACGAGAATCTTCACTTTCAGGATTCCCTGCGTGTTGACGGAAATGGTGTGAATCAGGGAGACCACCGTGAGTTCCTCGACCAGGATGCCGGAGCGGTGAGTGTCGGCGAAGGCGCCGTTCAGATCGATGACTGCCACTCCGGGATCGACCAGGAAAACGCCGCGCAAATCAGCGTCCGCTCCGAGCGGATGCGGCGAAGATTTGTCGAGGTAAAGCGATAGCAGAGCGCGCAAGAGTTCTTCGGTACGCTCCTGGCGTCCCGAGGGCATGGGAATCTGAGCGGATTCGGCGCGTACGCTGCCGTCGTTGTCATGCGCGACGAAGAGCGTCACCCGCTCGGTGGGGCCGGCCAGGGGCGGCGCGAGCGGGCGCGTATCGGTCGAGGCCACCGGGGCGGACGTGACGGTTTTCCGCATGTGCCAGGCATAGATGGTCAGTCCCAGCACGGCCACCAGCAACACTCCGACCGCGATCGCGAGTTGGCGGGGAATCACGCTTTTTGCCTCCGCGTCTCACAATTCATGGTGTAGCCCCGAGTTGGTCGCGAGAATTGGCGACCGCCGTGGCGACGGCGCTGGTGACGAGCTGCTGATAATCGGGCGCGACAAGTTGGGAAACGTCCGATCCTTGGGGGGCGAGTTCGACGGCAATGGCCGCAATGGTCAGGTTATTCAGTGGCCGCAATGGGGCGTAAAGGGTGCGAACCGGAATCTGGCGCTTCTGCAGCTCCGCTGCGACCGCTGCGGCGCTGCTCTGGCTGATGCCCTGGTAAGCGTGCTGGGCCGTGCTCCAGGAGCGGAACGGGCCGCGGTCGTCTTCACCGTAAGGCAGCAGCGCCGTGTAGATGCGGACTCCGTGGCCATTGGAAGAAGCGTGGAGGGCGATATAGATGGCGGCGTGATCGGCGTTGGCGAAGACCGCGCGCTGATCGACGGAAAGATTGGCGTCGGAGTCGCGGAGCACCAGCGTGGTGATGCCACGGCTCTCGAGTTCCTGGCGAAGAGCGCGAGCTAAAGCCACGGTGACATCTTTCTCCAGAAGCGTCGCGCTGAGGGCTTCGCCGTGATCATCGCCGCCATGGCTGGCGTCGACCACGGCAAAATATCGGCGGGCGATCGGAGCGGCGGCAGTAGCCGGCGCCGTGCTCGGCTGGGATGGAGTCGGGGCTGGACTCGGCGGCGCGTTCTGAGCGGCCGACGGCGCGGGCGCGATGGTGATCGTGCGTCCGTCATTGCTGAAAGTGGCAATCACGGGAATGGTCGAATTCACCGTGACTACGGCTGTGCCGTTGCTCTCCTTGTAGTTTGCCGAGGTGATGGTCTTGCTGCCAAAGGTCAGCGCAGGCGATGCCGGCCCCACCAACGGGTCGCGCGAGAACGTCATGTGCAGGGCACCCGATTCGGTGGCGATCATGGGATTTACGGGTGCGGTGAAGTTGAAGACCAATCGGTTCTCGCCGGAGAGCGAGGCGGTGAAATGTGTGGCCGCGCTGCCGATAAACAGGCGTCCAGAGTCTTCGTGCAGAGTGACCGGACCGCCCAAAAAGCGCGGCAATAGGGAACTCAGTGAGGAAACTGGCACGATCCCACGATTATTCTGCAAATAGAATTGACCGCCTAAATCGGCGTCGCGGCCCTGAATGCGGGCGCGTGCTTTTCCTTGCTGGAAGTCGCCTTCTACGCTGTTGTAGCGCAGCCGCCAGCGCTGGCCGTCAGACTTGGCGGTCACCTTGCCCAAAGGCTCGAGCACTTCGAGCAGGCCGACATAGTCGCGGCCATCGCGTTGCACCAGGGGAAGCGAATAGTTGGCGGCGACTGAGTAGACAGAGAGATGTTTTTCGGTAGCGGCTCCCGATACAAGCAATGATCCGAGTGCGATCAGGGCGCAGATTTTGACGATCGCCGCATGGGAGCGGCTAGTCGAGAGCATAGGCGGTCAATCCGCTCAGCAGCTTGGGATAGAAATCGGTGGACTTTTGCGGCATCACCTCGCCGGCAAAGGCGACGTCGCGCACCTGCTCGACGCGGCAGGGATTCATCAGGAAGGCGATGTTCGCAGCTCCGGTTCGCGCCTGCGCCAAGGCCTCGGCTGCGTCGCGCACGTAGGTGAGGTTCTGCTGGTTGCGAATGGATTCCTCTGACAACTTCAGCGCGCCTTCGAGCAGGCATTTGTGCAACTGCACGACGTCGAGCGACTGCTGGCGCGCGGAGAGGCCGGCGAGCCACGGAGATGCTGCTGGCTTTGGCGAGTGCAGCAGGAAAGCGCGATTGGCAGAGACGGCAAGCAGGGCGGTTCCACCGCGGCCACGATCTCCTAGAAGTGAAACGGCGTGCGTCGCGTCCAAAGCTGCGTCGACATCTTCGACCGTGAAGATGGTGCTAGCTGCATTGCGAAATTCGTCGGCAGAGAAAGAATCCAGGGAATGGACAAGGCGGTGCGTCGGCAGAATCACCAGCCCGGGATCGTTGATGTTGACGAACGTCATCATCACAAATTCATAGGGAGCCTGCGAGTTGGACGAACCCCCGGCTGAGGCGCGGCATTCGTCGCGAAAATTAAGGGCGGTTTCGTAGCGATGGTGGCCGTCGGCAATCACCAGCTTCTCTGTGCGCATCTGTTCGCGGAGCGACGCGATTGCCGCCGGATCGGAAATCTGCCAGACGCGGTGTGCGACCCCATACTCGTCGGTGACATCGATCGTCGGCTTGGCTTGCCGTGCAGGTTCGAGCCGGGATTCGATTTCTCCTGAGTCCTCGTAGAGTAGAAAAAGTTGCTCGTAGTGAACACGGGTCGCCCGCAGAAGCTCGAGGCGATCAGCCTTGGGTTTGGCTAATGTCTGTTCGTGACGGTGAACGACCTTGGCGGAATAATCCTCCACACGGCCCAGAGCAATGAATCCTTGCCGCTCAAACCTGCCGCCCGAGGGTGCCGTGAAGGTCTGCGAGCAGGCATAGATGGACGATGTCGCATCCTGCTTCAGAATTCCGTCCCTTCGCCACTGTTGTGAGTAGTTTGCCGCGCGCGTATATACGTTGTGCTCAGCATTGTCTTGAGGTTCGGGCCGGCCGAGGATGATTCGTACCAGGTTGTACGGGCTCGCCGCGCAGTAGCGCTCCTGCATAGCAGGAGTGATCTTGTCATAGGGTTGGGTTACCACCTGATCGGCGGAAACACGGCGCAGGTCATAGCGCAGGGCGCGAAAGGGGAGCACGTCAGCCATGGGGAACCATTGATTGTAACAAGATAGCGGAGAGGCCCGGGAACGCGCGCCAGTAGCGCGATTTGCGCGGGCGATTCCGAGTTTGGCATTTCGGGAACTTGTCTCCAATTTTTGACAAAAACAGTTGCGCCTCCACAGAAAAGCTGTGGTAACATCCGCGGCATAGAGGTAGTTATGGCCCGCCTGCAAGAAGTCGGGCGTCGGTCGTCTCCGAAGGCCCTGGTTCTGGTTCGAGTGTTTGGAAAGTTCGTTCGGTTTGTCTCTCCGGATCCCCACCGGGATCTGACTCCCGTCAGGCTGTGCCAAAAATTCCCATCGGTGAAATCCATGCGGCTGTGGCATTGTGGTGTCTTCGCTGCTCTTCTTGCGCTCGTGTGCATGAGCGTTCCGGGTTTCTGCCAGACCGAGGTGGATGCGGTTCACGTTCAGCCACGGGAGGTCGAAAAACCGGCGGTCAAAGGGGACGACACGCCGGCCGACAAAAGCCTTGAGATCAAGGCGGCTGATATCAAGCCGATCGAGGCGGGAGATCGAGGAAAGCAGGAGTTCGCCGGTTCTACCTCAGGCTTGAATGCGCGGGTGCGTCCGCTGAAGGTGGATGTGGATCTCGTGCTGGTGCCCGTGACCATCACCGACCCCATGAATCGTCTGGTCACTGGCCTGGAAAAAGACAACTTCCAACTGTTTGAAGGTAACGCTCCCCAGCAGATCAAGAGCTTCTCCAGCGAAGACGCGCCCGTGTCGCTGGGCGTGATTTTCGATTCCAGCGGCAGCATGAGCAGCAAGATGGATCGCGCCAAGGACGCGGTGATTGAGTTTTTCAAGACCGCGAATCCGCAGGACGAATTTTTCATGATCACGTTCTCTGACGAACCGGAGGCGGTGACCGATTTCACCAGCTCAGTGGATGAGATACAGAACAAGCTGGTGTTTGCAGTTCCGCGCCGTCGTACCGCGCTGCTCGACGCCATTTACATGGGCGTAAGCAAGATGCGGCAGGCCAAGTACGCAAAGAAGGCGCTCCTGATCATTTCCGATGGCGGGGACAATCACAGCCGCTACACCGAGAACGAAATCAAATCGGTGGTGAAGGAAGCCGATGTGATGGTGTACGCCATCGGCATCTACGATCGCTTCTTCGCCTCCACGGAAGAGCGGTTGGGCCCGGAACTACTGAGTGAAATCACCGAACTGACCGGCGGGCGCGCTTTTACCATCGACAATCCGAACGATCTGGGCGATGTCGCGACCAAGATTGGGGTCGAACTGCGCAATCAATATGTGCTGGGATACCGTCCCACCAGAAATACGCGTGACGGCAAATGGCGTAAGATAAAGGTCAAGCTGTTGCCACCGAAAGGACTGCCGCCTCTACGGGTGTATGCCAGGACCGGTTACTACGCGCCTGCCGAGTAGCGCCAAAGTTTTTTTTCTCTTCACGCTTCTGATCGGGCTGGGGCTGCACGCCGCCACGGCGAGCCCGCAGGAGCAAGCTCCCAACGGGAAGCCCGGCAACCCGCCGAACCCGCAAACTCAGGCTAGCGAAGACAAGAAGCTGCAGGATCAGGGTGTTTTCGTCTTCAAGAAGGATGTCGACGAAGTCCTGCTGCACGCCTCGGTGATCGACGACAAACAGCACATCGTTACCAATCTCGACCGCAGCGCCTTCACCGTCTTCGAAGACGGCAAGCAGCAGAACATCATTTCGTTCCATCACGAGGACATCCCGGTTGCGATGGGCATCGTCATCGATAACTCCGGTTCCATGCGGGAGAAGCGCAACAAGGTGAATCAGGCCGCGCTGAACCTGGTGCGGTCGAGCAATCCGCAGGATGAGGTGTTCGTGGTCAACTTCAACGACGAATACTATCTCGACCAGGACTTCACCAACGACCTGCTGAAGCTGAAAGAAGCTCTGGAGAAGATCGACGCGCGTGGAGGCACGGCACTGTTCGATGCGGTCGTGGCTTCGGCCGAACATTTGAAGAGGGAAGCGCGGCTGGAGAAAAAAGTGCTTTTCGTAGTGACTGACGGCGAGGATAACGCCAGCAACGAAACCCTGGAGCAGGCCGTGAAGCAACTGCAGGAAGAGAATGGGCCGCAGGTGTACGCGATCGGAGTTCTCGGCGACGAGGAGCATCCGAAGCGGGCCAAACGCGCGCTAGAGATCATCGCGCAGCGCACCGGCGGAATTGCGTTTTTCCCGAAGACGTTGGATGAAGTCGACGAGATCAGCCGGACCGTCGCGCACGACATCCGCACGCAATACACCATCGGGTACAAGCCGACGACTCCGAGGGGGGCCGGCGGGTTCCGTAGTGTGAAGGTCGAGGCCAAGGCCAAAGGCCACAGCAAATTGACGGTCCGCACCAAGAGCGGCTATTATGCGGGCGCCCAAGCCGCGTCCTCGGGCGGCAAGTAGCTCTGATGTGGGAGCCGCCTCGGCTGTCCAGTTGTGCGCAGCTCGACCGCTTGTTACCGCGGTTCCATTGACTAGGGCTCGCGGGTGCCCGTACCCTAGAGTGTGCGCTCCGAAACCTCGACAATCTCTCACCTGCGCGTCGCCGACGACATTACGCAACTGGTCGGCGAAACCCCTATGTTGCAGCTGAAACGGCTGATTCCAGCCGGATCGGCCGACATCTTCGCCAAACTTGAGTACCTGAATCCAGGTGGCAGCGTGAAAGATCGCGCCGCGATTGGCATCATCCGGCGCGCCGAGCAGCAAGGAAAGCTCGCTCCCGGCGGCACCATCGTCGAGGCTACGGCGGGGAACACCGGCATCGGCCTGGCGCTGATCGGGGTAAACCGCGGTTATAAGGTCAGACTATTCGTGCCAAAGAATTTCTCGCAGGAAAAAGTGATGATCATGCGGGCCCTCGGCGCGGAGGTGACTCGCACTCCCGATGCGGAGGGTATGAGTGGCGCCATCCGGCGGGCCAAAGAGCTGGTCGCGAGCGATCCCACCGCCTTCATGGCTGGACAATTCGAGAACTCCGCCAACCCTGATTTTCACTACGAAACTACCGCCCACGAAATCTTCGAACAGATGGAAGGCCGCATTGATGCGCTCGTCCTCGGTTGCGGCACGTGCGGCACGTTTTCCGGTATTGCCAGGCTGGTAAAAGAGAAACTTCCCCGGGCTCTCACAGTTGCGGTGGAAACGCAGGGATCCATCTTGTGCGGCGGCGAACCGGGACCCCACAAGGTGGAAGGCATTGGCGTGAGCTTTATCCCGAAGACTTTCGATCGTTCGGTCTGCGATGAGATCATGACGGTGACCGACGACGAAGCCTTTGGCATGGTGAAAACGCTGGCTGCTCAGGAAGGCGTGCTGGCGGGATCGAGCGGCGGCGCTGCGGCTTATGGCGCTCTGAAGATCGCGAAGCGGCTGGGAGCGGGGAAGCGCGTCGTCACGATCATTCCGGATTCGGCCGAGCGCTATTTATCGAAGAAGATTTTTGAAGGCGGAATTTAGACCACGTCGTGCCGGCGGCATCGTTGCCCGCTTCTCGCAAAAGAGGCGAGAAACGGGGCACCCACTTTTCTACCGAGTTTTAAGAAATCCGACATGAAAAAAAATAAACAGCAAGGTTTCGCCACACGCGCCATCCACTGCGGGCAAGAGCCCGATCCTCTTACGGGCGCGGTCAGCGTTCCCATCTATCCAACCTCGACTTATGTGCAGCAAGGGATCGGCGAGCACAAAGGGTACGAGTATTCGCGCGTCTCAAATCCCACGCGGACGCGGCTCGAGGAAAATCTGGCCGCGTTGGAAAACGGGATGGCGGCGCGCGTGTATGCGAGCGGCATGGCCGCGATTCATGCCATCGTGACCATGCTGAAGTCCGGCGATCACGTAGTGTGCGGCAACGATTTGTATGGCGGAACGCCGCGCCTCTTCAATCAGGTGATGGCCGATTTTGGACTGGAATTCACTTACATCGACACGACCGAAGCGGATAACGTCGAACGCGCGATTCGCAAGAACACGCGCATGGTGTACGTCGAGACGCCAACAAATCCCCTGATGCGCCTGAGCGATCTCGCGGCCATCAGCACGGTCTGCCGGCGGCGCAAAGTCCCGCTGGTGGTCGACAATACGTTCATGTCTCCCTATTTCCAGCAGCCGCTGGCCTTGGGCGCAGATATGGTGGTGCATTCGACGACGAAATTTCTGAACGGGCACAGCGACGGCCTCGGCGGCGTGGTGGTCTGCGCTCACGAAGAGCACGCGGAAAAGCTGGCGTTTCTGCAGAAGGCTTCGGGAGCGATCCTTTCTCCATTTGAATGTTGGCTGGTGCTGCGCGGGGTCAAGACTCTGGCTGCGCGCATGGAGATTCATGATCGCAGCGGGCGCATCGTGGCGGATTTCCTGGCGAAGCATAAGAAGGTGAAAGCAGTTCTTTATCCGGGCTTGCCCGACCATCCGCAACATGCGCTGGCTAAGCGCCAGATGAGCGGTTTCGGCTCAATGATCACGTTTGAGACGGGCTCACAGAAGAATGCCAACAAAATGTTGAAGAAGGTGCGGGTCTGTTCGCTCGGCGAATCGCTGGGCGGAGTGGAGACGCTGATATCGCATCCCGCAACCATGACCCACGCCGGGCTGGGCGAAAAAGGCCGCAAGGCGATCGGCATCACCGATGGTATGGTGCGAATTTCGGTTGGCATTGAAGATGTCGACGATATTCTTGACGATCTGGATCAGGGGCTTAACGCGATCTAGACCAGCCACGGATCTCACGGACTCCCACGGATAAAGCTAGGTGAAAGATAACCATCAGCCGGCGCGCGAAATGGAATTCTTCCGTCTACCGTCGCCTGTCCTCCACCGCAAGTGACTTGGGGGAAGAAGGTTCTGTCGCGGCTACGGCTGCGCGGGGACGAGTGCATTCTCGATGCGGGATGTGGGACCGGCCGTCTCACCGCCGATTCCTGGCGTCTCAACCTACGGGGCAGAGTGCCAGCTTAGCCGGGATAGGTTCCCGTGATGTAGCCCTCCAACTCGTGGATGGCGTGAGCCTGGCCGGAGATGATCCATTTCACCAGGTCGCCGATGGAGACGACCCCGATGACCACGTCGTTATCAACGACCGGCAGGTGGCGGAAATGGTGCGTGGTCATGATCGACATGCACTCGTCCACCGAGTTCTGCGGGTTAACGAAGACGACGGGACTCGTCATGATCTGGCGGACCGGCGTTTCCTTCGAGGAGTGGCCCATGAGGATCACTTTGCGGGCATAATCGCGCTCGGAGAGGATGCCGACGAGCCGATGGTCGGAGATGACCAGCAGCGCGCCGATGCCGTGTTTGGCCATCTTTTCGATCGCTTCGTAAACGGACTGATCGGGCGTGACGGACAGGACCCGGTTGCTGTCCTTCCCTCTTAACAGCATCGATACGGGATCAGAAATCTTCATCAGCGTTCTCCTGGGCTTTTACTTTCCGGTGCGCTCGTTCCAAATCGGTTTCCCCTTGTCGTCGCGAAACATGAGCGTGTCGGTTCCTCTGACAATCTCGCGTGCGAGGATGACTTCGGACTCTTCCTGCTTGATCTTTGAACCGGTGACGGCAATCTCTTCTCCCTTGGTGAAGTTGATCCCCATCTCATCCTGAAAGGGCTTGGGCGAAATATAGATCTGCAGGGTGTCGGGACCGTTCTTGAGGATCAGTTCCGTGTAGTCTTTGCGGGCTCCCAGCGAAATGATTTTTATCTCTTCGACGGTTCCCTTGGTTTTCATTTCAGTTTGGCTGTCGTATTTCGGTGGGGCGGGATCCGGTTGGGCCTTCTGACCAACGAGTGGGGCCACACAGAAAAGCACTGCTAACGCCACAGGGAACTGGCGTCTTACGGAACTGATGGACGTGATCACACTTCGACCGAGTGACAAGGTTCCTCCTTCTTACGCCGACGAATTAGAACAAGTGCTACGTGCAACAAGTTCAACGGGCGCCGGTCGCCTGGATTTCCTTGCTTTTATTCCCTAGCTATAAGGCCCAGAACTCAGTCGTATTCGAAAATAGCCCTCAGCATCGTACACCCATCCGGCTTTCGAATGCCAGAATTGAGTGGCGCACGGACTGTGGAGTTCCCACTCTTCGCAAACAGCGCGAAGGGTGGGGCACCCGATTTGTTTCGGTCAGAAGCCCTATTGCTTCTCTACCTTCACTACGTTGTCGTCGGGGTTGCGGTCGATCAGCTTGATGAGCGGATCGATGCCTGCCTGGGCGGGCAGCTTGTCGACCGTGAGGGTGAAGTCCTCGTGCTCCTGTTTGATTGCGTGCTTCTCCAGGTAGAGGAAATTCCCATCGGCATCGAGCACGCCGATGTCGACCAGGTCGTGCAGCGGAATGGTGTGCTCCTGGCCCTTGCCGTCGGCGCGATATTTTTTGGCTTCCACCGAAATGTGGACCTCATACTTGCCGCCGGGAAGTGGCGAGTAAGTGGCTTTGAGCGCGCGATTGTCGAACAGGGTGATGGTGTCGAACCAGTCTTCGTAGAGATATTGAAGTTCCGGGGGCGTCACCTTCTTCAGATAATTTTCCAGATCGAGCGAAGTCGGGTACGGCGGACCTTTGAAGCCCCAATCCTTCACCATCGCCGCCAGCGCCTGGCTCACCCGATCTTCGCCGATGTAGTCGGCGAGCGTGTACATCACTTGTCCGCCTTTGTTGTAGTGGATGTAGCCCTGATTCGGTTCAACGCGGAGAAGCGGCTTTTCTTCGTCGCGCTCCTGGGCTCGGCCGCGGAGATAACCGTCGAGTTGGTAGCGCAGGAATTTCTTCATCGACTCCGGGCCGTAGGTGTGCCGCATGACCATCAGAGCGCTGTACTGGGCGAGCGTCTCGACGATCGCGGTTGCGCCCTCGTTGTTGGAACTCATCACCTGGTGCGCCCACCATTGATGGGCGGTTTCGTGCGCGGTGACGAATAGTGGCAGATTGATGGCGTCTTTCTTGTTGGGATCGACGTAGGTGATGAATCCGATGCTTTCAGAGAACGGAATCGTGTTGGGGAATGATTCCGCGAAGTCCCCGTAGCGGGGAAACTCGATGATGCGCAATTGGCGGAACTGGAACGGGCTGAATGAGGCGCTGCAGTAGCTGAGAGCCGACTTCATTCCTTCCATCATGCGGTCGACGTCGAACTCGTGCCCCGGTTGGTAGTAGATTTCGAGCTTGACGTCATTCCACTGATCGAGGCGAACCGCGTAGCGCGCCGAATTGACCGAGAAGATGCCGCCCAGCGTAGGCGCGTCGGCTTTGTAATGGAAATAGCGGCGGCCATCCTGCACCCACTCCTTCTGCAGATATCCGGGCATGATCGCGATCTGGTCTGGACTCGTACTGACGGTGCCTTCTAAGTTCACCCAGTCCGCGCCGATGGTGCCGTAATTGTTCTGGCGTCCCGCCGCATCTTCGAGTTTGGGCAGGCCGGGATACTTTTGTAAACCATGGCGGTGGCGCGCACTGTCGTCGACGAGTTGAACGTCCTGCTGATATCCGATGAAAGGCATATAGCTGCTGTTCACGAAACTGCCGTTGTGAACGATGTCGCCGTTGGGGGACGAGTTGACGAATCCCGGATTCGGATAGGCAAGATCGAAATCGAGCGCAATGCGTGCGTGCGGGGCCAGCGGCTGGGGCAAATGGTAGATGTAAAAGCCGAGGGCTGGATCTTGGAGAATGGGTGTCTGGCCGCCTTCGAACTGCAGGGTCTTCACTTCGATCCGCGGTCGCGGGATCACGTCCACATCTTCCGGCCAGATGGTTACGGCAATGCGATCGATAGGCGCGTCGGTCTTGTTTTCGACCCACTCTTTGCCGTGAAAAACTGCCAGGCGCTGCTCGGGATAGAGATCAACGTTGACCTCGATGTCGGCAAGTCTCGGCTGAGGGAGCGATTTGTATTGCTTGTACTTGATCTCGTACTGAGCGCGATCTTCCTGGATTTTGAAGGTGGTCAGATAGCGATTGAGGATGTGCGTGTTGTAGTAGATGTATCCGCCGACGGCGGCGAGGAGCACCGCGGCTGTAACCAACGCAGCACCGGAAGCAAACGAAAGCCGCGCTCCGGCAAGCTTGAAACGGTTGCGCCAGCTGGTCTCCATGCCGCGCACCCACAGCAGATTCGTTGCAATGGCCAATAAAACTGCGCCAATCCCCCAATAAAGATGGAACCAGAACATGGGCGCAGCATAGGGTCCGTAGCCGTTCATGTCGGAATAAACGACAGCGGGCGACTGGCCGAGCCGGTACAGATAATCCTGAAAATTCATCTGCGGCAGGGCGATCCCCGCAATGAAGTACAGCACCATCACGAAGTGGCCGAGATACTTGTTATTGACGATGGTGTGGACCAGCATCGCGATGACGCACAGGATCCAGAAAGTGACCAGCCGGTCGGCGAAAAGACTACTGAAATATAGGCCGAACTCGAAATGGTGGTAACCGTGGAGAATCTGCACCAGGACGCCGCAAGCCATGACCATGAAGAGGAGCAACACCTGCACCAGCATGAGCGCGCCCAGTTTGCTGCCGAAGAGCACCCAGCGGCGCACGGGCAGCGAGTCCATGATCTGGTTGAGGTGTGCGTCGCGTTCGCGCCATACCAGTTCGCCCGAATAGAAGGTGATGATGGCAAGGATGAACAGTGCAAATCCGCCGCCGCCAAGTTCCAGCATGCGCCAGGTCACGGGATAGACCGGGGTACTGAAAGGCGTGTTGATGTCGTAGGCGGAGAAGATGGCCATCAGCGACCCGGCGAGCACCAGCACGGCGAAGAAGACATTCTTCACCGTCTCAGAAAACTGCAATTGCGTGAGCGAGACTAGCTCACGGAAGGAGTCGCCCCGGCTGAATGTGGGATGCACCAAGCGCAAAGCTTGTGCCGTGACGACCAGCGCTTCGGGGGCGAGTTCTGGCTGTTGTGGTCGTGTCTTGCGGCTTGCAGCATAGGTGAATGAGAAGCGGACGTAGGTCAGCCCTAGAATCAGAGCGCCGATCGAGAGCCACAGAACGCGGTTCCACAGCAACACGCCTGCGAGCGGAATGATCTGCGTATTGCGCTGAAAAGGCGTCCAGTACTGGGTGACGCGCGTGAGCGCGTTGCCGCCGAAGGGGTCGATCATGGCAGCGAGCGTGGTCATGCTGAGATCGGCGGAAAGCTGGCTCGCGACAAAGTAGCCGATCAGCAGGATCACGCTGCCCGCGTACACCGGCAGCATCTTCTTGCCCAACGCAGCCAGCGCGAAAAAGATGGCGGAGATGAAGATCAGGTTTGGAATCACCATCGTGAAATAAGGCTGCAGGTAGGAGTAAGCCGTCTGCGGCCCGACGCGCGCCGGATCGAGCCATGGCATGCGCGTGCCCACGAAGGCTCCGAAGCCGACGCTGGTGAAGATCACGATTTGGATGGCCAGCGCCCCGAGAAAACGCCCGCCGAGATAGTCGAACTTGGTAATGGGCGCGGTGTAGAAAAATGCAGTCGAGTTGCTGTCCAGATCCTGATAGGTGGCTTGACCTGCGATAGCAGCGACGACGATGACGCCGAAGAAGCTCACGAACATGATGATCTGGTTTAGAGCGAAAGGCGAGGTGACCAGCACCTTGCCGCCGGTGCCGAAGTCGACGGTGGCCTGAGCGAACGCTCCGCCGGACATCAGGACAAAAAGAAACCCCAGGCCGAAGAAGACCAGGAAATAGACGTACGTCGATATGCGGCGGAGGCGGCGCGAGAATTCAAAGGCCAGAATCGAGGCGATCATGATTTCAGTTCACCGGTCCGGCCGCTGGCTGGTGGATGAATCCCTTGATGGTGGCGAAGTAGAAATCTTCCAGGTCGGGAGTTACCGATTCGAAGCTTGCTTCCGGCTGATGATCGCTCAGCACGTGAACCAGGGTTTGGCCCGCGAACAGCCGCATGGAGATAAGCTGAAAGCGGTCGCGGTAAGCGGGCAGTTCATCGTGTGCGATGGATTTCCGCCAGACACGCGCCTGAATTTGCGCCACCAATTCGGAAGGATTGCCGGCAACGCGCACGCGCCCTTCATGAATGATGGCCATGGAGCGGCAGAGGTCGGTGACGTCGGAGACGATGTGGGTGGACAAGATGACGATGATGTTCTGGCCGATGGCGCTCAGCAGATTGTGAAAGCGGACGCGCTCTTCGGGATCGAGGCCGGCCGTGGGTTCGTCGACGATGATCAGCTTGGGATTTCCGAGCAGCGCCTGCGCGATGCCGAATCTCTGCTTCATGCCACCGGAGAAACTGCCTAGCGCCTGGCGGCGATGATCATAAAGATTGGTCTGCTGCAGAAGCGCTTGCACGACTTCGCGGCGTTCTTTGGCATTGCTGATGCCTTTGAGTACGGCGAAGTGCGAGAGCAGATCCTCAGCTGAAACTTTCGGATAGAGGCCGAATTCCTGCGGAAGGTAGCCGAGCACGCGGCGGACCGCATCCTTCTGGCGCAGGACATCGATATCGCCCAGAGAGGCGCGGCCGCTATCGGCCTCCTGCAGTGTCGCGAGGGTTCGCATGAGCGTGGATTTGCCGGCTCCGTTGGGGCCCAGCAAGCCGAACATCCCCAGAGGAATGTCGAGCGAGACATCTTTCAGGGCCTGCGTGCCATTGGGATAGCGTTTGGAGAGACTTTCGATTCGCAGTTCCATCGTGCTCCGATCTCAGGTGAGTTACGGGTCTTGGTGGCTGGAAGTTCCAGGAATTTCACTCGCGACGGCGAGCCTCGGCGTCGGCCATCCAGCCGCGGCGCAAGAGTTCGGGCGCAATGCCCGACAAATAAGGCTTGATATCGAGGATCGGCGTGCCGTCCAGCATGTCGAGCCCGCGCACGTGTAGAAGGCGGCCCTCGCGGCGCAGAAGTTCGACCACGGTCAGGCCGATGGGATTCGGCCGCCGCGGAGACCTCGTCGCGAAAACACCGTGGGGACGATCGTCAATCGGAGGGGTGCCGAGCAACTCGAAGCCATCCGAGCGGTCGAAGACCCAAACAACGAACAGGTGCGAGAAGCCTTCGATATCGGTCAGTCCCAGTTCGAACTCGGGCAGAATTTCAAGGGTGCCCTCGGCTTCGTGCTTGGCGCCGAAGCCTTTGGGAATTTCTTTTGTGCTCTGATAAGAGCTCTTTACGTAACCGATAGGCAGCGGTAAAAACATGGCGGGCCTCCCGGCAATTCTACCCGTTAGACGAGGCTTTTCTGGTGCGTCACACCGACTACGGCCCGGTCTTGCGAGTGGGTGTTGTACACTTGGCGTTTACGGCAAGCAATCAGCGCTCCGGAGAAGGAGATATCTCCATCCGGCATATAGGGGTTGAATCTGGCCTCCACAAAACTTAGAAAGAAAAAACGTGCCCGCCGCGGCAACTCTGATTTGCGAGTGCTCGAACAGCAGGTGCGCATTTGTAAGGCGTTCGCCAATACGACCCGGCTGCGGATGCTGGAATTGCTCGGTGAAGAGGAACGATCTGTTGCTGACCTTGTGAAGATACTGGCGGTGTCAAAAACGAATTTGTCGCAACACCTCGCCATCTTGAAGTCCGTCGGAATTGTGGAAACCCGGCGCGATGGGCGGCATATTTACTGCATCCTCGCGATACCGGAAGCCAAGCAGGCCTGCACGCTCATCCGCGAAGTATTGCGCGCGCAGTTTCAGAACCGGCGTTTGGCAAATTAGATCCTCTCCAGCTGAGTACTTCTGACCCACGCGCGAACATAAGCCCCAGGCTGCGATCTGCGCAGCGTGATTCCAGCTACAGATCAAAGTGATTCCAGTCACAAATAGGCAGTTTGTGCAAATCTAATAGTTGCGCAAGTGCGCAACTATGATACATACACAATAATCTGTCCGTACGATTCACTTCGCCGCCGCCACTTTCAACGTTCAACGAGTCGGATTGCAAGAGGAGAAAGTGTCTATGAAACGCGTTCTATTACTCACCCTGCTCTGTGCCGCGCTGGTGCTGACGACCAGCGGAAGAAACTCAGGCTTAGCGGCCAGCCCCAGAGGAGCGCACCCGGAAGAAGCGCAGTCCCAGGTGCCGGCAACCACAGGCTACGCCCTAATGGCCTGGAGCGAACTCGGAATGCACTGCATCGACGGCAAGGACTATTCGATTTTTTCGGTGCTGCCGCCCTACAACATCATTCACGCTCAATTGATTCAGAAGACAGAACCGCCGGTGATCATTACCACCGGTGTGACCATCTCCTACCAGGCGACGGCGGACACGACGAAGTCGATCAACAGCTCCAGTTCGACGAAGACGAACTTCTGGACTTACGTCAAGACGCTGTTCCTGGCCAACCCTCCGCCAGAAACGGGGCTCGCTGGCTACAAGACGCAGAGCCTGAAGGCGAACAACATGAGCTATAACGCCACGGAGGGCTACTGGGAGGCGGTCGGTATCCCGACCGTTCCGTATGACGACAAGGGAGTCTGGAATCCTTACCCGATGGCGATTCTGACGGCAAAGGACTCCACTGGAAAAGTCCTGGCGACGGCGAAGATCGTTCTAGCCGTGAGCGACGAGATGAGCTGCAAAAACTGCCACGCTTCAGGAACGGATGCGGCTGCCGAGCCCGCAACCGGGTGGGTCAATAATTCGGATCCGGCTAAAGATACGAAGCTGAACATTCTGAAGAAGCACGATGACCGTTGGCCCATCTCGGCCTATCTGCCGCAGTTGGCAAAGAACGGCTACAACTATCAGTCCACTTTGTATGCGACGGCGACTGCCGGCACGCCTGTCCTGTGCGCCGCTTGCCATAGTGACAACGCGCTCTCGGCTTCCGGCCTGAGCGGGATCGGATCACTCTCGCAGGACATGCACGGTCTGCATGGTCCGCAGGTCGTTCAGTCGACCGGCCTCACCATGGACAATACACCGGACGACCTGAACTCCTGCTACCAGTGCCATCCGGGTCCGGTGACGCAGTGCAAGCGCGGCGCCATGAACACGCAGACTTGCTCCGCTTGCCATGGCAACGTCAGCTACGTCGGCTCGAACGGAACGCGGAATCCGTGGATCATCGAACCGGCTTGCCAGATGTGCCATAACACCAGCCAGCGCTATACGAGCACGTTCGATACGAACGGCCTGTGGCGGGTCACCACCGATCAGACGTTCGCCACCAACCCCAACGTGCCCGTGAATGGCGCGGATCTGTACCGCTACAGCAAGGGACATGGCAACGTGTTCTGCGCGGGCTGCCATGGTTCGACGCACGCGGAGTATCCTTCGCTGCAGGCGAACGACAACGTCTATCCCACCAAGCTGCAGGGCTACGTAGCGAAGATCACCGAGTGCAGTACGTGCCACGCGAGTACGCTGACGGCGAGCGCCAACGGCGGACCGCACGGAGTGCACATCGTTGGCCAGGCTTGGGTTAGCGCCCACCCCGACTACGTCGATAGCCACGGGTATGCCTCGTGCGCGTACTGCCATGGCTCTAACTACAAAGGGTTGGCCATGTCGGCGGCAAAGACCGCACGAACCTTCAACACCGACGATGGCGGGAAGAAGAGTTTCCCGGCCAACCACCAGTTCAGTTGCTACGACTGTCACAACGGTCCCAATGGGGGATAACTAGTCCGCTGCGTTTCACGGATGGATTCTTGGGAAGGGCATGACCACTATCGTGCTCTTCCCGTTTTTCTTTACTCTGGCTTCTTCTCCGGTTCGCTGGGTAGCGGCTTCTCAATGGGCTTGCGCGGGAGCATCTGGTCGCGCATGGCCGCGTCGTAGACGAAGCTGGCTACGATGACTGAAATCTGTTCCAAGTCTTCACGCTGCAGGCGGTCGTATACGTCCATGTTGGAGTGGTGGGTGCGGGTCTCGTATTCGATCGGATCCTGGATGAACTGGAAGCCGGGAATGCCGACCGCGTCGAACGAGAGGTGATCGGTGCCTCCGGTGTTGCGCATGGTGAGCGTAGTCATGCCGAGATCTTTGAAGGGCTTCATCCATTGTTCAAAGGTCGGTCCGACGGCGGCGTTCTCCTGCAGGTAGATGCCGCGAATTTTTCCCGTGCCGTTGTCCACATTGAAGTAGGCGGAGACCTTGGCTTGGTCGGGCTTGACCGTGACCGGGCCCGCTTCGCGGCGCAGCAGCGTGGGCGTGTCCTTCATTTGCGGGTCGTCCATGCGCGGACGCGATCCGAAATGTTGCTCGACATATCCCTGAGATCCGAGCAGACCTTCTTCTTCGCCGCTCCATAGGCCGATGCGAATGGTGCGGCGCGGCTTGATGTCGAGAGCTTTCAGGATGCGCATAGCTTCCATCATGACAATCGTGCCCGCGCCGTTGTCGGTCGCTCCGGTGCCGGCGTGCCATGAGTCGAGGTGCGCGCCCAGCATGACCAGTTCATCTTTCTTGTCGGCGCCGGGTAATTCGGCGATGGTGTCGTACTGCATGGGATCGTCGTCGTAGAAGTTGTTGGCAACGTTGAGTTCGACGGTGACGTCTTTTTTCTGCTGCAGCAGGCGCGCGATGCGCGACCAGTGTTCGGAGGCCATGGTCAGCTGCGGGACGGTCGTGGTTTCGCCGGGGCGATACGAGCCG
>Ga0075029_100000458_pt1 | contig 23339 bp, 17 predicted proteins | sample LitLauG_LLR_2013_FD_71391 | JGI IMG/M metagenome (GOLD analysis project Ga0075029, IMG submission 71391) | Freshwater sediment microbial communities from North America - Little Laurel Run_MetaG_LLR_2013 | ecosystem: Environmental > Aquatic > Freshwater > Creek > Sediment | place: USA... | reverse complement strand
ACGGTGAGTTGAGCCATAACGAACCTTATCTTAGTACTGTTTACCCGGTCGCGGCTAAACGTTTCCTCAGAGGAGGCCGATAGAAAGCCTGAGTTGGAAGGTTCCGTGTCCATCGTCAAGAAAGACGCCTTAAGCGATTCGCTGGTCCTACGCCCGGAGACGCATCTCCCGCGTTGGGACAGCATGCTGGAGGACGCCTCCCAGGCCCCGACCATTCTGATCATCGACGATATCGAGCTGAACCGCCGCCTTCTGAAGGCCATGCTCAAGACCGCGTCCTACCGCATTTTGGAGGCCTCCCGCCCGTCGGTGGCGCTGGAGATTCTGGACCGCGAAAAGGTGGATCTTGTGGTCGTGGATCTGGTTATGCCCGAAATGAGCGGTCCCGACTTCTGCCACCGGCTCAAGAGCGACCGCAAGACGCAGCTTATCCCGATCTTGATGACGACCAGTGTTCAAGGTACGGAAAATGAGGTCGCGGGCATCGAATCCGGCGCGGACGAATTCCTGATCAAGCCATTGCAGCCGGCCGTCGCCCGCACACGCATCCGGGCGATGCTGCGGAATAAAGCCCTGACCGATTCGCTGGAGGAGGCCGAAACCATCCTGTTCGCCCTGGCCCAATCGGTGGAGCATCGCGACAAGTACACCGGCCAGCACTGCGAGCGGCTCACGATTTACAGCCTTGCATTGGGCCAAGCCCTGGGTCTGTCCCGGCTGGACCTTTTGGCTCTGTATCGAGGCAGCTACCTGCACGACATCGGAAAAATCGGCATTCCCGACTCCATTCTGTTCAAGCGCGGACTGCTGACCGAAGAGGAGTGGCAGACGATGCGCCAGCATACGGTTCGCGGCGAAGAAATCTGCAAGCCCATGAAAACACTGGCTCCCGTCCTGCCGATCATCCGTAGCCATCATGAGCGATGGGACGGCACGGGTTACCCGGACGGTTTGCGCGGCGAAGATATCCCCCTGCTGGCCCGCATTATGCAAGTCGCCGATATTTACGACGCACTGACCACCGCGCGTCCTTATAAACCAGCGTTTTCCCACAGCCACGCTCTGGAAATCATGGCCGAGGAAGGCCGCCGCGGCTGGCGCGATCCTGAGCTTGTGCCGTTATTTGCCGAGGTGTCTCAACAGACCCCGGAAACGGATTCGATGCAGCAGTCTCTAGACAATATGCGCCGGGAATTGGAAAAATAAGCTGTACGCCGATTTTCGGGCGAGTCGTCTTAACAAGGGTTGGGTTCCTAAAATCATGCACATGGGGCGGGTCGTACTATTCCTTTTGGCCACCTTCCTGTCCTGTGCCTGGGCTCAAACGGAAGACCCAGAACCGGTCAAGAAGGTGGAACCGGTGCGCGAGGACAACCACATCATGGGAATCGTTCCCGACTACGACACGGTCCGCAACTCCGGAATGATTCAGCCGATCAGTGCAAGGACCAAATGGTGGATCGCCACCGAGGATAATTTCGATCCGTTCTCGTTCGTTCTCACTGGGATTTATGCCGGGGTCTTTCAGGCAGTCAATCAGACCCCCGAGTTTCGCCAGGGCGCGACGGGTTACGGGAAGCGGTACGGAGCCGCACTCGCCGATTGCATCGTCGGCAATTACATGACAGAGGGGTTGTTCCCGGTGGTGCTTCGTCAGGACCCGCGCCTGTTCCGCATGGGGCCGGCGGGCGGCGGATTCTGGAAGCGGGCGGGATATTCGGCCAGCCGTGTCCTAGTCACCCGGTCCGACGCGGGAACAACGCAGTTCAACTTCTCCGAGGTTCTGGGCAACGCCGCCGCCTCCGGCATCGCCGAGGCCTATTACCCCACGTCCGGCCGCAAGAGCGAGGATTTCCTGGACCGCTGGGCTGTGAGCGTGGTGAGCGACGCCGGCTTCAACATCCTGCGTGAGTTCTGGCCGGATATGCGGCACAAACTATTCGGCAAATGATCTCGCGCTATAATTTGAACTGGCGGAAATGCAGGAACTGATTAAGAAACTCAAGGAAGAAATCGCGACTCTCGAACAGGAGTTCCGCGTCGAGCTTCCCCGGGAGATTCTGAAGGCCCGCGCTCACGGCGACCTAAAGGAAAACGCGGAGTATCACGCGGCCAAGGAGCGCCAGGGCATCGTTAACGCCCGGCTCAATCAGTTGAACGGCCGCTTGCGCGAAATTTCCATGATCGACGTGACCAAGCTGCCGCGCGATAAGGCGGGCCTCTGTTCCGAGGTCACGGTGCTAGACGTGGATAAAGATATTAGGGTAAAGTACACGCTGGTGACCAGCGAGGAAGTGGATGTCGCCAAGGGGCTGATTTCCACCAGCTCTCCCATCGGGCGCAGTTTGCTCGGGAAGCAAGTGGGTGATGAGGTCCGCATCCAGATTCCAGGCGGGCTGCGGATAATGGAAGTGGTGGAGTTGAAGACCATCCACGACCTGAACCCGGGGACGCAGTAAAGGGATAAGTTTTGGACCAGAAGCTAACCGCGACGCGCGCCATCGGGCTCGCCTGTAACAAGGTGATCCTGCTAATTGTGCGCGGGCTCGCGTTATCGAAGATCCACCCCAATGTATTGACGTTCCTGGGCCTGCTGATCAACGTGGGCGCGGCGTGGCTGCTGGCCGTCGGCCAATTCCGCTGGGCCGGCGCGGTCATCATCGGCGCGGGCCTGTTCGACATGGTGGACGGACGCGTGGCGCGCGAAACGAATCGCGTGACGCGCTTCGGCGGCTTCTTCGATTCGGTGCTGGACCGCTATTCCGATCTTGGACTCCTGATCGGGTTGCTGGTCTGGTACGGGTCCATCGGACGCTTTTCCTACGTAGTGCTCACAGCCGTGGCGATGATCGCCTGCGTGATGGTCAGCTATGTGCGCGCGCGGGCGGAGAACTCCATCCCGATGTGCAAGGTCGGCTTCATGGAGCGGCCGGAGCGGGTGGTGCTGGTGATTATTGGCGCGCTGTTCGACCGCATGGCGCCGGTGCTGTGGGTGATTGCGATCCTGGGCAACCTCACCGTCATTCACCGGATGGTTTTTACCTGGCAGGAAGCCGAGCGCCTGGAAGACGCGCAGCTCCGCGCTGGCCACAGGCTACAGGAAAAGGCTTCGGACAAGGTCGAGAAACCGTAATCGCGCGCCTTCCTCGGGGCGTGGTTCGAGCCTGAAGTTTTTTTGCTCACTCGCGCGGAATCAAGTCTTGCGTTTCAAACTCGCCCCAGCAGGAAAAGGGGGATCGCGTAGGTTCGCAAGAAGGCTCCCGAGCTCACGCCAAGGGTAGTAACCCCTTAACATCAGTAAAAATATTTCTCCTCACTTTACCGCGGTGTCGTCCGATACGTTTTGCAGCGACCCCCTGAGTTGGGCGCGCGGCACAAACGCCGTCAAAAGGAAAAAAGGACGATCAAATGAACCCTCGAAGTTCAATATCCCATCGATCAGGATTACTCCTGGCAGTGCTTGTGTCGACACTCTGCCCGAGTCTCCTGCGTGCATCGGGATTGGCACTGAGCGCGACCAGTGCAACGACCATCACGTGTAATACGGCCACGGGGCCGGCGAATCCGGTGACGATTACCGTAAAGCCCGGCACGGACATCACTTATCCGGTGGTTGTCACGCCGGGTCCACTGCCAGCAGGGCTGGTGGTCAGCCCTGGGACGAACACGCTGACCAGCGGCAACGCAAGCGCGGGCGTCAGCTTCGTATTGAGTGCTGCGCCGGGATGCGCGGGGCTGATAGCGGGCGCGAATACGGCGACCACGTTCCATTTCATGGCGAATCAAAACAACGCGGGCGCTCTCGCGGACGCGAACAACGTGACGACGACGATCACGGTGACGGCTGCGGCAAGCGCGCTGTCCGTTACGGCGAATTCGGCGACGGTTTCCTGCGTTTTGAACGGGGGCGTCTATACGCCGACCCCGGGGACCCTGACGTTGACGGTGGCCTCGGCGGCGACGGGTGGGACGCCGTTTCTGGTAGGGAGCAAGCCATCCTGGCTGACGATGACGTCAAGTTCTCCGTTTAACGCGAATGCATCCACGACGGTGAATTTCACGCCGACATGCAGCGGCCCGGTGGGCACTGTGTCGTCGGGCACGATCAGTTTGACCAGCGCTCCGGCACCGGCGGTTCCGGTAACGGTTACGTTGAAGGTGGTCGCGCCGCCGACATTGACAGCGGCCACACCGCCGGCGCAGACCTACGTGACGGCGTCGGGTTCAGTGAACTATCCATCCTGGACCGTCACATTGGGTGGGGCAACCAACGGACAGGTGTACACCGTGAATCCGGCCACGCTGGGACCGTGGCTGAGTGCGAGTCCGATGAGCGGCGTTTACGGAACGAACAACGCGATTGTTTTCCAGGCGACGGGTGCGATCGATTCTCTGCCGCCGCAGTCGGCGCCGTATACGCAGACAGTTCATTTGTCGGTGTCCGGATATGCGGACACGCTGGTGACGATCAGCTTGCTGGTAAAGAGTCCGGCGGCGACGCTGAGTTTCGCCGAGGGCAATGTACGGAACCTGACTTGGGTTCAGGGACAGGGGCTGCCGACAGCGACAATCACCCCGGTTTCCAGCGGGTCTCCGATTCAGTACACCACCGCTTCAAGCGGCGCGATCGCGCCGATCATCATACCGTCAGAGGCGTCTGGGCTGGCTTATAGTTTTGGCACCCAGATTCCGGTGACGTTCCCCATTTTGCCGTTTTCCGAGGCACAGCCAGGGAATGTCCTGACCGGATCAGTGAAATTTATCTGGGGTTCGAACATCAGCACGGTTACGTTTAATGTCACGGTTCAGGCGGGCACATCGACGGCGGTGCTGACCTCGTCGGCTCCGTCGAACCTGCCGACGGCGGCGGTGGGCCAGCAGTTTACCCTGACACTTTACGGTTCAGGATTCGTTCCCGGAACGGATCCGACCCAGAAAACGACTGTGGGCATCGTGAGCGCGAATCAGATCGTGCCGGATTCCAATATTATTAGCGCCACAGTTACCAACTCGTCGACCATCGTACTGATCATCCAGGCGCCGGCCGCATCGGCCGATTCTCTGCTGCCATGGACGGGAACGAATGTGATCTTTGGCGTCTGCAATCCATCGGGTGGAGTGTGCGGTGCGCCGACGGGGACCATCTCGATCCCGATTGGCGAGGGTCCGACAATCTCGAGTATCGTCAGCGCTTCGACGTTGACCAGCGCGGCGACGCCGAACGTTGCCCCTTACGACATCCTCACGATTTGGGGAGCCAACTTCTGCACCGCGAACGGCTCGGGCTGCGGAGCAAACGGAATTCTCTATGGATTGCTGAATCCGACGACGTTGACATATGCGACCAGCCTTTCGCCGGACGGCGGTCAGCACTCACTGCAGGTGAAATTCGGGCTGCATGGCGCTCTGGCCAGCACCTTCGTTGCCGCGCCTCTTCTGTTCGCGACCAACGGCCAGATCAACCTGTTGGTGCCGGCGACCAATTTCCCGGCGGCCGCCAGCACGGTTGACGTGGTGGTGAGCTTCGGCGGTTTGACCAGCAACACCTTTACGGTGACCTCGGCGGCGACCGATCCTGGAATCTTCACGATCGATTCGTTCGGACAGGGCGCCATTCTGAATACCAACTACACGGTCGCGAATGGGTTGAACCCGGCTCCGTTGGGGAACATCATTGAAGTCTACGCGACGGGTTTGGGAACGCCCACTTCCTTGACCGGCTCCACACCGGTGACCTATTCCGGGATGACTTGCATAACGCCGGCAAACTATGAAAGCGCCGCCGGGAATGGTCCCTCAGTGGATGGAGCATTGATTCAGAGTGCGATGTTGAACGGCGGCCTGCCTCCGTGCTTCGGCACTGGTGCTCCGAGCAGCATCAAAGTGGGAGGACAGACAGCGACCGTGGGCTATACGGGATGGGTGGCGGATGCCGTGGTCGGCCTGTATCAGGCAAACGCAACGCTTCCGACGACCGCGAGCTCGCCCGCGTACTTTGTGGACGCGGCAGGCACGCATTTGCCTGTGATCGCGTCGCCGGTGCAGTTGCCGGTGGTGATCACATCCAACGCCGTCTCCAGCCAGCAGCCGGGCGCCAACCTGGGTGTGAGTCCTGGGGCGATCGTGTGGGTGCAGCCACCGTCATTGACGGTATCGGCTCCTGGCGTATTGAGTGTCACCACCGCGGGCGGTGCGTGGACGTCGACCATGACTGCGAGCGGCGGCACGGCTCCGTATACCTTCAAGGTAGACGGTTCGGCGGCCTCTCCTGGGACGGGCGGCTTGACCTTCACTGTAGCGAGTCCGACGCTGACGTTCGCATTGGCTCCCTCAGCTGTGGGCGTGTACGTCATCACGGTAACGGCGACCGATGCGAACGGATTGACGGGAAGCAATACATTTGCGCTGACAGTGACGGATTCGTCCGACACCTCGACGGTGACGGCGAGCGCCACCGCCGTGACGCCCAGCACTTACGGCACGGCGAATGCTGCTGTCACGACAGTGACTGGAGGCGGCGGAACGGGTCCGTACACGTACTCAATCACTCCGGCGGCGCTGTCGATTTCGGCGAGCGGCGTTGTCTCGGTCCCGGGCACGCTCCAGGCGGGGACTTACCATGCGGTCGTTACCGTGACTGACTCGCTGAGCGCCACTCGGACGATCGGCTTCGACGTTCCGGTCGCCATGGCGTTGACCGCCACGAGCAACCTGACAACCCTTACGGGTATCGCCAATCTGACCAGCGCCCAGCAATTAACCATGATCGGGAATCAGGGCGGCGGCACGGTCGGCTATACGCTGATCCAGCCGGATTCGGCGAAATGCACGATGACCATCCCAGGCGGCGTACTTACCGTGCCGTCGAGCGGATGCGTTGCCGGCACTTATAGCGTGACCGTTGTCGGCACCGACTCGGCTCCGACCAATGGCGCGACCGGTGCGGTGGCAACTCTGAACCTGAGCGTCCACCTGAACTGAACGAGCGTTAGTTCAACAACATGGGCATTTAGCGGCGGCTGGAGAACAAACTCCGGCCGCCGTTTTTGTATTCTGAGCGAGCTTCGATCCTCAAACAGCGGCAAACGGTGGTATGATGATGAGTACGTTAGTTTGTTGTTCCCATGTAACCAGGTGCCCAACGGCTTGGTCCCAACTGCTAACTCTTTGATTCCTCGGGGCGTGGCTCAGCCTGGTAGAGCGCCTGGTTCGGGACCAGGAGGCCGGTGGTTCGAATCCACTCGCCCCGACCAAACTTCCTTCCCGTTTTTCAGTTTCTGCCTAAATGAACCCAACAAAAATTTTTATGGGATATCATTAGAAATTGTGATTGGCGGTGGTCCTCTGCGCCTGAAATACTGGCAGAAGGCCTGTTAGGCCGACCAACGGCAAATCTCCGGGAGACAAACGTAATCTATGGCAACCGAGCTGCGCAATTTCCTTCAGCTTTCCTACGAGGAATTGGAAGACCTGAACCTGCACGCCAAGGAGCAGCGCAAGAAGCGCGTTGACGCCGGCAAGATACAGGAAGAGCGGCTGAAGTACCTGACGGATGAGAAGCGGATCAAGGCCGTCACCGTGCTCTTTAGCGATCTGGAAGGCCGGCTGCACATGCTCGATTACGATAAGAAGTTTCTCGTAAAGAGCTGGGACAACCTGACGTTCGACGGCTCGTCCATTAGAGGTTTTACTGCTCAACATGAGAGCGATCTGCGCCTGGGCATGGACTGGAGCGCGTTCTACTGGGCTCCCGCCGATTATTTCGGTGCCGGCAAGGTGTTGGTGTTCGGCGAGGTGATCGATAAGGACGGCACGCCGTTTACCGCGGACATGCGCGGGATGCTGAAGGCCTACGCTCAGGGCCTGCACAAGAAGCACGATTACACACTAAACGCAGCGAACGAGATCGAAGGATTCCTGTTCAAGGGCATTGACGCGGAGCGGCATTATCACGAGACCGGCAAGTTTGAGTACGTAAACACTGGCGGTTATTATCATTCGCTGCCCGGCGATCCCCTGCGCAGCTTCATCGATACGGTGGCCGAAGTGCAGCGCGCGATGGGCTTCGAGAACGAAAAGGACCATCCGGAAGTTGCGCCTTCGCAGTTCGAAATTAATTATGGATACGGCGAGGTGGTGGCGGCCGCGGATCAGATCCAGCTCTATAAACTGATCTGCCGCGAAGTGGCTACCAGCATGGGCCTCTCCGCGTCATTCCTCCCGAAGCCGGTGGTGGGCGTGAATGGAAGTGGGATGCACACCAACGTTTCCATCACCAAGGGCGGCAAGAACATTTTCTGGGACCCGAACGGCAAGGAAAAAATCAGCAATTTCGCCTGGAAATTCGTAGACCGCATCCTGACCCATGGCAATGACATCTGCCTGCCGCTGAATCCCAGCGTGAACGCATACCGCCGCCTTGACCCGCACTTTGAAGCTCCCAACCAGATCAAAGCGTCGGCGGTGGACCGTGGTTCCATGGTCCGCATTCCGATCGGCAACGAGCGCAGCGCGCGCGTGGAAGTGCGCTCGGTGGCTCCGGACGCCAATCCGTACATGGTGCTGCTCAGCGTGTTCAAGACGGGTTTGGATGGCGAAACGTCCAAGATCAAGAACCTGCGCCAGGCCGAGCGGTACTTGCCGGACAACATCTACGACGCGATCAAAAATTTCGAAGCCGCCGAGTGGACCACCACGCTGTTCGGCGCGGACGTGAAGGGCCGCTTCGCTGATCTGAAGCGAGGGTCGGCGGACCGCTGCCCCCGGCTGTTAGGGACGTTCGTGAAGTCGCAGGAAGTGCAGTATCACCACGAAGTCTACAATCAGTTTTTGTGGAATATGTTCTAACCTATTGGAATTACGGTTAGGGTTCTCCGCGGCCCTAACCGAGGATTCCCCGAAACTTTGGCGTCTCGTAGCCCGGGAACACGTTCGCCATAGTGCGATTGCCCAGGCGCTTCACCACCAGTTCGCCCAGCACATCGCGGAAATCGGTGGTGAGGTTCAGGTCGCGATTTTCGTAGAGCTGTTCCGGCTCCAGCCCCGGCCAATCGCCATACACTTTACCGCCCTTCACCCCTCCGCCGAACGCGAACATCACGTTTGCGTGGCCGTGATCGGTGCCGCGGTTGCCGTTTTCCTTGGCTGTGCGGCCGAATTCGCTCATGGTGACCGCCGTCACGTCCGCCATACGGTCACCCAGGTCCTGATAAAACGCAGCGAGGGAATCGCCGAAGTTGCCCAGGAGGTTCGCAAGCTGCCCCTGTGCGGGCTTCGCGCCCACTTCATTGACGTGCGTGTCCCATCCGCCGACGTCGGTGAAGGCGACCTCCAGTCCGACGTTCGATTTGATCAGCCGCGCGATCTGCATCAGCGATTGGCCCAGACGCCCATTCGGATATTTCGCGCCGTTGGCCGGAGTGTAGGTCTGTTTCTGGATGGCCTGCACCAGCTTCACGGCTTCAAACGTCTCTCGTCCGGTGCCGTTCAGCACCTTGTCGGCTGAGCCGCCGTACATGCTCTCAAAGCCCATGGCGCTGGGCGCGTCCTTCACTTGAAATTCGCTTAAGTTATTGATCGCCACTGCGTCGTTGTGGCCGCGCAGCGCGCGCGGCAGAGCCGCTCCGAGGCTGATGGCGCGCACCGGAGAAATTTTGCCCGTCTCCGGAGGAAGCGCGCGATTCAGCCAGCCGTCACCGGTTGCCTTGAGACCGGGCGTGCCCGATTCCATATAATCCTGGGCATCGAAGTGCGACCGCGTCGGATCCGGCGAGCCCACCGCTTCCACAATCGCCAAGTGCCCGGCGTCGAAGATCGGCTTTAGCGCCGAAAGCGAAGGATGCAGACCGAACATGCCGTCCAGATCGATGGCCGCGTCGGCGGTGCCGTTGGGGCGCGGGATCGCGATGGTGGGCCGCATTTCGTAATAGCGCTTCTCGCCATGCGGCACCACGACGTTCAGGCCGTCCACGGCTCCGCGCTGGAAGATCGCGACCAGCACTTTCTTGCGCGGCGCGGGCGCGTCCGCTGCGTACAAAGCCCGCGAGAGCCACTGCGGTGTGGACCCGACGCCTACCATGGCGAGCGCGGAATTCTTCAGAAAAAGGCGGCGGCTAAACATGATTTGCTCCTCTAACGGCGTTGAAAATCGGGCGATCCAAGTACCAGTCCGGCCACCAGCGCGGGCGATGGCGCAACGTTCTTGCTCTTCTGTTCGGCGAGCGCTCGTTCGATTGCCTCGCGCGTGGGTGCGGTGGGATTAGTGAACAGCATCAGGCGTGCGGTGTGCACCGGATCGTCCTTAAACCGCGTCTGATCCACCTTCGAGCCCTGCACCTTGTTCTGCGTCAGATCCAGCGCGAAGTTCATGCGCGCCAGCAGCGACGCGGAGTTGATCCATTCCGCGTTGGTGTTGGAGTAGCCGGTGGGCTCCAGCTTGCGGTAGAGCGGCTGGCCCAGTTGCGCGATACGGTTCGCGAGAGGGAACGCATAATCGACGTTGGCCCCGGTGGCGCGGACGGCGCTGACAATCATCTCAAACGGCGTCTTTATCTTAGATTGATAGGCGCCCTGCGACAGAAATTCCTTGGAGTTGAGCATCGTGCTGATCACCGCGCGGATATCCCCATTGGTGTCGGTGAACGTCTTCACCATGCGGTCCAGCAGTTCCTGCGGAGGCTCGTCGGCCACGAAGCGCTGCGCAAGTTTTTTCGAGATAAAGCGCGCCGTGGACGGATGGCGCGCCAGAATATCCAGCACCTTTTCGCCGTCTTCCCTTCCGCCGCCCGCCGGGATCTTCACGCCGAGCACGATCTTTTCGCCTTTGTCATGCACGCGGTCGTTATAGGTGTAGGTCGAGCCCGCCTGGGGATTCTTGATGGTCCAGCCGGTGAAACAGCGCGCGACCTCCGTCACATCCTTCTGGGTATAGCCTCCGTCAACGCCCAGCGTGTGCAGCTCTAACAATTCGCGGCCGTAATTTTCATTCAGGCCTCGCCCCTGCTTGCCCTTGTTCTGCCGCCGCGCGATTTCGGGCGCGACGCTTTGCCAGTTGTCCAGATAGAACAGCATCGCAGGAGCGGTGGCCGTCGATTCCAGAAGATCGCGGAAATGGCCCAGCACATGGGGACGGATCGCCTCGCGTTCGTAGGTGGGCACCAGGTAGCGGTCGTTGCCCTTGTCTAAGAATACGTTGAAGTGGTTGTACCAGAAATCCACCAACTGCTCCTGCAACTGGCGATTGCTGAGGATCGCACGGTACAGTTTGCCTTCGGTCAAATCAAAGTCGATCACCTGCTGCGGCGCGTTGGCCAGCATGAATTTCCTGCGCAAAGGCTCCGGCGCGGCGGCCATCAACTGGCCGCGCAGGCCCTGCGGCATGGAGATGACGATGTCGTCCTGCTTGTCCGCGGGAATCGACGCGAGAATTTCCTTCTTCTGATCCGCAGTGCCATTGCGTAGCGTCTTGATCTGCTCTTCGGTGAGCAGTTTGTTCAGAGGCGTGGCCGGCTGCACTGGATCGGCCGAATCTTTATCGTCCTTCTTGACCTTGAGGCGGCGCACCTGGCGTTCCACCGCCATACGGGCCACCGGATCCTCGGGCAGAGGCATGCGTCCTTGCGCCACCTGGCGAATCATCTGCGGCGTGGGGTAGTTCGCCTGAACGTCGCCCTGCGAAATGCGGAGCGTCTCCAAAGGCGCTAGCCTTGCGGCCAATTCAGAGTTTTCCTTGATGCCATCCGGATGCAGTTGCTGGTCGATCCACTTCTTTATACCGAGCTTTTTCACCGCCTCCAGGTCGCCCGGGCGCGGTCCATAGGTCAAACGGTCCAGCACATGCAGCACTTGCTCGTCCTTGGTGAGCTTCTCCTGAAACCGCTTGGCGTCCACCTCGGTTTTCTTTTTCGTGGTCCAAGCCGGTGCCGTCAAACACAGCACGGACAGGGCCACTACCAGGGTCTTCTGCATTTTTCCACAGCCTCTCACCCTATTAAACGCCATACCGGACAAGAAGTTGATACTGGACTCGGAAAAATTGCCCTAATTAGAGAAGATTCATTTGCTCGCTGGTTCTAAGAACGAACCCATCCGTCATTCCCGCGATGTAATCGCATACCACGCGGTGAGGCGGCTCGCCGGCCGATTCCTCTAAATAATTGGAGGGCAAAGCATTGGGATGCTCCATGTAGTATTCGAACAGGCGGGAGATCAGCCCGGTAGACCGCTGCCGGTCTTCCATCAGGCGCGGCGATTGGTAGACCGTCCTTAGCAGAAACGCTTTCAATTGGCGGCTGCAGGCGGCGGCCTCCGTGGAAAACTGGGCGGTGCGCTGAACATGTTTGCGGACGGCTTCGACGTCGGCCAGGCCCGAGGCGGCATCCACGGTGCCTTGGATCAGGCCCGACATCAGGAAGTCGATCAGGCCGCGGACGATCTCATGCAGCACGACGCGTTCGGTCGCGCCGGGGTATTGCTGGGAGAGAATTTCGTCGAACTCGCCGATTTTCTCAACCGACTGGCGGGCGTCTTCGAGTGTCACCAAACCGGCAAAGTATCCGTCGTCGAGGTCGGCCGTGTTGTAGGCGATCTCATCGCACAAATCGATCAACTGGGCTTCGAGCAGAGGTTTTTCACCGGGCAGATACTCGTCCAAGAGCGGCATTTCCCCAGGCCCGAAATCGCGTGAATGCTTCACAATCCCCTCACGGACTTCGAACGTTAGGTTCAGGCCGGGGAACATGGCGTAGGGGTTTTCGAACCGCTCCACAATTCGCAGGGCATGGAGATTGTGTTCGAAGTGTTCGCCATAGCGGCTCATCATGCGATTCAGCTCTGCCTCGCCCGAGTGCGCGAAGGGCGGATGGCCGATGTCGTGGGCCAGCGCCAAGGCCTCAGTCAGGTCCTCATTCACTCCCAGGGCGCAGGACGCCGTGCGGGCGATTTGCGAAACCTCAATGGTGTGGGTCAGGCGGTTGCGGAAGTGGTCAGAGACTCCCGGCGTGAACACCTGGGTCTTGTTTTCCAGGCGGCGAAACGCGCGCGCGTGGATTACGCGATCGCGGTCCCTTTGAAATTCATTACGATAGGGGTGGGAAAGCTCCGGGTAGCGCCGCCCACGGCTGCGCTCCACCGCAAATTTCAGATGGGCCAGGTCACCGGCCACGCTTTCCTATTGACCGGCGGCCGCCAGCTCGCCCAGGGCGGTTTGGGCGGCTTTGCTGATGGCGGCGCGTCCCGTGCGTAGCTCTTCCAGCATCTTGGTCGCTGCTGCTGGATCGGTTTTGCCTTTCACCTTGGCCAGCATCAACTGCGCCTCTTCCTTGGACACCGTCACGGTGGGGTTCTTCACCAGATTGCTGAGGAGTTTCTCCGCCTCCGGATACTTTTTCTGAACGCGGTAAACGTCGGCCAGCGTCAACGCCGCCTGCGAAGCGTACGCCGCCGGGGCGGAATCGATAATGTCCTTCAGCTGCTTCTCGGCGCCGGACATGTCGCCTTTATCCACGGCCTGCTGCGCCAAGTTCAGCGCCGCGATTGCGCCTTCCTGGGAGCCATGATACTTGGTGGCCAGATCCGCATACGCCTTATCGAGCGCCTTCTGTTTCTGCTCTTCGGTATCGAAGTGCATCGCCGCTGGCTGCGGGTTATTGGCCACGGTGGCGTCGTCCACTTTCATGGCATCCGCCAAGGCCTGCTCCCGAACGTCGGCCTGGTGTTGCACGAAGAAGTAGATTCCTCCCGCCAGCACCAGGGCACCAAGGGCGATTGCGCCGTACTTCTTTATATCCGCCACATGCTCGGAACCGAAGCCGATCAGGTGCCAGAAGCCTTCCTTGAACTCGTCCGTCTTCGCTACTTTTTTAAGTTGTCGATCCACAGCCTACTCCAACTTGTCAGTTTAACACGGCCTGCCTTTAGGGGTTGTCAGCGGCTAGTGGATGTCAAGTCCCTCTGAATCGCGAATTTCACTAAGCCGGCCACATCGTGGATGTCCAGCTTGCGCATCAGGCTCGCACGATAGGTGTCCACCGTTTTGGGGCTTAGCTCCAGTCGGGCGGCGATTTCCTTGGCCCGGATGCCCTCCACCAGCAGCGTAAACACCTGATATTCGCGGGCGCTGAGCATCTCCAGGGGATCGTCGGGCGAGGATTTCTGCCCTGGACCGAAGATCTTATTCAGCTCAAGTTGCGGGGAGACGTAAATCCCTCCGTCCAGTATCTGTTCAAATGCCTCCAGAAGCTGCACCGACGGACCGGACTTCAGCAGGAACGCGCTGACGCCGCAGCGCAGAGCCTCTACCACTGTTTTCCGATCGCGCCGCGTGGACAGGACGACGATCTTGGTGGGCAGACCCGCTTCCTTCGCACGCCGGACAACTTCTAGAGTGAACAGGTCTGGGAGGTTTAGATCCAACACGGCGATATCAGGACGCTTCAGCTCCATCATTCGCAATGCGGCCACCCCTTCAGAACACTGTCCGACGACGCGAAAGTGGGGCTGCGCCTCGCACAGCGCCGCCAGGCCTTCTCTGACCAGCGTCAGATCGTCAGCCAGCAAGATCGAGTATGTTTTGGGCTCTCTTATCGGGACCATGACCGTCCAAGGCTTACGCGCCTTTGCCTTGCGCGTCCTCAAGGGGAGCGCTCAGCCTGACGCGGTCTGCTCTGCCCATACAGTGAGCCAGAGTGGGTGGAATTCTCCGGCTTTCGTCATACAAGCGCAACGATCTTCTGTCCCAGAATGGAGATCTGCACCCCTGTCCTGCCCGTCATACCACTGACGGGACAGGGGTTTAGATCGCACACTCAGGCGAAGCTGCGCACCGCCGAGGCTTCGTCGTCGAAAACCTCAAAAACGGTGTAAAGCTTCGTGATTTGAAGCAAATCCTTCACCCGCTTGGTGAGGTTCAGCAGCTTCACGACACCTCCCTGATTGGCGAGAGTCGTGAAGCCTGAGACCATTTCCCCGATTCCCGAACTGTCGATATAACTCACTTCGCCGAGGTTTAACAGGATTTTCTTATGGCCGGCAGAGGCCAAATCTCGGATGCTATCGCGAAACGTGCTGGCGCCCTCGCCCAAGGTGATGCGGCCAACCGCGTCCACTACTGTCACATCGCCCACCTGCCGGGTGGTTAATTTTACGCTCACAGAGTCCTCCCCAGAATTTAGCTGGCTTTCGCCAGAGTCTTCGCCATCTTGACTTCCGTACCTTTCGGCTGCCGCGGCCGGATTTCAAACTCATCCATATAAGCCTGAATGAGCAGGAGCCCCCGCCCGGAATGCCGTAACAAATTTTCGTCGGCCAGCGGATCGGGCAGCGCGGCCATATCGAATCCTTCGCCTTCGTCCTCCACCGTCAACGCCAGCCGATTGCCTTCGCGCTGGACGATGAAATGGACCTTTTTGCGCGCGTTATAGCGGTTGCCGTGGACCACCGCGTTTACCAGGCATTCGCGCACCGCCATGCCGATTTCGTGCAGGTCGTCCTCGTTGAACCCGATCGCCTGCGCCTGCTTGAGCGCCGCTTCCTCAGCGACATCGACGGCGTCTAGCGTCGAATCCAGCCACAGGTCGATGGTCTCAAAGTCCTTCTTATCGGTCATACAAAGGACATAGCCCGCACGATGACCGACGCGGCCTAGTCGAATCGTTACGTTAGAATAGACCGGGATAGAAAGTCAAGCGGCACGGGATCGTTGAGCCGCCGCCTGCGGGAACCCGGAAAATGGTCTAGCCTTATTCCTATGAGGCTTTTTGTAGTTGCCGCCATTTTCGGCGCTCTTGCGTTTTCGCAGTCCAAGGTCGCTTCGGTGGAAGGGATCACCGAATATAAGCTGGAGAATGGACTGAACGTTCTTCTTTTTCCCGATAATTCCAAGCCCACGGTGACGGTGAATATCACCTACCTGGTCGGCTCGCGTCATGAGGGCGCGGGCGAGACCGGCATGGCTCACCTGCTGGAGCACATGCTTTTTAAAGGCACCGATACGCGCAAGGAGATTATGACGGAACTGCGCGCGCACTGCTCCGGTTTCAACGGATCGACGTATTACGACCGCACCAACTACTTCGAAACATGCCCGGCGACGGAGGAAAACCTCCGCTATGCGCTGGCGCTGGAAGCCGACCGCATGGTCCACTCCCGCGTCTCGCGCGAGGATCTGGACAGCGAAATGACGGTGGTCCGGAACGAGTTCGAGATCGGCGAGAACAACCCTGGCAGAGTGCTGCAGGAGCGCGTGATGTCCACCGCGTATTTGTGGCATGGCTACGGACGCTCCACCATCGGTGCGCGCAGCGACATCGAACATGTGCCGATCCCGAGGCTGCAAGCGTTCTATCGCATGTACTATCAGCCTGACAACGCCACGCTGGTGGTGGCCGGAAAATTTGATGAGGCCAAGGCGCTGGCCTGGATCAAGGAGCTGTTCGGCGCGATTCCCAAGCCCACGCGCCAGATCATGCAAACCTATACGGAAGAACCGGTGCAGGATGGCGAGCGCGAAGTGGTGCTGCGCCGCACCGGCGACACCCAGGCTGTTAGCATGGTCTATCACACGCCTGCTGGTTCGCATCCCGATGCCGGCGCGCTCGAAGTGCTCTCCGCAGTGCTGGGCGAAACTCCTTCGGGGCGCCTTTACAAGGCTCTGGTGGAAACGAAAAAAGCGGTCGGTGCCTCGGCGGACACACTGGACCTGCACGACCCCGGCGTCATGGAAGTCTCCGCGCGCCTGCGCAAGGAGCAATCGCTGCCGGACGTCGAGAAAACGATGCTCGCGGTGATCGATGGTGTGGTGAAGGAGCCTCCTTCGAAAGAAGAAGTGGAGCGCGCCAAGACGCGGCTGCTTAAGAATATTGAGCTGGAGTTCAACGACAGCGAGCAGGCCGCCATCGCGCTGAGCGAATGGGAAGCAATGGGCGACTGGCGGTTGCAGTTCCTGTTCCGCGACCGCATTAAGGCCGTGACGCCCGCCGATGTGGCGCGCGTGGCCAAGGCTTATCTGAAGCCCGATAACCGTACCATCGGGCGTTTTATTCCGACGGTCGCGCCGGATCGTGCCGAGATTCCTGCCACGCCGAACGTCGCCAGCGACGTGAAGGACTATAAAGGCAACGCCGCGGTAGAAGCAGGCGAGGCCTTCGACCCTTCGCCGGCCAACATCGACGCGCGGACCATCCGCGTGACGCTGCCCAACGGCATGAAGCTGGCGCTGTTGCCCAAGAAAACGCGCGGCGCGACGGTGAGCGCCACGTTGACGCTGCACTTCGCCGACGTGAAGAGCGCGACGGGTAAAGGGACCGCGGCTTCGATGGCAGGCACGCTGCTGATGCGCGGCACGGCCAAAAAGACGCGCCAGCAAATTCAGGACGCGCTCGATAAAGCCAAGGCGCAGATGAACGCCAGCGGAAGCTCTACGCGCGCCAGCGTCAACATCACCACGATCCACACCGGGATCGCGGACACGCTGCGTCTGGCGGCGGAGGTTCTGCGCGAACCTGCTTTCCCTGAGACCGAGTTCGAGCAGGCGCGCCAGGCCAGCCTTGCCGGCATCGAGCGCGGGCGAACGGAGCCTCAGGCGATCGCCATCAACGCCCTCCAGCGCCACATCGCGCCGTACACCAAAGGCGATCCGCGCTATGTCGGCACATTCGATGAGGACATAGAGAATCTCAAGGCCGTGACGCTGGCCGATGTGAAGAGGTTCTACGCGGATTTCTACGGCGCATCGAATGCCGAGCTGGCCATCGTGGGCGATTTCGACACGGCGGAGGTCCAGAAGGTCGCCACGGAGCTCTTCGGGACATGGAAGAGCCCGGCGCCGTTTGCGCCGGTGAAGCGCGAATGGACCAAACTTGCCGCGGTGAACCAAAGCGTCGAAACGCCGGACAAAGCCAACGCGGTGTTCTTTGCCGTGGCGACGTTGCCGGTGAGCGATGACGATCCCGATTATCCAGCGCTGCTGCTGGCGAACGCGATGATCGGAGGCGGGCCGGAATCGCGTCTGTTCTCCACCATCCGCGGCAAAAGCGGTTTGAGCTACGCCGTGGGCAGCCAGCTTAACGCGGGCGCGCTGGATCATTTCGCCCAGTTTCTCGCCTATGCGTTTTATAATCCGCAAAACACGCTGAAAGTGGAGTCCGGCATCAAGGGAGAAATAGCGAAGGCCATTTCCACAGGGTTTACGGCGGAGGAAGTGGTGGCGGCCAAGAAGACCCGGGCGCAGGACGTGCAGTCGATGCGCGCTGAAGATGGCTACCTGGCGTCCGCGCTGGCCAATAACGCCTATTATGGACGCACTATGGCTCGCGAAGCCGCCATCGACGCCAGGATCGCGGCGCTCGGGCCGTCGGAGGTGCAGGCGGCTGTGAAAAAGTACCTCGATCCGTCGGGCCTGTCCATTTTCAAGGCGGGCGATTTTAAGAAGGCGGGAGTCACGCCCTAATCCGGCGGGTGATTCCCCTATTTTCCCGGCAGTTGGCGGATGCGGCCAACGCCGGGCAGCGCGGCGCGCGACCATAACTTGGCCGTGCTGACTTATTCTCAATCCACCGGCGAGATGCTCGATGCTGCGGGCGCACTGCTGGGAACTGGCTACGCAGGCCACGGGCCAGGCGTCAACAATCCAGCCCTGCAGCAAGTGGCGAACGTCGGACCGCTGCCGCAGGGCATTTATACCATCAACCCTCCGGTAAACACCTCGACCCACGGCCCGTATGTGATGTGGCTCACGCCCGATCCCGCGAACCGGATGTTCGGCAGGTTCGGCTTCGGCATCCACGACGATGAAAGGGTGCATTCAGGCCTGAGGCTCGCTTCGACGGGTTGCATTGTGATCGGCCAAGTCGTGCGGGTCGCGATCTGGAAGGCGGCATCGGCAAACGATGGGAAGTTGCAGGTGATTGGCTGAGGCGGGAAATAAAGAAGGGACCGTCTGTAGCCAGACGGTCCCGTGGGTTTATAAAACGCCTTACTGACTAAGGTGTGGGGAGGACGCGGGCATGCACCGTATCGACGGCGAACTGGCCGGCGGTACCGTGGCACGTCACGCAGCTCTCGCCCAGAGCCGTGGTGTTGGCCAGGGCGTGAGAGGCGGTCGCTTTGTCGTCATGGCAGCCTTGGCAGGCGGCCGAAATCGGAGGCGTCGTCGGAGTAAATCCGCCGGGGCTGGCGACCGAGGCCACCGCACCGATGTTGTCCACTTGATACGAAGAACCGACGTGGCAGGTGTTGCAATTGCGCAGATCGCCCGGGAACCGGACTTCCTGATAATTGGTGGTGCCGAGAATGTAAGGATTGGCCAGCGCTTCACCGCGGTGGATGCTGTGAATCTGCCACGCGAAGTTAACGCTCTGCTTCGACGTGCCGTCGACAAGCGTCGGGTTGTGACAAACCACGCAGGCCTGCGTGTCGGAGCGGCTTCCGCCGTGGATGAACGCCAGGTTGTCGTGGCACTTGCTGCATGTAGCGAGGGAAACCACCTGGCGGCGCGCCACCACCGGGCTGCTATCCACTGAGAAGTACGACTGGAACGGAGCCGCCCAATCGGTGGCGACTACCTGCTGCGTCGTACCCGGCAGCAACGTAACGTTGTTCTCCGCCAGCAGCGAGACGGTATAGGAACCGGTGGCCGTGGCCGGAATTTTATTGAACATCGTGTAGGTGTAGATTCCACCCGTGCCGCCACTCAGGGTCGCGCCCGTCTGGGTCCACGGAGTTTCCGAGACCCGGATGCCGCCGTTTGCGCCGTAGTCGATGTTGTTGCCGCCCAAAACCACGCGGAACGTGCTGAGCTTGGTGATATCCACCGGGTTGCCCGATTTATCGGTCACCTTGAACTGTACCGTCGGAGCATTGCCCGGCGTTGCGCCCGTGACGCTCAAAACCTTGGTCACGATGCCAGGCAGCGACGCCGACTTGTTCGGATTCGTGTGCGCGCCAGGAATCGACGCGTCAAACTCGTTGTGAACGGTCGCGCTGTGGCAGATGTTGCACTGCGAATCGTCGTTTTCAATCAAGTTGACGTGATTCAGGCCGGTGGCGAAGTTCACGTTGTCGTGGCAGGAGCCGCAAGTCGCGCGGCTGGGCTGACTGGCCCAGTTGCTGGACTGCGCGGGTCCGGCCGCATGGCAGGTGGTGCAATTCCGGATATCCTGCGGGAAGACGATCGTCGAATAATCCTGACGGCTGCCTCGATGCTCGATGTAATACGGCGTTCCGGCGATCACGCTCGGCAGGCTGGAACCCATGTGCAATTTGTGGATGAAAACCTTCAGATCCACCGTGTTCAGTGAATCCGGGTTGGTGCTCTGCGGTGTGTGGCACAGGACGCAAAACTTGATCTCGGTTCGCGGTCCGGGACCGCCATGCGCGTTCAGAGGATCATGGCAGTTGTTGCAAGACGCCTCGTTTATAACGTCGCGCACGACCGTGACCGGGGAGCCGTTCGGCACAAACGAGTACGTATTGTTGGCCGTGTAGGTGGTGGGATACCCATAGGCCGACAGATCGCGCTCGGCCTGAACGCCGATCGTCGTTGTCACCGTCGGATCGAAGCCGGCGGGCGCCTTCGTATTGAAGGTGTAGGTATAGGTCCCGCTGGCCGCATCCACCAGTGTCCACGTCCCGCCCTTATCCAGGCCCGCTTGAATCTGCGGCGGATTGTTGTTGGTGGTCGACTTGGCAATGCTTGTGGTGTACGACACATACTGCGTCTGGCCCTTCGGAATGTAAGCGGCCATAATGCCCATTCCCACTGGACCGGCGGTCAACACGCCATTGATGTCCAGGCCGTTGCCGTTCGCGTCCGTCACCACGACTTGCGCGGTGATGGTGCCATCGGCGGCGATGGCCGCGCTCTTGATCTTCGTCAGAACGCCCGTAGTAAACGAGTTAAAAGAGGAAGCGGCCGTTGTCGCCCCAGGATTGTAGTCTCTGTTCCGTTTTTCGGCCCATCTTTGGGCGGAAGCAGTTGCAAGAAACACCACAGCCAGTGTGACTGTGGCGAAAAGTGTTCGAATTCTCATGTTAAAAGACCTCCTACCGGAAACAACATCCGTTTAGGCAACGTAACCGCTGCAATTTCACCCAGTTTTATGCACATCGGGGGCCGTTGCCCAAGTTGTTGATTTTATTGATATGCACCAACTCTGCCGCCGCGGTGGATGTGGCAATTCACGCAGTTGCAGTGAGGAGTGCGGGTGTTGACCCAGGCCTAGATCGCCATGACAGCGGCACTCACGGGCCTGGATCCTACAGGAATTACGGTTAGCAATTTCGCCGCTCTCTCCTTATATCGATTGGGCGCAATCAGGTCCACGCGGAGGACGGCCACGTCTCCTGATTTGCGGTTGAGGACCAGCGCATACTGGTCGTCCGGCGTGACGGCCACAAAACCAGGATCGTCGCCCACGTTCAGAACGGCGATCACCTTTTGGGAGGCAATATTGAGAATCACCACGCGACCCGACTCCGGGCTGGCGATGAACAGGAACGAATCAGAGGCGGCCATCGCTCCCGGCGCGTGGCCAGCCAGCACGGTTTGTCCCACTTCCGGCGTGTGATAGGGATAAACGATCACCACGCCGTCCACTCCCTCGCCAGTGACGAACAACTGGCCTCCGTCGTTGCTGAAGCACAGGTGATCTGGGCGCACGGCGATGGGGAGATCGGCGATCAGGCGCGAAGAGGCTACGTCGTAAATGGAGAGCTTGCTCGCGGAGCGGTTGGCAGCCACCAGCGTCCGGCTGTCGGAAAGGAACCGCACGGAGCCAATTTCGGCCTGAGGACCCAGAGGCTCGCCCAGTTTGCGCGCGGCCAGATCCACCAGGCGAACGGAATGGCCCGCGCTGACTGCGGCCATTTTGCCGTCCGCCGATACTGCGAAGTCGTGCGGTTCCTCGGATAAAGGCAGCTTCCAATCGATCGCGAACCGGTCCAGCGCGATGCGCACCAGCGCCTTGGGCTCCCTGGTCAACACGTAGAGCGACGCTTCATCGGAGGCGAGCCGCATGGCAATCGCCTCGGCGCCCACGGCCAGTTTACGGGCGAAGCGCAGGTGCCCCGCCTCGACCTCGTGCACGGACCCGTTTTCGGGCGTCAGGGCATAGACAAGGGGGCGGGTGTGGAGCGCCACCACGTCCACCGGAGCTGCGTCGAGCGGGATCAGTTTGGCGACGGCGAGCGCGTGCAGGTCCACAGCAGCAATAGCGTGGCCTTCCTGGTTGGCGATGAAGGCGTAGCCGCGAAACCCCGCTTTGCGGCTGGTGCAGGCCGCGGCTGCCGCAATAACAGGTAGCGCCAAGAGGACGCGCCGGGAGATCACACATCTATTGTAACGTTTAGTCCACCGTAGTCCACTGAAAATAAAACAAATCAGGCCGGGAAACCGTTGCCCGACGTTTCGGGCTGTGGTACTGTTCAAGTTGGGCGCTCCGGTCCTCGCCTACAAAGCTCCCGGTGAAACTATTTCCATATGAATCTGCGGTCGTTGTTCAGTCTTTTTTCCTCCGATCTCGCCATCGACCTTGGAACGGCGAACACCCTGGTCTTTGCCAAGGGCAAAGGTATCGTGGTGAACGAACCCTCGATCGTCGCCATTAACAAGACCACCGGCGAAGTGGAGGCCGTCGGCCGCGAAGCCAAGGAGATGCTGGGCCGGACGCCGGGAAATATCGTTGCCATCCGCCCCATGAAGGACGGCGTCATCGCTGACTTTAAGGTCACCGAGAAGATGCTGAACTACTTCATTCAGAAAGCGCACGGACGCAAGATGCTGGTGCATCCGCGCATCATCATCGGCGTGCCGAGCGAAATCACGCAGGTGGAAAAGCGCGCCGTCATCGACTCGGCCTATCATGCCAAGGCGAGCGAAGTGTACCTGGTCGAACAGGCGATGGTGGCAGCCATCGGCGCGGGCCTGCCCATCACGGAGCCTTCCGGCAACATGGTGGTCGATATCGGCGGCGGCACCACCGACGTCGCGGTCATCTCGCTTTCCGGCATCGTATACTCGCGCTCCGTCCGCGTAGCAGGCAATGAGATGGACGACGCCATCGTCCAATACATGAAGCGCAAGTACAACCTGCTGATCGGCGAAACAACCGCGGAGAAGGTGAAAATCTCCATCGGCAGCGCCTACGTTTTAGACAAGCCTCTCACCATGGAGATCAAGGGCCGCAACTTGATCGAAGGCGTCCCGCGCACCATCACCGTGGACGATAGCGAAATCCGCGAAGCGCTGGCGGAATGCGTCGCGACCATCATGAATGCCATTCGCGTGGCGCTGGAACGCACGCCTCCGGAGCTTTCGGCCGACATCAGCGACCGCGGCATTGTGC
>Ga0075029_100000457_pt1 | contig 23388 bp, 24 predicted proteins | sample LitLauG_LLR_2013_FD_71391 | JGI IMG/M metagenome (GOLD analysis project Ga0075029, IMG submission 71391) | Freshwater sediment microbial communities from North America - Little Laurel Run_MetaG_LLR_2013 | ecosystem: Environmental > Aquatic > Freshwater > Creek > Sediment | place: USA... | reverse complement strand
CGGACGTGTGAGAATCTGGACATGTCAAGCATCTACGAATACGTACGCCACCCTCGAGCCGTCGAACTGCGCGAGGGCCATCCCGTCCAGTCCAAGGATCTGCGCAAGGTCAACCATGAGAACGTCTTCGTGCGGTTCAACGCGAGGTTCGGACTCAAGATCACGCTGGTGGTCGGCACGATGTGGATGGCCTACCTCTTCACGATCATCGCGCTGTTCGCCCTGCCTTCGGCGATCAAGCAGGGGACGTACTACGTGGTGGTGTGGCTGTCGAGCAGCTTCTTGCAGTTGGTGCTGCTGCCCATCATCATCGTCGGCCAGAACATCCAGGCGGCCGCTGCGGACAAGCGCGCCGAGGACACCTACAAGGATGCCGAGGCGGTCTTGAAGGAAGCCGAGGAGATCCAGAAGCATCTCCTGGCCCAGGACCAGGCGATCTCGGACATCCTCGCCCGCCTGGAGACGGCGGTGGCCAAGGAGGAGAAGTAGCCGCCGCCGGCTCCGTAGGTCGCGACAGGTCTCGTCGCTGCGTCGACCGTGGAATCACCGTTCTCGACGCGAATCCGCCGTGTTGGCGCGGGATACTTGTTGGATTCTAGAAGGAGAAACCGGTGATTGCCATCTGGGCGGCGTTGACGAGTACCACGGTCTTCAACCCGCACCGCGGGGTCGCCCTGCCGGCGGCGCGCGCCGTCATCCTCGTCATCCCCGTGGGTGCGCTGCTGTTCTATCTGCTAGTCGTGCGACGACGCCGACCCTGACGTGGACTCCTTCGACTTTGCCTATCGGCCACTCCATCCGAAGGGTTGGCGCATGGCGATGGCCCTGCGACCGCTCGACCCGGCCCGGTGGCTCGAGGTCGACGGTCTCCGTGACGGACAGCTCGCGCTGAAGGAAGAACTGCTCAAGAGCGCCGCCGAGGTCGTGGTGGCGACCGAGCCTGAAGGCGACGAGGCGAGCGCCGAGTTGCTCGAGGAGGTGCGTCGTTCGCTCGCCATGTTCCATCCCGACGCCGAGGTCGCGCCATCGGTCGAGGGCGATCACCCAATCGTGGCCGCCGCCCGGCTCGTCCAGGAGGACCTCTGCGTCCTCGTCCACAGCGATGTCTGGCGCCTCGGGGCCGCGTGCGTGTGCTTCCCTTCGCGATGGGACCTCTCCCAGAAGATCGGACGGACCCTCGACGAGGTGCACGGTCCGGTCCCTCACTACCACGAGGAACTGAGCGCTCCGGTCAACTCGTTCTTCGATCGACTGGGGCCGCGGCGGTCGTTCTGGCGACTCAACTGGACTCTCATCGACAGTCCGGCGCTACACCAGCCGACCGTCGCACAGCGAAGTCCTTCCGACGACCTCTCCCAGTGGTACTTCCGCGTCGAACGCCAGACTCTTCGTCGGCTGGAGAGCAGCGGGGCCGTCGTGTTCACGATCCGTAACCACGTGGCCTCGGCGAAGGACCTGTGCGAGCGTTACGAGGATTTCGGCCCTTCGCTCCTGCACTCACTCGAGACGGCACCCGACGAGGTTCTGGAGTACAAGGGTTGGCGGGGAGTCGCCGAAGCGCTAAGAGCGTCACTCGGGGGACCGTGACGTCACCCGGGTCGACGAGGATGGACCCGTGAAGAGGCTTCTCGGTTCCGTACTGTTGACGGTGGCCACGCTGATACCGGTCACCATCGCGGGTTCGGCGACGCCGGTCGGCCTGCCGATCCACTCGCGTACACCCGGCGCGGTCAACCCCAAGGTGACCCAGGCGAACATCCACTCGACGATCTGCGTGTCGGGCTACTCGGCGTCGGTGCGCCCCGCCGAGTCCTATACCCAACGGCTCAAGTACTCCCAGCTCGACGGGGGCTACAACCTCGGGGGCGACACCTCGGCGGCGCACTACGAGGAGGACCACCTGATCCCCCTCGAGGTCGGTGGCAGCCCCGCGTCGGTGAAGAACCTCTGGCCCGAGCCCCGCTACGTTACCTGGGGGGCGAGCCGCAAGGACCGGCTCGAGAACGTGATGCACGGCCTGGTCTGCTCGGGTTCGGTGAGTCTCGCGCTCGCCCAGCGCATGTTCGCGAGCAACTGGATCGCCGGCTATCAGCGCTACGTCGGTTCCTAGGACCGGATCAGGTCCTTGGCGATGGCGACGACCTGCATCTCGTCGGTGCCCGCGTAGATCCGAAGGACCCGGGCGTCGCGACTGAGCTGCTCGACCCGGTACTCGGCGATGTATCCGTTGCCACCGAAGATCTGGATCGCGTCGTCGGCGACCTGGCAGGCGGCCTGAGCGGAGTACAACTTCATGGCCGACGCCTCGGCGAGGGTGGGCACCGATCCGGCGCCGGAGCGTTCGATGTGGGCGAAGACCATGTTGCGGACGTTGATCCGGGCCACCTCCATCTGGGCCAGCTTCAACTGGATCAGTTGGAAGTCGCCGATGGGCGTGCCCCAGAGGATGCGGTGCTTCGCGTAGTCGACGGAGAGCTTCACGCACTCCTCGATGACCCCGAGCGACATGGCCGCCACGCCCGCGCGTTCGGCGACGAAGTTGTCCTTGGCGCTCTGACGTCCGCCGCCCTGCGGTTCCTCGGTCTCGCCGAGCAGGCGGTCGCGACCGACGCGTACGTCCGAGAGGAAGACCTCGCCGGTCGGCGAGCCGTGCTGGCCCATCTTGCGCATCGGCCGGGCCTGTTCGAGACCGGGCATCCCCGTGTCGAGGACGAAGGTCAGCACCTTGCGATTGCGGATCTCCTGGTTCGAACCGTCGTCGAGCTTCGCGTAGAGGACGATGGTGTCGGCGTAGGGACCGTTCGTGATCCAGGTCTTCTGACCGTTGAGGATGTACTCTTCACCGTCACGGCGAGCGGTCGTGCGCATCCCACCCAACGCGTCGGACCCCGAGTCGGGCTCGGTGATCGCCCAGGCCCCGACCTTGTCGAGGGTCATCAGATCGAGACCCCAACGCTGCATCTGCGCGGGCGTGCCGAGTTTGTTGATGGTGCCCGCCGCGAGACCGGTCGAGACCCCTAACGAGGTGACGAGACCGGGACTGACGCGACAGAGCTCGATGGTGGTGATGAGTTGGGCTGCCGGATCCGAACCCCGCTGCTCGCGTGAGGGTTCGTCGCCACTCAACTTCCGTTGGAGCTGGCGTTCGAAGTTCTCCTTCGCCATCTCCTTCAAACCGAAGGTGGCGTACATCTTTCGCAGGATGTCGTAGGGGGGCACGCCGTTGTGCTCCAGGTCGTCGAGGTTCGGGCGGATCTCCTCGTCGACGAACCGGCGCACGACGTCAGCGATCGCCTGGTGTTCCTCGGACCAGTCGAACACGGTCCTACTCTTCTCGACTGATCAGCTTCAGCGTGTTGCGGTCGGTGTGCATGATGACCGTCGGGTACTTCTTGTGCTCGACCACGGTGGTCTCGTCGTAGGAGAAGGTGTCCTCGGTGAAGGAGATCGTTACGTCGAAGCGAGTCGTGTGGGCGACCTCGTCGAGGTAGGGGTTCGACAGGATCCCGTAGGTGACCGAGCCCAGGGTCGACTCGAGCGTGAACTTGGTCGCGTCGGGCTCGACGGTGGCGCCGGCGATCAGGACCTGGGCGCGCGGGATGACGAAGCAACGGCTCACCTGCTTGGCCTTGGCGTCCCACATCCAGTAGCCGACCTCGGTGTGGAAGGGCAGGTCCTCGTCCTTGCGGTAGGCGGCCGTGCGGTAGTCGAGTCCGTAAAGGCTCTGCTCTCCGTTGTCGACCGGGCCGAACGGCTTGAACGTCGTCTTCTCGCGGAACGGGGTCTCGGCGATCTTGCCTTCGTCGTTGTGGAAGGAGACGTCGAGGCCGTCGTAGCCGGACTCCCACGTTCCAATCAGGCCGGCGAGCGGGCCCCACTCTTCGTATGCCATGGTGATGATCTCCTCTGGTGCGGTAGCTTCTCCCGCGCCGAAGACATCCTACGGGGCGCTGCCGTTCGGCGTGGACGCCGTGGCGAGGAGCTGGTCGACGAGCGCTTCGGTGGAGCGACCCGCCCCCATGGCGAGGAGCATGGGTCCGACGCAGAGCCACGGTTGACTGCGGAACTGCGCTATGAACAGGGCGATCAGCACCGTCTCGGCGGTGACGCGACGCACCGGCTGACCGCCGAGCCGCTTGGTCACCCAGCCGCTCACCGCCATCACGTTGAGTCCCGGGACTATCGCCCAGAGCGACCAGCGTCCCTCGAGCTCCTTGGCGGCGAAGACGAAGGTCACGAGACCGAGGACCAGCAGCGCGACGCCCGCGTAGAGCGTGGTGGTGGCGAATCCCCGCGTGGCGGGATGCGCGGTGCCGGGCCAGTGGGCGAGGATCCCGACCACCAGGCCGAGACCGGCGTAGAAGCCGACGACCCCGTAGCGCACCACCCGGTGCAGGGCGTTGATGAGCGCCAGGCGGTCGACGACTCCCGTCGCGGAGTCCTCGGCCGCGTAGGGGCGGGTCAGTTCCGACCAGCGTTCTCCGGTCCAGACGCGCCACTGGCGTTGCCCCGACGGGTCGGGGTACCAACCGGGGGGAGGGGAATTGGGCAACGGAGAACTCACCGATATAGCCTCGCATACAAAGCGAGTGGGGGTACAAGAGGATGACCAGTCAGCGAGGGGCGGCGGCTCCGACTTCCGGGCAGCAGGACCAGGTGCCACTCGACGAGGCGGCACTCGATCACGTGATCGCCGAGGTGGCGTCCAACGCCGCTCGATGGGCCGCCACGTCGGCCAGCGAACGCGCCCAGTTGCTCGCGCGCGTCGTCCAGGACACCTTCGACGTCGCCGAGGAGTGGAACGCGGCCGGATGCGCCGCCAAGGGGTACGAATCGTTCTCCACCGAGGGTGGCGAGGAACTCTTCAGCGGCATCGGAACCTTTGTCCGGATGGCCCAGACGCTGCGCCAATCCATGCTCGACATCGCCGCGAAGGGCCGTCCGCAGTACCCGGGACCGGTGCGCCACCGGCCCGATCATCGAATCTCCGTGCAGGTCGTTCCCGCGAACATATTCGACAAGCTGCTGTACGCCGGTATCACCGGCGAGGTGTGGATGGAGCCCGGGATTGACGAGGCGGAGGTGCAGGCGACCCAGGCCCAGGCCTACCGTTCGCCCGAGACCCACGCCGGGGTGTCACTGGTGCTCGGGGCCGGCAACGTCGGCTCGCTCGGACCGCGCGACGTGCTGACCAAGATGTTCGCCGAGGGCAAGGTGGTGGTCTTGAAGGCCAATCCGGTCAACGACTACCTGGTCCCGTACTGGAATCGCGCGATGAAGTCGTTGATCGACGGCGGGTTCCTGCGGATCGTCAGTGGCGGGGCCAAGGTGGGCGCGTACCTGACCCATCACGAATCGATCTCGGACATCCACGTCACCGGCTCGGACAAGACCCACGACGCGATCGTCTTCGGCACCGGCCCCGAGGGGGAGCGGCGCAAGGCACAGAACGATCCGGTCGTGACCAAGCCGGTGAGTTGTGAACTCGGCAACGTTTCCCCGGTCGTCATCGTCCCGGGCCAGTGGTCGAAGAAGGAGATCGACTTCCAGGCGAAGAACGTGGCGACGATGATCGCGAACAACGCCGGATTCAACTGCCTGACCCCCAGGGTCATCATCACCCACGAAGGCTGGGCCCAGCGCGGTGAGTTCTTCGACGCCTTGGAGGCGGTCTTCGCGTCCCTGCCGACGAGGAAGGCCTACTATCCCGGCGCTGGCGAGCGGCGCGACGCCTTCCTAGCCCAGCACCCCGACGCCCACCAGATCGGAGAGGCCGGCGACGGACGTCAGCCCTGGACCATCGTTCGCAACGTCGACGCCACGGACGCGAACGACATCTGCCTCAACGTCGAGGCCTTCTGCGCCCTGACCAGCGAGACCGCCCTGGCCGCGGAGACCCCGGCGGACTTCGTTCGCAAGGCGACCGCATTCTGCAACGACGTCGTCTGGGGAACGCTGTCGATGACCCTGATCGCCGATCCACGGACCATGCGCGACCCCCAGACCGGACCCGCGATCGAACAGGCCATCGCGGACCTGCGTTACGGGTCGATCGGCGTGAACCTCTGGCACGCCATGAGTTTCGCCCTGGCGACCACCGTGTGGGGCGCCTATCCCGGCCATCGCGCGACCGACATCCAATCGGGGAGTGGCTTCGTAGGCAACGCCTACCTCTTCGCCCATCCGCAGAAGTCGGTCGTGCGCGGGCCGTTCATCTCGAGGCCGGAGCCGGCTTGGTTCGCCACGAACTCGAACGGGAGTGCCGTCATGCGCAAGCTCCTGGACTTCGAGGTCCGGCCCTCGTGGTTGAAGATTCCGGGGCTGATGATGGCGGCGATGAAGCGCTAGGGCTTCAGGGCCAGCAGCGTCGTCGCCGCGATGGCGGCGCAGACCGTGTGCCCGCAGGCCACGTCCAGCAGTGCCGACGGGACGTAGCGCAGCTTCCGCAGAGAGACGGCGCCCCCCACGATCTGCTCCAGCACGGGAGCCGACGAAGACGCCTGCCCGACGGCGAGGCACTTCTCGGTCGTGGTGCACGCGAGAGCGGTCGCGCTGACCGTCAGTTCGGTGGCCTTCCACGTGCGTCCGAAGGAGTTCGTACGCACGATCCGCGATCCGGCGGCCGCCGAGGCGAGTGCGACACAGTTGCGGGCCCGACATCCGATCGAGGAGAGTGCGGTCCACGACGACGGGGTGGAACGCTTCGTCCACGTCACCCCAGCGTCGAAGGTCACCTCGAGTCGAACCTGGCCGTTCGTGGACGTGGAACTGGCGAGGCAGTTGGTGGCCGATTCGCAGGCGATGGTCCGGATGGTGGCGCCGGCCGCCCAGGTGACCGGTGTCGGAGTCGTCCAGGTCGTCCCACCGTCGATGGTCGCGAAGATCCGGGGCAGGCCGTTGAACCCGACGTCGCCGACGACGCAGGACAGCGGGTCGAGGCAGTCGATTGCGCTGACTCCGACTCCGCCCGGTGGCGCGACGACGTTGGTCACCGTATGGGTCGAAGCGTTGTAGTCCCAGACGAGGTCACCGGTCGACTGGGCGCCGCCGATCAGACAGTCGCTGGACGAACACGACGACGACATGATCTGGGCTGACGACACCGCGGGCACCGTCAACAGCGCCCAACGTCCGGAAGCTTGGCGGTATTCGCCCACCGACGTAGGCCCGAGACTGGCGCTCGAGGCGCCGATGGCGACGCATGAATCGTTGAGGGTGCAGGCCACCTTCTGCAGGGCGACCGAGATGCCGAAGGTCGGTACGCCCTCGACGGGCGCCGAGGACGACGCGGTGGTCGAGACCCCACAGGACGCGAGGACCAGCGCAGCGACCAAGAAGATGGAGCATTGAACGGCGATCGAACCGGTCCGAGACGTCGGGAACCGTCGCGGTGGAATGGGCATATACCGTTCTTGGTCGAGAGCCATGGTTCTCTTCAGATTTCCGCCAGCATGTGAATATCTTCCACGGTGCGGCCCGCTCGACGGAGTGGACTCAGCGATTCATGCCAATTTAGTCGCGCACGTCGAACGGACTGGCGGAGGGACGTCGACGGAGGCCCGCGGGTCCGAACGGGTAACCGGGTTGGCTAGGAGTCAACCCGGGTACGTCGAAGGTTCAACCAGCGGCGCGGACCGCGCTGGCCAGGACGGCGAAGCCGTCGGCCAACTGTTCGTCGGTGATCACCAACGGGGGCAGGAGACGGATCACGTTCCCGTAGGTCCCGCACGCCAACGCGATGACCCCGTTGGAGTTGCAGTAGCTCACGATCGCCTTGGCCGCCGCCGCGTTGGGGGTCTTGGTACCGGGCTGTACGAGTTCGAAGGCGATCATCGCCCCGCGACCGCGCACGTCACCGATGATCGCGACGTCCTGCTGGAGCGACTTGAGGTCATTCAGCAACTTCTCGCCGATGTCACGGGCCCGGCCGGCCAGGTTGCGGTCACGCATCGTGCGGATGCTCGCGAGCGCCGCGACTGCGGCGACGGGGTTGCCGCCGTAGGTTCCGCCGAGGCCACCTTCGTGGACGGCGTTCATCAGCTCGGCACGTCCGGTGACCCCGGCCAGGGGCATGCCGCCCGCGAGGCCCTTCGCCGTCGTCACGATGTCGGGGATGACACCTTCGTGATCCACGGCGAACCAGTCACCGGTGCGACAGAAGCCGCTCTGGATCTCGTCGGCGATGAAGACCACGCCGTTCTCAGTCGTCCACTCCGATAGCGCCGGGAGGAAACCTTCGGCCGGGACGATGAATCCACCCTCACCCTGAATCGGTTCGATGAGCAGCGCGGCCACGTTGCCCGCTCCCACCTGGGTCTCGATCATCGTGATGGCCCTCGCCGCCGCTTCGGCGCCGGTCAGTCCGTCGATGAACGGGTAGCTCATGGGGACGCGGTAGACCTCGCCGGCGAACGGCCCGAAGTGGTCCTTGTAGGGCATGTTCTTGGCGGTCAGGGCCATCGTCAGGTTGGTGCGGCCGTGGTAGGCGTGGTCGAAGACGATGACCGCCTGGCGCCCGGTGGCGTGGCGGGCGACCTTGACGGCGTTCTCCACCGCTTCGGCACCGGAGTTGAAGAGGGCGGTCGTCTTGGCGTGGTCGCCTGGGGTCAGCGCCGCCAACTCCTCGCAGACCTCGATGTAACTCTCGTAGGGCGTCACCATGAAGCACGTGTGGGTGAAGGCCGCCACCTGGGCGCTCACCGCGTCGATGAGCTCGGGTACCGCGTGGCCGATCGAGGTCACCGCGATGCCCGATCCGAGGTCGAGGATCTGGTTGCCGTCGACGTCCAACAGGATCGCGCCGCTGGCCCGTTCGATGTAGATGGGGAAGCCGTTGGTCAGTCCGGCGCTCACCGACTTCTTGCGGCGCTCTTGCAAGGCGCGCGATTTCGGTCCGGGTAGTTCGGTGACCAACTTGCGTTCGGTGCCGACGGAAGAATCGATTGACGAAACCATGGTGTCCTCCTGGGACGACGTCCGACGAGCGTCAGACGGTCCCATCGTACTTCGAGACATCGTCGACGTCACTAGAGAGAGGAAACGGGTGACCGAAGTCACCCGTTTCCCCGTGGCGGAGGAGGTGGGATTTGAACCCACGGTGCCCGTAGACACAGCAGTTTTCGAGACTGCCCGATTCGGCCGCTCTCGCACCCCTCCGTCGACGAGTCTACCCCGATTGACCGAAAGGTTTCTCTGGCTGAAGCCGCCGGGTGGTTGAGACCTTCTACAGTTCGGTTTATGACACAAGAGGGTAACGACGAACGCTTCATGCGAGCAGCCCTCGAGCTCGCGGCGTTCGCGGCGACGCACGACGACGTGCCGGTGGGGTGCGTCTTGGTGCTGGACGACGCCGTGATCGGATCGGGTGAGAACCGTCGAGAGGTCGACCAGGATCCGACCGCCCACGCCGAAGTGGTCGCCCTCCGAGAGGCCGCATCGTCACTGCCGGGATGGCGGATGGACGGCGTCGTCGCCTACGTCACGTTGGAACCGTGCGTGATGTGCGCCGGTGCTCTGCTGAACGCGAGGGTCTCGACCGTCGTCATCGGTGCGATGGACGAGAAGGCGGGGGCCGTCGGATCTCGCTACAACGTGTTGAGCGATCCCCGACTCCTGCACGAGGTCGACGTCTACTACGACGTGCTCGCCAAGGAGTCCTCGCTGCTGCTCAAGAACTTCTTCCAGAGTCGGCGCGAGTAGTACAGCATCGTCCGAGAAGTTCTGCGCACGACACCGACTCGTCACACTCACGCAACGTCGGTACCGTAGGTTCGCGACGTGCCAGGGGACGTCGAGCAGACACTGAAGGGCCAGCGTGTCGTAGTGGTCGGAGGTGGCGTCATCGGCAGCCTGCACGCCTTCTACGCCCTGGCGCGCGGGGCCGACGTCGTCCACCTGGAACGCGATGAGGCGCCCATGGGCGCGACGGTCAGGAATTTCGGCCTGGTGTGGATCAGTGGACGGGCCTGCGGCGCCGAACTGGAGATGGCGTTGCGGTCGCGCTCACTGTGGCGGGAAGTGGCCGAGATGGTTCCAGCTGTCGGCTTTCGCGCCAACGGATCGATCACGTTGCTGGAGACCGAGGCCGAGGTCGAGGTGGCTCGAAGGGCCATCGCCCGACCCGACGCGGGCGAACGCGGGTTCACCCTGCTCGACCGCCGAGGGGTCGGCGAGCGCAACCCGGCGTTGCGCGGCGAATACATCGCCGGGCTCCACTGCGCGCTCGACGCGGCGGTGGAGTCGCGCGTGGCCCTGGGGGCGCTGCGCGAATGGCTCGAAGCCAGTGGACGATACGACTATCGACCACACCGTGAGATGACGGGCCTCGACGACCACGAGGTGACCGATCACCGCGGCGAGGTGCATGGCGGCGACCAGGTCTTCGTGTGTGTCGGAGCGAGCTCCACGGGCTTCGTCGGCGAACTCCTCGAGAACGAGGCACTGCGCAAGGTGCGTCTCAACATGGCCGAAACCGCTCCCCTCGGGCGCGAACTCGCCACTTCGATCGCCAACGGCGACTCGCTGCGCTATTACCCAGCCTTTCGAGTCGACGCCGAGGAGTTGCTCGCGCCACAGGACGACCTCGCGCGCCGGTACGGGATCCAACTCCTGTGTCAACAGCGCTTCGACGGCGCCCTGACCATCGGCGACACCCACGAACCGGAGACGGGCGGTCGTTTCGATACCAACGACGCACCGATGGACCTGATCTGGGCCTCCGCTCGGCGCATCATCGGTGAACGGATGCCCCGTATCGAGCGGCGTTGGAGCGGTGTCTACCATCAGTTGAGCGATCCCGGCGTCGGGGAGATCTACTTTCGTAAGCGGGTGGCCGAAGGGGTCATGGTCATCACCGGCGCGGGTGGCCGGGGAATGACCCTCGCCCCCGCGATCGCGGAGGAGAGTTTCGCATGAACGAGATCGAACTCGTCTGTTTCGACATGGCCGGCACGACGATGGTCGACGGCGGACTCGTGCTCGAGGCCTTTCATCGAACAATCGACGAGATGGGGCTGGACGGAGCCGAATCCGAGCGGGCCGAGCGCTACGTGATCGAGACCATGGGCCAGTCCAAGATCGATGTTTTCACTGCGCTCTTCGGCGAGGAGGGGGTTTCGGCGAACGAGGCCTTCGAGGGTCATTTCACCGATGCGGCCGAGGAGCTGGGGGTGTCCGAGATCCCCGGCGCCACTTCGACGGTCGAAGTTCTACTGGGCTACGGACTCAAGGTCGCCCTGACCACCGGTTTCTCGCCCGCGACCCGCGAGGTGCTGGTCGAGCTCCTCGGGTGGTCCGACCTCTTCCCCGTTCGGGTGTCACCGGCCGACGCCGGCCGCGGACGTCCGGCACCGGACATGCTGCTGGTGTGCGCCTTGCGGTCCCAGGTGAGTGCGGTGGGCGCCATCATGGCCGTAGGCGACACCGCTTCGGACATGCGAGCAGGTCGCCGAGCCGGCGCCGGAACCTGTGTGGGTGTGCTCTCGGGGACCGACGACGAGGAAAGACTCCTCGCGAGCGGCGCCGACCTGGTCGTGGCGTCGGTCGTAGACCTGCTCAGTTTCGATTCGTTGACCCGGCGCTGAGGCGCGAACTCGTCGCAAAGAATCCCGCCAACCGTCACCTTTGTTGCCACTTCCCGTCACGCTCGGCTAACTCGACTCACTTACTGTCGTCGCGAGTCACCACGGTGGTGCACTTGAATCCAGGAGGCAATACGCGTGTTGACAAATAGAGCGAGGGTGGCGATGGCCGCCGGAATGCTGAGCACACTGGTGGCGGGAATCTCGCTCACGGGTGCAGCGGCGAACGCCGCATCGACCAATTGGGCGAAGGTGACCTCGGCCCAGGCCGGAGGCGGAATGAGCGCCCTGGTCGCGGCCGCCAAGAAGGAGGGCTCACTCAACGTGATCACCCTGCCACTCGCCGGGTGGGCCAACTACGGCGCCATCATGAAGGACTTCACCAAGAAGTACGGGATCAAGATCAACGACGCCAACCCGAACGGGTCGAGCGCTCAGGAGATCTTGGCCATTCAGCAGGGTGTCGGCCGTTCCTCGGCGCCTGACGTGGTCGACGTCGGCACCAGCTACGCCACGACCAACCTGAACCTCTGGGCCCCCTACAAGGTGGCCACGTGGAACGCGATCCCCGCCGCGTCCAAGGACGCGAGTGGTCGTTGGTTCGACGACTACGGCGGCTACGTCTCGATCGGTTGCAACACCAAGATCGTGACGACCTGCCCGACCTCGTTCAAGGCCCTGGCCAATCCGATGTACAAGGGTCAGGTCGGGATCAACGGTGACCCGACTCAGGCGTCGGCGGCCTTCTACGCGGTCTACGCCGCGTCGGTCGCCAACGGTGGATCGTTCTCCAACATCCAGCCGGGCATCGACTTCTTCGCCAACCTGAACAAGATCGGCAACTACGTGCCCGGTGGATCGGCCGCGACCGCGGCTTCGGGCACCACGCCGATCCTCGTCTGGTGGGACTACCTGCAGAACGGGATCCAGGCCACGTTGCCCAGTTGGAAGGTGAACATCCCCTCCGACGCGAGCGTCGCGGCGTACTACACCCAGGCGATCAACGCCAAGGCCCCGCACCCCGCGGCCGCGCGTCTCTGGGAGGAGTACCTCTACTCGGTGACCGGACAGAACCTGTTCCTGCAGGGCTACGCCCGCCCCATCGAGTTGCCGACGATGGTCGCCAACCACACGGTCAACACGAAGTGGCTGGCCCAACTTCCCCCGGCGCCCAAGGGCACGGTGACCTACCCGACCCTGGCGCAGCTCACCGCCGCCAAGACGACGGTGGCGGCCAACTGGGCTTCGGCCCTCTCGGGCAGCGCCGGCTGATCGGCTGACCAATCCGTGAAGATGTCCAACCCCTCCACCTCCGACACCCGGCCCTCCCCCGAGGGTGTCGGAGGTGGGTTGGACCGTGGGAACACCACGATGGGTGCACTGGTTCGCTCGTTGCGCACCGGTGCACCCATACTTCCGTTCCTCGTCTACGTCGTCTTGGGGCTCGGGATCCCGACGGTCGTGATCTTCAATTTCGCCTTCCGCTCCGGGACCGGTCAGCTCACCTGGTCCAACATGCGGCTCATCACGACCGGCCAGTACCTGACCGGCTTCGAGACGAGCATCAAGCTCGGGCTCGTCACGGCGATCATCCCCGGCGTCCTGGGAACGATGCTCGCCTACGCCATCGCCACCTCGCGCCGCGAGGCCCCCAAGCGGATCGTCGCGGCGACCTCGGGGGTGCTGGCGAACTTCGGTGGTGTGAACCTCGCCTTCATGTTCGTCGCGTCCTTCGGATTCGTGGGTGTCGCCACCAAGTGGTTGGCCCGCATCGGACTCAACCCCTGGGACCACGGCTTCAACCTCTACAAGTTCTCCGGCGTGGCCTTCGTGTACATGTACTTCCAGATCCCGCTCATGGTCCTCGTCATCACGCCGGCCCTGAACGGGCTGCGCCCGGCCTGGCGCGAGGCCGCCGAGAACCTGGGGGCGTCGTCCTGGCGCTACTGGCGCCACGTGGGACTGCCCGTGTTGATGCCCTCCGTGCTCGGCAGCATGTTCCTGCTCTTCGGGAGTGGTTTCTCCGCCTACGCGACCACCGAGGCCCTCACCGGCGGGACCATCGCCCTGACGCCGATCCAGATCGGCGCGATCCTCCAGGGCAACGTCCTCTCGGGCGAGCAGAACATCGGCTTCGCCTTGGGGGTCGGGATGATCCTCATCCTCATGGCTTCGGTGCTCGCCTACTCGTTCCTCAGTCGAAGGACCTCGCGATGGCTTCGCTGACCGTCGAGGACTTCACGACCAGCGAACCTTCGGTCGACCCCTACAGTTCCGGGCGCGCGAGGCGCCGGCGCATCCACTGGGGCCGGGGTGTGGTGCTGGTGCTCGGCTTCGCCTACTTCGTGGTGCCGCTCTACGCGGCGCTCGACTTCGCCCTGCAGAACATCCAGGGGGGATTCTCGTTCTCGCCGCTCACCCAGATCGCCGGACAGCCCGGTTTCGGCTCGGCGATCTGGCTCTCGACCGAACTCGCCGTCGTCACGATGGCCCTCACCATGGCGTTGATGGTGCCGACGACCATCTACGTGCACCTGCGGATGCCGCGCTTTCGCCGGTTCATGGAGGTCATCACCGTGCTGCCGATCGTGATCCCGCCCATCGTCCTGGTGATTGGCGTGCTCCAGGCCTCGCCACTGTGGCTGAAGTCGACGCCCTATCTGCTGGCCCTCGTCTACGTGGTGCTCGCCATGCCCTTCGCCTACCGTTCGCTCGACGCCGGACTCGGGGCGCTCGACCTCAAGACGCTCGTGGAAGCGTCGCGGTCACTCGGCGCGAGTTGGATCGCCACCATCTGGCGGGTGCTGGTGCCGAACCTGCGCACGGCACTGGTGTCGGCGTCGGTGCTCACGTTGGCCCTCGTCTTCGGAGAGTTCACCGTGGCGAGTCTCGACAACTGGACGACCCTGCCGGTGTGGATCGCCAACTCGTCGACCAACAACCCGCACGTGGCGACGGCGGTCGCCATGATCGCGCTGCTCGCCACCGCCCTCGTGCTGACCGTCATCGTGTCGCTCGACCGTTCGCAATCACGTAGATCCCGGAGGAGCTGATGCTCGTGGAGACTGAATCCGAAACCGCCAAGCTGAAGCCGGCCGTCGGCCAACCCGAAGGGGCGCCGGTGGTGCTCGAGGGGCTGACGCGCCAGTTCGGTTCGACCCGCGCCCTCGACGGCTTCGACCTGCGGATCGCACCGGGCGAGTTCGTCGCCCTGCTCGGGCCGTCGGGCTGTGGCAAGACCACGGCGCTTCGAGCGCTCGCCGGATTCGAGCGCCCCGACCGCGGCCGCGTGCTCGTCGACGGCGTGGACGTGTCGGCGATTCCGGCCCAGCGCCGCGACATGGGCATGGTCTTCCAGAGCTACTCGCTGTTCCCCAACATGAGCGCGCGCGACAACGTCGCCTTCGGACTGCAGTTGCGCAAGCAGCGCGCGTCGGCGCGCCGCAAGAGGGCCGAGGAGCTCCTCGAGCTGGTCGGCCTCTCCGAGCACGTGGGGAAGTACCCCCACCAACTCTCGGGCGGTCAGCAGCAACGCGTGGCGCTGGCGCGGGCTCTGGCGATCGAGCCGCGGGTCCTCTTGCTCGACGAGCCGCTGTCGGCGCTCGACGCGAAGGTCCGCGCCGACCTGCGCGACCAGATCCGTGACCTCCAGCGACGCCTCGCGATCACGACCGTCTTCGTCACGCACGACCAGGAGGAGGCCCTGTCGATGGCCGACCGGGTCTGCGTGATGTCCAAGGGTCGCTCCGAGCAGATCGCGACGCCCTCGGAGCTCTACTCGCAGCCCACGACCGCCTTCGTCGCGGAGTTCGTCGGCGTCTCGAGCCGGGTGAACGTGACGCGTTCGGGCGACAGCGTCATCGTCTTCGGCACACCGGTCAAGGTCCGCGGCGGACTCGCCTCACTGGGCACGGGCGACCTCGACGCCCTGCTGCGGCCCGAGGACGTCGACGTCCGCGTGGCCCACGACGGCATGGGCATCGTGGTGCACCGCAGTTTCCTCGGGGGGACGACCCGTCTGGAGGTCGGAATCGGCGGCGAGACGGTGCGGGCCGACGTGATGAGCAGTGTCGCGGACACCTTCGAACTGGGCACCCGGGTCGATCTGAGCGTCAACGCCCGAGACGTGCTCGTCACCGAGCAGCGGCCACTGATCTAACCAAATCCACCCAGTCGGCGATCGTGCCGGTCTCGAGTCCGGCGATCTTGCCGGTGTCGTCCCAGGCGCGCAGCCACAGGGCTTCGCGAAACCCGGGGTGTTCCTCGAAGCGCTCACACTCGGTCTCGCTGAGGATCCCTCCCTGAGCCCGCAGCGTCGCCTGCGAGGCGCTGGACAACCGGTCGTAGTACTCGGGTTCGCGCGCGCAGCGCCACCGCTTCGCCGTCACGTGCAACGCCACCGGTTGGGCGACGCCGGGTCCGAATATCGGCGCCAGGATCCTCGCGCCGAGCGCCTCGTGCTCGTCGTCGATCTCGGAGAGTTCGTCGTACCGGTCGGACTGGACGTCGACCACGAGGTGACCGACGTCGTGCAACAGCGCGGCGACGATGAGCTCGTCCCGGGCGCCGTCGCGCCGAGCCAGCGCGGCGCACTGCAGGGCGTGGTCGACCTGGGTCACCGCTTCGCCGTAGTACCGGTGGCCTCGCTGCTCGTAGAGTGCCAGGACCTCCTCGGCGGTGCTCGGACGGTTCACACCGGGCGTCCCTCGAAGTCACCGATCAGCGAGAGACGGACCCGACCGTCGTCGGGCGACGTGGCGAAGGCCTCACGCTTGGCGGCGTAGTAGTCCTCGCGCAGGTCTCCCTCGGAGGCGCCGTTGTAGGTGGGGTAGAGGGCCCGACGGTCCCGGGCGCTGCGGTTGGCGCCGCTGCGGTGCGGGGTGAGGGCGTGGAAGAAGAGGGTCTGACCCGCGCGCAGGGGTACCGGTCGCCATTCGAGCTCGCTCACCACGTGCGCGCTGAGACAGCCCCGTTCATCTTGTTCGAGCAGCCGGTCGTGACGTCCCGAACTGACGAACAGGCATCCGTTCTCCTCGGTCGAGTCGTCGACGGCCACCATGACGCTCAGCACCGAGTCGACGAAGGGGTAGGCCGGCTTGTCCTGATGCGGGGCGAAGCCCGCTCCACCGGACGCCTTGTAGTTGATCTTCTCCTTGTAGAGCAGGGCGGGCTCGCCGAGCAGCTCTCCGGCCACCCGGGGGATGGTGCCCTGGCGCAGGAGACCTTCCATCATGGGGGAGTAGGGGGTGAAGTTCTCGGTCCGGGCCAACTTGGCTCCGAAGTCGGTCATCTCGTAGTGGTGCATCCAGTCACCGACGTCGTGCCACCCGGCGATCTCCTGGACCTCGAGTTGGAGTTGCTCGTGCGTCACGTCGAGGGAGTCGTCCAACAAGAGCCAACCGTGTTCTCGGTAGTGGGCCAGCTGGAGGTCGCTGAGGAGACTGCTCACCCCGCCAATCTAGGAGTCCAAGGTAAGACGAACGTGTCCACATCGCGAACGAACTCCGACGATGACGGTCCCTTCGAACTTCCCGACTACCAGAGGGTCAAGTTGTAGTGACGGCTCACCACGCCAGGGGAGAGTCGAGCGACCAGTCGGTCCTCGAACTCGAGGTCGATGAGGTCCCCGCGAACCCGCAGGACGTAACTGGTTGAGTCGGTGAAGATGCGCACGGTCCCGGAGTTCGGACTCAACCAGATCCGGCTCACCTCACGTAGTTCGACGGGAACCTCGCGCTGGGGCCAGAGCGTGCGCAGGACGATCCCCGAGTCGGCGAGCGTCATCCGGTCACAGATCCGCCCCCACCCACGCCAGATCGTGACGGCGACGAGCGAGAAGACGAAGACGAGCAGCGCGAACGTGACCGGATGCGGCTCGAGGACGCAGAGGGTCACGGCCGCGACCGGGGCGAGGGCGAACATCACGAAGAGCGAGCCGGTCCACGCCCGTCCGGCACCGATGACCGATGGCGGTGGTGCGAGGTCGTTCACATCAGCCAACGTATCAACGGAGTCGATTCCCCGGGCCACGCAGACACGCCTCGTCGCGGGCCGCGAATGTGATGGCGCTCTCTCCGCCCAGAGGATTGGGATCGCGCTGGCGCTGCTCGAAGTCGGTGACGTATCCGGCGTCTCCTCGTTCATCGTCGAAGCGCCTTGGACTGGCTGGAAGGAATCTCCGCGGCGCCGCCACCGATCGCACCGCCGATCGGAGCTGGGGCGGCGGGATCGATCGGGGGTGACAAGTACGAGGAGTCCTGCCATACTCGGGCTATGACACAAGAAACCTGGAACGCCGTCGACCACTATCTGATCTCCCTGCTCTCGCCGTCCGACGAGTCGCTCGAGAACGCGCTGGCGTCGAGCTCGCGGGCGGACCTGCCGGCGATCAACGTCGCCCCCAACCAGGGCAAGCTCCTCCAACTGATGGCGCGCAGTCACGGCGCTCGCCGGATCCTCGAGATCGGGACCCTCGGCGGGTACAGCACCATCTGGCTCGCCCGATCACTTCAACCGGGCGGAACGTTGATCTCGCTCGAGCTCGAGGAGAAGCACGCCGCGGTCGCCCGGGCCAACGTCGCCGCGGCGGGACTGGCGGAACTCGTTCGCATCGAGGTCGGACCGGCCATCGATTCGCTGCGCGATATGGAGGCGAACGGAGTCGAACCCTTCGATTTCGTCTTCATCGACGCCGACAAGGAGGGCTACCCCGACTACTTCGAGATGTCCGTGCGGCTGTCGCGACCCGGGACGGTGATCGTCGCCGACAACGTGGTGCGAGCGGGCGCGATCGTCGACCCCTCGAACGAGGACCCTCGGGTCATCGCGGTGCGCCGATTCCTCGAACTCGCCGGTCGTGACGACCGCGTCACCGGCACGGTCGTCCAGACCGTCGGGAGCAAGGGCTACGACGGCTTCGCCTTCTTCATCGTCGAATAGTCGTTCCTCGTCGACCTCAGTGGTCAGCCGTCAGGGAATCCCTTGCGGATCGAAGCGGGCGCGCGCAGGAGGTAGCTGTCGAACAGCAGGTTCGCGAGCAGTGTCTCGTCAACGATGTCGAGCAGGACGAGCACGGCGCCGTATCCGTCGTAGTGGGCGGTGGTGAATATCGAGCCGTCGCTCTCGGCGAGCAGGAACTGCTTCTCGTCGATCTCGCAGAATACCACCAGCACCTCAGAATCGCCGAGATCGGACTTGGAGTGGTCCCGCTCACCCCAGAGTCGACAGAAGGATTTCCCCCGGACCTTGAGAGCCGGGGTCGCGTAGGAGGTCGACACCGTCACCTCAGGCAAGTGGGCGGTGAGCCGGATCACGTCGTCGAACGTCGCCATGCGAGACGACGTTAATCAGTTCGGCTCGTCCGTGGGGACTGTCGTTGGCCGTCGGGGCGGACGTAGAGTCCAGTTCCGAGCAGTGTGCCGGGTCGGCATCAAAGTTGACAACTTCCATCATATTTATCTAGTATCGCCAATCACGGGATCGGCCCGTGGGCGCAAAAGGGCGCGACGCAGAACAGCAGGGAGAGAATTGTGAGCGAATGGGGATTCGAGACCCGTCAGGTCCACGCCGGCGCGGTGGCCGATCCGACCACCGGAGCGCGAGCCGTGCCCATCTACCAGACGGCCAGCTATGTCTTTCGCGACACCGAGCACGCCGCCAACCTCTTCGGACTGGCCGAGTTGGGCAACATCTACACCCGCATCATGAACCCGACCCAGAACGTCTTCGAGGAGCGCATGGCTTCGCTCGAGGGCGGAGTCGCCGCGCTGGCCGTCGCCTCGGGCCAGGCCGCCGAGACCATCGCGTTGCTCAACCTCGCGGAGAACGGCGGGCACATCGTCGCCTCGGCCTCCCTCTACGGCGGGACCTACAACCTCTTCCACTACACCCTGCCCAAGCTCGGCATCGAGACGACCTTCGTGGACGACCCCGACGACCTGGCGGCGTGGGCCGCGGCGGTGCGACCGAACACCAAGGCCTTCTACGGCGAGACCCTCGGCAATCCGAAGGGTGACGTGCTCGACTTCGAGGGCGTCGCCAAGGTCGCCCACGACCACAAGATCCCGCTCGTCGTCGACAACACGCTGGCCACCCCCTACCTGACCCGTCCGCTCGAGCACGGCGCCGACATCGTCGTGCACTCGGCCACCAAGTTCATCGGGGGCCACGGCACCTCGATCGGCGGCGTCATCGTGGACGGCGGAACCTTCGACTACGAGAACAGTGGTCGCTTCCCCTCGTTCACCGAGCCCGACCCGAGTTACCACGGTCTCGTCTTCGGCCAACTCCCGCCGGCGCTCTTCCCCGCCCGCTTCGTCCTGAAGGCGCGCCTGCAATACCTGCGCGACCTGGGTCCCGCGGTGGCGCCGCTCAACTCGTTCCTCTTCCTCCAGGGCCTCGAGACGCTGAGCCTGCGCATGGAGCGCCACGTCGCCAACGCGACCGCGGTGGCCAACTGGCTCGAAGCGAGGAGCGACGTGAACTGGGTCAAGTACGCCGGCCTCGAATCGAGCCCCTGGCACGAGCGCCAGGTCCGCTACCTGCCCCGAGGCGGTGGCGCGATCATCGCCTTCGGCATCGCCGGTGGCGTCGAGGCCGGTCGGCGTTTCATCGAGGGGCTCGAGCTCTTCAGCCACCTCGCTAACGTCGGTGACGTGAGGAGCCTCGCCATCCACCCCGCGTCGACGACCCATTCGCAGTTGACCGAAGCCGAGCAGCACTCGACCGGGGTCTCCCCGGACCTCGTGCGTCTGTCGGTCGGCATCGAGTCGATCGAGGACATCCTCGCGGACCTCGAACGCGCCTTCCGGGCGGCCGCCGGAGCGTGACCGGCGAAGCGGCGGTCTTCTGGCGGTCGGGTGACGACCCCGGGCGTCGCCACTTCGCCAAGTTCGACAGGGACGGTCGGGGATTCACCCTCGAGGGTGGAGGTCGCCTCGACGAGGTCGAGGTCGCCTACGAGACGTGGGGTTCGCTGAACGAGGAGCGTTCGAACGCCGTGCTGGTGCTGCACGCCCTGACGGGTGACTCGCACGCCTACGGCGACATCGGGCCCGGGCACCTCACCGCCGGTTGGTGGAACGGCATCATCGGTCCGGGCCTCGCCATCGACACCGACGAGTTCTTCGTCGTGTGCCCCAACGTCCTCGGCGGTTGCCAGGGCACCACCGGACCGTCGTCGAAGGCGCCCGACGGCCGCCCCTTCGGTTCGCGGTTCCCGGTGATCACCATCCGCGACCAGGTCGCCGTCGAAGTCGAGTTGGCGGACCACCTCGGCATCGAGCGGTGGTCGGGTGTCGTCGGCGGATCGATGGGCGGCATGCGGGCCCTCGAATGGGTGGTCGGATACCCGACGCGCGTGGGTCGTTCGGTCGTGATCGCCGTCGGCGCCGCGGGCACGGCCGATCAGATCGCGCTCTGTTCGTTGCAGGCGCGAGCCATACGGTCCGACCCGCACTTCCACGGCGGGGACTACTACGAAACCGGCGAGTCTCCGAAGGTCGGTCTCTCCATCGCCCGGGGCATCGGCCAGTTCAGCTACCGCACGTGGACCGAGTTCGAGTCACGCTTCGGTCGAGACGCCCAGGCCGACGACGCGGTGCTCGAACGGGGCCGCTACGCCATCGAGTCGTACCTCGCCTACCAGGGGGAGAAGTTGGCCGCGCGGTTCGACCCGAACAGCTACATCGTGCTCAGTGAGGCGATGAACCACCATGACGTCGGCCGCGGCCGCGGCGGGGTCGTCGCGGCGCTGAAGGGTGTTCGCAGTCGCGTGACCATCGCCGGTGTGACCTCGGACCGGCTCTACCCGCGCGAACTGCAAGAGGAGTTGGCCCGGCTCATCCCGCACGCCGGTCGGATGGAGGTCATCTCCTCACCCGCGGGACACGACGGTTTCCTGATTGAGGTGCAGCAGGTCGGCGCGGTGATTCGCCACTCCCTCGACCGGGGCGAGGGAAGTTGACGCGGCCACTGGTCGTCACGCGCTGACCCGATACGTGCATGCCACGGGTCGCGCCGGTATCCGTTGGTTAGTGAAGGCTCGGGGGCGGAGGCTCGATGAATACGGGCATCGGGCCGCCAGCACGCAACATTCCAGCCTCGATCTGGGTCTTCGCCCAATCGATCCAGTCGAGACATCCGCGGTAGTAGCGGTAGCCGAACTCGATCGTCAAACGGGCCCCGCGCTGGCTCACGTTGGCGGACCAGTCGAGCGACGCGATCTGCAGGGCCATCTCTTCGGCGTGGCGCTGGTATTCGATGCGGTCTCTCTCCAGGTACGCCAGCGCTTCGTCGGTGGGCAACGCCCACAGGCAGAAGAGCCGCAGGATCGACTCGGCCCGAATGGCGTAGTCCGGTTCGGTCTCGCGCAGCCAGTTGCGAATCGCGTCGATGCCCTGGGGGGTGATGGAGTAGACCTTGCGCCCGCGGGGTCCGTCCCCGGTCTGGGAGATCAGGCCATCACGGACCAGTCTGGCCAACTCCGGATAGATCTGGCTGTGCTGGGCGGGCCAGACGTTGTCCAGCGAGAGCGAGAAGACCTTGGTCAGGTCGTATCCGCTCATGGGTTCTCCGGCGAGCAGGTCGAGCAGCGCGTAGCGAAGGGACACTCCAGGTATTGTGACATGTCATCCTTGACATGTCAATTTGTTGGGATGTATTCTCGCATTTCGGCGGCAACATGTGGGGGGCGACATATGACTGACTCTGGCGCTGAACGGATTCACGCCAGACGATGGGGAACCCTGGCGGTGTCCTGTCTGTCCGTGCTGATCGTCGTGGTCGACAACACCATCGTCAACGTGGCGCTGCCCACACTGGTACGCGACCTGCACGCCTCGACGACGTCTCTTCAGTGGGTCGTCGACGCGTACACCTTGACCCTGGCCGGTCTACTCGTCACCCTCGGAAGCCTCGGTGACCGCTACGGGCGCCACCGGACCCTCACCCTCGGATTGGTCGTCTTCGGCGTGGGCTCCGCTCTCGCCGCCTACTCCGGCTCAGTGGGGCAACTCATCGCCAGTCGTGTCGTGATGGGACTGGGGGCGGCCGCGGTGATGCCGTCGACCCTCTCGATCCTCACCACGGTGTTCACCGACGCGCACGAGCGGGCCAAGGCCATCGCGCTGTGGTCGGCCGTCACCGGGCTGGGCGTCGCGATCGGTCCGACGCTCGGCGGCTGGCTGCTCGCGCACTACAACTGGAGTTCGATCTTCGCGGTCAACCTGCCCATCGTGGCGATTGCCATCATCAGCGGACGCATTTTCGTCCCCGAATCGGCTCTCGCGAACGCCCACGCGCTCGACACCGTGGGGGCGGTGCTCTCGGCGCTCGGACTCGGGAGCATCGTCTACGCGATCATCGAAGCACCCAACTACGGCTGGTTGAGTGCACGCTCGATATCGACGGCGCTGGCCGGCCTCGCCCTGATGGCGGCGTGGGTCCTGTGGGAGATTCGAAGCAGCCACCCGATGGTGGATCTGCGGATCTTCACCAACGCGCGGTTCGCGGCGGCGAGTTTCGCCATCACGACGGTGTTCCTCGCGCTGTTCGGCTGGTTGTTCCTTTTCACCCAGCAGCTGCAGTTCGTCCTGGGCTACACGCCGTTGCAGGCGGGTGTGCGGGCGCTGCCCTTCGCCCTCACCATCGGGGTCACCAGCCCGATCGCCGCAATGCTGGCGGCGCGTCGGGGCGCCAAGGTCGTGGTCGCCTTTGGCTTAGTGGTCATGTCGATGGGCTTCGTGATGGCGGCCACGTCGACGATCCACACCAGTTTCGCCTTTCTGCTCAGTGCCAGCATCGTCGTGGC
>Ga0075029_100000454_pt1 | contig 23425 bp, 20 predicted proteins | sample LitLauG_LLR_2013_FD_71391 | JGI IMG/M metagenome (GOLD analysis project Ga0075029, IMG submission 71391) | Freshwater sediment microbial communities from North America - Little Laurel Run_MetaG_LLR_2013 | ecosystem: Environmental > Aquatic > Freshwater > Creek > Sediment | place: USA... | reverse complement strand
GTGCCGGATTACTATCACTGCGACCTGGTGCGCGATGACGCGGGATTGCGGTTGGCGAAGCGGCACGACGCGTTGAGCATACGTCGGCTGCGCGAGATGGGGTGGACTCCAGTGCGGGTGCGGTCTGGGGAGTGAGCTTTAAGACATCCCTCACAGATACCCACCCTAAGGTCGCAAAAGGCGCGACGTTAGGATGGGGCACCAGCCGACATATTTAGGATGGGGCACTTTCGTCCTGCCAGAGCCTGATCGGCTGCGCTTGAAGCGCGACTGCGGGGCCCGTAAACTTATAAAGTGCACGTACATTCTCATGGCGCGGGCGGGCCGACGCGGGTTTTGAAGATCTCGCTGGGCGTGACGCTCGCCTACATTGTCCTGCTGGTGGTCGCCGGCATACGGGCGCATTCTCTGGCGCTGCTTTCTGAGGCCGGACACAATCTCTCTGACTTCCTGGCTTTGCTGCTGTCGCTGGTCGCGGTGTATTTCCAGTCTCGCCCAGCCAGCTCCACCAAGACCTATGGATACCAGCGCGCGGGAGTGCTGGCCGCGCTAGTCAATGCGGGCTCGCTGGTCTTCGTTTCGTTTTTCATCTTCTACGAGGCATTCAAGCGCCTGCAGCATCCCGAGCACGTGCAGGCCAGCGTGATGATGTGGGTGGCGGCGGCGGGCGTGGTGATGAATGGAGTCATCGCGCTGCTGCTTTATCGCTCGGGTGGCGATGTGAATATCCGCAGCGCCCTACTACATGAGGTTGGCGACACGCTTTCGACGGCGGTCGTAATCGTCGGCGGCTGGGCGATTCTCGTGACCGGCAACTACTGGATCGATCCGGCACTTTCAATCGGAATTGGCGCGCTGATCTTATGGTCCGGGTACGGAATCGTGCGCGAGACGCTCAACATCCTGCTCGAAGGCACGCCGCGTGGCATGGAGTTGGAGAAGATCGAATCAGCCCTCCGCGCCATTGAGGGAGTGAACGACGTGCACGACCTGCATGTTTGGAGCATCGGTTCAGAGTCGCACGCACTTTCCTGTCACATCTCGATTGCCGACATCCCGCCGTCAGTGAGCGAGCGCATTCTCCGCGATGTGAAGGAGTGCCTGCACCACGGCTTCCGCATCGATCACACCACAATTCAGTTTGAACACGTGATTTGTGAAGTGGCGCACGGCTGCGTCATGCCGGTGGGGGTCAGCGAAGAACACCACCATCACCACTAATCTACTTCGCTTGTTTCTCGAAAACCTCTTTCGCGCGCTCAATCGTGTCGGCATCCGCCGGCGACTTGTCGGGACGCAGGCGGACGATTCTTGGAAAACGCAGCGCGTAGCCACTCTCGTGGCGGTCTGATCGCATCATGTTGTTGAAAGCTACTTCCAGGACAATCTTCGGCTCGACGATGCGGCGGAATCCCTGATCTTCGAGGGTATGTTCGAGAAACCACTTCGTCATCTCCGCGATTTCGGCGTCTGTGAGTCCTGAGTACGCTTTGCCTATATTCACCAGGCGGTCCTTATTCCTATCCCACACGGCGAAGGTGTAGTCGCTGAGCACGCCGATGCGTTTGCCGTGGCCGTATTCCGCGGCTGTCACGACCACGTCGAGAGTGGCCAATTCGCGTTTCATCTTCAGCCATGCCTTGCCGCGTTTGCCGGGAGTGTAGGGCGAGTTGAGATCCTTGATCATCAGGCCTTCGTTGCCGCGGTCCTGCGCAGCGGCGAAGAGTTCTTCCAGATGATCGGGCGAGGTCGCATGAAACGCCGGGGCACGGAGGATGCTGGCCGCGGCGATTTCGGCTTCCTGCCCGAATGCTAGTTGTGCCTGCGCCGCAGTGTTTTGCGATCTTCTCGGTCTGCGCGGCGCAGCCAGGAGTTCGTCGAGAATGCGGGCGCGTTCGTGCAGGGGACGATCGATCATCAACTCGCCATTGCAGTACAAAATGTCGAAGGCGAGGAAGGCGACGGGATTGTCCCGCAGTATCTTTTCGACAACTTTCTTTCTTCCCAGGCGCTGCTGGAGCACACTGAATGGCCGCGCCCGACCTAGGTTTGCGGGCTTCGCCTCGCTTGCCGCGGAAGGAGATCCGTCGACGATTTGGCTGGTGTCTGCGGGCTGGTCGGGATACTCCCACGCGACGATCTCGCCATCGAGAATGGCGTCTTGTGGCAGTGCGGCGAGGGCGTCGGGAAGTTCAGGAAACGATTCGGTGATCTCGTCGCGGGTGCGGGAGAAGAGCTTCACTTGGCCCGCCGAGACATGGGCTTGGGCGCGGATCCCGTCGTACTTATCTTCGACCCTGGCTTCGGTGAAGTAACTGAGCCCTTCTTCAGCGGACTCGACCGGGCTCGCCAGCATAAAGCCGAGGGGATGAAACAGGCGTATCTTGGCCTCGGCGAGCTTTCCTTCCCCCGCGAGGCAAACCGTTTGCCCGATGTCTCCGACGAGCATGTTGGCACGCTGCACGTCAGCGAGCAGCCTGCCGTAGGCTTTAGCAATGGCTTCCTCGACGAGGCTCTCCTTGAGTCCAATTCGAAGGTCTCCGGTCATGATCTTGACGATGTACTTGGCTTCCAGCGGGGTCGCGCGAGAAAGGAGATCGCGCACCAGCGCACCCTTGGCAGCAAGCCCTCGCGCTGGGGCTATAGCGCGGAATACCTGCTCAACTGCGGTTGGGGTTAGGCTCGAGTCCGGCTTTTCGGGAAGGACTTCGCCAGCAACGGCACCTAGGTCACCGAGCCGGCGGTATGCAGATTCGAGGTCCGCGTCGTTCTTTCCTGCGAGTTCGGCAACGATCTGCCAAAGCGAGCGGCCCCCGACTTGCAGCGTGGCCTCTTCCCATGCGGGAAATGGACGCCCTGTGAGGAATACGGACGAAATTGCTGCCTCGTCCGGAGCGCGCGATTTCAGGTAGTCGGCGAGGATAGCTGTCTTTTGCAGCTTCTTGGTCGTAGCTGCAATCGCTTCGCAGGTTGCGGCAAACCGCTGCATGGTGGCTGGTGACGTCCCCCTGTAGTTTTACATGCCTTTGACAACTGCGGGTTGGTGTCGTGGAACGATGTGCTGTCGAGATTCGCCTACACAAGGAGTCCGCAATGAAAATCTCTCCCGTCCACACTCTGATCTGTTTGCTCGCGATGATAGCCGCTTCCTCAGTCAGCGCGGCCCAAACCTCCTATGCCGTCACTGATCTCGGTGTGCTGGGCACGAATGGATGGAGCGTTGCTCGTGGCATCAACGCGACCGGCGCGGTGACCGGGGCCGCCAGCACCAACAGCACTCTGAGCGAGGTCTTTTCCTATAGCAATGGCGCAATCACAGGGCTCGGCACGCTGGGTGGAACCTCCGGCATCGGCAACGGGATCAACGCGTCGGGCCAAATCGCGGGATATTCGCAGAATGCCAGCAAGACTTATCGCGCCTTTCTGGCGACCAATGGCGTCTTGACCGACATTGGCGATCTCGGCGGCGGTTCGGCCGTCGGCTATGCGATTAACGATCTCGGCGACGTGGTCGGCTCGGCCGTTACCGCCGACGGCAGCAATCATCCGTTCCTCTACAGCAACGGCACGATGACGGATCTGGGGACGCTGGGTTCCAGCGGCAACAGTTGGTGGAATAGCGCGCAGGGCGTCAATAATTTGGGTCAAGTTGCGGGCACTTCCTACGATGCGAAGGGAAATTTCTTCGGCTTTGTGTGGAGTAAAGGAACCATGACCAAGATGGGGACCCTGGGCGGCTCGTGGAGTCAGGCATACGCCATCAACAACAAGGGACAGGTCACAGGGCTCGCTTATACGAAAAGTGGCGCAGCCCATGCCTACGTCACCAACTGCGCTACCTGCAAGTTGAAAGACCTGGGGACGATCGCCGGCAGCACCAGCACTACTTGGGGATTCGGAATCAACGACTCCGGGGTCGTAGTGGGCAATTCGTCATTCGGAAACACGTATCACGCATTCGTTTACAGCGGAGGAAAGATCCAGGACCTGAATAAGCTGATCCCAGCAGGATCGGGCTGGGTGCTGATCGAGGGCGATGGGGTCAACAATGCCGGCCAGATCGTGGGAGTGGGCATGCACAACGGGCAGGAGCATGCCTTCTTGCTGACCCCGCAGTAAGTGCGCGCGAGTCGAAAGCTAGTTGTGGATGTGCGGGCTCTGCGCCGGATTATGCTGATGCCCGGCAGGTTCCTTCACGACCTTCACCTCGAAACTCACGGGCAGAGTTTTCGGCGGGAAGCATTGTCCGTTGTCGCAGGCCTGATATCGCAGGACGCCGTGCATTACGTATTTCCCCGGATTCACTGAGTGCAGCGGGTGCACGGCTACAGTTACGGTAAAGTCTCCGCTGTAAACGCTGAGAGTCTCATCTGGGGAAAACGGGAATTTGATCTTTTCCCCCTCAGGATACTTGATCTTTCCCAGAATAATGTCGGTGGGCAGGTCCATGCTCAGCGCCGTCGGAATCAGATACTCCGATTGCGGCACGTTGGAGTTGATGTGAAATCCGGAGCTTACGCGGAAGTTCAGATCCACCATGGTCTGCGCCGCGCGCGGCGCCACGACCAGCGGTATGGGCGCCATGGAGACCGAGGGCGAAGGCGGCATCTGTGCCCAGGCCGTCGCGGTCAGCAAGATTGTCAAAGCACACGCCAACTTGGCTGCCGAAAGCGTTCTCATAATCGAAATAGTAGAGTGCAAATTGGTCTGCAGTGTTGTCATTGTTGAGGCTGCACTGCCGCTGTGGCTGCAGGCGCTGGGCTTCCCTGCGTACTCAAAGCTTTCTTGATCGAGTCCTCGATTTCGGCTTTGCCTTTCAGGCCGATAATCTTGTCGACGATGTTGCCGTCGCGGCCTATGAAGAAACTCTCGGGCAGGGCCGGAACACCGCCGTACTCCTCACCGACGGCCTCCTTGCCGATTAAAACGGGATAATTGACTCCCATGTCCTTGGCGAATTTCGCGATGTCTTCCTTGCTGGAATCGTCCATCGCGACGCCGACAATCTGCAGTCCCTGCGAACCGTACTCGTTCTGTAGTTCCACGAACCACGGCATCTCGATTTTGCAAGGAGCACACCAGGTCGCCCAGAAATTCAGCAGGACTGCCTTGCCGCGCAGGTCGGATAGGCGCACGCTTTGGCCGCTGACCGTCTCGAGAGTGAAGTCGGGAGCGGGCTTGGAGATGGTGATACCGGAAAACGAAGCATCAGACCCACCGGCCGACGCCGAGCGGCGCGCCTGATGATAGCCGAAGTAGAGCATTCCAGCGATCACCACGGCAACGACGACAAGAACCATTGGATTACGGTTCGGACGGGGGGGCGGCGCGGTGGGATCCGCGCCGTCGCCGAGGCCAGGATTTTCCGGCGCGGGATTGTTTACGAACTCATCTGACATTAAGACACCCTCAACTACAAAGCAAAACGATTCAAAAACGACAACCAACTGGAAATCAGCGTGAAGCGCCCAATGACCAGCAGAATTCCCAAGGCGATCAGGAGGCCGCCCGAAGCAACTTCCAGCGCGTGCATGTGCGAGCGGAAGCGGCTGTAAAACTTCAGAAAGCGCTCCATCAGGAGCGAAGTCATTAGAAACGGCACCGCCAGCCCCAGCGAATAAACGCCAAGCAGCATGACTCCTTTGATCAAGGTGTCCTGCTCGCTGGCCAGCGTGAGGATTGCGGTGAGAATCGGCCCCAGGCAAGGGGTCCAGCCGAAGGCGAAGGCAAATCCGATGACGAACGCGCCGAGCGGGGTGCTGCTGCCTTTTACGCTGTGCAGGCGCGCGTCAGTGTACAGCGCCTTAATCTTGAAGATCCCCGTAAGATGCAGGCCGAAGATGATGATCACCACGCCCGCAATAATGGACAGCGTGTGCTTGTAGCGCGCTGCAAGCTGTCCGACTTCCGTCGAAATTGCTCCCAAGGTGATGAAGACCACGCTGAATCCGAGGATAAATCCCACGGAGTTCACCATCACCCGGCGCATGAGCTGGCCTTGGGGCGACTTCAGTTCTTCTACGCCGGCGCCGGAAATCAGGGAAACATACCCCGGAACCAGCGGAAGCACACATGGCGATAGGAACGAAATCAGGCCTGCGAAGAAGGCCGCGATAGGCAGTGGGAGGCTCGACATTCGATCTTATTGTACCTGCTGGGCGACTACTCTCCATAAGACGTACGAACGTGGATTTAGTTGCAAAAGGTCGCCGTCAGTGGGCCTTTTGGCCAGGAGTCGGAGCGGCTTGAGGCTGCGCGTCCGGCGGCAATTCCATCAGCTTGTGAAAGATGCCGCTGGGCACGGTGGCGGAAAGCACGGCGTGGTTGCCTTCCTGACGCACTTGCAGGCTCTCGAACAGAGTCTTGAGGTCGGCGTCGCTGCCAGCGGTCCCGACCGAGACTTCGGCGCTGCGGAACATGGCCAGGAAGACATTGGCTTTCGCCGCAATGGCCTCAGCGTCCACATCGCTCGCCGTCCATGCTTCCGCGCGCAGATGCAGGGCTCCAGTTCGCACCGGCAGATGCAATGGGTTATAGCTGGCGGAAACAACCAGATCGTTCGGTTTGGCAAAAAGATCCGACCATGGTTGCGGACCTGGAATCGGAGGTACCTTCGCAACAATCCAAAACGGACTGGCAAGTTGCACGCGCTTGAAATAGCGCCGCAATAAGGCTGGGCCCCCGAATGGCGAGGCCAGCCGCCGGGAGCGGTCGACCATGCCATGAATGATGGCGGGGTCTTCATGGTTCGACGCGGCGACGGTATCAATGTTGAGGATCGCCACACGGAATGTCCGGCCTTGAATCGGAATCGTGAAAATGTCGATGGAGTCGTAGTTCTCGACGGAACTGGCCGTTCGCTTCAGGTAAGCGCGGCACCTGTCGCCGTCGAACTTGGCGATAAACACCTCAGAAAAGCGCGGCTCCGGCGCGGCGCTGCCGGTGCCGCCGCCCGGCCAGTTGGTCGGATAGTGGATGGCGAAGGCGGCGGCATCGAGATCGCGCTCGAAGTCGAAGCCTGTCTCCTGAACGAAGCGGTCGTATTCCGGATCGCGCCCCACCGGCATAAGCGGTTTCCCGGCGTTTCCCTTGCGAACCCAACTGAGATCGGCGAAGACAAACGCGTCCGCACCCGGCAACAATCGCGCGGGCTCAGGAGGCGCATTCTTTCTCAGTTGGACGGCCAGAGTGATGGCCGCGGCCACAACCACGACCGCCAGGGCGACTGGTAGAGTGCGTTTAATTCGCATGAAAATGCGATCGAACAAAAATGATAGCACCATCACTCGCTGGGGGTTGGAAGGGAGCGCCGTTCTGGCCGGCAGGTTGCGCGGGCTCACTGGAAGCGGGCATCATGGAATGGGCGGTCGCGTCGGCGGTGCGAAAGCAAAGAGGCGGGTCCGCGGAAGAGAGATATGACGCGTCTGCCTTACAGCTTTGCCGTGCTCAGTGGAACTCTGCTGCTAGCTTGTATCCTCCCTGCTTACGCTCAGGACAACTACGAGATCCAAGTCTATGGCGCGGACGTTGTGCCGCCGCGATCGACGATGGTCGAGATTCACTCCAACTTCACCGTCGACGGCAGCAAGACGGTCGTAGATGGCATGCTGCCTACCAATCACGCCGAGCATGAGACGCTGGAAATCACACAGGGAATTAACGAATGGTCGGAGGTCGGCTTCTACGTCTTCACCAGCATCCAGCCTGATAGTGGATGGCAATGGGTGGGCGATCACATTCGTCCACGGGTGCGCGCTCCAGAGCGCTGGCACTGGCCGGTCGGCGTGAGTCTTTCGACGGAAATCGGCTATCAGCGCGCGGCTTTCTCGCCCGATACCTGGACGTTCGAACTCCGGCCGATTGTGGATCGCAAGATCGGGCCGTGGTACCTGGCGTTCAACCCGGCGTTGGACCGCTCGTTTCATGGTCCGGGCGTGAACCAGGGGGTTAGTTTCTCTCCCAACGTGAAATTCAGCTACGACTTCACCAAGAAAATCGCCGGCGGGCTGGAGTACTACGCGGCCTACGGATCACTTTCAGGATTCGATGCGCTGCGAAACCAGCAGCAGCAATTCTTTCCCACGGTCGATATCGATTTCGGTCCGCAATGGGAGTTCAACCTGGGAGTTGGTCTGGGTGTGACTCATTCCACCGATCACCTGATCGTGAAGTGCATCGTGGGGCGGCGATTCACTTGGCCGCACGGCAAGGGCGCGAGATTGCGTCCGAGCGACGCGGGCGTTACGCAATCAACGGCGTCCTACTGACAAGTTCCAGCCACTGGTCGAACTCGCGCAGCGCCACCGCACATTGCAGGCGGTGACGCTCTTTGCGATCGCGGATTTTCGTCTCCAGGGGCGGCAGCAGGTCGAAAGTGATGTTCGCAGGCTGAAAGCTTCGCGGATCGGCGTGCGTGACATAGTGCGTCAGCGAGCCGAATGCCGATGCCCGCGGCGCGGGGACAACTTCGCTCCCTAAAATCAGCGCGGGAGCGTGCATTCCAGCCAGCAATCCAGTGGCAATCGATTCCACGTAGCCCTCGACCCCGCAAATCTGTCCGGCGAAAAAGACTCGCGGGTGGGACTTCATTTGCAGGGTCTCGCGCAGCAGAGTCGGCGCGTTGATGTATGTGTTGCGGTGAATCTGGCCGTAGCGGATGAAGCGAGCGTTCTCCAGGCCAGGGATTAAGCGGAGCACCCGCGCCTGCTCGCCGAACTTCAGATGATTTTGGAATCCGACCAGGTTATAGGAGTCCGCCCGAAGATTTTCCTGGCGCAATTGGACCACCGCATACGGCATCTTTCCGGTTCGCGGATCCTTGAGCCCTACGGGTTTCATCGGCCCAAAACGCAGCGTGTCGCGACCGCGACGAGCGATCTCTTCGATCGGCAGACAGCCTTCGAAATAGTTCAGCTTTTCCCACTCGCGCTCCTCGACCGACTGCGCTGCCAGGAGCGCGTCGTAGAAGCGGCCGTACTCTTCCGGCGTCATGGGGCAGTTGATGTAATCCGCTGAGCCCTTGTCATATCGCGCCGCCATGTACACGCGGGACATGTCGATCGAATCCGCTTCGACGATCGGGCTGATGGAATCGTAGAAGTACAGCAGTTGGTTCGGAGAGGCGGACGTTTCCTGCTGCTCGTCTTCGCTTGAGCTTGCACTGAGCCGCGCAATCTCGCCAGCCAGTCCCTCGGAAGTGAGCGGCCCTGTGGCGACGATGGTGACGGCTTCGTTCTCATTCAGCGTGACAACTTCCTCGCGGCGCACCTTGATCCGCGGCTCGCGCGCAATCGCCTCCGTGACTCGCGCCGAAAACGTCACGCGATCGACTGCCAGCGCATGACCGGCAGGGACGGCGCACTCGCGGGCAATCTCGATCAGCCGCGAGCCGGCGCGCCGCATTTCCTCTTTCAGCAGCCACGGGGCTGTGTTCTCGCTGTCAGACTTCAGAGAGTTCGAGCACACCAGTTCGGCAAAGTCCGCCGTTTGATGGGCCGGCGTCGAGCGCACCGGACGCATCTCGAACAACTCGACATCGATGCCCCGCCGCGCACACTGCCATGCCGCCTCCGAGCCGGCCAGCCCAGCTCCGATAATGCGCACAACTTTGGAAATAGAGGCTTTAGCGCCCATCCAGGAATGGCTCCAGAAAAGATTCGTTCTTTTGTTTATACACCGGCGGGGACGGACGAAGGGTGACTGCGACAGGGGGTAGTGACTCAGTTTGGTTTCTCCCGCGACCTCTGCGGGTTTTCTTCGCGTACCCCGCGGTTCAAGTGTTTTGATTTGAGAGGCGAAAACGAGAGCTTTTGACCGCAGAGCACGCAGAGAACCGCTCGCTGAGGCCGCCGAGAAATTCAAATTGAGCCACTACCCAGCAGGGCAAGGCTATCGTTGCATGGGCGTGGATTGAGCGGCGATGCAGACCCACGTGGAATTTCGCAAGGTCCAAGTATCGACAAAGCGTCCGCGCATCACCTTGACTTTCCCGTTACCGAAGATCTGGGCTTCGTAGGTGCCGGTCACGACCGCAGTATCTCCGAACAGCGCGACTGACATCGATTGGGTGACGACTTTCTGCAGATGCGCAGACTTCACCCGAGTGAGGAATTCAGCTTTGGTCAGCAGCGAACCATCTTCGTCGACGTAGACCATTGCATTGTCAAAGATCGAGTCCAGCGCCTTGAGGTCTTTGAATGCTTCCGCCTGATTCCAGGCGTGCTCGAGAGCGAGGATTTTCGTGCGGGCGCCATTTTCGTCTCCGCTCTGGGGCCATGAAGCGGGCGCACACCCGATCAGCAGGCACACGCAGAGCAGCTTTGCCGCATGAGTTCTCATGTGAGCTTATATCGGCAAACCTTTTGTTTATCTTCAGCCGGCGGCAAGCTCTTACAACGGAGGACGGACAACGCCAGTTTTCTAGAGGTTCTAGAGGATCTCCCGTGTGTCTCCCACCCGGCGGGTGACACGTTCGCGATCCAGATATTCGAGGAGTGGGATGGCGTATTTCCGGCTGATTCCGGTGAGTTCCTTGAATTTTGCGATGTCCATCCGGGGACTCGTGTTCTTCTGAGTGGCGATCACGCGCCTGAGTTCTTCCAGCGCGCTGCGGTGAAAGACCAGGTCGTCGGAGATCTTCACCAGAGATTTGTCGCGGAGCAGCAGCGTCACAATTTTTTGTGCCCGGGCCTTATCGACTTTCAGGCCAGCCAGCACGTCGGGGAGCGCGGGAACCTTCAATCCTGCTGCGGAGAACGCGTCCTCGATTTTTTTCTTCGACTCTGCTTCGTCGTCTTTCAACTGTGCGCCGTGTCCGGGAACGCGCACGAGATCCCCCGCAACGTCGATCTGCTTATTCCGAATTGAAGAGGCGAGCGCGGCCTCGAACAGCTCCGGGGCCATATCGAAGGCCCGCGTCATTTCATCCTGAAGTTCTCCCTTGGCCATCCCCGGCCGCAGCGGATCTTTCTTGTGAAATGCGGCAACTGCGCCGCGCAGACTCTGCCCAGCGGAATCGTACTCTGGCGCCGCGAACATGCGCTCGTGAACGCGGAGCAGAGACTTCTGATTTGTAAGCCTGACCGCAAGCGCGGCGATCTCATCCCGGTGCCAACCGGTTTCTGCGACGGCTTCTTTAAGAGACAGCCCGAACTGATGCCGGCGGCTCACTCTCGCTGAAAGAATCGCCTCTCGATCGCTGGAGGCCAGCACCGGCAGGATGTCGGATAGAATGCGGGATTGTGCCGGGTTGAGCCGCTGACGCCTTCTGGCTTTCTTTACGTTGAGGATCGGCGACGCGTCCAGGACCATTCCACCGCCGATCGTCACCACCGGCGAGAACTGACGAATGATGAACCGGTCTCCGGGAAGAAGCACGTTGGGCTCGGGCAGCGTGAGGTGTGCGAAATGCGTCTCTCCGGGGGCAATCTGGGCGGTTCCGTGGAGCTTCACGTCCGCAGTCGTTTCCATGGTGTGGGAGTAAAAATGGACGCGCGCCCGGTTCTTCAAAGGACGGGGTGCGGAAGAGAGCAGATGCAGCTGTACCTCAACACGGCGCGTTGTCGAAAAGGTATCCTCGGGAACCAAAATCATTCCCCGTGCCAGTTCTTCCGTGGTCACTCCCGCAAGATTGAGTGCGGTGCGTTGGCCTGCTAGCGCAGCCTCGGCGGCCTGCCCATGCACCTGCACCCCGCGGACGCGAACTTGGCGTCCTGTCGGCAAGACCTCCAGCTCTTCTTCTTTGCGAATCGTTCCGGATATCAGTGTGCCGGTGACTACCGTGCCGAAGCCCTTCATGGAGAAGACACGGTCGATCGGTAAACGCCCCAAGGCAAGGGAATCGCGTGGGCGGACCTCGGCAGCCGCGCGAACGATCGCACTCTTTAGATCATCGAGCCCGGCACCGGTCAGGGAACTTACGGGAACAATTGGGGATTTTGGCGTCTCGAGGAAAGTTCCGCGGAGAAAATCTTCCACCTCGAGTCGCACTACATCGAGGGTTTCAGCGTCGACCGCATCGGATTTCGTAAGAACCGTGATGCCCCGCTGCACGCCGATCAATTGCAGAATGTCGAAATGCTCGCGGGTTTGCGGCTTGATGGACTCATCAGCGGCGATGACGAGCAACACGAGGTCGATCCCGCCCACTCCGGCCAGCATGTTGCGCACGAAACGCTCGTGGCCGGGAACGTCTACAAAGCCCAGCCGCAGCATGTTCCCGTCGGCCGCGGGCAAGTCCATGTGGGCGAAGCCGAGATCGATGGTGATGCCGCGCCGCTTTTCCTCCTCCAGGCGGTCGGCATCAATGCCGGTCAGCGCCCGTACCAGCGCGGTTTTCCCATGGTCGATGTGGCCGGCCGTGCCGACAATGATGGATTTCATCTCAGAAGAATCGTAGCAGGGGACGGCGAACTCTATCCTATCCTCCTGCCCCTCTGAAATGCGACAATAGGAATTCCTTCCATGGCTACCTCCTTGAGCTCTGCATTTGCGCCGGAGACGCTCCGGCAGCACGGCCTTTCCCTCGACGAGTTCGAGAAGATCAAGCAACTTCTCGGCGGACGCGAGCCGACCATCACCGAACTCGGCATCTTCAGCGTGATGTGGAGCGAGCACTGCTCCTACAAATCGTCGCGCGTGCATCTGAAGCGCCTGCCGACGCGCAGCAAGCGTGTTCTGCAGGGCCCGGGCGAGAACGCAGGAATTATCGACATTGGCGACGGCTGGGCCTGCGCCTTCAAAATCGAGTCGCACAATCATCCGTCGTTTATTGAACCGTTTCAGGGGGCGACTACCGGCGTGGGCGGAATTCTGCGCGACATCTTCACCATGGGCGCGCGGCCGGTCGCAGTGATGGATTCGCTCCGCTTCGGGCCCATCACTCCCGGCCCCAATACATCGCAGAAAGAGCTTCACAAGAATCACTCCATTCTTGAGGGCGTGGTCAGCGGAGTAGCCTCTTACGGCAACTGCTTCGGCGTGCCCAACCTCGGCGGCGAGACCAAGTTCGAGCCCTGCTATTCGGGCAATCCTCTGGTAAATGCGTTTGCGCTTGGCTTGGTGCGGAAGGATGAGATCTTCTACGCGCGCGCTGCTGGCGAAGGGAACCCGGTGATCTACGTTGGCGCCAAGACTGGGCGCGACGGCATCCACGGCGCGACCATGGCCAGCGAAGAATTCAGCGAAGCTTCCGAGGCGAAGCGCCCGAATGTACAAGTAGGCGACCCATTTCTGGAGAAGCTGCTGCTCGAAGCTTGTCTTGAAGCCATGAAAACAGGTGCGATTGTCGGCATTCAGGATATGGGTGCGGCGGGTCTGACTTGCTCGACCTGCGAGATGGGCGGTCGCGGAGGGGTCGGCATTGAGATTGAACTCGATCGCGTGCCGCAGCGCGAAACCGGCATGACGCCTTACGAAATCATGCTGAGCGAATCGCAGGAGCGCATGCTGCTGGTGGCGCAGAAGGGCCGCGAGCACGAAGTCTTCCGCGTTTTCGAAAAATGGGGACTCGATGCCGTTGAAGTCGGCAGGGTGAACGCCGATAACAAGCTGCGCGTCCTCGAACACGGCAAGGTTGTGGCAGTGATTCCGAATCAGGCGCTCACCGACGATGCGCCGGTGTACAAGCGTCCGCTGGCGCGCTGGGAGCCGCCTGTACAGCGGGAAATGCCAGAGCATATTACCCTCGGCAGCGATCACGACTTCACACGACACCTAAAGCAGATGCTGGCCAGTCCGAACATCTGCGGCAAGCGCTGGGTGTGGCAGCAATATGACCACATGGTGCAGACGAACACCGTGGAGGCGCCGGGTGCGGGCGATGCGGGCGTGATTCGGATCAAGAATTCTGACCCCGGGGCTGCGCATCGCGGGCTTGCCATGGCCCTCGATGGCAATGGCCGCTGGTGCTATCTCGATCCCCGGTTGGGCGCGATGCATGCCGTCGCCGAAGCGGCGCGCAAGGTGGCCTGTTCGGGCGCGACTCCGGTTGGTGCAACCAACTGCCTCAACTTCGGCAACCCTGAAAAGCCGCACATCATGTGGCAATTCTCGCAGACCATTGACGGCATCACCAAGGCCTGCGAGGAGCTCGAGATTCCAATCACTGGCGGCAACGTCAGCTTCTACAACGAGACGCTCGGCGAAGGCATTTATCCGACCCCGGTGCTCGGAGTCGTAGGAATTCTCGACGACGTGAATAAGACGGCCAAGATGCATTTCTCAGAGCCAGGACGCAGCATTGTGCTGCTCCACGCTGGTGAGGCCGGAGACGTTACCGATGCGCAGAGCGAATTCGGCTCATCCGAATACGCGAAAGAAATTCTGGGATCGGTTTGGGGATATCCGCCAGAGCTTGATCTGGAAGGCGAAGTCGCGTTGCAGAAGACGGTCATCGAGCTGATCCAACAGTATCTGGTGGATTCGGCGCACGATTGCACTGACGGCGGACTGGCGGTGGCGCTGGCGGAGAAGACATTCGCAAAAGGAGTCGGTGCGCGTGTAAACCTGGCTTCTGGCGGGCTTCCCGCGGAGTTTGTGCTGTTTGGCGAAGATTCGAGCCGAATATTAGTCTCTTGCGACCCCGAGGCCGTGACGCGAATCAAACAAATATCCAGGAAAAACGGAATTGAAGCGGACGTGATCGGAGAGACCATTCCGGCACGGCTTGAAGTTTCTTTGGATGGCGCGCTTGTAATTTCTTCAGCGATTTCAGAGTTGAACGAAGCCTACGAACAGGCTCTGGAATCGGCATTGCGGACTGATCCAGAGTTGGTGGGGACTAATGCAGATTTCCGATAAGTTCCATGACGAGTGCGGTGTGGTTGCGATCTTCGCCAATCCTGAGGCGGAGAAGCTCGCTTACCTTGGCTTGCACGCGTTGCAACATCGCGGACAGGAGTCGGCCGGAATCGTCAGTTCCGACGGCCTGACCTTGCACCAGCATAAGGCGATGGGGCTGGTGGCCGACATCTTCACCGAAGAAGTGCTCGGGAAACTGCGCGGCTCGCTGGCCATCGGACACACACGTTATTCCACTGCCGGGGATTCGGCCCTGCTGAATGCGCAGCCGATCACCGTGCAATCCAACAAAGGGGCAATCGCCCTCGCGCATAACGGCAACCTCGTGAATGCTCACCTGATTCGGCAGCGGCTCGAGGGGCAGGGTTCGATTTTTCAGACCAACAGCGACACGGAAGTGATCGTTCACCTGATCGCGCTGTCGAAAGAGCAGACACTGCCGGAAGCGATGGCCGACGCTCTACGGCGTGTGGAAGGCGCATTTTCGCTGGTCATGATGAGCGCCGACCGGGTATTCGCCGCCCGCGATCCGCGCGGCTTCCGGCCCCTCGCCATGGGGCGCATTCCGGCCACCGAAGGCCACAAGCGGGATACGATCGTCTTCGCCTCCGAGACCTGCGCCTTCGACCTGATCGGCGCGGAATACGTACGCGACGTAAAGCCGGGGGAACTGATCGTGGTCGGCCCGGATGAGATCACTTCGCGCTTCTATTCGAGCAGCGTTGCGCAGTCGAGTTGCATCTTCGAGCACGTCTACTTTTCGCGTCCGGACAGCGTTGTTTTCGGGCGCGCCGTGCAGACCAGCCGCGAAAATCTGGGTCGTCAGCTCGCGCTCGAATCTCCCGTTGAGGCCGATCTCGTCGTGCCAGTGCCGGACTCGGGCGTGACCGCCGCTATGGGATTTTCGGCCGAGAGCGGGATACCGTTTCGTTTCGCGCTGATCCGCAATCACTATGTGGGCCGCACCTTCATTGAGCCGAGTCAGAGCGTCCGTGACTTCGGCGTCCGGCTCAAGCTGAATCCCATCCGCGCATTGCTGGAGGGCAAGCGAGTGGTGCTGGTCGACGATTCCATTGTGCGCGGCACGACCAGCCGGAAGATTGTGCGCATGATTCGCAATGCGGGCGCGAAAGAAGTGCACATGCGCATCTCCTGTCCGCCGACCATTTCGCCGTGCTTCTATGGCGTCGACACTCCCTCCAAGAAGCAGCTCATCGCAGCCAACAACTCTGTGGAGGAGATTCGCAAATACATTGGCGCCGACTCGCTGGCTTATCTCTCGCTCGAAGGATTGAAGAAGGCCTGTGGAGATGGCGACAAGGCGTCTTATTGCACGGCTTGCTATACGGGAAAATATCCAACCAACGTGGTGGATGTGGACGAGATTGTGGCCGCTGCGGTGCGCTAGTCTGCGGACTTGGGTTTGCGCGCTATCGCGACCCGGGGGATCGATTGCAAGTCGAGCTTGATCGAGACCTCATCCCATGAGCTCAGAAGCCGGCGGACTCGCTCCGCGATTGTGCCGCTGATTTCCATCACCAACCATCCGCCTGGACGTAACCCGTCGTGCGCCTGCTGGATCAAACCAGCAATCACCTCGGTCCCGGTCGCTCCGGCAAACACAGCCGTACGTGGCTCAAACTTGCGCACCTCCAACTGCACCTGATTCTCTTCTGACTCGCCGACATAAGGCGGATTCGAGACGACGAAATCAAACGGCGGGTTTAGACCTGCGAGAAGATCTCCCTGACGAAACTGGATTCGACTTTCCAATTGGTGATGCGCGGCATTGGCTCGCGCTATTTCGAGGGCAGCGGGTGAGATGTCTGTGGCGTGAATCTCCGCGTTTGGCAGCTCTTTGGCCAGAGCCAGAGCGATGCAACCAGAACCGGTGCCGACGTCTACAATCCTGATTGTGTGGGTCAAGCGCTCCTGCATGCCACCGCGACTCAACTGCATTACTGCTTCGATGAGGTGTTCGGTCTCAGGCCGCGGAATCAGCACCGCCGGAGTGACAATCAGATCCGTGCCCCAGAATTCCTGATGTCCGGTGATGTATTGCGCTGGAACACCGCGTGCGCGCTCGCTCAGAACGGATTCATAGCGAGATTGTTCGTCGGTTGTAAGCTCCCGCTCCGGATGGGCGTAGAGGTAGGCACGGTCGCAGCCGAGCACAAATCTCAGCAGCAGTTCCCCGTTCATTCGCGGTGAGGGAACATTCTCGGCGGTAAGGCGGGCAATGCCCGCAGCCAAAGCTTCCTTGAGCTGCACGCTTGTATTTGAGCACGAACCGTAACGAGGTTGCCCGCGCTATTTTAGACCCGCCTGCCGCTCCCAATGGTAGGCGAGATAGATCATCTGGCCGATGTGATGCTGCATGTGGGCCGCGCACTGAATGAGGATGTCGAGGCGGTTGGCGCAGTTGGCGCCGACTCCCGAGTACGCTCTCGACCAGCACTCGACGGTTTGGTGATGGATGGTATCGACCACCATCGCGACCGCACCATCCAAGCCCTGCAGGGCTTCCTCTTTCGTAGGAGGATTCGGGTCGGCAAACTCGCGCGGGCGGTCGCGGACGTATCCCGTATTCGCGATCTGCGCCCCAACGTAGTAATTCAAGTTGCCGGTCAGGTGCAGGACCAGATGACCAAAACTGTTTCCGTAAGGGAACGGCTTTTGCCAGAACTGTGCGTTGGTGAGAGGGGAAGCCAGTTCGCGGACGCGGACGACGTTGAGCCTGTAGCGACTTGTTAGGACGGATGCGATGGTGCTGTCGAGTCCGGACATGCTCTCTTCCGCCTAAACCACGCTGGTAGTTTCCTGTTTCAACTTCTCCGCCTGGTAATGCGTCACCAGAGCCTCGATCAGCGGCTGGAGCTTGCCATCCATCACGGCTTCGAGCTGGTGAATCGTAAATCCAATGCGGTGGTCGGTGAGCCGGTTCTGGGGGAAGTTGTAGGTGCGAATCTTTTCGCTGCGGTCGCCGGAGCCCACCATAGCCTTGCGTTCTTTGGCCAGGGCCTGCTGCTGCTTCTCCATTTCGATTTCGTACAGGCGAGAGCGCAGAACGCGCATGCCCTTCTCGCGATTCTTGATCTGCGATTTCTCGTCCTGGCAACTGACCACCGTGTTGGTGGGAATGTGAGTGATGCGGACCGCCGAATAAGTCGTGTTCACCGACTGTCCGCCGGGACCGGACGAGCAGAAGGTATCGATGCGCAGGTCTTTGGCTTCGATTTTGACGTCGACATCCTCGGCCTCGGGCAGCACCGCAACCGTTACCGCCGAAGTATGCACGCGGCCCTGCTGCTCGGTCGCCGGCACGCGCTGCACACGATGCACTCCACTCTCGTACTTCAGCTGCGAGAACACGCGGTTGCCTTCGATGATGGCAATCACTTCTTTTAATCCGCCGGCCGAGGACTCCGAAGCAGAGAGCACTTCCACCTTCCAACGCTGCATCTCCGCAAATCGGGTGTACATGCGGAAGATCTCGGCCGCGAAGAGCGTGGCTTCGTCTCCGCCAGTGCCGGCGCGGATTTCCAGGATGACGTTCTTCTCGTCATTGGGGTCTTTGGGCAGCAGTAACACTTTCAGGTCTTCTTCGACTGCTCCGACGCGTCCTTCCAGGCGATCCAACTCCTCCTGCGCGTAGGCACGCATCTCGGGGTCTTTTTCGTCGGCGAGCATGGCGCGGCTGTCCGCGATTCCCTTGGTCAGGTCCTTGTACTCGCGATATTTCTCGACGATAGGAGCGATCTCGCTATGCGCCTTGGCAGTCTTCTGGTATCGCGCCGAATCGTTGACGATATCCGGCGACGCCAGAGCCTGGGTCAGCTCTTCGTAACGGGCTTCGATTTGGTCGAGGCGTTCAAACATCGTCGTTGGTCGTCGGTCGTTGGTCGTTGGCCAACAACCTCACGCGGCTTTCTCCCTGATTGAGTTGATTAGGCTTTGAGGCTTCTGCCTATGGCGTCCGACGACGCCAAGATGCGCCCAGCCTCTTCGCTGCCTATGTATTGTAGTTCCTTTGCGATCAAAATCTGCGTATGTACCTCCAATAGGGAACTTCGACTGCAAATCTCACCGCTTCCTGCCACACGCGCAAGTCTTTGAAGGACGCTGACATAGACACCTCTCAGGAGAACTGTACCGCTTGGTGTGGTGAGAGGCCAACGACTAACGACAAACGACCAACGACGGATTGCCAAGGTGGGACCGCTAGGCAATCACCAGCTCGCCGCCACGCTCTTTTTCCAGCGACATAGCTTTGTCGAGGGCGGTGATGGCACACTCGGCCATCTCATCGGATGGCGGCTGGGTAGTGATCCGCTGCAGCCAGAGGCCGGGGGCCGTCATCAGCGCGAAGAGCGAGCCGCGATGTTTGGCGGCAAAGCGAATGATCTCGTACGAAACCCCGGCAATGATGGGCAACAACACGATACGCGAGGCAAACCGCGCCCAGAATGTCGTGAACGGCACCAGCATATAAAAGCCGATCGAGATCAGCATGACCGTCATCAGGAAGCTGGTTCCGCAGCGCGGATGATAGGTCGAATACTTCTGCACCGCACCGATCTCGAGCGGGTCGCCATTTTCGAAAGCGAACACAGTTTTGTGTTCCGCCCCGTGATACTCGTAAACCCGCCGAATGTCTCGCCACAGCGACACGCCCCAGATGAACAGAAGAAACAGAACCAGCCGAATGCCGCCGTCGACCAGGTTGAACATGATCTGCCCGCCCAACGCGGGATCGATCTTCTTCAGTTCCGTCGCGGCCAACAGTGGGATGTACTTGTACATGAAAATGAAGAAGGCCAGCGAAAAGACGATATTCACCGCCGCCAGCCAGTTGCTCAGGGTCGCAGCTTTCTCGCGGGTCTCGGATTTTGCCGTACTCTGCGTTGTCGGCATCGACGGGACCGTCGCCAGCTGATTTTCGCTCTCCATTACATCTTCGATCGCGACGTTGGCCGAGAAACGTAACGCGCGATATCCGAGATTCATCGCGTAGCCGAGCGTCATCACTCCGCGCACTATCGGCCAGGCCATCCACTTGTGTTTTTCGGAGGGCCGCTCCAGCGGCTCGCTCAATGTGACCACTTCACCCGAAGGCTTGCGGCAAGCGATCGCCCAAGCGTGCGGGGAGCGCATCATCACCCCTTCGAGCACGGCCTGACCGCCGACTAGAGTCTCTTCGCCGCTCTCAAGAGCCGGCAGAAGCTGCACGGCGACCAGAAATCGCAGGTAGTTTCGTAAAAAGCGCACGGCTGTTAGATGATCCTTCCGAGGGAGACGCACCAACCACTAGGTTACCACAGGCCCCGTCGACCTCAGAGAACTGATATGTGCCGTGATTCCAGAGGCTTAGGGAATTTTTTCACGGCCTAGCCAACACTTTCGTTCCACCGGACGGTCCGCCCCTCCCGGCTGCTCTTGTGCGCCAGCAACAGCGCCCGCATCGTGCGGAGCGCCTGATCAGGAGGCACGTCCAGCCTGGCGCCCTTTTCCATTGCATCGCCCACATTGGCGTAGAAACCGCGATAGTCGCCGCGTTCCGTGGGCACTTTGCGAGTCTCGCCGGCCACCAGGCTGAGAGTCCCCCAACGCTCCTTAGGCTCTTTCCCCCAGTCCTCACCCCAGTCGGTCCCATCCGGGCAATCGCCGCTGCGCAGAATTTCCTCCTGCGGATCCATCCCATACTTGATGTACGAGCCCGCCGTCCCATGGATCAGGAGGTGTGGGCCGGGAGCGTGGGCGATGATGCGGGCGCGCAAGTAGGCGCGGGTGTGGCGATATTCCATGCAGACATCGAAGGCGTCGTCGATTTGCGCAGTCGCGCGTTGGCTGAATGCCGAGGCGCAGATCGCCTCCGGCTCACCAAACAGCACTAGCGCCTGGTCGAGCAAATGCGGCCCGAGATCCCACAGAACGCCCGCCGCGGGGAAGTCAGCCTGTTCGCGCCAGGCGTTCGGTTTGCCATTCAGCCGGAAGCGATCGAAACGCGACTCGTATTCAGCGACTGTGCCCAGAGTGCCGGAGGTGACGAGTTTCTTGACTGTTTCAAAAGCGCCGTCATAACGGCGATCCTGATAAACCGTGATCAAACGCCCGCAATCAGACGCCAGCCGGACCAGTTGCTCGGCCTCTGCCATCGTGGGAGTGAGTGGCTTGTCGACGACGACGTGTCGCCCCGCTTCCAGACAGGCCTTTGCATAGGAAAAATGCGAATCGTTCGGCGTAGCCACCACGCACAACGAAATCGTCTTATCGGAGAGCAGTTCATCCAGCGTGCGCGCCAGGCGTACTTCGGGATATTTTTCTTTCGCCTTGGAAGTATGGCGTTCGAGAACACAGGCCAATTCCATCCCCGAAACTCCGCGGATCACCGGCGCATGAAACGCCTGCCCTGCGAGACCAAATCCGATCAGGCCCACTCGTACCATGGATCTCCTCGTGTCAACCAGGGTTGATTTTACTGGAATACTGAATGCAAGAGCCGGGGGAGTCCCCGGCCCTTTCGCACCCTGCTCTTTTTTCTGGATTACGCTGCCACCGGAGAATCCGCCATGAACCACTTTTTCGTCGGCGGATTCTTAGGCAGTATCTCCAGGTACAGTACTGCGTAATAAAATGCCACTACTGCGGCTGTTATTGTCGCCAGCGTCAGAGCGAACTCCGTCCACTTCGGCACGTAATACAGTCCAGAACTCGCCTGGAAGGCGGTAATGGAGACGTTCAGCCGGTTCGCCATGAATCCCATCACCACCAGAGCGCAAGTGAAATATAACAACTGTGGGTTGTGACGCACTCTTTGTCGGCTCAGCAGGGCCACCGGAGCGATGACGAACAATCCGATTTCCAGCCAGAAGAGCAGCGTTTCTTCCCGCCACAGCCACAGATAGCTGGCTCCGCCGTGAGTGAACAGATCTACACCGCGCAGCACGGCATAGACATATAGCAGAGGCGCGATGATCTGGCTCATCTCGGCCAGCACGTCGTAGTCAACCCGCGCATTCAAAGAGCGATTGCACAGGAACACAGCCATGATGGTTGCAGCCAGCCCAGCCGGTACTGCCGAGAGATAAAAGAGCGTTGGGAGATACTGGCTGTACCAGAGGGGATCGAGCTTGCCTTTGGCGAGCAGGTAAAGTCCGCCGAGAAACGATTGGTGCAGCGATGAGAGAATCGCGCCGACCATGACCAACCCGATCAGAATGTGGTGATGCCACTTCAGATAGAGCTTGCGCAGGCGGACCCACGGAATGCGCTCCACCAGCGATGGAGAGAATTCCAGTGCGAGGACGGTGGTGTAAAGCATCACGCACCACGAGACCTCGAACAGCACCGAGCGCCGGTTCCACATCACGATCGGATGCCAGATTCTCCACGGCAGCCCCAATTCGTACATCATCCCGACGATCACTGACAAATACCCGAGAAACGACAGCAGCACCGCCGCCCGGACGACTTGGCGATAGCGTTCAAAGCCGAGCAGATAAACCGCGGCTGCGATGGCGAATCCTCCCGCAGAAATTCCGACGCCGCACAGGGTTCCGAGGCCGACCCACAGTCCCCAGGGCTGCGCATCGGCGAGGTTGGTCGACTGTTGAAATCCGAGAAAGAAGCGGGCATAGGCGGCATATAGACCCGCTGCGAAGATGACGGCTACGACTGTCCGCCAGAATGTAATCTTAGGAAGCCGGTATTTAGACATGACGTGCTCCTTTCACTCCCGCTCGTGAGCGCCGGGGGTGAACTCCTGCGCTTCGGCCAGCGCGACCTGTTTGCGCCGGTTGGTGATCCAATACAAGCCCGCCAGCAAGCCTCCGCCTACCAGAACCACCGTCGGGATATCTCCCAACGCATTGGCCGTGAGAATCGGCATGGGTTGACTGGAGACGGTTGCGAAGCCCAGCTTTTCAAAGGGGACGTCGGAGATGAAGAATACCGACGTACCTCCGACCTCTTCGCTGCCATAGATGTGGCGGACGTATTTCGAGTCGAGCAAGACCCGTCTCTGGGCCTCTTCGAGAATCTCATCGCGCCAGCCGGAGATTGAGGCTTGCACCGGGCACGCTTCTACGCAGGCGGGAGGCTGTCCTTTCACCTGCCTCGCGTAGCACATATCGCACTTCTTCACGAAGGGAACCAGCTTCGACCATTCGTAGCGAGGCACGTTGAATGGGCAGGCAACGATGCAGTAGCGGCAGCCGATGCACTTTGACGATTCGTAGGTGACTGGTCCGAGTTCTGTTTTCTTCAGCGCGCCGACGAGGCAGGCGGAAGCGCAGGCCGGATCCTGGCAGTTCATGCACAATCGCCTCACGTAGCGGTCGCCGCGTTCTTCGACCACCGTAAAGGCGGTAGGCGATAGAGCCGGCTCGGGGTCCTGCGGGAAGCTGTGCGCCTCCTTGCAGGCCCGCTCACAGCTGAGGCATCCGATGCATTTCGTGATGTCGATCAAAATTGCTTTTGTTCTTGGCATGTTCTTTCTCCATCTATGTCAGAAGCGGTTTGGTCAGTTGAGAAAGAAATCAGTGATGAGCTTTTTGCGAAGTTCGGGCTCAACGCGCGAAAGCAGCCCGCTGATGGGCACGCCCCCGTCCTGCGCCAGCGCGGGATT
>Ga0075029_100000453_pt1 | contig 23470 bp, 31 predicted proteins | sample LitLauG_LLR_2013_FD_71391 | JGI IMG/M metagenome (GOLD analysis project Ga0075029, IMG submission 71391) | Freshwater sediment microbial communities from North America - Little Laurel Run_MetaG_LLR_2013 | ecosystem: Environmental > Aquatic > Freshwater > Creek > Sediment | place: USA... | reverse complement strand
TCCCAAGAGCGTCAACCGCAGAAGTGTTCCGAAACGTTTGACGATCTTCAAGTTGGACAACGTCAAACCTGACACGCTGAAGTCCTTTTGCGCGGACTCCAGCGCGTTCTCCCGACTCCAACGGGCAGCGTGATTAGCTGCGTCCGGTTCGAGATCGTGGTCCCTGGCGGCCCCAGACGATCCCGGGTCGCGTTCTGGGCGCAATGTCAATAGCCGTGGGGATAGTTTTTCCACGGCGTTCCCGTTTCGGGATGCCACGTCCTCTTTCGTGTCGCAATCTGCTGGGCATCGCGGGCGGCTCCGCCGTACGCTGGATTCAAGGCCGAAAAAACGGAAGCGGCCGGTGTTATCAGCACCGACCGCTCCTGGCCAAATCAGACTTTACAGGAGTCCGACATGGTTGATTCCAACCTTACCCTCTCGCCCTCTTCCCCACAACCCACAAACGCGCTCCGCACGGAGGAGCGCCTTCGCCTGCTCGACCGCGAGCAGGGTGATGCGCTGTGCGCCACCATCGCAAAGCGGATGTATGCCGCCGAACATCCGCCCGCGCCTGCGCCCGTCATCGAAGCGCCGATCGTCAACGCCGCGGGTCGAGAGCTTCTCACCCCGCGCATGGAGGAGTGCGTGGCGCTCGTCGGCGACGGGATGAGCAACGCCGAGATCGCCAAAGCGATGGGCCTCTCCGAACACACGGTCAAGACCTACATCCATCGCATCTTCGACCGGCTCGGCGTCTCGTCCAGAGTCGAACTCGCGCTCTATGCGGCCCATAACCGCCGCGCCGAGCCGCCCGCTGCGCCGAACGCCGGACTGATGGAACGCGCCGCGTCGCTCCTGAACGAACTCCTGCTCGACGACCGCATCGCGCCTTCGCAGATCATCGCGGCGAAGTCGCTGCACGAGCAGATCATGGCCGCGTGCAACATCAAGAAGCCGGTCGCCAGCGTCGCCGAGAACGGGGCGCTGCGGGCGCAAGGCCACGGTCACCGCGAACGGCGGCACACGAAAACGTTCCTGCAACCCTTGGGACTGCCCGTCTGGAAGGACAACAAGCGATGCCTCTGCGCGGTTGTCCAGCACTTCGTTTTATCTAGACCGCGGGAGATGGAGAAGGTCGTGTGGTGGTACGCCACGGTCGAAGAAGCGAGAGTCGCTTTTCCTGATGCGCGGCTCTTAACCTTGCCCGAGTACAAGAAGCCGGGAGTCCCAGTCCTGGTTCCGCAGCAGGTTCAGCAGGCCGCGCCGCGTCTTGCGGCGCCGCAGTCGAAGGGAGGCCGGGCGTGAAGCCACAATCCCTCGACCGCGCCATCCGTCTCCACCAGCAACTCACCGGCGACATCTTGGTGATCTACCCGGTGGACGAACCCGAACTCTGCCCGCAATGCCACCAGCGGCGCTGCATCTTCCTGGAGCGCCCGCCGCGGCGACCGCTGTGCCTGTGCTGCGCCGAACCCGGGGGCGACCGCAGCGTCGTGGTCGACGCTGGCGGCGGCAGTCTCGTCGGGCTGCCGTGCGAAGGAGGAACCAACGAACGACAACCACGAAAGGAACACATGAGCCGCAGACTTTCCATCATGATCTTCGCCGCCGTTCTTCTGCTCTGCGCCAGCTTCGCACGCGCGCAGGTTCAGCAGTACCAACTCACGTTCACCAACCAAACCGCGGTGATCCCGGCGACGCCGATCACGCCGCTGCTGTCGGCGGACACGCCCATGATCGTGTTCGCGGACGTGACCAGCTTCCAGCAGGTCTATCTCGCTTACACCGACAACTACGGCAAGGTGCATGCGCTGCCGCTCGGCCTTGGCGAATACCAGTGGGGAATCATCGTCGGGGCGGGGACGGCTCCGGCGATCGAGTCCTTCGACCCGTCCAGCGCACCGTTCGACGCCTATATAGAGGCGCTGGCGCTGATTGGCCCCGACCAGCAGGGCGGCATGGACGAGCCGATCAAACGGACGGAGTACATCTCCAGCGCGACCAGCGAAACCTTGTTGACGCCGGCGTACTCCGGCACGTACCTGATCTCGGCCGAGATCGGCGGTATGCCGGACAACGTAACGGTCGGCTGGACCGATACGGACGGAAGCCACACGCAGCGCGTCGTCAGCAGCATCCCTCTGAACAGCGCGTCGGCGGGCAACGGCTCCCCGATCCTGATCCATGCGCTCGCGGGCACGAACATCACGCTCACGACTGGCGCGGGCGGGTACTGGCTCTACGTGCGCGGCATCCGCTTCTCAACTCCCGCGCCGGGACCGGGGCCGTTCGCCGGCGTGGTCGCCAACCTCGACCAGGCGTCGGCGATCGGCATCACGACGGTGCTGACGGTTCCGTCGTCCGCCGAGTACGTCGTCGCAATGCTGCAGACGAGCATGAGCTACACCTGCGTCGGCGTCACTGGGAGCGGGAGTTTTTCGGCTCGCGATTATGTGGACGGATCTCTGCTCACCGCCATTTATGACGGGGCGCTCGGTCAGTTCGCGCAGAGCATTCACCTTGAGGCCACGACGGGCGTCAGGTACTTGACGAACACATACAGCACGACGCCCGGCTGCGAGCCGCCTGCCGGTGCGACGTACTCGCTGACGTTGGCCGCTTTGCAGTTCTAGTCCCAACCCAAACGCCGACCGCTGCATGTGGTCGGCGTTTCTTTTTGCTCGGGGGGCCATCGTTCCCAGAACGGGCCGGGCCAATCATTTCCGCTCGTCGGCGAGTGCGGCGCCGCGTTCCAACTCGGCTAGACTTTCCATGTGCTCCGCACCGCAGCTTTCTACATCGGAGTCGCCGTCCTCCTGGTTCGTCGCCGTGTGGTTGTTCAGCGTGCGTCGAGGTCGGCGAGACGAAGGCTCGCAACCGGAGCCAACGCCGCCGCCCGTGCGCGAGAATCCCGCGGACCTGCCGCTCGCGGAGCGGGACGCGAGAGATCGGCGAATCGCCGCAGCGGTGGCGCGGCGCTGGAAGAAACGCGGCATCTTGTAGCAGCGCGTCGTTAGGCCGAATGGTAGTATCGGCGCGAGGGGGTACTTCCATGCAAACCGAGCGACCGGAAACGAACGACCGCGAGTGGACGCAAGTCATTCGGGAGGTGGCGGAGGCGGCCACGGAAGCGGGACGCCCGTTTTTCGAGCAAGTGCGCGATAGAGCTCGCCGATCTTCTGCGCGCTCTCTGTCGTCGACATCTCAAAGTTCACCGCGGCAAACGCCTCAAGGTCGTCGTCCGTCAGCAGATCGTTGCTCTTGAGGACGTCGACGAGCGTCGAGATCAGGTGGTGCTGCACCGTGAACATCGCCATCACCAGTTTGTGCTCCTGCTCCGTCATCGCTCTCCCGCGTCGCTCCCGATCGTCCTCTCCATCTCCGCGACGTTCTTGTGCACCACGCTGACTACTCTGGCCCACGGGAACATGGTGTAGACGATGAGTCTGCCCCGGCGCTCCGCCATGGCCTCGCGCACCTGCTCGACGCCACTGCGGTCGCCCTGCTCCAGCGCCTTTCGCTCGAACTCGTCGAAGGCGTCGAAACAGTACGCGGGCAGGGTCTTCATCAAGACGAAGTTGTCGCCGACCAGGTCAATCTCGTCCGGGTCGAGCTGCAAGCCGTGAGTCGCGTCGATAACCAAGATCGCCGGACAACCCTCGCCGTCCCTCTGCCGCCGCGCCAGGACTTCCTTGACTCTGGCCTTTATGACTTCTTCCTGCTGCTTGTCTGCAAGTCGCTCCATCATTCACCTTCTCCCAACTCGTCAACCCGTGGCGCGTCCGCACCGCTTCCGGTCGGCCCGTCGCGGCCGTCCCGGACCAGGCGCGGAACGCCAATGTTTACGCCGTGGCTTTACGGTCGCGCCGTTTCGTCAATCCGGCGCCCCGGTCGGGGGCGTCGTCCTCGGTTCGCAGGCCCGCCGGTCGCAGTACGCCGCCTCCGATATGTCCAGCCACGCTTGCCGGTCCTCGGGGGTCAGCAGCGGTCGAAGTTCCTTGATCGCGGCGTAGTCGTCCAGCGCGAGATGAAGCTCTACCATCGTCCCGTCGAGCACATGGACGCGGTCCCACTTCCCGCTGTGCTGAAGAACCTGTCTCACCTTCTCGACCTGGTCGTCCGTCATCTCGAGCATGGTCACGTTCACTCGGTCGGGCCAATCCTTGTCCAGGAACACGATCAGTTCGCAGTCGAAGCAGGCGTAGGCGCCAACACGCACCCGCATGAGGCAGAAGTCGTCGTTGCCGAGAACGTCCTCGACCGTGCGTTCCCCTCTGGCGATTCTCGCGCAGGCCTTCGCGTGCTTCGCCATCATCTCTTTCACGTCCATCGTCGCTCTCCCTTCGTTCTTCTTGGTGCTCAACTCTCCGTTTCCGCGGGCGTGTCGTTCTCCGACTGCGCGACGCCGAACCGATCCTCCGCGAACTGCCACGCCGCCGCCTCCGTGGGGAACTCGCCGCCGCGCTGACCGTCAGCGACCAGAGTGAAAGCGCAGCGCGGCGTGTCGCGAACCACGGCCAACTTCATGTCGCGTCACTACCCTTCACACGCGCCACCAGTTCGTCCGGCGTCAGCGACCAAACGTCGTGGTCGTAGACCCGCCTCGCGCTGGCCCTGGCCCTGCCGCTCTCGCGCAGGAGCTGCACGATCTGGCCCAGGCTGATCTCGCCGCCGAGCTTGCGTTGTATGTCCACCGTCCGCAGTTCGCGGCGGCACAGGCGAGCATCCGCCAGCATGTCGAGCATTTCGTTCGTGAGCCGTGTCTCCTGCTCCTTGCTCAGCTTCATGCTGCATCCTTGGGCGCTGGCGGATTGCGATCCTGCTCTCCAAGCTCCCGCAACGCAGTGGCGACGCGCTCGATGCGCTCCGCCAACTCGGCCAACCGCGCGACCTCCGCATGGATGAGTTTTAGCTCTATCGAGACTTTCTGGATCAGTTCGAGCCTGCGCCCAAGTTCTCTGGAACCCTGCGGCCGGTAAAAGTCCTGCTCAGCGTTCTCCGTCTTGTCCTTGCCTTCTTCCATCACGACCTCCTTAGTCGTCGTGTGCGTGCGGCGCGTTCCCGCCGTTCACGCGCAAGTTCGACGACACTGCATTCGAACGAAGCCGCGCGCCCGGTCGCCGGATCCGGCTCGGACCCGAACAACCCCTCGTCCTCGCGCTCCGCAAAACAATCCCCATGCGCCAGTCCGCCGCCGATCTCGACCGCATCGTCGTCATCAACCTCGACCGGTTGGCCGCACAACGCACAGCGCATCGCTTCTCCCTCCTACCGCTTGACGAGATACGGGCGGAGCCGGGCCGCCAGTGCCCCGTCCAACTGCATCAGCGCATCCTTGATGTAGCGCGGCTTCTCCTCCTCGGGCAGGTCCTTCACCGCGTCGAGCACGTCATCCATGAAGCGCTTCAGCAGCTTGTCCGCGAGCAGCTCCGCGTCGAGCTTCCTTGTTATCTCCGCGTCCAGTTTCGTCGTCGTCATCATTTTCGTTTTCCTTTGGCGTCTTTGGCGGCGCCGATCACGAACCTGCCGTTGGTAGCGACGCTCCCGGCTCTCGACCTCGGGCCTCCAGGTCGGCACCGTGGCTGTCGGGTCGGCGTCGTAGGTGCGCGGCGCCAGAGAAGGTGCGGACGGATCGGCATCGTCGTCGTACTCCGTCATGGTCGTCACCCCTTGACGAGACACGTCGCATCTTCCTCGACCTCGTCGATGCGAACGTGTGGACCGCCACTCGGCGATTCCGGTTGCGCCAGCGCGATGTCAGTGGAGTCGTCGTCGAGCATGAAACCGTTCACGGCGTCGTCGCCCCACTGGTCGCGAATGCCGTCCATGGTGCGGATCAGATCGTCCTCCGCCTGCTGGATCTGGTCGCCGACTTCCGACATGGCCCACTCGTACTCCGACTGCACACGGCAGATGGCGTCCGTAAGCCGCTTTCGTTCGTCCTCGGCAAGGGAGTTCCACTTGCGGGACGCCGCCTCCCTCGCATTCCTCTGCGGCCTGCCTTTGATGTCGCCGAGAAGCGTGTGCTTCTCGCCGTAACTTTGCTGTGGTTGTCGTGTGGTGGACTGGACTGCGTTGGTAGAATCGGTCATGGTGATCGCCCTCCTACGGCGACACTGGGTTAAGGCCCTGCTCTCGCGGCGTCACCCGCGCGGCAGGGTGGTTTTTTTCATCGTGCGGCGAGCCGTCGCACCGCCAGCACTCGTTCGAGTGCTTTCTGGACCCGCGACAGAACGCGGATCAGTTCCTTCTCGTCATTCCTGTTCGCGCCGTTTTTCAGCCGTGCGATACCGTCCTCGATCGTGCGGGGAAGCTGACGACGAACTAAGTCGATCTCGTCCCCCGACAACTCTCCCGACTCGATGTAGTCGAGCGTCGCGGTCCAGCCGTGGATCAGCGTCGCGGTCGTCATCGCGCGCCCCTCGAACGCCGCCTGCGGATCGGCGGCTGCTCGCGCTGAAGGTTATTTTTGTTCCGGTCCAACCAGTCCAGGACGTCCTGCCGCTTGTAGACGACCGTGCGGCCGAGCTTCGTCCAGTCCGGCCCGGTACGCACCGAGCGCCAGTACTTCAGTGTCCGGACGGTGACCTTTACGCCACGAGTAGGAAGCTCCTTTACCAGCTGGGCTTCGGTGAGGAAAAGCCTGTCGAGCGGGGGAGTCTCAGAGTAGGAGGCGCTCTGGGTCGCCTTGGTCGCTGCCGCCGTCTGAACCATCCGATCCTCCAGCCAAAAAAAGATTCCCAGCCCCTTGCGGGGAACTGGTGTCCTCTTTGGCCGTCAGAATCAGAGCTGCTTGCTCGCTCTTTGGTTAACGGCGCCATGACGTCCACTTGGGAGGAGCGTCACGGACTTTGTTGGTACGTCTCGGAATCTACCCGAACTGTCTCGAAGTGTCAACGGCCTTCCCGGGATACACGGCGGATACATTTCAAAGCGCTCCGGGCGCGAAGTTCGGAAAACGGCAGGTTTTATTGGGTTATTTGCGATCCGCCGACCGCCAGGCGGCAGACTCTTAATCAGTAGGTTGAAGGTTCGATTCCTTCCGCGCTCACCACCTTTAGAATCAATAACTTACAGACAGCCTCCCCTTCCAAATGAATCCCCATAGCCTTCTATCTTCAATCTCCGGTCATTTGTTTTCAGGTATCTACGGAGGCAGGCAACAACTGATTCGAATCAGTTGTGCGCTCGGCGAGAAATAAGCAATTGCCTTCTGTTCAACCAGTTGCGCCTGTCCGCGACGATCTGTGGAGAAAGTGTGGCTGTTGGACGTTTTCGCGATCGCTAGAGAGCGTGTACCCTTGGGCCGTCTGCACGGTCAAGGCGACTCTTCGCTGCTTAACCAGCAAGGAATTGTTCGCGACCGGCGAGCCTTTGCTTGCGGTCACCTCACCCCAAGCAAAGCTCTGTCTTCATCAACTCACACTCCCGAGGAGAGGGGATAGCAGCAGGTGCGGACACATTATCGAGGCGCTCAAAGCGGCGGCGGGTAAGATTTCCGGACAGGGCGGCGCAGCGGAGCGTCTGCGGCTAAGACGCACAACTCTTCAAAGCAAGATGAGAAAACTCGGAATTGCGCCCCTACCCCGCGATGCCCGGCTCTACATCACAATTCAGCAACGTGGGAATGCTTCCGGGCGCTGGTCAGCGCGGTTGCCGACAATCGCGTCGAAATTTGTCCCAAGAACACTGCTTCTAGTAGTTCGCTGGGGCCTAACGGAGGCTTATATCCCACCGAGCCGTAATCGGCATTTCTTTTTGAGCATGCTCCCGGCCGCAGCAGAACAGCGAGCTCTGAATCGGGCAGAATTCATTCCTTCTGAGTTTCATTGCATTTCTCCTGAGTGGCGTTCACGCCCCTGTGCCGTGTTGTGCCCGATACGCGGCTCCACCTCGCGCCTCGTCATCCCAATGATGTAAAAAAGGCGACGCAGGAACCGCACATGGACTCTTCATTTGCGGGTTACGAAGGCCGGACCGCCTGCAGGACCAGCTTAGCTGTCGCCTTCCAGCGAGAAGTGCTTCGAATGCTTTGCGAGTACGGGAGTGTATATTCCAGTGCTTGCCAGACAGTCGGGCAGCGAGAAATGTGTCCAGCGCCTGGTAAGCACCGGAGTCTCTACCCCTGTCACGATGTTTCCAAACTTAACCGATGACTCTGGATTGCACGGGGCTGCCAGAATGCTCGCTCGCTGATCTTCCCCGAACATCGTCAAAATACTTGAGCGAAGTGAATCTGCGTGGAGATCCTCATTGTGCGCTCGGGGCCAGTGCATCGTGACGTCCGACCGCGAAGTTCAAGAGCCTTACCATTTTCATTGAGGCTGCTGAACGCAGAAAATCAAACTCTTCGCGAGCAGCATTCTCTGAACCGACTTCTTGTACCGCAAGGGTGTACACTATCCGACGAAAGCTTGCGAGCGCTGTCTCGGCTCGATTTCGTGCTGTTTTCTCGTCGAGACCGAACGGAGATCCCACCGTTTTCCACGAAAGACTCTCGTCGCCTTGCTGCAATCCCGCAATATAGTATGCGTGAAAGAGCTTGTAGTGTTGGTCCTGATGCCTGGCGGTGCATTCTTTCAGCAATACGGCGATTGCCACTTCCACTATTTTCTTGATACAGGCATCGTGGAATTCTCTTTCGGCATCAGGAGCCTGAGCAATGGCGTAGTCGTCCACCGGAAGGTCGGCGCGGTGCCGCCGCAAAAAATCAATCGCACAATAGCGCAGAGATTGTTTCAGGTAAGGCCGGAACCCACCTTTCTCGCGCTTCGCTTGGTCAATCATGTTCCCCGCCAGGATTTTGGTCAGGAAGAATCCCTGTGTCAGATCACGGGCATCCTCATCGTCTCGAATAATGGCGCGCAAGTAGCGAAACGCAGGATCATAATACCGGCCCGTGAACTCCTCTAGGGCGAGTCGCCCGGCATCACCACCTCCACGGATCGCCGCGAGAAGATCCCAGGACGTAGACGGAAAGTGCGCCGCATGGTTCTCGTTGCTAGTCATGGCCGCCCCCCTTCCTAGTCCGATAAAGTTATGGTATCGCGTCAATCGGATCAACGTCGATGTCTGTATTGTCGTCGCGTCGTCACGACGTACTCGTGCGCGACAATGTGCCCATAGAACTCGGGTGAAGGTCACCTGTATCATCGTAAACGAGGCGTTTGTTCTCAAACGGTCACATCGAATCCAGCTCCTTGGGAGTGGCAAAATCTTGGCCAGAGCGGGAGTCCGCCGGAGATTGAAGCGCAGTCTCCCCTTCCCAAACGTAGCCCTCTTACCACGCTGGCCGTTTGCGATCCATTGGTGGAAAGCGGTGTAAGTGGACACGCGCATTTGGTCACTCGATCTCCTCCAGCAGGATAAAAGGCCCCGGCAGCCTGGTAGACCAAATCTCGGAGTTTATTTACGGTGCCAGCCTGGTCTCCTATACTGTGCCATTGCGCGGGCCTTTACCGTGCGGTTTGGTCGCGTTTCGGCGGGCCGCCAAAAAAGCGGGTTCGGCGATCCAGGATTTCAGTGGAAACACCGTATGGGAGATGGGTGCGATGCTGCCGCACTGAAAACACAATAGGGGCCGTCTATGGAATATTTCGAGAGTCCCGCTCCAACAACGGGGGGCTTATGCTCTCTTCCCGGATGTGACTGTCCCGGCGATGGGATACAGATTCCAGTCGGGCAGGGCTACCTCTACATTCCGCGTGCGTGCTGCGACTTTCGCTGGGACTGCTGCACAATGGAGGAGGTCGGCACGAAGATGGAACGGCTCCAGAAGGAATCCGACTCTGTATTTGTCCTTGGCCGTGGCGTCGCAGCACCGATTCTAATATGCGAAGTCGCCGCAAGGAAGCTACAGCTCAACCTCGAAGTAGCAGAACAGGACGCGAAGCACTGGTGGACAACGTCGCTGGTTCCCTTTCGTCCGACTCCCCGAATAGGTGAACCCGAGATCCCGTTTAGCAAGCAGGGACCAACCTCTCAAGCGGGAGGCGAATTTTTTACCCTGAGCCGAGCGCCTGAGCCACCGATTTACTCGGAAGAATTGAGTAAAGCGGTGGAAAGCTTCAAATGCCCCAAATGCCGCCATCCTTTCATGGAAGACAACCCGCTCTTCCCGAGAAATGGCGTCGTTGGACGTGGCGGACGGAACGTGACATGCACGGAATGCGGAGAGACGATAGCCGAATTTCGATGGTACCGATGGGTTGTGTTTCCCCTTCTTGGAGTCGTAGTCGGCTGGGTCGCTGGGTCAATACTGGATGGGCCTGTGCTTGGAGCTATGGCTGCCATGGTAGGCTTTGTCGTAGGTGCTGCTGTCGAGGGCTATGTACGGAAGGGCATCGAGCGCCGGCTCTCCGTGATTGCGGTAGAGAACATAAAGACGAGCGCATCCTCACGACGACCAAGCCAACCTCGCGCCGTCCCCCGATCAGGACGACCAGAAACCAACCCGCAGATACCCCGAGTGGAACGACCAAAGACCAGCCCACCAATACCACGATCGAACGTGCCACAGTGGCTGGAGCGGATCGCGGGTGCGGCTGCGCTGGACAGCCAAGTGATGGTTTCCTGGCCTTTCATTCCGCCCTCCAATCTACGCCCCGGCGTAAGTGTCGACGATGGTCTAAGAGCTTTGCCTCGGCGAGCGCCAGAAGTCGCCCTCGCAACTTGGCGGCGACTGATTGAGGCGGGCACGAAAGACCCAGAGCCATTCTTATTCGCTTCTATGCTGATTCGAACGTCGAGAAGGTGGTGGCTCGATTCCAAGACTCCAGGTACATTTGACAAATCACTTTTTGCGGAGGCGGTTCTTTACAGTCAGGAGACTTGTAGGCGTGATCCGAAATGGCCGGACGGGTGGTTCACGGTCGGAGAGTGGCTCGTCGAAGCAGCTCTCGCGGAGGGCACACGGCGAGGGGAGCCGTTCAGTCTCGAGAGTATGCTCCACGAATTGCAGGTATTTGGTCTTGCGGTGGAGTGTCTGAGGAAAGCGTCGGAGCTAGATAATGGCAGGCTTAGAGTCTCCATAGAGTCTTTTGGCTTCTACCATCACTCCACCAGCGACGTTATTCTGAATTCCGCTGGCCAGCGGGCATCGGAAGCCACTGTCCGTTCGGCGTCCGAGATCCTCCGAAGGAGCGGGGTTGACGACAAAAACATCAAACAAATGCCCTCAACCGCTGTTCTATTGGAAGAAATGCAGAAGATTCATAACCGGGGCGATTTCCTGATCTTCGTTTGTCCACCTGAAAGGTTCCGCCAGTTCGCCGAAGCATTTGCGGCCCACGGGCTTAACTGCCGTCCAGGGCGCGCGTTCGGTGCACCAGGTCACGAGATAGGCGATTGGTATCGTCAGACTTTGAAGGATGGGATCGCCTTCATCTCATCAGCCGCCTTAGCTTTCCATCCGTGCGACTGGTTCCAATCGACTAATTTTAGGCAAACGGCAATCAGATGCGTGGACGTCGATCGTTTTTCCCTTCTCGAACTAGTTGGTGCCCTCACCTGGACGAGCCTTCCTGCTGAAAATGCGGACCAGATCGATCGTATTTGGCACACTGCCTCGCTCGAGACCGACCCTGATGCATTATGACAGTACGGAAGAAATGAGTGTTTAACAGTTTAACAATCAGTTCTGTGAAACGCAGTTGAGCGGAGGCTATGATGGGGTTATTCGATTCTCTGTTCGGTAAGAGTAAGCATGCTCCCGCAGAGAAACTGACGCCGGAGAATTTTGATAAGAGCGTATGGGGAGCAGTGAACGCCCTAGATCAATGGTCTACGCCGGAGGAAACGAAGCACTTAGTCCATAGGATTCTGTGTTACCTATACAGAAATCTGGACGTGATGCCAAGAATGTTGATTCAGACAAGAACGGCGGAGGAAGGACGGTTCTTGCTTTCGTACTGGCTGCGTCAACACGCCAGCATTTTGAAGGGACGAATCGGTAAGAACGATTTGCGGCTCGTCTACGCCTACGCCACAAGCGATTCGCTCGCCTACGTATCCGAGAGAAGGTCAGAACTCCAAGGTGTGTTGCCTCATGATGGAGTTGAGCGTGTTATGGATTATTGGTGGCTTACAGCGGAAGACTTTCGGCTGCCTGGCTATTTCTTGCTCGCGGATGATTTGGGCGAAACTTGCCGAATGAATTCAACCGATAGGGCCAAGGCTGCGGTAAGGACGTACTCGGTTCAACGTGAGGCCACGCTGCAGAAGCTCTTTAAACCTGCCCCCGAAGTCGCACGGTCCGTACTTCAGTCCAGCGCAGGTTTCTTTGGAGTCTTCGCCGGGGACTTGCCATTCTCCGCCGAAGAACTCCGCGAAGCGGGCGTACGCGCTGTAATGAGTTCAGGTGTCGAACCCTCGATACTAAGCCAAGAATAATCACTGATTTCGGCATCTCAAAGCCGATGTTGCGCCGCAGCGTGCGGGTTTGTCATTCGCCCGCTTGCCCGTCTGAGCCGCATCCCGCGCCGTCCCCCATCCCTCCCCGACTCCTTCCCGGTGACGCCAGCAAAAAACGTCATAATACTACTGAGAATTCCGACCACAAGGGCCAAGCCTCAATGAGCAAACCGAGAGCCCCGTAGCTAAAGACGGTTCCGGCGGCTGCCAGAAGGCTCCCTGACACAACCCACATCACCGTGAGCGACACCACAGCCACGCTGGTAATACTAACAGCGATAACGGCTGGGGCTCTAACTTCCGCTAGAGCAATAGCTATTCGTGCTCTCAGATCGGCTGTTATAACGGGTATATGTTCATTGTAAAACGTGATCAAATGCTCGTGCATTTGGGGATTCTGGCCGTCGCTGGGCTGTGCATTCGGGTTAACAATTATCCTGGCGATAGCAATTGCGGGAATTCGGAACATGCTGAAGACCTAACCGGCTGTGGACCAGATTCAATGCTGGCTCGGCGCAGAATTGTTTTTGACATCGCAAACGGTAGCGGTTATAAACCGCTGCTTTCTCCTGTTTCCAGATGAGAGGTTATGAATTGCGCTCGGGCTCCGAATAAGGCTCAAAGCCTATCTTTCGCAGTTCACTGTCTGAGTGAAACTCATAGCTGATTCTTTTAAGCTTGCGTCCATCTATCCGCAAAGCTGTTACGAGCGCCATTGATGTTTGACACCGCAAGAACGTTTCGCGCTTGAAAAAGCCAGGCAGTGTCATACCCAGATAGCCCATCACGTTCTTATCCCGAAGTTTTACGTCTAGATCTTCCAGAGGGTAGGCGGATTGGCCCAGCACGGCAATTACGTAGCAAAGACTCGCACCACTTCGCTCGAATTCGTCAAGGAGTTGTCCATCTTGTTTGCGGAAATACCAGGTCCATGTTGCTAATTTAGCCAGACAGTCGCCGTCAAATAAAACAAACCACACCGCGTCATTGTTCTGCTCCAAGGGAGCGAGGTGCGGCAAGAACTGCTCATAAACAAAGCGGCCGTAGAATGAAATCCCGGTATCCGAAATAGCTTGTGAGTCGAACCAATAAAAAGCGGCCGCTTCGTCTCGTAATGTGCGTCGGAACGGCTCGTTCTTAAGCATCTGTTGTGCATTGGTATCTCCTGTGGCCGCCGCTTTCTCAACCCAGCTCCGTCCTAGTTCGAGGTTCGCCGTGACGCCGTGACCTGATACATAGAGCCGGCCGAGTTCGACCATCGCTGCCAAGTGTCCAGCCTTCGCCGCTTGTCCGAACAATCGGCCGGCTTCTTTATAGTCTTGAGGGACACCCAAGCCCTGGTTGTAGAGATCTCCCAGACGATACATGGCATCGTCGTTTCCGAAACCCACGGCCTTTTCAAACCAAAAACGAGCTCGCTGATAGTCCTGGGGCACGCCGGAGCCGTTGGCAAATAGAACCGCGAGTTGCTTCATCGCCTCATGGCTTCCCTCCGCTGCTGCTTTCTCGTACCAACGCCGCGCTTCCCCGTAGTTTTTCGGCACACCATCGCCGCTGGCAAACATCGCGCCTAAATCCTCCGCGGTGAGATTGTCTTTTCTGTCATATGGAATCGGGCCACGTTGTTGCAGCAGACCAACCTTTAGGTCTGCGGCAATACTGTTAAATGGGTTAAGTTCGAGAATTCGATCTGCCCAAATCAATGCTTCCTTGGTTCGGCCCAAAACAGCCAACGTCAGACTCTTCCCAAACATTGCCTGCTCGTGGCGCTCATCGAGTTCAAGCGCGCGTTCGTAGCAGCGGAGTGCGGCATCGTGCCGTCTCAACCTACCCAACTCATCCCCCCTGGAGTCCCAGACCTCTGCTCGTAAAGGATTCAAATCAAGAGAATGGTCGAACGCAGTAATGGCGTCGCTATGCCTACCCAAGTTACTCAGCACCGATCCTTTAATTCGCCAGACGTGTTCGTTTTCGGGTTCAATTTCAGATGAGAGGTCCAAACATTGGAGCGCCTCATCTAGTCGGCCGAGAGAAGAAAGACATTTTCCCTTCACAAGGAGAGCCCATGCGTAAGATCCATCGATCTTGAGAACTTGCTCGCAGTAAGCCAAAGCCTCTTGGTGACGACCGAGGACACTGAGACTGTCGGCCATCCGCGTGAGCTTCATAACAGTGTCCATTGACTGACTGACTCGGTCTTTCTGAAAGTGGCCAGAAGGAACCTGGTAATACTGTTCCAGTCGCAGTCGGATGGTGGCAAAGTCGTGAAAGCGTTCTATCGGATTCTTGGCTAGGCACGTCTCGACCACCGCCATGAGGCCTGGGTGGATGTCGAGTCGCGGCGGTGGCGCGGTCATGTGGAGGTGTGCGAGTTCTTCGACAGTGGTGGCCTGAAAAGGCAGTCGTCCAGTTATCATCTCAAACAAGATGACACCAAAAGAATAGATGTCCGCGCGCACCGTCACGTGTTTGGCATCCAAAAATTGCTCCGGCGCCATGTACGCCGGGGTTCCGACAGCCATGCCCGTGCGCGTCACATAACCAGGCCACTGATCGCTTGTGAGTGCCTCGGCTTCGTGCGACGTCCCCGGCGCTGGTTTTTTAGTTTCCAGATCTTCAAAGACCTTAGAGATGCCGAAATCAGTGATCCTGAGAATGCCGTCACGCGTGATGAGGCAATTCTGCGGTTTGAGGTCTCGATGTGCTCGGATGCCATTCGAGCGGATAAATGTCATACCGTCGCAAATATCAATGCCGAAACGGAGAACCTGCGATAAGTCGTTAGTGAGGCGAGGCGTGCCGATCCACTGACTGAGGTCGCCACCATCTATGTAAGGCAGAAAGAGAAACGGTTTGAGTTCTATCCTGTCCATGTACAGAGCAGGTGTCACGTTTCGATGAAAGTCCAAGCTGATCCAGGTGATTGCTTCCCGGATAAACCGTTCGGCGATCGCAGGACTTCGGTCGAACACGGTGTCCTTGAAGGTTTTGGCGGCAAGCAACCCACCATCCTTTCGTTCGACAACGACGTAAATGAGGCCCATTCCACCACGATCAATGACCTCTCGAAGCTCCCAGCGTCCTTGGATATGGTCGCCGGGTTTCCAATCAGAGGACACTTCTTTGCCTCCAGCGGAGATACGGCCCCGAGAACGTTCCAAGCAGAAAAGCCACAACACGCTCGTAATCGTCTGCTGCAGACCGATCAACGGGCAGCTCGCGATTAGTGTCACTTGCAGGCCCGTAACGCACCAATTGTAATGCCGTTCAGACGCCTTCAAGCCATGCGACGTTGCATCCAGTCTGACCCTCAGGTCTAAACAGGACGAAGCACTTGTCGTGGACTCTTTGGGGGCGCGTCACCTCCCGAACCCTACCGCTAGCGAGGTTAGCTTCCGAAAAAAGTCACCGCTCTAATCCAGTATTTCGGCCCTCGCAATCGTATTAGAGCATGGGTGCCGGTGGTGATTCGAAGTCAGTGCCGCTACCTCACAAACCGACATCCGGAAGATGCATAGGCCACCTGAGAGTGTGCTTGTCACGAAAGGATGATTTCGATGAGGTCACTAAACAACTTTGGAACAGCAGTCTTGTTAGGAGCCGTTACGGTCTTATCCGCAGCGGCGCTTGCGCAGTACCGAGAACTTCCACGTTTTGATCCGCCGCCGATATGGCGGCCGTTGACGCCGACGATTGTGCCTCCGCTCGTGGTGCTCGCGCCTCCGCCTCCACCGCCTCCTGAGGTTCGGCCGTTGGAGATCCGACCGGTCCGCATCTGTCACGACGAGTCTTTCACATGGACCGATTCGAACGGCGTTCGCCACGTCGAATTCGTCAGACGTTGTGACTAGCCTCAGTGGCTGCAGGAAATAACGGTGCGCGACGAAGGAGGCGGACTGGGCGGCGCGAACCCGCGCCGCCCACGATGAAGAGTTTGACAGACAGAGCTCGAAAAAGGGGGAAGTATGAGTTCGCGATCCAGTCATTTTGTTTTGCAGGGCGTATTCGTAATGTTGTTTTGCGTTGCGCCGATTGTTGCAGCGCAGATCCCATCGATAAGGGGTCTGGCAGAGCTGGAATTTCGAGCGGGTGAACGGTACGAGAAGAGCGGCAGCCTGGCCTTGGCGGAGGAAAGCTTTACAACGGTCTGGGGGATGGAGGATGAGGACCACGAATTCGCCGACATTCGCGCCTTGGCCGGAATCCATCTTGTGACTCTGCTGCTGCGGCAAGACAAGCCAGAGGAGGCGCTCGTGTGGCTGGAGAAGGTCGCAAATATGAAAGACGTCTCGGATGACTTCACCTCAGCAGCTAAGGCAAGGTTGGAAACCTTGCGCAAAGTGGTGGAGGGAAGAAGGCCGTAGATGGATGTCAAACGCTCTGGAGGGTCGAATTATGGCGACGAAGATGGGATATGTGTTCGCCGGCTTGGCTTGTCGCCGAGCCAAGACCGGGTACTTGGGCATCGTGGCGCTTCTCATGGCCGCAGTCGTTCCGGCAGGCGCGGAGACGCTGGAAGAAGAACGATTCGCCGCCGAACAAAAGAGGATTTTCGCGGCAGTCGTAGAGCCCTGCTTGGCCGATAACGAACGCGCTGCGGCCCGGATCCGTGAGGCTATAGCGGCCTGCAATTGCGACTCGTCCGTTAAGCGGGCCAACCTTGAGCACCTCAGCGCCGCGATTGTAAAAGACGGGGCCGCGTGCGAGTCGCGGGGGAACGAGGCAGTCCTCGACTATATTGCCTTGGAGCGCGCTCGAATGCTTGAGCGGCTGCGGTCCCGGTGTTCTCAGCTTAATGGCTTGAGGAAGAATTACGAGAGCTGGGCAAACGATACTCTGCGCGCTCAAGACGCCGCCGTTAAGGAATTCAAGGGCGTCTTGAGCCTAGGGGCCGTTGCCACGCTCGTTCAAGGGGTGCTGAAGCCAGACGCTCTGGCCCCCCTTGAACAAAAGACGCGCCATTTCAAATACACGAACAACTTCAGGCTGCTGCCCGAATTGCAAGAGTTCGCCCAAGATTTCGCTCAGCATGCCCAGGGCAAGACACTGCAAGAGGTAAAAGCGCTCGTTCTGGCAACGCTCGATGTTCAGAGGAAAGCTGCTTCCGACGCCATCTCTGTCGGGCAGGAAGCCCTCAGCGAGAAACTGACCGAGGACACTGAACCATCGCCGGACGTCAGGTTCGCGACATCGCTCGACGTAGCTTACTCGCGAATCATAGCTGTTCTGGACATCAGCATCACCGAAGGCTTGGCTCCCACCCTCAAGAGCTTTGACAAGACGACCGGAATACTGGGGTTTGCGCCAGATATTGCAAGGGTGTCCCTGGAGTATTTCGAACTGGCAGTGGATTCGAACAATCTGGAAGCACTTGAGAAGCTTCGGACTGCCGCAGACGGCGAGCGTGCGGCCGCGAGCAAATGGCTCACGGTTCTGAACGATAAGGAGCGGACCTTGAAAGCGCGCCAGCAAGAGCTACGCGCCGCGAGGGGCCGGTAGAAGGTGGTCTTGGAGGAGGAGGTATTTATGATGACGGGAAGGTCGTACCGGATTGCCTTGGCCGTGGCACTTGCGGCCTTTGGGCTAGCCACAAGTTCCTGGGCTGGCGACGAACTGAGCGCGCTGGCCCAGGTGGTGCAGAACTGCGAGAACGATCTCGATGACACATTGAAAGAGGCCGCGGCGATCCAGGCAAGAATCAATAGCGTCGCGAGCTCGCCCGCTCGGCAAGAGGCACCAGCTGGGACGAAGGCGGCACAAATTCCCGAAGCTGCGGCGTTGGCGGAAGCACAACAGCGCTTGGAGGTTATCAAGTCGGACGCGCGTTCGGCAAAAGAAGCGCTGGAAAAGGCGATGGCAACGTCCGACCCCGTCGCTTCCGTAACGGCCGCTGTAAACAAAGCCGCGTCTACCCGTGCTGACCTTGATAGAACCACTAGGGTATTAGCTCGGCATGTTCCTGCTCTTGGGGAGACCTTCCGCGAGTTACAGAAGGTGGACAAGGATCAAAGTCGATATGACACGCCGGTCAACGTAACCCCTCCCGTGCAAGCGACCCCAGTGGAAACGGCCAGAGCGTGGGCCAGCGCGCCCGTGGTGGCCGTCTCGCAAATGAACCCCTCTCAACTGGGAGGACTAGAGGCCGTGCCAGTGCCCGCTCCCGTCCTCGAGAGAGCGGTTCAGAATTGGTCAGGCGGCGAGGGATGCAATGGTTCCGGCGCCTGCCGTAAATTTGAGCGCGATGATCGTGGAGGCTTGCGCGTCATTGAACGCGCGAGCGATGGGACAACGCGCGCATGGCAGAAGACGGATCGAGGAATAGAGCTGGCCGAGAAGACTGCTACAGGAACAACCCGTTCATACCTTGCACCTCCAGAGATAGTCGCGAGGGCTCTCCAGACGCCACCGGCCGTTGGCGGTGTCCGGCTCGGCTTCGCTCTTGATGTGCTCAAGGCCCTCGATTCAGCCACCGCGGTTGGTCAAGGTTGCGCAACCACGCTGAACGGCAACTTCAAGATCGTTTCAGTGAAGGCCCTTGTCCGTGAGCTCAAGGAGGCCGGTGGCGATTTCGATCGTTTGCCGGAAGGTGTGCGCGATCTCGCGCACATCTCCCGCATCTATGGCTATGTAGTCGATCCCGCGATGCAAGACCTCATAATCCTGGGCGAGGTCCGACCGGGTGAACCGGGTATTCCGGCGAAGGACCTTGTAACGGGCTTACGAGCCGTCTACGATCGCGGAGCCGAGCCTGCGGTCTCCCTCGATCTCGCGCCCACGCAGGTGGCCGGTCCGCAGATCACGCGTGTGATCGGTGTTCCTAAGGACAGCCATTTTGCTGGCACGCTCCTTGACGGCGACTACCAAATGAAGAGGATTCTCTTCGGCAGCGACCTGGTTCATCTTGCGGGCTATCGATCGCTAGCTGATCTGCTGATTCGTCAGCCCACATTACAGGACACGGCAGCTCGATTCTGGATTTCGCCATTGCAGCCCTCAGGCCATGATTTGCATACCTCCCCAACGTTCCAGCAAGCACTGTTTTTCTCGAAAATACAAGTGCTGACGGAACAGATGTCGCAATCCCAGTCGGGTTTCCTGGGTACCGGGCGCGTAGACCCCGTTGCTGAGCAGGCGGCTCAGTCTTTCACGGCCAATTACCCCGAGATCGAGGCCCGGTATCCCATCTTTCGTCGTGTGCATGCGCTGGCCGACGTGACTTTGCTTGCAACCGTGTTGCGATACACCGGCGTACAACTTTCGGCTCTAACCGAATTAATCATGTTTCTTCCCCGCGGCGAGCACGATGTGAAAGCATGGTACCCCGGTATCGAGCGCGTCATCGGAGAGTCTGAGGGTAGAGTTTATTCAATCAGCGGTGGCGCGGTGCTTGCACAGCGAGTATCTCAGCGTGTGTTCGATTCGTATTCAGACGACCAGACCAGGCGCCTGGCAGATGCGGCTCATCGCTTGGCATCCTCCGGACAATTCATAGCGGAGGCCGGTCTGAACACCATTGTGATTGCTTCACCCAACCGGGATGCGGACCTGATTCAACGTTCCGTGAGCAGGGCCCAGCTATTGCTGGCTAAGGGGAGCTACCAGGATGCCGCAAAAGAGCTCATAGGCGCAGTTTCGGCGAATCCACGCGTGCCCGAACTGTTTGGGCTCCTAGCCCTTGCCTACACAGGGGCTAAGGAGTTTTCGCAGGCCGAAGAATCCGCAAATCGGGCTGTTCAGTTGGCGCCGCGCGATGAAGACATGCAGCAGATTAGGTACGAGGTTCTCCTGGAGGCCGGAAGGACTATCGATCCGCGGGCAGCTCAGCCATCCGTGCGCGCGCGCTTAGCCTCGGGAGTTCTCCGTCAAGCAGCCCTGGAGGCTAAGGCGGGGAACACACGCCGCGCCGAGGTTCTCTGTGGCCGGGCCATGGTATTGAATCCCGAAAATTCCTTGAGCTACTTGCTGCGCGGCGGCCTTCGTCTTATGAACCAGGATTACAACGGAGCCCTTTCCGACTTCACTCAGGGGACAAGAATGGAGTCTACATCTTCAGTGTTTTACGCTAGCAGGGGTCTGGCTCGTTACCTGACCGGGGATTCCGCAGGTGCGCTGGAGGATGCGAAGCTTGCCATCCGATACGGCGATCTTCCGATGGCTCATGTTGCTGCAAGCATGGTGTTGATAGGGCTCAAGGACTACAATGGTGCGTTACGCGCTGTCAACAACGCGATACAGTCCGACCCCTCCTACGCCGCTGCACACGCTACCCGGTGCGTCGTCTACGCAAGTATGCACATGCCCACTGAGGCGTTAAATGACTGTACGGCGGCCATCCAGCAGCAGCCCGGAAATGTAGATGCGCTGTGGCAAAGAAGTGAATTGCGCCGCGAGACCGGGGATTACAGCGACTCAATCGAGGATGCGACACGGATCGTGCAACTGCATCCGCCCAAGATGATGCTCTGGGGCGCTTACTCGTCCCGCGGTCAGAGTGAAGCAGCACTGAAGCAATATACGCTGGCAGAACAGGATTTTACTTCGGCAATTGCGCTGCAGCCCGAGTGGGCGCCGCCGTGGGTGTTTCGTAGCCAGGTGCGAGGCAAGTTGCACAAGTGGGAGCCGGCGATTGACGACCTCAATCAGGCCATCAAGCTGGTGCCTTCCGAGCGGGAGGGCTTAGTGCAGCTGCGTAGCGCGATCGTGAAGCAGGAGTTGGAGGAGGCCTGCCGGTGCCAACTGCCATAGACTATTCAGACAGAACTGTCCCAGCCGTGCCATAGACGTTTTCACGGCGCCAGCGAGTACGAAGGACGCTAGCTGACCCACGGCCTCTTACCTACCGTTTCGAGCGTGGACCTCACCCGCTACGTCGGCAAATGGTACGAGATAGCGCGGTATCCAAACTGGTTTGAGAAGGATGGTGTCGGCGATGTGACCGCCGAGTACACTCCCCGCGAAGACGGCACGATCACGGTTGTGAACTCCTGCCGCAGAGGCGACGGAACGGCCAAGACGTCGAAGGGCGAGGCCAAGGTCGAGGATAAGGCGACCAACGCCAAGCTGAAGGTCGCGTTCTTCAAACCGTTCTACGGCAAGTACTGGATCATCGACCTTGCGGCCGACTACAGCTATGCCGTAGTTGGTGAACCAAGCCGCAAATATCTTTGGATTCTGAGCCGTTCACCACAAATGAGCGGGGAAACGTATGAGAAGATCACCAGACGAATACAGGAACTCGGCTACGACCCCGCGAGGCTGATCAAGACACCACAATCGCAGATCTGAGCAGGCCCTTAAGCTCCAAAGTGCGCGCATCATCACTGATGCGTAGGCGAGAATGCGCGCTTGCTTGGACCTTCGCTGGTGGCCATGGTGGTGGCGATGCTGCTCAAGAGCGAGCCCATCTACGAGACCCTGAAACTCGCATGCTGGTGCGGGAGGCTACAGCGGAGGTGCGTCGCAAGTCGCCGGCACGGCTTTTAAGTCGACGAATGTCCCTAAGCGGCGATCGACGAAGTCCGGGCTTTGCGGCGGCAAGACCTTTACCCACTTCTGCCGAGCCCTGCGCTCAAAGCAGTACTTTGCTTTGGCAGAGAACGGGGCCTTCGTGAGCTCGTGACCGCTCTTCGCCGAACACCCCCTTCTCGGCCGATCTGCTGATTTTTGGGTTTTCTTGAACTTTCCTTGATTCGCTCAACGCGTGCAAGCTTGATAGCACCTTCGCTGGCCGGCCAACCTTTTCGGTTTGCCAATTTGTCGGCAGCATACTCGCTCTGCAGGATTTCGGATCTGTCAGGCAGATTGGATTGAGTCTGTCATTTCGTCCGAATCGATGAGCTGAGCATAGGCTTCCCGCTCAAGCCGATGGCTGCGCGCCGTGTGATCGTCCGGCATTTCGGCGGCAATGACAAACTGTTTCAGAAAGAGGATGCGCTCGCGCGGAGCCACGCGTTCTCCGACCATGAAGATGAGGTAATTCAGATTGTCCGGGCAGAAGCGTTCGAATTCGTCGTCCTCGACGATGTAGGCGGTGAGCATGGCTTTTCTGGGTAACCCGTTGATGCCTGGAGTTGCTGCACAACCAACGCGCCGTCCTTCTTGGGTGTTCTCGTTGACCTGACGATGCTTAATGCCTTTACGGAACAGACATAGTGCTGGCGCGGCGATCGTGGGCCGGAGTTGCGGAAGCGCCAAACGCAAGTTCCCATAGTCGGCAGAAGATCCATGATCAGACTTTGTCGCATTGTCTCCGGTGTGTGCGCGCCTTTGCGCGCCAACGATCCGAACCGGATGGAGTCCGCAGTGGCACTCCGTTCGCGCGGCGCTCGCCATTTTTGTTTCACCAATCGCACTTTGACTAGGAGCAGAGTTCTCCGACTCTCGAACGGCAAAATGGTTGGACTTACAGCTGATAAATCTCGATCGTCACGGCGCGTTTTGACACTAATGAGGTTTCACACTACAAAGTGCCCATTGTGACGACCGACCCCATTGCGCTCAACACCCCGTTAGCGGAACTTTCCCCGCGACAGCTCCCGTGTGGAAGCTGGGCTGCTCTTGCATCGTCCTCGCAGCACGCAATCGAGCCGGTGTGCTACCTCGGGCTCGCACTCAGCTCGGCACCTGCGCGCGACATCGAACGTGGTCAGGGTTTTGAATTCTGCGCGCCGAACCCTCATGGCATCTGGCCAGTGCTCTCCGGAGACGAGGAGAAGGGCACCTAGGTCAATCATGATCCAGTGTTCAAAGAGCGAGAGCAGGAGTGTGGGGTGTTGAGATCTCAAGAACGTTTGTGCTCAAGGTCAGCGGCTTGCCGAGGTGTGGCTGTAAGTGTGGCTGTACGTTGCTCCACATCGGCAACGTTTTAAGCATTTACGAGTGATCCTCTGTGCGCGCAGGTTATTTGTAAGTTATTGGTTGAATGTGACTTGCAAAGTATTGACCTACTGACCGTGGATGACTCTTAATCAGTAGGTTGTAGGTTCGATTCCTACCGCGCTCACCACTCCACTCGATTCCAATTCCTGCGGCTGAAGCACAGGGGACGGGTGGCCCAGCCTTCCGCCGGCACAACCGC
>Ga0075029_100000450_pt1 | contig 23520 bp, 23 predicted proteins | sample LitLauG_LLR_2013_FD_71391 | JGI IMG/M metagenome (GOLD analysis project Ga0075029, IMG submission 71391) | Freshwater sediment microbial communities from North America - Little Laurel Run_MetaG_LLR_2013 | ecosystem: Environmental > Aquatic > Freshwater > Creek > Sediment | place: USA... | reverse complement strand
TTACTGTTCTCGGCTTGTTCCTGCTGGCGGGGTTCGCAGTCAGTCTGGGCGCACTGGCAAGGGGTGTCCGGTCATGGCCCACATCGGCGGCCTGAAACTTCCTTGCCCGCGCGGTCGGACGCCCGAATTGCACAGTAGGCGGCCCATCTGTACTTTTGGGGGTTGTCCCGCAGCGCAGTCCGTGCTAGAAACGCGTATAGGGTAGTCCGGAAACGGACTCAAGATCGTCCGAATATGGACGTTCGTTCAGACAATGAGCCTCCGCAAGAAAGCCGCCAAGAAGTCACGTAACTCCGAAGTCGTAATTCCGGACAAACTTTATTTCCGGATCGGCGAAGTGGCGAGCTTATGCCGGCTGCCGGCATACGTGCTGCGCTTCTGGGAGACTGAATTCCCGCAGCTCAAACCGGTGAAGAGCAGCACCGGGCAGCGGATGTACCGCAAGCGCGATGTAGAGTCCGTGGTGCGCATCAAGAAATTGCTCTACGAAGATGGATTCACAATCGCAGGCGCACGCACGCAGCTGCGCGAGGAAACCAAGTCCGACCGCTCGCAAAGTGCGCTTCCATTTCCCGTGAACCCTGCAGTGAATGTTGCGCATCTGCGGAATGAGCTGCAGCAAATCCTCCATATTCTTTCCGCGCGCCACTGACACGCCCGCACCCGTTCTTTTGGAAGCCAGCTCCAAATAGAAACGCGGGCCTGTTTCGGCCCGCGTCAGTTTTGCGCAGCTGAAGCTGCTTCAGGCTGACTGCTCCAGAGGCTCAGCTTCTACCAGCGGAGCATTTACCAGGTGCTCGCTCAAGAACCAGGCCTGCAACTCGCTGGTGCGCAGGACGTCGCTGACCACCAGATCATTCGTGCCAGGATCTCCGAGCTTGTTCGCACGCTCGGCCAGTTCACGGCATTGCGTGATCACGATCTGATGCGCGTCAAGCAGACGGGAAATCTGGACCGGAACTTCTTCGCGTCCCTTCGGAGGACGTGGAATGCGGGTCATCTCAGCCACGTCAGCCGCCATTGCAATGGTTACCCCGCCGAGCAACTGAATTCGCTCGGCAATCGTGTCGACAATTTCGTTCTGTTCTCCAAAGTGCTTGTCAAACAGAAGATGCAGTTGGTAGAAAGTGGCTCCTGAAACCTGCCAGTGAGCTTTTTTGTAGAGGTCGCGCAGCGTGATGGTGTCCGCCAGAAGCTGGTTCAGCTGTTCGGTCATTTCCAGGCGGACTGGTTCCTCGAGTTGCAGCGGCATCATGCTGGTCACACTACCGAACGGTTGGAGTTCGCGGGCTGACTGGTGGAAACGGGGTTGCGCGGAGGTTTTGTGGGAGTTGCCGGAGACGGGCTTCTTGGACATAGGATTCTCCTCGAAATGCGGGATTTGATACTGCGGAAATCTTGGCAGCGCAAATGGCGATCAGATAGGGCCCATATGCAAACACTTCGCCGTCACCTGCCGGAATCAATTATTTGGATGCCGGAGGGCGGAAAGGGATTCCACGCCGTGAAGGAAAATGCCACGCTCGGCCACCCAGGCTGCCGCTCAGTCGGCGGCGCTGCGCCGGATTGAAAACATCTCCGTAAGATATTCAACGCGCGGAGTGCTCCTGACTCCCGCCTTGGCCATTCGGGCTTTCAGTTCATCGGAAGCGATGAAAGCGCGAGCTTTCTCGGCACTCTCCCACTCGAACATCAGGGTGAGTTCATTGGGATTCTGCACGCCGCGAAAGATCCGGCAGCTGTTCTCGCCCTGTTTGGTACGCCAGTCAAGCGCGGAATCAAAGGCCGTTTTCCAAGCGGGGTAGTCGGCAACTTCGTGATGAACAAGGAGGTAGATCATGAGAGCGAACTCTCCTTTCACATGAAAAGACGTTGCTCCAAAATCGAAAGAAATGCAAGGGCGGGCGTCACAGGATAGTGGAGTTCTGTAGTGACCTGCATCGGAATCCCTCACCTGACAGGAAGAGTCAATGGGGTGTGGACTCGAAGGCCATGGTCTTTGCCCGTGCAGATTTCATTTGGGTGAGTTCGCCCAGAACGCGGGACCATCGGCCAGGATGTTGCTTAGTTGCGTTTGGGGCAGCGGGATCGGCGTAAAAGCGTTCGATGTCGGTTCGCAAATCAGGAGTCAGGCCGGAAAAGTTATCTTCCGCCAGACGATGAAGCAACTCGGCGTAAGCATAGTCATTCAGGCGATATTCGCCAGGCGCAGTTCTCGCGCCGATATCGAAATTATCGTTGGGGAGCGCCACGTTGCCGGCTTCCATGTCGGTGAGGAGGCTGCGATAGCGGTCGAGTGTGGCATTAAAGCTGGCCTCGAACATTTTCTCGGTTTCCGGCGTGGGGGTGCGGAAGGTCAGAATCTTTAGCGGTCCGATCTTTGGAATTAAGCGGAAGAAAAAGGCAAGAACCTTCTCGCCGGCATTCGGCCGGCGGTAGTTCTTACCCCAACGCTTCTCGTAACTGGCGCGCGACAGGTTGTAAAGAAACCGGTCACGCGTCATGCCGGGCAGATCTTTCTGAATGTCATCCTTCTTGAGTTCCCAGGCAACCTTACTTGCCTTGGGAATGGTGCGGCTGACGGAGCGCCGATAGGAACCGATGGCGTTATTTTCGTCGCTCAAAACTGTGCTCAGCTTGACTCCATATGTTTCTTCAAACGCTCTGTTCAACAGAGGCTGCGCCACTTCGAATCCGATGAAATCATGGTAAGCATCGGGGGCGAAGCGTCCTTTGGCCACTTCGAGGACGTCGAACCCGAACTCTGTCTTCACGTGCGCGACAGGGTTATCTTCGAAGGTCACTACGTCACCGTATTTCTTTTTGAGTTCCGGATAGAGTACGGGGACCGCGCGATTCACCGCCATACGGTGGCCGTCAATATCAGCGGCCCAGTGCGCCATTGCTCCGAGGGCAAAAGCGTACTCGTTGATATCCTTTGAATCGCGCAGCAAGGCCTCAATGAAGTCACCGCTGCGAATGTAGTGCGCCAAGTCGCTGAAAAACTTGTTGCCATGCGGATAGTAGCCCAGGTCCTGAATGATGGCGCCGCCATAAGCATAGGCATGCGCCTGGTGCAACTCGGCGTGGGTCGCGGTGGGGAAGCGCTTGAGCAGCAGGGGCCGGATGTCGGTGGCCCAGACCGCGTCGATGATCGCCTCATGGGTAAGCACGGAGTAAGCATCGCTGGGGGTCGGGCAGGCGAGCAAGCAGATGAGCACTCCCGACAAGATAAACTGGGTTCGAGGCGTCTTCGGCATTCGATTTGCCAGTCTAGCGCCAGCCTCGGGAATCCGCAAAACGGCATGTCCCGGTCAGCGCCCGGCTGAACTATCGTGCTGAACGCGGTTCCATGTAGGATGCGAGACTGGGGTCTCTAATGGAAACGCAGGCAAGTCCGCAGCCGGGTCCGCTTAGAAATCGGCTCCACGGGTGGGTCGGGCTCAAGAAGGCGTCTACAATCGTTCCCATGGTTGCGCTGCTTGCGGGGACAATATGCCTGGCTTCGCAGAAACAGTCGCTGTCCGAGGTATCCGCCGCCCCATCGAAAGGGGAACACCCTATCGCGCGCAAGGTGGCAGTCCCTGGCATCCCACGCTTCGGCGAAGTCACCCCCACGCTGTATCGGGGTGGGCAGCCGACCCGCGAAGGGTTTAGCAAACTTGCTGAGATGGGCGTCAACATTGTGGTGGACCTGCGCGGTTCGCGCGAGACCGAACGCCGCCTCGTGACCGGACTCGGGATGCGGTATGTTTCACTTCCTTGGCAATGTTTTCGTCCACGAGATGAACAACTGGCGCAATTTCTTACTTTGCTCCGCGAAAACCCCGGTAAAAAGGTCTTCGTCCACTGCCGGGTCGGCGACGACCGCACGGGAATGGATATAGCGGCGTACCGGATGGCTGAACAGGGCTGGACAGCCGAGGAGGCCAGGAGGGAAATGGAGATCTACGGTGTGAACTGGTTCCACAAAATGATTTGTCTCCCGCTGTCATCTTATGAAAGAGAGTTCCCCGAGCGATTCAGGACCGGCTCCGCATTCCAGAACCTGCGTTCCGGCCAGCAAGTCACCGAACCGCAGCCCTAGCGGCGGGATGTGCGACGACCGCCCGCAGTTCCTGAAATCAAGAGGCTGATGAAATGGTCGGGACGGCGAGATTTGAACTCGCGACCCCTTGCACCCCAAGCAAGTGCGCTACCAGGCTGCGCTACGTCCCGATGAGATCCGCTGCCGAAGCAGACAGCGTGGAGTTCGACCTTCAAATTCTACACCAGCAGGCCCGTTCTGGCCCGAAGCCTTCCTTTTAATCTCGAAGCGTTAATCTCACAAACGCACAGTGATGACCATCACCTCGCCGCATCGGCTCCCGACCGCACCATGATCTCATGCGGCACCGAGCTGCAAATCGTGGGAGGTTCTCTTGGCAGTGCTGGTAACAGGGGGGGCTGGTTACATCGGCAGTCATGCGGCGCGCGCGCTGCGTGACGCCGGATATGAGGTTGTCATCTATGACAATTTTTCCACAGGCGACCGGCGGCTTGCGCGCGGGTTCGAGCTGGTTGAGGGCGATATCGCTGACGACGCGAAACTACGTGCGGTCCTCCGGCGCGTCAATGCGGTGATGCACTTCGCCGCCCACGCTTACGTCGGAGAGTCGGTGGAAAACCCGCGGAAGTATTTTAAAAACAACGTAATCGCAGGTCTCAGCCTGCTGAACTCCGCGCTGGACGCCGGTATTCGCAGATTCGTGTTTTCCTCATCGTGCGCGGTCTACGGTGTTCCCAGCCAGATTCCCATCACCGAGCAGACTCCGCGCAAGCCCGTGAACCCCTATGGCGCGAGCAAGCTCTTTTTCGAAAATGCGCTGGAGGCCTATGGCCGCGCCTACGGGTTGCGTTCGGTGAATCTGCGCTACTTCAACGCCGCCGGCGCCGATGCCGGGGGCGAGATTGGCGAACTGCACGAGCCCGAAACGCACCTCGTTCCCCTGGCACTTGCAGCAGCGCTCGACGGAGCGCCGCTGCAGGTCTTTGGTTCCGACTATCCCACCGCCGATGGCACCTGTGTTCGCGACTACATTCACGTCAGCGATCTCGCGGAGGCGCACGTTCGCGCATTGCAATATCTGGAAAGTGGCGAGCCATCGCTCGCAGCCAATCTCGGAACAGGGCGGGGGCACTCTGTGCTGGAAGTCATCGACGCGGTGGAAAGAGTTACGGGGCGGCGAGTGCAACGAACAATCGGGCCGCGACGGGCGGGCGATCCGCCGATTCTGGTCGCCGATCCGGCGAGGGCTCGGCGCACGCTGCATTGGTCGGCTAAGCGCGACCTCAGCGCAATGGTCGCGGACGCCTGGTCGTGGATGCAGAGGACAACGCGGGCCCACGTAGCTTAGCGGGCTAGAAAGTTGTGGTCAGGCGCGCCGCTACGCTGCGCGACGGTCCAATCGCATTGCCCGAAAAAAGGCCGCCGAAGTCGATGAGGTCGAGAACGTTGCTCAGGTTCTGTCCATCGACCTGGAATTTCAGGCTGACATGATCGGATTTGTAAATGTCTGCACCCGCGGATGCGTTCACCAGGAGGGCCGGCCGGATCCTCCCGCGATCAAAATTGATCCGATCCAGAACCCGCTGGCCGTATTGGGCGAGCACTACCGCGGTATTTCCATCGAATTGGAATGGCAATCCGCTGTCATACTGAATTCCACCGGCAATCCATAAGCGGGCCTTAACCTGATATCGCAAGCGCCCGCGAACGGTATTCCGCTGGTCCTGAGAGATCGGGAAGTGCCCGCTGGTTGGCGGTAATTGAGCATCGGAGCCAAGAAACAAGCCACCGGTCACGGGGTACCACGCATTTCCAACGATGTAGGAATAGCTAGCGAAGCCCGAAAAGTGGCGCCAGTCAGTCAGTTCGATTTTCCCCTCCACGCCGTAGATGATCGACTTGCGGAATGCGATCGGGAAGCTGACGGAGGTGTTCGTAATCTGATTGTCGTCGGCAAAGTTGGAGACGAGCCGGCGAAAGTAGTTGGTTTCGATCCGGAGATTCCCCTGAAGCACCTTTGTCACACCCGCCTCGTAGTAATTTCCTTCCGAGGACTCGACCGGCAGCCGCAGGAAACTCGACGGATCGATCGACGCAACCGCGGCCGAACTCGAGAGCAGGATGTTGTCGAACGAGGGTGTCTGGAACACGCGATCGTAGGAGAAGTGCACGAGAAGACTCGCAGACGGAAAATATCGTGAAATCGAGAACCGCGGGTCGACGGCGTGCCGATTCAGCAGAAGCTGGTAGTGATCCCAGCGTAGACCCGCGCTGATCGTCCAGTTTCGAAGCCGGACTTGATCCTGCACGAATGCTGACTGTTCGAGGTCGGGGCGATTGCCGGCGAAGGTGAAGTCGGTGGGAGGCGGAGGGGTCTTGTTGAAGCGCGCTGGATCGGTGATGTGATAGCGGAAATTCTCGTGCAGGAATGTATTGTCGGACTCGAGGCCGAATTTCCATTCATTGCGGCCACGGTCGATGGTGGCCGTCCCGCGGAAATATGCTTCGCGAAACCAGTTCTGGCGAAAAACCTCAATCGGATCGGATTGCGCATTGGAGTCAAAGCCCGTCGCGTTGTCGCGAATCATCGTCCGAAAGTCGGCCACCGCCTCCGGTGAGAAGGTGTGCTGATAAGAGGCAAGGCCCATGGTCTCGATGTTGTCGGCGTTCTGCTGCTGGCCAGCCGCTTCCTGGAGTTGCTCGTTCGGGATGTCGTAGCGCGAGAGTTCGTGGCGAATCATGAATCGCACGCGGTCTTTCACCGTCAGATCGCGCTCGTAGTTCGCCGAGAAATCTCCGAGCGTCCCGGTGTTGGTAAAGTTCTGCGGAACCACCGGATTCAGGTAATGGTCCGTGCGGCTGCCGCTGGCGCTCGCCCCCAGTATGTTCTTGCCCCAGGAATACTGCGCCTGCGCGGATGCGCCTGCCGTGGCGAAACTGCCTCCGGAAAGAACGAACTGGCCGTGAGATCCGGATTGCGGGTTCTGCAGCGTGTTCACTTCGATCACGCCGCCCATTTTTCGCCCGTATTCGGCAGGGAAACCTGCGGTGTAGATGCTCAACGACTGTACGTCGTCCGCGTCAATGGCCGGCCCGAGGCCGGGAGAGCGATTATCGGTCAGGGGAACTCCGTCGACCACAAATTGCGTTTGATTCTCGGAGCCGCGCGGATGTAAAACGGCGCTGCCCTCGTAGAGCCATCCAGGCTGGGAGTTGACGAGGTCTTGCAGGGAACGGCCGGGAATTGATCCAAGCCGCGTTTCGATCACGTCCGTGCCGATCTGGCTGACGGAGTTGGCCTGGTCAGGATCGATCAACGTATCTGGCGCTGTGACTGTCACCGACTCGCTGAACGACGACACTTTGAGCTGGATGGTGTATGCAACCGGGATCGAGGAATGCACCTCGACAGATTCTTGAACAGCGGCAAAGCCCGGCTGTGCAATCTCGATTTGATAAATGCCGAATGGAAGGCGCCGCAGGTCCAGATTTCCCAGGTCGGTGGTCTCCAGATTGTTTCGAAAATGATTCGCCTGGCTGACGATTTGGACGCTCGTTCTCACTCCCAGGCCCGCCGGATCGGTCACGCGTAAATGCAGTTCTCCGCTGTTGCTTTGCCCCATCAAAGGCAGAGCAAACAACACGAAAATGGCTGCGAGTCGCTTCGGCATACGGTACAGGTATGCTCAGTTTAGCTGCTGTCCAGGCCCGGATTTCATGAACAGGACCTCTGACGGTTACCTTGGAGAGCCTGCTTCTACGATTGTCAAGCCTGCGGCATTTCACGTACTCTGCCCGTCATGAGAATTCGCCGCTTGAACGTTGGGCTACGCCTGTGTGTCTTCCTGTTGCCCGCCTTGGCCGTGTTCTGTTCTGCACAATCGACCTCGAGTGCGTTCACCATCGAGCAGGTAATGAGCTCACCCTTCCCCACGAACCTCGTCGGCGCCACCCAGTCCGGACGAATCGCCTGGGTGTTCGATGCCAAGGGAGTGCGCAATGTGTGGGTGGCGGACGCTCCGAACTTTGAGGCGCGGCAGGTCACGCATTACTCCGGCGACGACGGCATGCCGATTGCCGCCCTCAGGCTGACGCCCGACGGGAAGACGGTGGTCTACGCACGCGGCAGCGAGTCCAACGTGGCCGCAGAGACGGCGGACCCGACCAGCAACGTCGAAAAGCGCGCGCAGCAGGTGTGGGCGGCAGAGGTAGACAAAGGCGAGCCGCGTTTGCTCGGCGAGATGGGCTGCGACGAAGAGGGATGCGAGGATATCCAGATCTCACCGAGCGGAGAGTTTGCGGTGTGGTCGGCGAAGAAGCAGATCTGGATTGCGCCAGTCTCCGGCAAAGAGAAAGCCAAGGCGCTGACTTTTGCGCGCGGCAATAATTCAGAGCCGAAATGGTCGCCCGACGGAAAGAAGATCGCTTTTGTGAGCGATCGCGGTGATCACAGCTTCATCGCGATTTACGAGTTTGGGCGGAATACGCTGCGCTTCGTTTCGCCGGCTGCCGACCGGGACCTATTTCCGCGCTGGTCACCCGATGGCAGCCAGATCGCTTTCGTGCGGCTTGCCGGCAAGCAGATGAAGCAGCCGCTCATTCCACAGTTGCCACAGCCCTGGGCGATCTGGGTGTACGACGTTGCGGGCGATTCGGCTCGCGAGCTATGGAAGAGCGGCCACGGCCTCGACGATTCGCTGCCGCTACTCACGGCAGACAATTCATTTCAGTTCGCCGCCAAAGGTCGCATCGTGTTTTCTTCCGAGCAGGACGGATGGAACCATCTCTATTCCGTTTCGACGACGGGTGGCGCCGCCACGCTGCTGACTCCGGGAAAATTTGAGACGGAAGACGTTGCCTTGAGCGCCGATAGGACTTCGATTGTCTACTCCTCGAACCAATCCGGCGCTGATCCGCTTGATGTTGACCGCCGGCACTTGTGGCGGGTTCGCGTGGATGGCGGGACAGCGGTGGCAGTGACTCGCGGCGAGAGCATGGAATGGACTCCGGTGGAAGTTGCCGGAAAGATCGTGTGCCTCGGTTCGACGGCCACGTACCCAGCGATGCCTTACGTGGCCACTGCGAGCGGCCGCGAAATGATCGCCAAGGCCGCATTGCCCGCGGACTTCCCGTCGTCCCAGTTAGTCACACCGAAGCAAGCCATCTTCAAAGCCGCCGACGGCTGGGAGATTCACGGGCAATTATTCGAGCCGAAGCAGGCCGGGAAACGACCCGCGCTGATCTTCATTCACGGTGGGTCCATACGTCAGATGATGCTCGGGTTCCATTACATGGACTACTACCACAACGCCTACGCCATGAATCAGCACCTGGCGAGCCTTGGATATGTCGTGCTGGCGGTCAACTATCGGACGGGGATCATGTATGGTCGGCACTTCCGCGAGACGGTCGATGGAGGCCCGCGCGGCGGCGGCGAATATCGAGACATCGTGGCTGCTGGAAAGTACCTGCAAACGTTGCCGAACGTGGATGCGAAGCGAATCGGTCTGTGGGGCGGATCATACGGGGGCTATCTCACTGCGATGGGGCTGGCGCACAACTCCGACATATTTGCCGCTGGAGTAGACCTGCACGGCGTGCATGACTGGTCAGACTTCCGGGAAGATATTCCGGCGGACGCTCCCGATCACGATGCCGCGGTCAAGCTGGCGTTTGAGTCGTCGCCGAATGCGGCCATTGCCACCTGGAAGTCACCCGTGCTGCTCATTCAAGGAGACGACGATCGCAACGTCCCGTTCTCGCAGACGGTCGACCTGCTGCAGCGCCTGCGCGCTCAGAAAGTGCACGTGGAGCAACTGGTCTTCCCCGACGAAGTTCACGATTTCCTGATGTGGAAGAGCTGGATCAAGGCGTACGGGGCGACGGAGGAGTTCTTCGGGAGGGAAATGAAGTGAGAGGATTTGTAGGTGATCAGAAGGCGCACCTTCGGTTCTAATTTCTTATGCTTAGTCTTGATGACAAACGCTGGAGTGACCTCAAGGGAGGCTATCGGATGCAGTTCGACCCGCGCCCCCTCCTTTCCGTACTCGAGACTGAGAAAGACACCAAGGATGCATGGCATGAGCTTTGGGAAAATGTACATCATCAAGGCGACGTCGGAGAAGCATCGTACGCGGCAGTCCCCCATCTCGTGAGAATTTATCGGCTCCGTGGCGTGGTCGACTGGAACACCTATGCCATGGTAGCGGTCATTGAACTGGCCCGTGGGCAAGGGCAAAACCCTCCCGTACCGGAGTGGCTGGAGGAAGGGTACAACCGAGCGATTCAGGAACTGGCCGAGATCGGTACTCGCGACATCGTAAAGGCCAAAGATCCCGAAGATGTCCGCGCGATTCTGAGTATTCTCGCCCTATCCAAGGGTGCGCGAATTCATGCGGAGTTTCTTCTGAACTATTCTGCGGAGGAGTTACTAGAACTCGAGACGCGACCTGGTTAGCCGGCGTGTGGGTGTGGGCGTGCTCGTCCCAGCTCAGGCCATCTGGAGTCGGTGGAGTTTGATCCGGTCAGCGCGAACCTGGGCAAGATCATAGTGTGCCTGCTGTACCAGCCAAGTCGCGGCGCTGCCCCCAAAAACCATGGACAGCCTAACGGCCATCTCAGGGGAGATACCGCGCTTCCCGTTCACCAACTCCGAAAGTGTGGTACGCGTGACGCCAAGCGCAGCGGCGGCATCCGTGATAGTCAAACCTAAAGGCTCGATGCATTCACGCAGCACAAACCCGCCCGGGTGCGGTGGATTCTTCATCGGCATCGTTCAGTCCCCCTCAGTGGTAATCGACGCAGTCCACATCCAGCGCGTCGCCATCCTCAAAGCGGAAAATTACCCGCCAGTTGGCGCGAACCGTCACTGCCCAATAGCCCTTCAACTCACCCTTGAGCGGATGCAGTCGAAAGCCCGGCAGATCCATGTCCGCAACTACTGCTGCTGCTGCGGCATCAAGTCGCGACAAGATGTCACGCAACTTGACCGCGTGTTCTCTGATCACGCCCCGCAGGTCGTCCTCTTCGTAAAGACGCTTCAGTCCCTTGTGACGTATCGACCGGATCACTTTCCACCGTAACGCGTTACGTAACGCATGTCAAGATACCTTCACGCCTGACAGTCGCCGTTAGAGACTCTTTGCCAACGCCTGCGTGATCCGCTCCCACGTAACATCCAGCGACTCCGGCAGCACCCGCGTCTCGCCGATCACGCTGATGAAATTCGCGTCTGCCACCCAGCGCGGCAGGACGTGCATATGGATGTGCCCGGCCACCCCCGCACCGGCCGCCTTGCCAATATTCATCCCTAGATTGATTCCGTCGGGCACGTAGAGTTTCCGCAGAACCGACTCCATCTTCTGGGTTAGGGCCATCATCTCCTGGGCTGCGTCTGGCGGCAGCTTCTCTAACTCGTCCAGATGGGCGTAGGGGACGACCATGACATGGCCATTCGTATAGGGATAGGTATTGAGAATGACGTAGCAGTGCGTCCCCCGGTACACGATGCGGGCCTGCTTATCGTCCTGCTTGGGGGCATCACAGAAAATGCAGCCTGAAACGCGGTCGGCGCCGGTCACATAGGCGTAACGCCAGGGGGTCCACAGTTGGTCCATGGGGGGAGGGTAGCAGAAAATCACGGCGTGCCGCGAGGTGCGCGCTCACGGCCCAGCACCCCACGATGGTAACCACCCAATGAGAAACTACAATCCGCCTCAGAGGTCCGGATGTGTGACAAGTCTGTAAATTCTTCGATTACGCGCGGAAACGCGTTTGACACTGTTCCGAGGCCGTTGCTATAGTCGAGGAGTCCCTTTATTGGACGCGGTTTTGAACGAACCAGCTGGAATTGTCCCAGGGTCGTCCGCCCAGGTCGGCCTCAACGCAACCTTAAGAGCACACCAGCAGTCCGCTTTACCACGTCCTGCACGAGTCGCGCACAACGCGTGACACCGAGGCTATGAATTTGTTCGACGACAGCACAGCCCGCAACCTTGAATCCACTCTTGAACCCATGACAACTGCACACGATACGCACACCGGCGGCTCGGCCGTAGTAGACGCTCCTGAGCCCGTACAACCATCGCCCGCGGAACAGTCTTCCGCCCCTGCCAGCCACGAAAACGACGCCAGCACACTGGATTCTCTCCATAGTGCGGCCGAAGATGCGGCCGCTGAAAGTGCCGCATTGGCGAGCGACGACTTTGCCGCCGCCCTCCAGAGTTTCGAGACCGAAACTGAGGAAGCTGTCGGGGAAGATCACGTCATCAAGGGCACCGTGGTGAAGCTGACCGCGACCCATGTGGTCGTCGATATTGGGGCGAAGTCAGAAGGCATGGCGCCGCTCTCCGAGATCCTCGATCACGAGGGCAATCCGAAGTTCAAGCCCGGCGACGAGATCGATGTGATGCGCGACAAGGGCGAGACCGAAGAGGGCTACATCAACCTCTCACACCTGAAGGCGCAACGCCTGCGTTCGTGGGATGAGATTGAGCGCGCTTACAACGAGAAGAAGCCCATCAAGGGCGTCGTCATCGAGCGCATCAAGGGCGGCGTGACGGTCGACATTCAGGGCGCGCATGCTTTCTTGCCTGGCTCGCAGGTCGATCTGCGTCCCGTCCGCAACCTCGACGGGATGAAGGGTCAAACGATTGAAGTCGCGATCATCAAGCTGAACAAAAAGCGCGGCAACATCGTGGTTTCGCGTAAGCAGCTTCTGGAAGAAGAGCAGAACGAGAAGCGCGGCAAGACGCTCGAGCACCTTGAGGAAGGCAGCATCCTCACCGGCATCGTCAAGAACCTGACTGAGTATGGCGCGTTCGTCGACATGGGCGGAATCGACGGCTTGCTACACATCACCGATATGTCGTGGGGACGCCTCACTCACCCACGCGACCTGGTCAATGTCGGCGACCAGATCCAGGTAAAAGTGCTGAAGTACGACAAAGACAAGCAGCGCGTCTCGCTCGGCTTCAAGCAGTTGACACCTGATCCGTGGCTCGATGCTGAGCATCGCTATCCGGTTGGCGCGCACGTCCACGGACGCGTCATCAGCGTCACTGACTACGGAGCCTTCGTCGAACTCGAGCAGGGCATTGAAGGCTTGGTCCACGTCAGCGAGATGACATGGTCGAAGCGCATGAAGCACCCGTCGAAACTGGTCAACGTGAATGACGAAGTGGATTGCGTGGTTCTGAGCGTGAATCCCACCGAACGCCGGATTTCACTCGGCATGCGGCAACTGGCTTCTAACCCCTGGGATACTCTGCACGATAAGTATCCAGTGGGAGCGACGGTGGAAGGCCGGGTTCGCAATCTGACTGAGTTCGGCGCCTTTATCGAAATTGAAGACGGGATCGATGGGTTAGTCCATGTTAGTAACCTGAGCTGGACGACCCGCGTTAAGCATCCGTCCGAGGTTCTGAAAAAAGGCGACAAGGTCAAGGCTGTCATCCTGGCCATCGAGCCAGACAAGCGTCGTCTTTCACTCGGCGTGAAGCAGATGCAGCCCGATGTTTGGGATTCCTTCTTCGCGAAACACCGCGTCGGAGACATTGTCCACGGCAAGGTTCTGCGCGTGGCGAACTTCGGTGCATTCGTCGAAATTTCCGAGGGAATCGAAGGCCTTTGCCACAACTCAGAGGCGGTCGACGCCAACGGACAGCCGGTACATCTCGAGCCGGGCGGCGAATTCGACTTCAAGATCATCAAGATGAATCAGGAAGAAAAGAAGGTCGGCCTGAGCATCCGGGCGGTCGGCGAAGAAGCATCGCGGCAGGAAGTGGAATCGTACAAGCACCCATCGTCTTCCTCTTCGTCGAACAGCACCACCATCGGCGATCTGATTTCGTGGAAGCGCGCAGGCGGGGACAGCAATTAGCTTCTTTCCTTGAAGGTCAACAAAAAAGGCCTCCGAAAACGGAGGCCTTTGCTTTTGGTGGGTAGCTAATGACTACGCTTGACCTTGCGCCTGTCCGCGCGCCAGGCTTACTTCAGCCTGCTGCCGCTCCTGCGGGCTGACCTGGAACATCGGCCTTGGCTCAAGTTTCATCATCTTCGCGATTAGCACATCGGGGATTTGCGCGATCCGCGTGTTATAGGTATTGACTCCGTCGTTGAAGAATTCACGGCGATCCGCGATGCGCTCTTCGAGTTCGGAAATGCGCGTCTGTAACGTTAGGAAATTCTGATTGGCTTTCAACTGCGGATAGCCCTCGGCTACCATGAACAAACTTCGCAACGCCCCGGTCAGTAACAGATCGGCCTGAGCTTTCTGCGGAATGCTGGCTGCGCTTACCGAAGCTGCCCGCGCTTGCGTCACGGCCTCCAGAGTCTGGCGCTCGTGCTCCATGTATCCCTTTACGCAGGCTACTAAGTTCGGTACCTCGTCGTGGCGTTGCTTCAGCAGGACGTCGATATTGGCCCAGGAGCGGCCGATTTCGTTTTGAACGCGTATCAGTCCGTTGTAGAGGATGACTGCGTACAGGCCGATGCCTGTCACTGCTAGGGCGACGGCTGTGAGGGTGATAGGAGACATGCGCTTTTGCCCGGAGAGTCTCTCTACCGGACCAGCTTCAGAATGTTAGCGAAAGAGCTCGCCAAACGACAAGTTACCGTTGAGCAGGCCGGCAAAGTCGCCGAGAAAGAGTCGGCTACTTCGCGTCGGCCTTGGCGTCGATTTTCAGGGAGATGTACACCTGGGAACGATCGTCGAATTGGCTGACGCTCTTTGTTCCGCTTTTGTGGTTCTTGTATTGCGCGTAGACCTCATAGTCGGTGGTGGGCTGAAGAGCAGGAAACCGGTAGGCGCCGTCGGGGCCTACGATGTAGGTCTTTACGGCATGTGTCTGCGTGTTTGTCAGGTAAACGACTGCATCCGGAAGCGGATTGTCGCCACTGTCCAGCACTTTGCCGGTGAGCAGACGTGTCTTCGCCGGTTTCGGATCGCGGCCAAACAACTGTGGCGCAGCGAAAACCGAGGTATGCAGAACAACAATCAGCGAAAAAGCCAAACAAGCCGCAGAAACTGCCTTCTTCATGAGCCTACCCGTTGCCGCCATTTCGAGAGGTTCGGCGGCCTGTTACCAGTCTAAATGAAGACCGATGTCAGCACGCTCGTCGCCGTCGATATGCACGGTTACTTCCGAGCCGGGCTTCAGAGTTTTGCCGGAAGGCAGTTTGTAGCCTTTCACGTCCGCCCAAACAACGTAGTCGGCTTTGCCGGTGGGCACACGCTGGGCAAACTCGCCGGTGTGGTTGGAATAGAGCTCCCAGCGGGCCTTTTTGTCCTCGGCCCGCCGAACTTTGACCTTCACCGCGTAGAGGGGATGGCCGTCGGGGTCCCAAACCGTTCCATAGATGAGGGCGTAGGGCTCTTTCTTCTTGGGATCGCTGGCCCCCGCTTTCACGGGCAGAAGCAGGGCCACAAGAAACAGCAGCGACGAAGCCCCAATCAGGCATCGAATCCGGATATGGATCAGAGGTTTCAGTCTTCGTCCTCGTCATCGTCGTCGTCTGCTTCTTTTTCGTCTTCGTCGTCTTCATCGATCTCGTCTTCCCCAACGATTTTGAGCTCGACGGGATTGACGGTGATCACCTCGAAGTCAGTTCCGCACTCCGGGCACGAGACGACCGCGCCTTCATCGACCTCATCTTCGTCGATGTCGAGGTCAGTCTCGCATTCAGGACAGTACACCATGATTTCCTCCGCGTTCAGGATACCCCTGTTATATTTAGTTTCTTCGCGAGGAAAAGGTCAAGTGGGTTGCCAAGAAAATTCTCTTGCCTCAAAGATTGTCACTGCCCTCACGGTGGCTTTGGCTTTGGCGTCTTTTGGGACAGCGGCACAGGCGCAAGCAATCGAGCCGGATCTGGTGCCTCGATTGGCATCCGACCACCACGTCGACCGGCGCATCGCCGGGACGATCCGGGAGGTTTCCGCGGATCATGTGGGGCAAACAATCGACAAACTCGTCAGCTTCAATAATCGATCGACGCTTTCCGCGCAGGACGAAGAATCGATCAAAGCCGGCAAGGGAATTGGCGCGGCGCGGGAGTGGATCAAGGCTGAGTTCGAGCGCTACTCCAAGGACTGCGGCGGCTGCCTCGAGGTAAAGACCGACACGTTCACCGAGCAACCAACCGAACGCATTCCGAAACCGACTGAAATCACCAATGTTTATGCGGTACTGCGCGGTTCTGACCCAAAGCAGGCGGATCGCATCGTACTGGTAACCGGGCACTACGATTCGCGCAATAGCGACAATGCAAACGTAACCGACCCGGCTCCGGGAGCAAATGACGACGCCAGCGGCACGGCGATCAGCCTGGAATGTGCCCGCGTTCTGAGCAAAGCTTCAGCAAAGATCAGGTTTCCGGCAACCATCATCTTCCTGACTGTCGCGGGCGAAGAGCAGGGTCTGAACGGCAGCAAGCATTTCGCACAGATGGCCAAGCAACAGAGCTGGAAGCTCGAGGCTGTCTTGAATAACGACATTGTCGGTGGCGATCTCGGCGCTGGTCAGGACGCAAGCTTGGTACGGGTCTTTTCCGAAGGACTGCCCGCTGCCGCGACCGAAGCCGAAATCCGCCGAATTCGAGGGTTGGGCGGCGAGAGTGACTCGTCCTCACGCGAACTCGCCCGCTACATCGCGGATGTGGGCCGTTCCTACGACGCCGGAGTCAAGCCCATGCTCGTCTTTCGCCTCGACCGTTTCCTGCGCGGCGGCGACCACTATTCTTTTAACCAGCAGGGCTTTGCAGCTGTGCGTTTCACGGAGTTCCGTGAGGATTTCAATCACCAGCATCAAAACGTTCGCACCGAAAACGGCGTCGAATATGGAGACTTGCCCAAGTTTGTGAACTTCGATTACGTAGCCGACGTGGCGCGACTGAATGCCGCAGCCTTGGGTTCGCTGGCATCGGCTCCAGCGCCACCCACGAATGTCAAGATCTTGACCAAGAACCTGGAAAATGACACGACGCTCACCTGGGATTCCTCGGCTGGCGCATCCGCGTATGAGGTCGTTTGGCGCTCGACCAGCGCGGCGGACTGGGAGTACGTCCAAACGGTCAGCACTGGTGCGCGTGCAACCCTGAAGGTTTCGAAGGATAATGTGATATTCGCTGTGCGCGCAGTCGACGCTACGGGACATCGCAGCTTGCCGACTGTCCCGGAGCCAGAAAGATAAATCGAGTGCCTCGCGGACAAACCATCTCGTTCAGCTTCCCTCCCTTTGCAGGGTGGGTAAAGCGCATCATCATCGCCTGCACCGCCATTTTCCTTTTCGAGCTCATCCTGCGCCGGGTGTTCAACTTCGACATGGCTTGGGTGGAGGAATGGTTTGCTCTCATCCCTGTTTTCGTGATGAAGGGCGAGATCTGGCAGGTCGTCACTTATTCGCTGCTGCATGCCAGCTTCAGCCATCTCTTTTTCAATATGCTCACGCTCTGGTTCATTGGGGCATATCTTGAAAGCGATTGGGGACCGCGACGGTTTATCGAGTGCTACACATTCTGTGTCGTAGGCGCGGCGTTGGTTACGATTGCCGTTTCATACACCCATTTTCTCGGTATGAACGAGCACGGTGGCACGGTGGGCGCCTCTGGAGGCATTTTCGGACTGCTCATGGCATTCGGGATTCTTTACGCCGATCAAGAGATGTTCCTATTCCCGCTACCGTTCCGCATCAAGGCAAAATACCTGGTCGGGATCTGGGTGATTGTGGCCATCGTCGCAGTCCTTGACCCGAAACAGGGCGGGGTAGCAGTTTTCGCACACCTGGGTGGATTGTTCTTTGGATTTCTGTGGGTGAAGTTCATGCCGCAGCGCGGGGTGAGTTACGCCGCATCCGAGCGCTATTTCAGTGTTCGTAACTCGTACTACCGCTGGAAGCGCCGTCGCGCGGCGAAGAAATTCGAAGTCTACATGCGGGATCACGATCGCAAAGTCAGCTTCGACGAGCACGGAAACTACATCCCTCCCGACGACGACAAGACCAACGGCGGCGGAAAGTCGGGCTGGGTGAACTAGGCGTCTTCGTTACTGGGAGCCAGTGCGAAGTCTCAATCGACGGGTAGGAGAAATTATGCGATTCCGAATGACGGGCAGCGTTATGTTCCTTGTGGCTTCGCTGAGCGCGGCGCAATCCGCACCCGCCTGCAAGCCGGTGACGCGCTACGGCGTCAGCGGATGTGAGCTGCTCCCGGACCGGACGTGCCCTCCGGGCTATCATCAGAAGGTGGTAGATCCGCCAGACCCACGAATGAAGGCTCCGAGTGTTCTGATGTGTGTGCCTGATAAGCAGGAACCGCAGCAGAAAGACAAACCACCCGACAAACCTCCCAAGCCGGGTCGTTAGGCTGAGCTGCGTCTCGGAATCGAACCCTCCGTTAAATTCCGGAAAGCCTTGAGTATGATGGCTGGCAATCCCTGGGTCTGAGCCTTCCCTTTGAAGCCCAGATCATGACCGGCGCCCTCCATCGCCAACAAATCGTTTTTGGCCTGTATCAGACGCAGTGCTTTCTCCATCTCCTCAATGCTGCCAAACGGATCGCGAGTTCCGTGAACGAACAAACTCGGAGTGCGCAAGCTCGGCAGATGTTGCGTGCGCAGTTGGTCCGGTTTGCGGGGAGGATGCAGAGGATAGGAGAGCAGCAGAAGTCCTGAAATTAAGTCCGGTTCCGCAGCGCAGAGGATCGTAGCCTGGCGTCCGCCGTAGGAATGGCCGCCGAGAAACACTTTCCCGTCCACTTGCGTTCTCATCAAAGTGACCGCGTTGTGCAAACCGCCTCGGTCGCGCTCGGCATTTCCGGGAAATGGAGGCCCGGTTCGCCGCTCCTGGCGAAATGGAAGATCGCAGCGCAGGACGGTGTAGCCTTCTGCACAGAATGCTTCGCTAACGGCGACCAGCAGCGGTGCGGTACAGTTGCTCCCGGCGCCATGCGTCAGGATCAGTGCGTCGCCGTTCGGTTTGTCCGGCGAATGGAGGAGACCATGAACGGCAGGATTCAGAGAATCATCGAGGAATGCACTTACGGATGCCATCCAAGACCGTCATTTCTTGCGTCGCTGCGCCGAACGCGCTCGATCGTTCTCCCGCACCGTGTGCAGCCGCATAAAGTTGGTAGCTCCAGAAGTCAGTTTCGTTCCCGCCACTAGGCCGAGGATGTCTCCCGGCCGCAATAGCCCTTTCGGCAGCAATTCCGTTTCCGCGGTCCGGAGCATCGCCTCGGCCGACTCCCATTCCTTCTTATGCACCGGATGCACTCCCCACAGGGCGTTCATCCGATTGCAGACTTCTGGCTTGCGGCTGAACGCGTAAATGCAGACCTTCGGACGATGCTTCGACATCATGCGCGCCGTATTACCGCTTTCAGTAAAAACGGCGATCGCGCGCATCGGGAGGTCTTCCGCTGCGTGAGCAATCGACTCGCAGATGGTCTCGGCCACCGAATAGCGATGCTCTTCACGGCGGCGCCGAGGCGCTGGCGGCAGTTGCGCCATGCTCGCCTCCGCTTCCAGAATAATGCGCACCATCATGGCGACAGTCTCGCGCGGATAGCGGCCACTGGCGGTTTCTCCGGATAGCATCACGACATCGGTTCCGTCGAAGATTGCGTTGGCGACGTCACTCGCCTCCGCCCGCGTTGGACGCGGGTTTTCGGTCATCGACTCCAGCATCTGAGTGGCGGTGATGACAGGCTTGCGCCACACTCCGGCGCGCTGGATGACCAGCTTTTGAATGATCGGGACTCGCTCCGGCGGAACTTCCACACCCAAATCACCGCGCGCGATCATCACGCCGTTGGCGACTTCCAGAATCTCCTCCAGCCGTTCGATGGCCTGCGGCTTCTCCAGTTTGGCCACGATGGGCACGGACTTGCCAAACTCTCGCATTAGACATTTGGCCTCGCGGATGTCATCAGCGGAGCGAACAAAAGAGAGCGCGACTACATCGACTCCGTGCTTGAGACCAAACTGAAGGTCGAGCTTGTCTTTCCCGGTCAGAGCCGGAATCGCCACCGCAGCGCCTGGCAGATTAATACCTTGCTGCTCTCCCAGCATGCCGCCATTCACGATTTCACATTCCACGTCGTCGCCGTGAATCGCCTGAACCTTGAGTTCAATCCGACCGTCCGACAGCAGCACCCGTGCACCAGCTTCTACTTCGCGCGCTAGACACACAAAGTCAGTGGAAATCAGGTCGGCCGTCCCCAGCACCTTGCGGGGAGTAATCGTCAGCATGGCGCCCGCCTTCAGCACTACCGGCTTGCCATCCTTCAGGCGGCCAGTGCGGATCTTCGGGCCCTGCAGATCCTGCAGAATGCAGACAGTCCGCTTCAAGTGCCGTGCGGCAGCGCGCAGCCGCTTGATGCGTCGCGCATGTTCGGCGTGGGTGCCATGAGAGAAATTCAGCCGAGCAACATCCATACCGGTGCGCATGAGATCCCGTATCATTTGCTCAGAATCACAGGCTGGACCAATCGTGCAGATGATCTTTGCCCGCCGCAATCGTTCGGATGTCTCATTGGACGCACGTTTTGAGAGGAGGGCATCCCGCCCGTACAGAGAGAGATCTCCATCGACGAGATTGACTTTGTGTTCTTTCAAGCGCAAACCCCAGTCGGAGAAAGTTATCAAATTCTATTTCACAATTTGTGGTGCTGGCCCTTTGGTGACAGCGCGAGGAAAGAGCATGGCATTGAACTCGGCTCCAATCAGCACCACCAGCGAGATCAGATACATCCAGACGAGTAGCGCAATACCCACTCCCAGCGAACCGTAGATGACGCTGTAATCGGCATAGTGCTGCAGGTACCAGCCAAACAGAGCCGTGGAGATTAGCCACATGGCCGTCGCCAATACTGCGCCCGGCAAGACGCTGTGCCAAGGCTGTGTGCGTGGCACAGCGTTGTGGTAGATCAACTGGATGACAGCGATGCTGGTCATGATCGCGATCGCCCAGCGGATCGCGCCCCAAGCCAGCAAAATCAGCGGCCCGAATTCATGTCCGATGTAGAAGAGGATCCGCATCTCAATGCGGCTGCCAAAGGCCACCAGAATGGTGGAGAACGTCATCGGAATTCCGGCCATGAGAACCAGCGAGATCGAAATGACCCGCTCCTGCACGATTCCCCACGTTTTCGGAAGCTGGTAGGCGCGGCGAAATCCATCCATCCACGAGATGATGACGCCCGAGGCGCTCCAAATTGTCAGCAAGGAAGTGGAAATTAGAAGTCCAACCGGCCGGTGCGCGCTGCCGCGCAGATAAGCGAGAACGGTTGAACTCCCCGCCGGGAGGATTGTTCCCAGAGCATAAGAGATTTCGCGCAAGTAAACTTCGCCTCGATTCAGGGTGGCTAGCACTGAACCGAGCACCAATAATGCCGGGAAAAAAGTGAAGATCGAGGAATAGGCCGACGCTTTCGCGGTCCCGAAAGCGTCGTGTTCGAACGCACGCCAGATGGAAAGCCGGAACAGTCGCCAGAAACGCCCCAACGCCGGAGCCACGACCAACCCGCCAGGGATGGGCTCGGGCGGAGAGTTTCGATCCTGAGGGTCCCGTGTCAGATTCTGTGGTTCCAGTGCTAAAGACATTGGGCTATGAAGCATGAATCAAGAAATGCGTACAAGAAAATCAGGGGCGACTTGTGTCGCCCCTGGTCGTAGTTTCGTTTCCGCATTACTCCGCGGCCAGTTCCTCGGTCTCGCCCTCGTGACGCATAAGTTCCAATGCGCGTTCGGCATCTTCATACGCTTGCGAGACTTCTTCCTGCACCTTGCTTGCCGCCTCTTCCATTTCCGGAGAGAGACGGACGTTTCGGTAGTACTCCATGCCGGTACCGGCCGGAATCAGACGGCCCACGATCACGTTCTCCTTCAGGCCGCGCAGATGATCGACCGCTCCCTGAATCGAAGCTTCGGTCAGCACTCGCGTTGTCTCCTGGAAGGAGGCGGCGGAGATGAACGAATCGGTCGACAGCGATGCCTTCGTGATGCCAAGCAGCAGCGGGCGTCCAGTGGCCGGTTTGCCACCATTCGCGATCGCGCGCTCGTTCTCCTCGTGGAAGCGGAACTTGTCGATTTGCTGTTCCAGCAGGAACGGCGTGTCGCCCACGTCCTCGACCTTCACCCAGCGCATCATCTGGCGGACGATCACTTCGATGTGCTTATCCGAAATGTTCACGCCCTGTAAGCGGTAGACTTCCTGGATTTCGTTCACCAGGTAGGCCTGCAGCTCTTTTTCACCGAGCACAGCCAGAATGTCGTGCGGGTTGAGCGGGCCGTCCATCAAAGGTTCGCCAGCTTTCACGCGCTCGCCTTCCTGCACGTTGATGTGGACGCCGCGCGGTACGGAGTATTCCTTTTCCGTGCCGTTATCGGCTGCCACGTAGAGCTTGCGTTGTCCCTTGGCCACTTCGCCGAAGCGAACCACGCCGTCGATCTCGCTGATGACTGCGGTTTCGCGCGGCTTGCGGGCTTCGAACAATTCGACCACGCGCGGCAGACCGCCCGTGATGTCCTTGGTCTTGGTGGTTTCGCGCGGGATCTTGGCAAGAACGTCGCCCGGATATACCGTATCGCCGTCCTGCACCATGAGGTGAGCGCGCGAAGGCATCAGGTAACGCTTGCTCGCCTTGCCCTTGATGACGATCGCCGGTTGGCGTTTCTCGTCGGGCGAATCCGCCACGACGTGACGCGAGAGGCCGGTGACTTCATCGACTTCTTCGTGCAAGGTGATGCCTTCCTGCAAGTCTTTGAACTGCGCCGTGCCACCGATTTCGGTGAGGATCGCGAAGGTGTACGGATCCCACTCTACCAGTGCTTCGCCGAGCGCAACCGGACCACCGTCAGTGACCTTCACCTTCGCGCCGTACACGACCGCATAACGCTCGCGCTCGCGGCCCTTTTCATCTACGACCGCAATCGAACCTTGACGATTCATGACAACCAAGTCGCCAGTTTTCGATTTCACGGTTTGCAGATTGATGAAGCGCACGGTTCCCGCACTCTTGGCATCTAGCCGCGACTGTTCCGAAACTCGCGATGCCGTACCACCGATGTGGAAGGTACGCATGGTGAGCTGCGTTCCAGGTTCGCCAATGGACTGCGCCGCAATCACGCCGGTAGCCTCGCCGAGTTCGACCAGACGTCCGGAAGCAAGGTTGCGTCCATAGCACATGACGCAAACGCCGCGTCTCGACTCGCAAGTGAGCACGGATCGAATCTTCACGCGTTCGATACCGGCAGCCTGAATCGCGCCTGCCAGATCTTCGGTGATCTCCTGGTTGATGTCGACGACAACCTGGCCTTCGTAGTCCTTGATCTTCTCGAGCGATACGCGTCCCACGATGCGGTCGCGCAGCGGCTCGATGATTTCCCCGGCTTCGACGATGCCGGAGACAAAGATGCCGTCCACGGTACCGCAATCGTATTCGCTGATGATCACGTCTTGCGCCACGTCCACCAG
>Ga0075029_100000448_pt1 | contig 23536 bp, 24 predicted proteins | sample LitLauG_LLR_2013_FD_71391 | JGI IMG/M metagenome (GOLD analysis project Ga0075029, IMG submission 71391) | Freshwater sediment microbial communities from North America - Little Laurel Run_MetaG_LLR_2013 | ecosystem: Environmental > Aquatic > Freshwater > Creek > Sediment | place: USA... | reverse complement strand
ATTTGAGCGGTGTGGTTGCGCCCGCGCTCACCGGTTTTGTGGCGCAGCGAACCGGCCATTTTCTGCCCGCGTTCCTTGTGACTTGCGGGGTGTGCGTGTTTGGCGCCGCCACCTGGATCTTCGTCGTGGGCCGGGTAGAGCCGATGGCCTGGGACGCGAGCACCGCGTAGCGAAAAGCTACAGCCAGCCTTTGGTCCGCGCTATCCGGGCCGCTTCCACGCGATTGTTCGCGCCCAGCTTGCTGATCGCTTCGGAAAGATAATTCCGCACCGTGCCTTCGGAAAGATTCAATTCGGCAGCAATATCGCCGCTCTGCGCGCCTTCTCCCGCCAGGCGCAGCACCTGCCGCTCGCGGTCGGTCAGCGGATCGTCTTCGCTCCAGGCTTCGGTGGCCAGTTGCGGATCGATCACCCGCAATCCCTGCTGCACCCGCCGCACGGCTTCGGCCAACTGCTCGGCGCGCATGTCTTTCAGCAGATAGCCTGAGGCGCCCGCTTCCATCGCGCGGCGCAAATATCCGCCTCGCGCAAACGTGGTTACAATCACCACCCGCACGCCGGCCTTGCGCTTCTTCAATTCGGCCGCCACTTCCAGGCCGCTCATGTGCGGCATTTCAATGTCGGTGATAAATACGTCAGGCTTGTGCTGGGTCACGGCGGCCAGCGCTTCGCGCCCGTCGCGCGCCTGCGCCACGACTTTGATGTCGCCCTCCATCTCGAGCAGCGCCGCCAGCGCTCCCAGAACCATGCCCTGGTCTTCCGCCAGCACCACGCGGATCATTTTGCGCCCTTCTTTGCTTTGCTGAATCATGATTGCGCCTGGTCGTCCTTCGGTTCGCTCAATGGCAGCGTGATCGTCAGCGTGGTGCCACCGCCGGTGCTGCGCAACAGACTTCCACCCAAGGTTTCCACGCGTTCGCGCATGCCGCGCAGGCCATTGCCTTCGAGCGAGTCGCCGCCGCGGCCGTCGTCCTGAATCTCCAGCCGGCAGGATCCGTTCTGCCGCGCCACCTGCAACCGGCAGCGGCGCGCCTGCGCATGCCGCACTACGTTGGTCACCGCCTCGCGCACTGCCAGCGAGAGCACGCTCTCCTGCAGCGGCGGCAGTTTCAACGACGCGGAGACTTCACTCTCCACCGCGATACCCGCCGTTTCGAGCGTGGATTTCGCCTGCGCCAATTCCGCCGCCAGCCCTTGTGATCGGTAGCCTCGGATCGCCTCGCGCACTTCGGTCAGGGCCTGGCGAGCGATCTGCTCGACTTCGCGAATTTCCTTGCCGGCGCGCTCCGGTTCGCGGTCCATCAGCTTTCCGGCAAGCTCCGATTTCAAAATCACGACCGAGAGCGTGTGCCCCAGCACGTCATGCAGGTCGCGCGCGATGCGCTCGCGCTCCGCGACCTTGGCCAGATGCTCGATCTCGTCGTGCGCCATGCGCAACCGCGACAGCGCCCGGTTGCGTTGCGCAAAATAAATGTTGCTGCCGCCAATCACCGCCGCCAGCCCGACGCCGTAGATCCAGTACCACCACGGCAGGTGCGTCCACCAGGCTTCGACGGCGACGACGGCAAGGATGCCTGCAATCAGCTCCATCGCCAGCAGATCACTGCCCACCGCAAAGGGCACAAACGCGCAGGCATAAATAATGAAAGTCGAAGCTCCGGGATTAAACGGCGAATACGCCAGGCCGAGCAACGCGATGCCACCAATGTGCAGCAACGAGCGGGTGCGACTCTGCCTGCGACCGAGAAACAGGCTGAAGTAGAGCACCAGAAAAATGCTCGCGCCGAGCAGCGTGATCGCCCACTGCCTGGCGGTGGCGTGGTCGGTGGCCGGCTGGATGAAAAAGAAAAACAGATAAGCCAGCCAGAGCAGAGTCGCCCACGGCTTGCGCGCCGAAATGACGATCATGCTCTGCTGCATGCTCGCGGGAGCCACGTCAGGACATTCGCCCTTTCCTCGCTGCCGCATATCGCCGGCCATCCGAATTCCTCTCTCCGCCATTTTCACACGCTGGCGATTTTCTGCCGCTTATTTTCCGAAACCGCAAATCGTCAACCACGAAGGACATGAAGATTCACGAAGGCTCCCGCCCAGAGTTCCCCTCGCGAAACTTCGTGTCCTTCGTGGTTAAAGCTGCTGCCTACCCGTAGCTCTTGCCCTTGTCGCGCTGGAAGCCGATCCGCGCCAGGCCCAGACAGATCAGGGTGAAGGCCAGCAACACCTCCCAATGCGTCGCGGCCGGTTCCTGTTGCCCTGCACCGAACAGGCTCAGCCCAAGTTGCGACAGGTGGTAGGAGGGCAGCACATGCGCGAACTGCCGCAGAAACTTCGGCAGAAACATATAAGGCACCCACAGCCCGCTACAGAAAGAAATCGGTAGATAAATCAGATTGATCACTCCGGTCGCTGAGTTTGGGCCGGCGAAGTAACCCACGCCCAGACCGAGAGCGGCAAACGGAAGCGATCCCGCTACCAGAATTGCCAGCAACTTTATGGCAATGAGCGGCGTGAGGTGCACGCCCCCGAAGACCACACCCAGCGTCATCAGCAAAGTCACCACCAGCGCGCTGAACACCATGCTCATCGCCACCTTCGCCGCGAAGTAAGCCGCAGGCGGCATCGGACTGGCCCGTTTCAATTGCAGCCAGCCCAGTCCGCGTTCGGAAGCCAGCGCCGCCGCCGTACCAAACAACGACGTCCCCATCACACCGAACGTTCCGTAGGACGCGATCAGATACGACGGCACGGTGGTTCCGCCGAGCGCTTGCTCGCGGCTGTTCAGCAGCAGTCCGAACAGCACATAGAACATCACCGGGAATCCCAGCACCGACAGAGCGTAGGTTTTCATCCTCGACATCTTCAGCAATTCGTACTTCGCTTCTTTCCAGTAAATCCGCGCCACCTGCGCTCTCGAAAATCCCATTGGTGTCATCGCCGCTGTGCTCATGATGTGCTCCTCGTGCCGCAAAATGTTCTGCAAGTTTTCGCCTGCAAACTCGCTGCTAATCTTTGCGGGTCAGCGATAGAAATGCTTCTTCCAGGCCCGCGCTGGTAATCTCCAGTCCTGACAATGTCGTGTCGCGCAGCAACAATTCCCGAGCAACCGATTCCGGCGCGGCCGTAGTCAGTTCGAACGCATCACGGTCTTCGCGCACGCTGGTCACTCCCGGCATGCGCTGCAAATCGGCCAGCGTCAGCGCGCTGCGGAATCGCATTTTTCTTCCGGTGGTGCGCGCCTTGATTTCCTCGGCGGTTCCCTCGGCAATGATTCCGCCCTTGTGGATCACCACAATCCGGTCGGCCAGCGCATCGGCTTCTTCCAGGTAATGCGTGGTCAGCAGCACGCTTTTTCCCTGCCCTAGCAGCCGCCGCACCTGCTCCCAGACCATGCGCCGGGCTTCCACGTCGAGACCCGCCGTCGGCTCATCCAGAAAAAGCAAATCCGGATTGCCGCAAATTGCCAGCGCAAACAGCACCCGCTGCCGCTGCCCGCCCGAGAGGTCGGCAAACAAGCGGTCCTCCAGTCCCGTCAATCCCGCTGCCGCCAGTACCGCGTCCATCGGCATGGGTGCCGGATAGTAGCTGGAGAACAGGTCAATGTGCTCGCGCACCCGAAGCGTTTCCGGCGCACGGCCCACTTGCAGCATGGTTCCGGTGCGGACCCGGTTCGCCGGCTGCGTGGGGTCCTGCCCGAATACGCGTACCTTCCCCGCGTCCGGCGGCAACAGGCCAAGCATCAGCTTCACCGCGGTCGTTTTCCCTGCGCCGTTAGGACCCAGCAGCGCCACCAGTTCGCCAGCCCGCACCGTAAGGTTCACTCCGCTTAGCGCGCGCGTCTGGCCGTAACTCTTGCTGACGCCTTCCAGTTCCGCCACCGCCGCACTACCCGCCGGCCTGGTTTTCACACCCCAATCTGCAACTGCGCTGGCCATTTCCATGCCTCCTTCTTGACACACCCAGCTTCGCTCACGGGGCAACAGCCCGCCAGTGCGGTTCATCAGAGCCTGGGAGTGACAAATGTCAGGCCCACGTTTGTCTACGCGGCGTCGGGACCGGCGTGGAGCCCGGTTCGAGATCTGCTGGCTCCTTGGAAAGGAATTTCTTTTTTTTACGAATTCAGAATGTCGAGTCCCTTGCGACCCCGCCCAAATTCCAGCCGCGCCCGGTTTCCATTTCGGGAATGTCTTCCAAAAGGCCTAACCGGTGGGTAAAGTCGTCGTTCGGTTTGCGTAACAGAGCGAGTCGCCAAAATCTGCGCAAGTCCGCGGTGCCGCCTGTTGTATACTCCCGGCATCTCTTTCGTGGAGGTCAGTCCATGCTCCCGGCCGGAAAGAGTCTCCGCATGCTGCGGGAAAGACTTGGCCTCACTATGCGCGACGTCGAGACCTCCAGCGCCCGCATTGCGGAAAAATACCGTAACGAAGAGTTTTCAATCCCGCCCAGCCGGCTTTCCGACATCGAAACCAAGGGGCTGCTGCCGAGCGTCTACCGCTTCTACAGCTTGTCCGTGATTTACCGGCGCGACCTCAAAGAATTGCTGGCCTGGTATGGGGTCGAGCTAAACAACACGCTCGCCGACCTGGGCTTGGTTTCCCCGCCCCGCTCGCATCTTTCCGACGTGATGGCGACAGCAACCGGAATGCAAGTGCCATTGCACATGGACCCGGCATTCGATAGCCGCCGCACCACCCATCTGGGAAGGATGGTGGAGCAGTGGGGACTGGTACCGCTCTCTTATCTATCGCAGTTCGCCACGTCCGACTTCACCTACGGCTATGTGGGCAGCCAGGATTTCACCCTTTATCCGCTCCTGCGCCCGGGCACATTCATCCAGGTGGATGAAGCCCGCAATAAGGTGCAGGAGGGTGCGTGGCGGTCGGAGTACGAGAGGCCGATCTACTTTGTGGAGACCCGCGACGGGTTCACCTGCTGCTGGTGCAGCATTCACCGCGACGAAATCATCCTCCAGCCGCATCCTCTCTCGCCAGTGCAGGCTCGGGTCCTTCGTCATCCTCAGGAAGCAGAGGTGCTCGGCCAGGTGGTCGGCGTGGCGATGCGTCTGACCGACTGGACCATGATTGAACCTTTACCAGGTTCGAAAGAGCGATCATCACTGCATTGAAGTGGCTGACCGAAGCGGGGTCGCTCCGCAGCGGAACCACTTCCTCCTTGCCCACTTCCTCCAGATAGCCGGCGGGCGTTCTGCCCGTGTCCCGGCTCGAATCCTGCAGATCTTCCACCAGAACCGCCAGAGGCGAGCGCAGCACGCTGCGAAATACTCGACCATGTGCCGTCCGGAATGCCCGGTCGGAAGCATCTTCGCCATGCACCTGGCCCATTCCCCAGTGTCTGTAGCCCTGTCCCCCACGACGTAACGACGCCAGATAGCGCAGCTTGCCCAGCAGTCCCACGACTGCGGCAAGTGTCGTATTCGACAAGTCCTCCAGCGCCGACTTGAGAGTCATTTTTCTCCTGCTTGGTTCCCACCCGCTGTTACGTGTTGCGAACACGCCGAGTCGAAACCGGTTTTGCTTCAGTGCTCCCCATTGGCTGCCATTATCCCGCCGTTGTTGATCCCCAACAAGGAGAAAAAACAGTGAAAAATCTTCTATTGCTGGTCGCCGCGGCGGTTCTGTTCGTTAACGCTCTCGTCATTCCCACTCTGGCCCACGCCGACGGCGTTGGCGGTACCAACTGTGGCGGCAACGGTCAACTCTGCAAGCCGTAGACCCTTGGAAGGCTGGTCCCGGCTGTTACGGAATCCGGAATAAAATCTGCTCGAATTGCCGCCTGCGGCGTGGCACAGTATAGTTGCACGCTGACCGCGATGCCGCAGGCGCATTCATTGCTCTGGCACTACCTTTGGGTCGCCCCGCACGTTTTGCAGCTGGGCTTGGCCCTGGTGTTGTGGCGTCGCGGCCTGCATCGTCAATTCCCAGTCTTCTTCGCTTATCTGATTTTTGAGGCCGTCGAGGAGCTCCTGCTCTACGCCCTCGACGTTTCCCCTGCAGTGAGTTCGGAGACCTGGTGGTCGGTCTTTCTGCCCGGTGCCGTCATCGAAGGCCTGCTGCGTTTCGCCATCGTCGCGGAACTGTGGCGCCATCTAATGCGGCCCTGGACGGCATTGGCCCGCGCGGGGGCAGCCGTCATCCGCGCCGTGGTTGTAACCTTGATTCTCGGTGCGGCCGTTGTGGTGGCCCTGCACGAACCCAACCGGAACCATCTCGTCATCAAGATCGCCCATCCTCTGCAACAATCTTTCTTTCTCGTGCAGGCCGGGCTGACCGTCTCGATCTTCCTCTTTGCCTCGTACTTCAAGATCTCCTGGCCGCGGATGGCTTTCGGCATCGCATTCGGCTTCGCGATCGACTGGTGCGGACACCTTGCGGTCTGGACCATCCTGAACACCACCATCGCCACCAGCGCCCGCGCATCGCTCGATATGGTGAACCTCGCCACGTACCACCTTACGGTGATGGTCTGGGCCTATTACATTCTCGTGCCTGAAACTGCGGGCGATGATGATCTCGATCTTCCTGCCGATCCTACTCTTGATATCTGGAACCGCGAACTGGAGCGCCTTTTGCAATGAATTTGACATTCCTCATCGTCGTGGCCGCCGTCCTCGGATTGGGGTCGGTGGTGAGCGTCGGACTGGCGCGCCGTCAACGCCACACGCCGAAAGCCGCCCTCACCGAGCTTGTCCCCCTCGACGTCGAGGCCTTCCGCAACCTCACCGACCCGGCCGAGGAGGACTACCTACGCCGGCACCTGCCACCCGCGGAATATCGCACCGTCCGCCGGGCGCGCTTGCGTGCCATGGCGGCTTATGTGCATCTGGCCTCGCGCAATGCCGCGCTGCTCGCCCAGATCGGGCAGGCCGTCGCGATGCAAAAGGACCCGGAGCGCGCCCGCGCCACTCGCCGCATGATCAACGATGCGTTCCTCTTGCGCCGCAATGCCACCGTCGCCCTGGCAAGAATTTACCTGGCCCTCGTGTTGCCGGGAACTGGCGCGGCCCTGCCTCGTTTCCAGGACCAATATATGAAAGTTGTGGCCTCAGCCATGCTGTTTGGCCGGCTTCAGGATCCGGCCAGCGCTTCACGCTTCTCGCTTGCTCTTCAGTAAGCCCACGCGGGGAAGGAATCCGCTCCCGGAGTGGGCTAACCAGCGGGTGACTCCTGCCTGCTTACCCCTTGAACTTACCCTGCCATCTGATGTGTAATCTGCGGGGACATCGACCTCTGCGCATGCCTGATTCTATTGTTGCGTTGCCGCCATGTGGCCGGCTTTTACCCTTGCGCACTTTTATCTGCGCACTCCAGGAGAAACCATGACACGGACCGTGAAACTGCTTTGCCTTGCCTCGCTGTGGCTCCTTAGTCAGTTCGCCTTCGCTCAGGGTGGCGCGGCCACCGGCGATCTTCACGTCGTCGTGAAGGACCCCAAAGGCAGCCTCGTCGTAAACGCCACGGTTACCGTGCGGGACCAGCAGAAGGGCCTGGATCGCGCCGCCGTCGGCGACGGACAAGGCGGCTACAGCGCCCGCCTGCTTCCGCCTGGAACTTACACCGTGATCGTAGAGGCCGCCGGTTTTGCCCGCACCGAGAACACCGGCGTCAGCATTACGGTGGGCGAACAAGCCGAACTGCCCATTCCATTGAGCATCGCCGCGGGCAAGGACGTCGTCACCGTGAGCACCGAGGCGGAACTGGTCGAGACCTCCCGCACCTCCACCACCAACACCATCGGCCAGCGCGCCATCGACAACCTGCCGATCAACGGCCGCAGCTACATCAACTTCACTCTGACCGATTCACAGGTCGTCCGCGACAATGCTCCGAACACCGGCGCAGCTCCCACGTCGGGTCTGAATATGAGCGGCCAGCGCGCCCGCTCCAATCTGGTGAACGTGGATGGCGCCGATGCCACCGACAACTCCATTAACGGCGTGCGCTCCACCGTCAGCCAGGAAGCGGTGCAGGAATTCCAAATCATCACCAACAGTTATGCGGCGGAGTACGGCCGCGCCGCCGGCGGCGTGGTCAATATCATCACACGCTCCGGCGCCAACGACATCCACGGAGATGTATTCGGATATCTGCGCAATCGCAGCTTCCAGGCGGTCAATCCATTCAGCACGGTCAAGAATCCCGCCTATACCCGCGTTCAGGCCGGCTTCGCCATCGGCGGCCCCATCAAGAAGGACAAAACATATTTTTATTTCGCCTACGAAATCAACCGCCGCCACGAGACTGGATTCTCCTCGATCGGGCAGGGCAACTTCGGGCTGGTTCCCTTCGACACAACCGCCGTGGGTCTGCCTTTCGGTACGCTTCAGCTCACGCCCGATCAGGTAGGTTTTCTGACCAGCCCGACCGTGTTAGGCACCGAACAAACCAATCCGGCCTTTGCCCTGGCCGTCGGCCAGTACGCGGCAATCAACGGCGCATCGTCCGGCCAAGCGGTGAATGGCGCGTGGCCGACGAACCTGGGCGGACAGCCCGGCTTTATCTCAACCTGCCAGACGCCCCCCTGCTTCGTGCCTTCTGCTTTCCAGACGCTGACATCCCAAGAGGGCAACTATCCCGTGTTTGAGGGCACCAGCGTCTACTCGTTGCGCCTCGATCACAACGTGAGCGCCAGCAACCGCTTAATGCTGCGTGCCAACGTCAGCCCTTCCACCATCACGGGCATCGAAGTCGGTGGACAAGACCAGCCATTCGGCCAGAACGCCTACTCCCGCACTTCGCAACAGACCTTCCGCGACGTGGCCGGCACCGTGCAGGATACTTGGACCATCGGCAACAACAAGGTCAACGAGTTCCGCTTCCAGTACGCCCGGCGCGGCCTGGCCTACTTTTACAACACCAACACTCCCGGCGGTTCCGATCCCGGCGTGAACATTCCCGGCTTCGGCTACTTCGGCCGTGAACCGTACTCCTACATTCAACGAACCGAGAAGCGTTATCAGTTCACCGACAATTTCTCCTGGACCATCGGGCGCCACGACACCAAGTTCGGCGTCGACGTGAACTACATTCCGCTCACCGCCACTTTCACGGTGAACTATGGCGGCGTCATTGACATCGGCTCGGTCTCGGCCAGCAACGCTTTGCCGACCGCAACTTACAACACGATGGTGGCCGCGCTTCCCGCCAATTTCCCCATCCCCGGCCTTTCCCCCGTGCAAGCCTATGGTTTCGGTGTTCCCGTCGATGTCATCCAGGGATTAGGGAGCCCCACCGATTCGTTCCACAACATTCCGATTGGCGCATTCTGGCAGGATTCCTGGCGAATCAACCCGAAAGTCACGCTCAACTACGGCTTGCGCTACGACATCGAGAAACCACCGGCGCTGAAGCCCATCACGTCTACCCTGGCGCAGGCCGCTTACAATACGCTCGGTTTGCAGAAGGGCATTCAGACCGACAAGAATAATTTCCAGCCCCGCATCGGTGTAGCCATCGATCCCAAGGGCGACGGCAGGACCGTCATCCGCGCTTCCTACGGCCTTTTTTATGATCACCCGCTGCTTGGACTTTATTTCCTCGGCGACGCCTCCGACGGTTCCAGCAGCGGCCAACTCGCGTTCGGCCCCGGATCACCTTGCCAGGGCGCGGGCAATCCCGGCAACCTCAATGCAGTGGAGATATTCCAGGGTCTGGTTCCTCCGGCCGGCGGAAATCCCGACTCGCCCTGCTCGCCAACCTCAAGTCTGGCCGGCGGCGCGGCGGTCCTTTCCCTGCTGAACTATTCGCCGAATCAACAGGTGTTCTCCTGCAACACCCCGGGACCGAGCTGTGGCGTTGCTTCCACGTCGCAGTCCATTTTCCTCAACCAGAATTACCTCAACCCCACCAACCCTCTGCCGCTCGGTTTCCAGCCTTTCGGTTATCCGCAGTCGAAGAACTTCGTTTACGCTTACTCGCAGCAGGCCAACCTGACGGTCGAGCGCGACCTCGGCAGCGGCTTCGCCCTCAGCCTCGCCTATAACTTCAACGGCGGCCGGCACCTGAATCGTCCGATCAACGCCAACACCATTCGCGGCGACCTGATGGTCGCCAACTTCAACGCCGCACTCGCCGCCGGACAGTCGGCTGCCAGTCCGTTCACTGTTTCCGGATGCGGATCCGGCCCCCTTGGACCCTACGTAGATGCATCCTTGATGAACTTCTTCCGGCGTGGCGGCCTGAACCCTTCCATCGCGGGGTTCTATCTGAATGCGGTCCCAGGCGGCGCCGCCTGCGTAGGCCTCGCGCAGCAGATTCTGCAGGGCCTGTCTGGCCAGGGATTTAATGCAAACTGCAACCCCGCCACCGGCGCTGGTTGCGTGCCCTTTGGCGACATGGACGCGAACTTCTCCAACGGCAGCTCGATCTACCACGGATTTACCGCCAACTTACGCAAGCGTTTCCGCAACCACTACCAGTTCCTTGCTTCTTACACCTACTCACATGCCATCGACGATTCCACTGACCTGCAGTCGACGCTAACCCCGCAAGACAGCTTCTTCCCCGGCCTCGACCGCTCCACTTCTCTATTCGATCAGCGCCACCGCTTCGTCTTCAGCGGCGTCTACCAGACCGGGCACATGGGCGGCAGCTTTGGCAAAGCATTCTTCAGTGACTGGACTTTTGCCCCTCTCATTGAGGTCTCGTCGGGCCGGCCGTTCAACATCATCACCGGCAATGGTGACAACCTCCAACTGTCGGGATTGACGGGAAGGCCCAACACCGTGGTCAGCCCGGCATGCACCGCGTTCGGATACTTGCCGGTCACCTCAAAAGCCTCTCCCACCGGCGTCTTCCAGGAACCCTGCATTCAGCAGTTTCTTCCCGGCGTCGTCAGTCCAACCGGAATCACGCCGACCTTGCAACAGCTCGACGGCAATCTCGCGCGCAACGCCGGCATAGCGCCATGGACGATCTTCGACGATCTGCGTGTCTCCAAGCGGATCTACTTCAGCGAGCGATTCAATATGGACCTGATCGCCGACATGTTCAACGTCGCGAACCGCTACAACGTGTCTGCCGTCAGCCCGTTGTTCAACAACGCCGGACAGGCCACCGCAGCCTACGATCCACGCCAGTTCCAGTTCGCGTTGAAGCTGAACTGGTAGCTTGCGGTTGCGTTCGTTTCCTGCCCTGCCGGAGTGATGGCAGGGCTTTTTTTCAGCCAGGCTTTCTTCCCTGGGAACATCTCCCTCCGCAATTTCGTACCCTAAGGCATGACTGAGACTCTTCTGATTTCGCCGGCCCGTTCCACGTCCATCTTTCGCGGGCCCAACGGCATTCGCGCCGGCTGGCGCGTGCTCATCTTCGTGCTGCTGATGGTAAGCATGGTCGTCCTGATCAACCTCACGCTACGCCTGGCCCATGCCCACATTGGCGGGACGTCGCAACTCTCGCAACTCTCGCCGCTCGGCACTACCCTCATGGAAGCGCCGCTGTTTGTCTTCCCGGTGCTTGCCTCGCTGATAATGGCCCGCATTGAGCGCCGCCTCTTCCGCGACTACGGTCTGCCACTGCGCTCGGCCTTTGGCGCGGATTTTTGGAAAGGTTCGCTCATTGGCTTTTCCGCCATCAGCGGCGTGCTGCTCGCCCTCTTTGCTGCGCACACCTTCCGCCTCACCGGCCTCGCCATCCATGGCAGCACCATTGTGTCCGCCGCGCTCGCCTGGACCGCAGCTTTTATCTTCGTCGGCCTTGCTGAAGAATTTCTCTTCCGCGGCTACCTGCAATACACGCTCACCACCGGCATGGGCTTCTGGCCCGCGGCCGCAATCCTGTCTGTGCTGTTCGCGCTGGCCCACATGGGCAATCCCGGTGAAAGCAAGTTCGGCCTGCTCAACGTCGTCATCGTCGCGCTGTTGTTCTGCCTGTTCCTCCGCCGCACCGGCAACCTATGGTTCGCCGTCGGCTTCCATGCCGCATGGGACTGGGGACAGACATTTGTCTACGGCGTGCGCGACAGCGGCGTCGCGCCCTACCACAATCTGCTCGACTCCAGCTTCACCGGTCCGCGCTGGATCACGGGCGGCACGGTCGGCCCCGAAGCCAGCATCTTCACGCCCATCGTGCTCGCAATCGTCGCAGTGCTGTTCAGCCGCTTCTATCGCGAGAACCGATACGCGGCATCTCTCTCCAGCCGCCCCTGATCGATTCTTTGCAACCCCTGCGCCGCCGACCGAGTCTGAATACCAGGAGTTTGTCATGAACCGCAGACACTTCCTGAAAACTACCGCCGTCGGCACTCTTATGACCTCACTCAGCCGCACCTTTGCAAATGCCGCCAATGTTCCTTTCCCCACCCGGACTCTCGGCCGCTCCGGGGAACAAGTCTCCATCGTTGGGCTTGGCGGTTACCATATCGGCGTGCAGTCAGACGAGCAGGAGAGCCTCCGCATCATTCGCGCCGCCCTCGATGCCGGCATGAATTTTCTCGACAACTGCTGGGACTACAACGGCGGCGAAAGCGAAGTTCGCATGGGCAAAGCGCTTCGCGACGGATACCGGGCCAAGGCGTTTCTGATGACCAAGATCGATGGCCAGACGCGGAAGGCGGCCGCCCAGCAGATCGACGAGTCGCTCCACCGGCTGCAGACCGACCGCATCGACCTGCTGCAGTTTCACGAAGTCATTCGCGACACCGATCCCGACCGCATCTTCGCCGCGGAAGGGGGCATGGAAGCCGCGCTGGAAGCCAAAAAGCAGGGTAAGGTGCGATACATCGGTTTCACGGGGCACAAGAGCCCGGACATCCATCTCAAGATGCTGCATACCGCATCCACGCACCAGTTCACCTTCGACGCCGTGCAGATGCCGCTCAACGTGATGGACGCGCACTTTGAAAGCTTCGAAAAGAAAGTCCTGCCGGTCCTGGTGAAGGAAAACATCGGCATTCTCGGTATGAAATCGATGGGTGACAAGCAGATTCTCAACAGCAAGACCGCCTCGCCGGTCGAGTGCCTGCACTATGCCATGAACCTGCCCACCAGCGTGGTCATCACCGGTTGCGACTCGATGCAGATCCTGCAGCAGGCGCTCGACGCCGCGCGCAGCTTCAAACCGATGACTCCAGCAGAGGTCGCGGGCCTGCTCGCAAAAACCGCGTCCGCCGCCGGCAAGGGAGAGTTCGAGCGCTACAAAACCAGCCACGATTTCGACGGAACCTACCACAATCCGCAGTGGCTGGGCTAAAAGGCCGCCTACTGGGGCGTCAGCACGAGCGCGCGAAACTGCCCTTCGTCACCAATTCTGTAGCCGTCGGCTACGATTTTTCCTTCGTCATTAATGAAGTTGCACTCGTAAACGACCCAGCCGGAATTTGCCGGAATTAGATCGTTCATGTCCTGCATACCATTCGTGGCCGACCAAATAACACCGTGTCTATTTTGACCGATAACAGCGGCTCCTACGCTCACGCCGCTGAGGTTGATTGAACCTATTTCGCTGTATGTCGAACCAGGCACACTGCCGAGGTCTTGGATACCTCCGTCGAGTAAATGGGGCCACAAAACCGCGTGCTCAATGCCACGGCTCAAGTCCAACGGTGCGAATCCCCCAATCTCCCCTTTGTTGTTGATCTTCAATGCCGCGCTCTGGCTGTGGCGTGGCAGGTGGGGCAGCAACCTCATGCCTTCGTTCCGGGACCACAAGAATGCAGTCAGATACTTTGAAAATGCATTATTTCCAGCCGATATGCCGACAACCTGCCCATTGTCGTTGATTCCAAACGCGGCACTGGCGAGCGCACCGCCGGCTGTTCCCAAATCCTGCATTCCTTGTGTTTGACTCCACACGAAGGCATGTATCGCGGCGTTACCAGTTGTATATGATTGCCCCACTACCTCGCCATTCGCGTTGATCGCATTTGCACAGCTGAAATCGCCACCGAGCGTGCCGAGGTCTTGCAGGCCATCTGCCTGCGTCCATAGGAATGCGTGCTGGTCCGGGAACCCCGAAAATGAGGCGCAGCCCACAATTTGGTCATTATCGTTGATGGCGCGCGCTTGACTCTGTGAAAAGGAGCTCAGACCGTTTACGCCCTGAATGTTCCAAAGGTAAGCTTCTGCTGCACTATGGTCTTGCTTTAATGCATAGCCGACTACCTGAAGGTGGTTGTTGATTCCGAAAGCTTCACTAAACCCCCCGCCGAAAGTTTCGATTGCGCGGACAGAGTATTGCTGCGACTCAACGACGCCCGATAATGCGACAACACAAAACGCAACTGCAGTAACAACCTTCATTAACGAACTCCTGTGTCTGTGCCTCAGACAGCTTCGATGTTCACCGCGATTCCCACCATAGTCAATATGCAAAGAATTGCATGGTTTCCTGTAAAATCGGCGTTGTACTTCCACCCTTGGCGCTTGCCCGGAGTTTCACCGCAAAATGTCATCCCCTTCTCAACCAACCCCGCGCACCCGTGTGGTCCGCGAACCCCAGCGTGCCGTCTACGATCGCGAGGCCGCCTACAAAATTCTTGACGAGGCGTTCATCTGCCATGTCGGTTTCGTCATCGACGGCCAGCCCTTCGTCATTCCGACCGGCTTCGGCCGCAATGGAGATGCGCTCTACATTCACGGCTCCGCCGCCAGCCGCATGTTGCGGCACGCGAAAGAAGGCGCGCCAGTCTGCGTCACCGTCACGCTTCTCGACGGACTCGTGCTGGCCCGCTCCATTTTCAATCACTCCATGAACTACCGCTCGGTTGTCGTGCTGGGCAAAGCTGTGCTGGTGGATGATCCTGCGGAAAAACTGGAAGCGCTACGCCTGCTCAGCGAGCACATCATCCCCGGCCGCTGGGCAGAATCGCGAATGCCGGATGAAAAAGAACTGAAAGCGACTTCTATTCTGCGATTGCCAATCGAAGAATTTTCGGCCAAGGTGCGCCAGGGCCCCGCGATTGATGACGAGCCCGACTACTCGTTTCCCACCTGGGCCGGGGTCGTTCCGTTGGAAACCGTGACCGGCACTCCAATCGACGACGAGCGTCTGTCGCCCGGACAAACCGTACCGGATTATGTGAAGAACTACACCCGGCGACGCTGAGCATAATCGGGCTGGCACATCTAGCGGGCCGTGCTTGACATGTAGTTAAAGAATGCTATCCCTACTATAGGGATTGTGAGTAAAGATGAATAACTGCAGCACCATCAGCAGCAAGGGCCAGGTCACCGTGCCGCAAGAAATCCGCAAGCGCCTCGGGTTGGAAACCGGCGACCGCGTCGAGTTCGTCGTCGAAGGCGATCGCACTGTCATCCGTCCGATCCGCTCTGAAGCCAATCCCTTTGAAAAGTTCATCGGCATCCTGGGTCCATTCCCCGGCGGCGAAGAGGGAATTAAAGCCTGGATTGACGATATGCGCAGCGACAAAGACTGCGACTACGAATGAGGACGGCCCTCGACACAAACATTCTTTCCTTATTTTGTTCGGGCGGACCGCTGACCGCGGCGATCGCTTCTCAGTTGTCGAAAGCACGAACTGAAGGAGCGCTGGTGGTATGCGGGCCGGTCTTCGTCGAACTGTCGGCCATTCCTGCTGGCAGTCCGGAGCGGGTCGAGAAATTGCTTGGCGAAATGATTTCGGCCTGGGAGAAGATGTCTGGCGATTGGCCGCTAAAGGTTACGGAATCAGCAACAGCTTCCCCGTAGTCCTGCGTCCTTCCAGGTCCCGGTGCGCCTGCTGCGCTTCGGCCAGCGGATACTTGTGTGCGATCCGCAACTTCAACTTCCCTGCCGCGATCATGCCGAACACCGCGCTGCTGCGCATCACCAGTTCTGCCCGATCGGCGGTGAAGTGCGCCAGCGTCGGCCGCGCCATGTAGATCGAGCCTTTCTGCGATAGCGTGATCGGGTCCACCGGCGGTACCGGCCCGCTTGACGCGCCATACAGCACCAGCATGCCGCGCGGTTTCAGCACGTTCAGGTTTTTTGCGAACGTATCCTTGCCTACGCCGTCATACACCACGTCCACGCCCTTGCCGTCGGTCAGGCGCTTCACTTCCGCTTCAAAGTCGGCCTTGGAATAAATAATCACTTCGTCGGCCCCGGCTTCGCGTGCCAGCTTCGCCTTTTCGTCAGTCGAAACGGTCCCGATCACGCGCGCCCCGATGTTGTGCGCCATCTGCACCAGCAACAGCCCCACGCCTCCGGCCGCCGCGTGGCACAGCGCCACGTCTCCTGCTTTCAGCTTGAACGTGTCGTGACTCAGGTAGTGCGCGGTCATGCCTTGCAGCATCGCGGCTGCAGCGTCTTCCAGGTTCACACCCTGCGGCACCGGTACGGCCACGTCCTCCGGCACGGCGCGATACTCCGCATAAGACCCCAGCGCCCCGCTCCACGCCACTTGGTCGCCCGGCTTGATCGCCTTCACCGCTGACCCCACCGACTGCACAATGCCCGCGCCTTCCTGCCCCACAATGAAAGGCAGCGTCGTCTTATAGCGGCCTTCGCGAAAATACACGTCAATGTAGTTGACGCCGCAGGCCGCCAGCTTCACCAGCGCTTCGTTCGGCTTTACTTCCGGGACCGGCAGATCCACAAACTGCAAAACTTCCGGGCCGCCCAATTGCGAGACTTGAATGGCTTTCATGACGGCAGCATTCTAGCAGGCTGACAAAGCACTCCGCGCTGCGGTCTTCCCTCGTGAACCTTCGTGTCCTTCGTGGTAAATGAGTTCGCGGAAAGCGCCCCGCCTTTCCGGAGGCTCACGTTCTGCTAGACTTTCTCCGCATTTCAACCGCGCACGCCAAGGAGCCCCCATGCCCGACGCGCCTCAGTCTTACGCCCACCACACCCGTTGGGACCCGTTGTTTCATTTCTTCGTGCTGCCGGTCACATTCCTGGTTACGCTCGGCGTCATTTTCCATGCCATTAAGGACATGTTCAAGTATCCCGGCATCGATAGCATCGCCCACGGAATCATTCACATCGTTGTTGTGGCCGCACTGGTGGTCGCTGTGACGAAAATCCGGCTCAACGCCCTCAAGGTGCAGGACCGCGTCATCCGCCTGGAAGAGCGCCTGCGCCTCGCCACCGTGTTGCCGGAAAACCTTCGTGCGCGTATTCCTGAGTTGACCCAAGATCAGCTCGTCGGGCTGCGCTTTGCATCCGACGGTGAACTGGCCGGCCTGGTCCAGCGCGCGCTAAACGAAAAACTCTCCCGCGACGCGATCAAGAAGGCCATCCAGAACTGGCGTCCGGACGACGCGCGTGTATAGGGATTGGACTGAGAGTCTACGACGGGTGCCCCATTCAAGCCCACTTTTGGCTTGAGTGGGGACTCGCTCCAAGAAACTGCAAGAACTACGTGGGAACACGCGGAACCACGTGTGGACGACGGGTGCCCCATTCAAGCCCTCTTTTGGCTTGAGTGGGGATTTCTGCAAGAAGTCGCAACACAGCTGACAGGCTGAACGCTACTTCACGCTCACGTCGCTGATCTTGATCTCCGGATACTGCCGGTTCCACTGCGCCGAGATGCTCTCAAACGTCAGGCGAAACGTCCGGCTCTGGCCGGGCCCGAGCGGCGCCGACCGCAAATCCACCGCCTCCGGATACGGCCCGCCCGTCTGCAGCACTTTCAGCGGCACCGTCTCCTGCTGCACCACCTGGCCGAGATCGTCTTTGAACGAAACATCCGCCTCGGCGTGAGTCACCGTCTGCGTGCCGGCATTGCTCACCGTGCCGTCAATGTAGCTGACGGTTGCGCCGACAAAATTCTCCGCCGCACTCATCTTAAAGTCCGACAGTCTGATATTCGATGCGTAAGAAGGGGGCCCGCCGGTTTTCTTCGGCGCGCCGCGAAACACCAGAAACACCGCGCCCAGCAGAATCACGATCGCAACGCCGGCGATCAGCAGCATCCGTTTGCCGGACCCATCTTCCTCCGACCGCGAAAACGGCTCCAGGCTGCCCTGCGACGAAGGTTGGCTCAGTCTCTCCATGCAGGGAAATTGTACATCGGACAGTTTGGAGCGGCGGGCGCCCTCGCCCTTACTCCCCGCCCACGATCAACCCGTCCATCCGCAGCGTCGGCGCGGCGACGGCCCCGCGAAATTCCAGGTCGCTCGCGATCTCGGAAATGTTGAGGAACATTTCCTTCAAATTTCCCGCCACCGTGATTTCTTCCACCGGAAACGCCAGCTCGCCGCCGGAAATCCACATTCCTGACGCGCCACGCGAATAATCGCCCGTCACCAGGTTGGCGCCATGGCCAAGAAATTCGGTCACGTAGAGCCCTTCTTTCACGTCGCCAATCATTTCCTTCGGCGCGCGCGCGCCCGCTTGCAGAAAATAATTTCCCGGCCCAATGCCCGGCGTGCCCGCCAGCCCGCGCGCGGCGTTACCGGTGGTCTGCATTTTCAGCTTCTTCGCAGTGTAGGTATTCAGCAGGTACGACTGCAGCACTCCCTTGTCCACCACCACCGTGCGCCGCGTGGGCACGCCTTCGCCATCGAATGGCGACGTGCCAAAGCCCCCGACCATCGTCCCGTCGTCAATGATGGTCACATTCTCGCCGGCAATTTTCTGTCCCAGCTTGCCCGCCAGAAACGACGCGCCGCGATACACCGAGTCGCCATTCACGCCCTCAAAGATATGTTCGAGAATCGAACTCGAAACCATGGGATCGAAAATCACCGGCACCTGCGCCGTCTTCACCTTGCGCGCACCCAGCCGCCGCAGCGTACGCTCCGCGGCAATGCGGCCCACTTTCTCGGGCGCATCCAGTTTTTTCAGCGTACGCGCCACGCTAAACCAGTAATCGCGCTGCATCGCCCCGTTTTCATCCTGCGCGATCGGAATCGCCGCCACCGAACAATACGACCGCCGGTACTCGCCCACAAATCCATGCGAATTGGCCAGCACCTTGCGGCCGGTCGCCGCATCGAACGATCCACCTTCGGAATTCTTCATGCGCGCATCGAAATCCAGCGCCGCCTTCTCCGCCCGCCGCGCATATTCGATGCGCTCGCTGCCCGGCAGCGAATACACGTCTTCGTGATAGAGCTCCAAGTCGCCTGCGATCTGCCCCAACTGCGCCGCCTCCGGAATGCCGCCAAACGGGTCTTCCGAAGTGATCTTTGCCAGCGTCAGCGCCGACGCGACCATGCGGTCGAGTCCCTCGCGCGAAAAATCGCTCGAATAAGTGCTGGCCGCACGCTGCCCGAAAAACACCCGCACTCCAATCGACCGTGAGCCTGCTTCCTTCAGCGTTTCGACTTGTCCCATGCGCACCAGCGTCGAGAACTCGTCGCCCTCGCGTACCACGCACTCGGCGGCCGTTGCCCCGCCAGCCATCGCGCGCCCAACCATGTCGGCGGCAAGGGATTTCAGGTCTGTCTCAGGCTTGCCAATGTTCGTTTCCAATTCAGTAGAAGGCATAAGTCTCATTATCCCATTTTGCGGAGCGACGTACGCCGGCGCACGCCATGCCGCATTGTTGTGGAGCGGCGGGCTCCCCCACCCGCCCCTAGGTCGCCGGGGCAAGAACCGTGGCGATCAAGCACACCACTTATTAATTACGCAGCAAGTAATGCATTTATGCATTACAATGAAAGAGGAGGCCCGCCATGACCACCCTGACCGTGACCGCCCGGGGACAAGTAACCTTCCGAAAAAAAGTGTTGCAGCACCTGGGAATCAAACCGGGCGAAAAAGTCGCGCTCGAATTGCTCCCCGATGGCAGGGGCATGATCCGCGCTGCCAAGCGCTCGGGAACGATCGAGGACTTCATCGGCCGGCTCGCCGGAAAGACGAAAAAGGTTGCAACCATCGAAGAGATCAACCAGGCTGCGGCTGATGGCTGGGCGGGAATCAGGGGCCGGAAATGAGAGTGGCCGTCGACACTAATGTTCTGGTTCGAGCGGTAGTGCGCGATCACAGGGCGCAGGCAGAGATCGCCGCCAAGTGGCTGCGGAATTCCAGCCTGCTCGCAGTCGCTTTGCCTGCGCTTTGCGAACTGGTATGGGTGTTGCGTCGGGTTTACGGCTTCAAGGCCGAAGAGGTGGCCGATACGATCCGGTCGCTCACTACAGCAGACAATGTGGAAATGAACCGGCCCGCGGTCGAAGCTGGCCTGGCAATGCTGGATGCAGGCGGAGATTTCGCCGATGGCGTGATTGCCTATGAGGGCAGATGGCTGGGTGCAGAGACGTTTGTTTCGTTTGATAGGAAAGCGGTGGAGATGCTCACGGCGCAGGGCATAGCGGCGCGACTGCTATAGCTAGCCCTGAGTTCCTGTCATCGCGAAGCGAAGGATGACAATTTGTATATCGATCCGCGACAATCCGCGTAAATCCGTGGCAACGCCCCTACTGCATGAACCCGCCCGGATCCTTCCGTGCCGTACCGCCCACGGTCAGCCGATCGATCTTAATCGTCGGAATGCCAACGCCCACCGGTACTGCCTGGCCGTCTTTGCCGCAGGTGCCCACGCCTTCGTCGAGTTTCAAATCGTTCCCGACCATGGATACCCGCGTCAGCACGTCAGGCCCGTTGCCGATCAGCGTCGCGCCCTTGATCGGCGCGGTAATCTGGCCGTCTTCAATCATGTAGGCTTCGCTGGCTCCGAACACAAACTTGCCGTTCGTAATGTCCACCTGCCCGCCGCCGAAGTTCACCGCATAGATTCCATGCTTCACTGACCGGATAATGTCGTGCGGATCATCTTTCCCCGCCAGCATGTAGGTATTGGTCATGCGCGGCATCGGGATATGTTCGTAACTCTCGCGGCGTCCGTTGCCGGTGCTGGCAATGCCCATCAGCTTCGCCGACAGTTTGTCGCTCAAGTAGCCTTTCAGAATTCCGTTTTCAATCAGCACCGTATTTTGCGGCGTTCCGCCCTCATCGTCCACGTTCAATGACCCGCGCCGCCACGGCATGGTTCCGTTGTCCACAATCGTGCACAGCTCGCTGGCTACGCGCTTGCCGATCAGACCGGCAAACGCCGAAGTCTTCTTGCGATTGAAGTCCGCTTCCAGTCCGTGACCCACGGCTTCGTGAAGCAGTACACCCGGCCATCCCGGCCCCAGCACCACTTCCATTTCGCCCGCCGGAGCTTCCCGCGCGTCGAGTTGCAGGATTGCCTGCCGCGCCGCTTCTTTGGCAAAATGCTCCGGACCTTTGTCGGTAAAAAAGAAATCCAGTGCCACGCGCCCGCCGCCGCCGGAGGATCCTCGCGCCGAGTTGCCTTCGGTCTTCGCGATGCTGCCCACATTGATTCTCGCCAGTGGCTGCGAATCTTCGGCAAACGTTCCGTCCGAGCCGACCACCAGAATGTTGCGCAGTTCGTCGGAGTAGCTGGCCCGCACTTCCTGAATACGCGGATCGAACGCCCGCGCCGCCGCATCGGCCCGCATCAGCAGCTCAACCTTCGCCGTGATCTCGGCATCCACCGATGGCAGCGTGATCGGATAAAGACTCCGCGCTTCCTTCTGGTTGAACCCGGCGACCTTAGACTTCGCTGGAGCACTGGCAATCAGCGCCGCCGTGCGCGCCGCATGCAATATCCGCGACGACGTCAGGTCATCGGTATAGGCATAGCCGGTCCGCTCGCCCGAGACCACGCGGATGCCGCAGCCCGCCGAAATTCCCTGCGACGCCGACTTCACCATCGACTCGTCCACCATCAGAGAAGTCGAAGACAGATATTCGAAGTATAGGTCGGCATAGTCGCCGCCGGCCGAAAGCGCCGCCGTCAGGTAGCGTTCCAGGTCGTTTTCGGTCAGGCCATAGTGCTCGAAGAAAAACCGGTTTTTATCCACAGACATTAGACGCTCGCGAAGTACGTTGAGATGCAGCACACAACCGTGATTATCCCACACGCCGTGGGCCGGGCCGCGGCAGGCCGTAACTTACTTTGGTAGCGTCAGGACGCTGTTCTGCCGTCACTTCCTCGCGCTAAAGCTTAGTTACCGCAAGATCTCGCCGTCCGTGGATCACCGCAGCGACAACGATGTCGGTATCTTCCTGCACTTGATAAATGGATTAGCTGTAGGAAAGCACTTCGCGAACATTGTCGTCATCGAACTCCGGGACTTTACGGCCAGAGCGCGGGAAGTTTGCGAGCCTCTTGGTTTTGCTCACTCTGTCGCGGTCCACAGTTGTAGCGTAAGCGGGGGAATCCTTCGCGATGTACTCGGCAATCGCCTCCACATCCTGCAAGGCGCGCTTTGACCAGACTACTCGGTGAGCCATTTGCCCAGGCGGGTTTCCACTTCTTCTTGCGATAGCGCGCCATTCGCGCGGGCATCTTCCAGCCCCCGTCGCACTTTATCAAGCACGTAAAGGTGGTATTGAACATCCTCGACGGAGCAGTCGTCCGGCAACTTGTTTAGCAGTTGCGCAACATCGTGTTTGGCGGTACTCATAAGCTTTACTCAAAGTTAAGGATAGCACTGCCCCGCTCGCCAGCAATCCCTTCCACAGCGTTTCCTTAAATCGTGTTCACTCGTCACAGACACTTCCTCGCGGCACGATTAACAATCGTCTCATGACCCCCGAGTCCCTCACCCAAGCCCTGCGCGACTTTCTCGGCGACTCGCCCCATGGTGCCGTCATCGAAGACGGCGCCTTCGCGTTCGACCTCTCGCGCACGCGCTACTCGATTTCCGGCGAGCACCACAAGTGCCTGCTGCATCTGTGGTCAGCCGAACGCAATCTCGTCCGCCACGTCCTCGACGTCGAAGTAAAAAACGGTTCGCTTCGCCTGACCGTCCGCCGCCTCGGTCAGACGCATCCCGCCCGGCTCGAAATCTGCCGCCATCGCGATCCGCGCACACCTTCTTCCAAGCGCCTATCCCGCATGGCCTACCAGCACCAACTGCGCCGCGCACTCGACCGCCACTTTCCCGATTTGCCGATCGTCCACATCACCACCGGCAGCGACCTGGAAAAATCCTTCGGGCCCATCTACGCCCGAGGCCTCATGCGCCGCGGCCGCTCGGCCTTCGCCGTGCTCGGCGTCAACGACCAGGAACCGCAAAGCTCGGTCGACGCCGCGCTCACCTTCGGCATTCTCTGGCTCGAAGAGTGCCGCCGCGCCCAGGCCGCCAAATGCCTCGTTGAAGGCCTCAAGCTCGTGGTCCCCGCCGGACGCTCGGCGCTCATTCGCGAACGCATGGCCTCGCTCCACCGCGGCGCAGCCAAGTGGTCGCTGCTCGAGTTTCATCAGCATCATGACGCTCTGCTGGAACTCGACTGCTCCGATCGCGGCAATCTGCGCACGCGCCTGGTCCACGCCATCGACGCCGCATCGGTGCGTCGCCGCTTTGCCGACGCCATCGCGCAGGTCGAAGCAGTCGCGCCGCACGCTGAAATCGAAATCGTCTCCCCCGCCGAAGTCGCCTTCCGCTGCCGTGGCCTTGCGTTCGCCCGCGCCCGCATCGTCGCCGACGCGCTGTCGTTCTCCTCCGTGCCCGAACTGGTGTTCGGCATCGGCGCCGAGCTCCAGCCGCTCGACGCCACCCACGAACAACAATTTCGCGAATTGGTCGCACGCCTGCGTGAGAGCCGCCATCCCTTCGGCCC
>Ga0075029_100000446_pt1 | contig 23555 bp, 19 predicted proteins | sample LitLauG_LLR_2013_FD_71391 | JGI IMG/M metagenome (GOLD analysis project Ga0075029, IMG submission 71391) | Freshwater sediment microbial communities from North America - Little Laurel Run_MetaG_LLR_2013 | ecosystem: Environmental > Aquatic > Freshwater > Creek > Sediment | place: USA... | reverse complement strand
CTGCTCGGCGTGGTCCGGGTCTTGGGTGAGGATCGCCTCGCTGTGACCGGTCCCGTATCGCGCGACGTGCTCGATCGCCTCGTCGAGCGATCCCACCACTTTCACGGCGAGGATGAGGTCGAGGAACTCGCGTTCGAAGTCCGCCTCGGTGGCGGCGCTCGCAAATGGCAGGATCGCCCTCGTGGCGGCGTCTCCGCGCAGTTCGACGTCGGGTGCCTTCAGGGCGAGTGCGGGCAGGAAGCGCCCGGCGACCCGTTCGTGGACCAGCACCGTCTCGGCCGCGTTGCAGACGCCGGGACGGCTGGTCTTGGCGTTGACCACGATCTCGACGGCCTGGTCGATCTCGGCCGATTCGTCGACGAAGATGTGGCAGTTGCCGTCCCCGTCGAGCACGTAGGGAACCCGGGCGTGCTCACGCATCGCCGCGATGAGGCTCGGGCCCCCCCGGGGGATGAGACAGTCCAGCACGTCGGTGAGCTGCATGAACTCAACGGCCGCCTGGTGTGAGGGGTCTTGGACCAACGACACCGCCGCCGCGGGAAGTCCGTGGCTCTCGAGGGCTTCGTGCCACAACGAGACGATGAACCGGTTGGTCTCCATGGCCGAGGAAGAACCACGTAGAAAAGCGGCGTTGCCACTGCGTATGCACAGACCTGCGACGTCACTGGTCACGTTCGGACGATTCTCATAGACGACCCCGATCACGCCCAGCGGAACGCGCAGGCGCTCGACGCGCAGCCCATTGGGGCGCACGCTGCGATCCAACGTCTCGAACAGCGGGTCGGGGGAATCGGCGATCTCGCGCAGCGCGCCGGCCATCGCGGCGATCCGCTGGGGGCTCAACGTCAGCCGGTCGCGGCCGGCTCCCGATTCCTGGTAGGCCGCAACCTCAGTCGCGTTGACCGTCAGGATCTCGTCCTCCAGGACCTCCAAACGATCGGCGACCTGTCGCAGCACTGCGCGTCGCTGCTCATCGGACGCTTGACCAAGGGCGACTGCCGCCTCTCGGACGGCGCGGCCCTGCGCCGCCAACTCAGTACTGGTCATGACTCAAGCGTAATGGAGCGGACCTAGGTGCGGCGAAGGAGGACCATGTCGTCGCGGTGCACCACGACGTCGTCGCCATCGAAGAACGATTCGCTGCCCACTCGGACCAGGCCCTTGGCGACGACCTGCCCATCGGGGCCGAGGACGTCGACGGCGTCGCCCTCGCCGAAGGTTCCCTCGAACGATTCCACCCCGACGCGCAGCAGACTGCGGCCGTGATGCTCGAGCGCCTGGAGGGCGCCCTGATTGATGCGCAACTTCCCGTGGCTCGCGACCGCGAAAGCAATCCACGACTTGCGAGCGCTCAGTCGCTCCGGCCGGGGCCGGAAGGTCGTGCCCACACCGGGGCCCCCGCTCAGCGCTTGGCGAAGGGGATTGTGGGCACGAGCCGGAGCGATGATCGTGGTGATCCCCGACCACGTGGCCATCCGAGCGGCCGCCAACTTGGACGCCATGCCACCGCTGCCGACCCCCGATCGACTCTTCCCGGCGGCCTCTTCAATCTCGATGTCGATGGCCTTGACCTCTTCGATCAGCATTGCCGTCGGGTCGATCCGGGGATCGGCCGTCAGCAGACCTTCGGTGTCGGTCAGCAGGACCAGGTGCGAAGCGCCGACGAGGTTCGCCACCAGCGCCGCCAGACGGTCGTTGTCCCCGAAGCGGATCTCTTCGTCGGCGACCGCGTCGTTCTCGTTGACGACCGCCACGACGCCCAACGAGGCCAAAGCCTCCAGGGTGCCTCGAGCGTGCAGGTACTGACCCCGGTGGGAGAAGTCGAGGGGAGCCAGCAGGACCTGGCCGACGTCCAGCCCCACCTCGGCGAAGGCGTTTCGCCAGGCGTGCATGAGCAGTGGTTGACCAACGGCCGAGACGGCCTGGAGGGTCACCGCGTCGGTCGGACGGGGTCGGCCCTTGCCGACTTCGAACCACCCGGCCGTGATGGCGCCCGACGTCACGACGACGACCGACCAGCCCTGTTCGAGCAGGTCGGCGACGTCGAGGGCGACGTTGACCAGGACGCCGTAGGACACACCGCCCGACTCGTCGGTCACCGAGGAGGTGCCGATCTTCACCACGACGCTACGAGTCGTCATCGCTACCGCCCAGATCCAGACGTCCGTGACGCGCCAGGCGCTCACGTCGCGTCGCGCGATGATGGTCTCCCCGGTCGAGCCCCGAACCGACTTCGTCGCGCCACCATTCGAAGGAGAGCGGTCCGATGTTCACCACGTCGCCGTCGCGGACCCCGGCGCGGGTCAGCATGCGGTCGACCCCGAGGGCGCGCAGTCGCCGCACGATCTCGGCGAGGGCCTCGTCGTCGGTGAGGTCCTGGAATCGCACCGCTCGAATCGCGGGTCGTCCCTCGACGACCCAGTCGTTGGGCCCACTCTTCTCCACCCGGATCTCGTCGGGCAGCGGCTTATGGACGACGACCTCGTGTTCGATGTGCTCGGCCTCCTCGTGGCGCACTTGGACGACGAGTCCGGCCAACTGACCCACCAACAGGTCGATCCCCTCGCCGGTGACCGACGAGATCGTGAGCACCCCCTCGACCTCGTGAGCCGCTACGTCGCCCTTGGAACCGACGACGATTCGTGGACGCTCGAGCAGGTCGGCCTGGTAGTCACCGAGCTCACGCAGCAGGATCTCCAACTGCTCCTCGGGCCCGACCGGGGCCAACTCGGAGAGGTCGAGCAAGACGCACAACACCCGGGCCCGCTCCACGTGCCGCAAGAAGTCGTGGCCGAGCCCGCGTCCCTGGGCGGCGCCCTCGATGAGTCCGGGAATGTCGGCCATGACGAATTCGGTGGCGTCGCCCGGTCGTCCCGAGCGGGCCCCGACGCGCACGACACCGAGGTTGGGCACGAGGGTCGTGAACGGGTAGTCCGCGATCTTGGGACGTGCGGCCGATACGCGCGCGATCAGCGTGGACTTGCCGACATTGGGGAATCCGATCAGGGCGACGTCGGCCTGCAGTTTCAGCTCGAGGTTGTACCACTGCTCCTCGCCGACCTCCCCCTGTTCGGCGAAGGCCGGGGCACGACGCTTGTTCGAGAGGAACCGGGCGTTGCCCTGGCCCCCGAGGCCGCCCTCGGCGGCGAGCCATCGGTCACCCGGTCCGGACAGGTCGACGAGCAACTCCCCCTCGCGCGAATAGACGATGGTCCCCACGGGTACCGTCACGACGATGTCCTTGCCGCCCGAGCCGTGCTGGCGCTTCGAGGTGCCGTGCTGTCCGTCGGTGGCCCGGCGAAAGGGATGGTCCCGGAAGCCCAGCAACGAAGCCTGGTTGTGGTCCGCGACGATCCACACGCTGCCGCCGCGGCCGCCGTCGCCACCGTCGGGGCCACCTTTGGCGACGTGGGCTTCGCGGCGAAAACTCACGCAACCGGCCCCGCCGTCACCCGCCTTGGCGTGGAGTTGGGCGGAATCTACGAAGGAGGACACGACCCCATCCTACGGGTCGCCCAAAAGGGCCCCGGGACTAGCCGACGAGCTTGCGGACCGCTTCGTCGAAGACCTCCTGATGGCGCTGCACGTGGTCCGCGGTCGTCGAGGGGCTCATCAGGGCCATGTTGTGGAACGGGGTGAGCAGGACTCCGCGGTTCACGCAGTGGAGGTGCAGGTAGTCCTCGAGCAGCGGGTCCGAACTGCGGGCCGACTCGCCGCCGTTTCGAGGGGCCGGACTCGCGAAGCGGTACTCGCATCGAGCCCCGAGCTGGCTCACCGACCAAGGCAGATCGTGGCGCTCGATGGTGTCCTGCACGCCGCTGGCGAAGGCGGTCGCGAGTTCCTCCATCGGTCCAAACGCCTCGTCGGTCAGGACTTCGCCCAGCACGGCCCTCATCGCCGCAAGACTCATGGCGTTGCCCGCCAGCGTCCCGCCGACCCCGCCCACGTCGGCGATGTCGGCGCCCGTCGCGACGGCTCTAAGCACCCGCTCGGCCAGCTCCTCGCTCAGCCCATACGCGCCGCAGGGCACGCCGCCGCCGAGCGACTTGCCGATCGTGATGGCGTCAGGGGAAAGGTTGAAACGCCGGGTCGAGCCACCCGGACCGGCGGAGAACGTGTGGGTCTCGTCGAGGATCAAGAGGGTGGCGGTGGAATCACAGAGTTCGCGCACACCTTCGAGGAATCCCGGCTGGGGCAACACGATGCCGATGTTGGTCATGGCCGGCTCGGTCAAGACCGCCGCCACGTCCCCGTGGGCCAACTCCCGCTCGAGACCCGCCAGGTCATTGAACTCGACTACCCGGGTCGTGGTCGTCGGATCGACCGCCGGGCCGACGTTGCCCGGCCGCGACGAGGGGCGCCCCGCGTCGTCGAGCACGACGAAGGTCTCGTCGACCGAGCCGTGGTACGAGTACGAGAAGACGAGGATCTTGGGGCGTTGACTGACGAGGCGGACCAGTCGGAGCAACCAGCGGTTGGCATCGGTCGCGGAAAGGCTGAACGACCACTTGGGCAGTGAGAAGCGCCTCGTCATCTCGTTCGCCACCCATTCGGCGTCCTCGTTGGGCAACATCGTCGTCACCCCCCCTAACTGGCCCAAACGGCGCTGCATCGCCTCGACGAGCGCCGGGGGCGAGTGACCAGCCATGGCGCCGGTATCGCCGAGGGCGAAGTCGACCAGTTCATGTCCGTCGAGGTCGGTGATCGTGACTCCGTGGGCGCTGACGAACCCCAACGGGAACCCCCCTGCCCACTTGTTCATCCAGGTCATCGGAACCCGGGCGAAAAGGTGCTCAGCGGCGTCGTAGAGGGCCTTGGACCGTGGGTGACCGGCTTCGTAACGTTGGCGTTCGACCTCCACCAAATCCGCCAATTTGCGTCGATCGAGATAGTCCATCGACCAATGGTAGGGGCGCCAAAGAGGACCTGCGCGAGACGAACCTGACCGAAACGACCCCTGAACAGCAATTATGACGATCCGATGACGGCGGTCACCGTGAAAACTTAGGAGAAATGCGTTATTTCCTTGCTTTTTGCGGTAAAGATGACAGGGGTTGCTGGGAACACTCCCAGTCCGTTTCAACGAAGAGTAAGGAGTCGACCGGTGAACAAGGCCGAGTTGGTAGAAGCAATTGTTGCCGAGAGTGGCGCGACCAAGAGCACGGTAGCTGAGGTTCTCAAGGCCTTTGAGGACGTCGTCGTGAGCAACGTGTCCAAGGGCGAGAAGATCGTGCTTTCAGGCTTCCTGTCGTTCGAGCAGGTACAGCGCAAGGCCCGTACCGCCCGAAACCCGCAGACCGGAGAGGCCATTCAGGTCAAGGCCTCAAAGGCTCCGAAGGTCTCCATTGGCTCAACCTTCAAGAAGGCTGTCAAGGGAATGTAGTTCGCGCAGTAAACAAGAATCCCCCGGGCTCGCGCCCGGGGGATTCTTGTTTTAGGAGGAAAACTCAGTCAACGAGAACGTCGACCAGTTTTCGGCCGCCTCGGAAGCCGAACTTGACGGTTCCTTCAGCGAGCGCGAACAGGGTGTCATCCTTGCCGATTCCGACATTGCGGCCTGGGTGGAACTGGGTGCCACGCTGGCGGATGATGATGCTGCCGGTCTTCACGGCCGTTCCGTCGAAGGTCTTGACTCCCAGACGCTGCGCGTTGGAGTCACGACCGTTGCGGGTAGAACCGCCACCTTTGGTCTTAGACATCGGTTCTCCTTAAGCCTTGGCCGAGATCTTGGTGATCTCGACGTTCGAGTAGTGCTGACGGTGTCCCCAACGCTTGCGCTGGATGGACTTCGCCTTGTAGGTGAGCGCCCGGATCTTCGGGCCGCGACCGTCGTGGTCGAGGACCTTTGCGGTGACGATGGCACCCTTGAGCGCCGGTCCGGCGACGACGGTGTCGCCGTCAACGAGCAAGACGGGTTCGAACTGGATTTCGGTGTCCTTCGCCTCAGAACGCAGGTCGACGCGGACCACTTGGCCCTCGGTGACGCGCTCTTGGGAAGTACCTACTCGGATAACGGCGTACATAAGGTTTCCATACTAGCCGACGCGCCGGGGGTAGCGCGACCTACAGACCGGTCTCGACGACGAAGCCCCGCCCGTCACAGACCGCACAGACACTCGACACGGACTCGAGGAGGCCCTCGTTGACGCGCTTGCGAGTCATTTCGACCAGTCCGAGCTCGGAGATGTCAAAGACCTGTGTACGGGTCTTGTCCCTCGAGAGGGCCTGGCGCAGCGCCGAGGCGACGGCCTCGCGATTGGCCTTGGACTCCATGTCGATGAAGTCGATGACGATGATCCCGCCGATGTCCCGGAGCCGAAGTTGGCGAGCGACCTCCTCGGCCGCCTCCAGGTTGTTGCGGAACACGGTCTCTTCGAGGTTGGTCGTTCCGACGTTCTTGCCGGTGTTGACGTCCACCACGGTCAACGCCTCGGTGCGCTCGATGATCAACGATCCGCCGGACGGCAGGAACACCTTGCGGTCCAGAGCCCGATGGAGCTGCTCGTGGACGAAGTAGCGCTCGAAGAGCGGAAGTTCCTCGGTGGCGCGGTCGTAGTACTCGATTCGGTCGGCGAGCTCGGGGTTGACGGCGAGCACGTACTCGCGGACCTTCTCGTAGAGGTCGCGGTCGTCGATCAACACTCCGCGGTAGTCGTCGTTCAACTCCTCGCGCAACACGCGCACCGCCAGGTCCAGGTCACGGTAGATGAGCCGAGGCTGGTTGGACTTGGCGACTTCGGCTTCGATGGCCGCCCACTTCTCCGAGAGCGACGCCACGTCGCGCGCCAGGTCGTCCGCAGTGACCCCCTCGGCGGCGGTGCGAATGATGATCCCGTGACGTTCGGGCTTCACCTCGTCGATGATCTTTCGCAGCCGGCGCCGTTCTCCATCGGGCAGGCGCTTGGAGATCCCGATGGTCGACGAGTTGGGAACCAGCACCGCGAAGCGGCCCGGGAGCGAGACCTCCTGGGTCAATCGCGCGCCCTTGGCCCCGATGGCGTTCTTCGTGACCTGACAGATGACCGTCTGGCCCGATCGGATCATCTGCTCGATTCGCTTGTCGTTCGACGAAGATTCGACATCGTCGGTGTCGAAGGAGATGTCGCCCCGGTAGAGCACGGCGTTCTTGGGAATGCCGATGTCAACGAAGGCGAGTTCCATGCCCGGCAACACGTTCTGGATACGCCCGACGTAGATATTGCCATCGATCTGATTGGTCTCATCCGCCGCCTTGGCGACGGTGTATTCGACCATCGTGCGACCTTCCAGGGTGGCGATGTGCGTCGCCTCCTTGGACGTGTGCACGCACATCAGGTAGCGGCCCTGGGCCCGGGTGCGCCGCTCCCCGCCTCGTCGGCGCTTGCCCCGCAGCGCCCGAGAGCCATCGGCATTGGCGGCCTCCGGGGCCGAGGCTTCGACCGGTGCTTCGCTGTAGCGCGGTTGGGGCCGCGGCTGGTTGCCCTGAGATCCGCCGCCCTGGCCGCCGCGACCGCGCCCGCCTCGGCGACGCCGGTTCGCACCGCCCTGGCCGCCGCCCTGGCCCGGACCGGGTTGGCCCGAGTCACTGGACTGGCGCTGCGGGTTAGACGACGGAACACCCGGGCGGGTGTCGCCTATCTGAGGTGCTGGTCGAGTATCGCCAATCCGCGGACTAGATGAGGATTGGGGCTGATTGTTGGATTCGTCGCTCACGACGGGTACTCCTTGAGTTCTTGGGGATAAGGGCGTAGTGCAGAGCACTACTAGTGAGGAAGGACGCGCGCTCGCGGAGGCTCGCCACGCGTGGGAGGTTGGAGGAGGATTCATCGTGTTGGGCCACGACCAAAGAGATGACGATCAGGGTGATGACGAGGGTTATTGAACTGCCCACTACCACGTTGCGTCCTTCGTGCTTTCGGGGACAGGGTGCCGATGCACCGCGCCACCACCGCGTTCTTTTCGCGCCCTGCGCCCTTTGCGCAAATACGCCCAACGGCTTCAAGGCTACTCTGAAGATTCCGTCAACCCAACTTCTTGATCGAAGTGGACGTCGTCGGCGTCCTTGCCGGGGTGCCTGGTACCTTCTTCGGCGCGGTCGTCGTGGTCGGTGACCCAGAGGGCAAGGTCAGTTGGGGCCTCAGATTCACTGGCTTGATCGGGTGAGCCACGAGGTAGTTGAAGGCCTCGGCCACGACTGGCGCCGCCCCATTGGCCCCGTAGCCACCCTGACCGATCACGCAGAGAACCACGTACTTGGGCTTGTAGATCGGTCCGAAACCGACGAACCACGAGTTGGGCTCCAGGCCCGGTGCGTTGCTGGCCGTTCCGGTCTTGCCGGCGATCGGGAAGTTGGCGAGAGAGAAGTTGATGTACCGGTGGAACGGATAGTAGGCGGTGCCGGCGGGATTCTCCACGACTCCGGTGAGGCCCGCGAGGATTGGGTTGCGGATATTCGCCGACAGGTTCACGTGTCCGAGGACTCGCGGGGCGTAGCGCACGACCACCTTGTTGTGGGCGTCCACGACCGCCGCCGCCACTTCCGGAGCGCGCAACGTCCCGCCGTTGGCGAAGGTCGCGTAAGCGTTCGCCATCTCCATCGGCGTGACCGCGGTCGTCCCTTGGCCGAACGCCATCTCCAAGTTGTCTCCGGTGTACCACGCCACGTTGGGGAAGGCCTTGGGGGCCTGCGCGTGCAGGAGTTTGCGCACGGTCGGCGAGTCGACACGGCCCTGGACTTCGTTGGGCAGGTCGATCTGGGTGTACTGGTCGAGTCCGTACTTGGTCGCCACGTTCTGGATGGGCGTCTGGCCGTACCTCCCGGTCTGGGACCAGAAGAGGTATCCCAGATTGTAGAAGTAGTAGTCCGAGGAACGGGTCAGCGCCGTTTGCAGATTGATCAATCCCGACCCCGCCGTCTCGTCGTCGTGGAAGAGGCAGCCGTGGTAGCCCTGCAGGCAGCCGGGCACCTTGAAGACCCCGGTGTCGTTCACCAGGGTCGCGGGCGACAGGACACCGGTCTGGAGCTGGGCGGTCGCCGAGATCAACTTGAAGGTGCTGCCTGGGGTGTACTGGCCCTGGATGGCGAAGTTGTTGAAGGCGCCCTCCTTGAGCAGTCGCTGGAAGAGACTGTTCGAGAGTCCGTTCACGAACGACGTGAGGTTGTACGACGGGTAGCTCGACATTGCCAGCACGGCACCGGTGTTGGGGTCGAGCACGATCGCGGCACCGTTGGGTGCCGCGGGACGTCGGCCGGAACGGGGGTCGACCGAGTTGCGCACCGCGAGGATGTCACGCGCGAGGTAGCCGTCGAGGGCCTTTTGGAGCCCGGCGTCGATGTTGAGCACCACCGAGTCTCCGACCTTCGGAGGGGTCGACTGGGCCGATCGCACGACGTTGCCGAATGCGTCGACCTCGAGCGTGCTGGTGCCGTCGTGGCCCCGCAAGTACTTCTCGTAGAACGATTCGATTCCGGCCTTGCCGATCACCGAGTCGGTCTGGTAGCCCTGATTCGGATTGGCCGCAATCTCCGAACCGGTGATCGGCCCGACGTAGCCGAGGATCTGGGAGCCGACGTCACCGCCGAGGGGGTAGCTACGCGTCGCGACGTTGAGTACCGACACACCGGGGAACTCGGCGGGGTGGAGCTTGATGTACTCGACGGCCGTCGCCGGGGCGTTGTTCATGATCGGCGCCGGCTGGTACGGGTCGTACTGGACGTTGGAGAGGTCGGCGTTGATCTGCCTGACGCTGAGGTGGGTCAGCGAGGCGAGGGCGCCCTTGATCGTCGGATGCAGGACGGCCTCGGCCCGGGAGAGTCGGATCTCGACGGTCGTCACGTTGGCGACCAGTGGGCGGCCGGTCCGGTCCAGGATGAGTCCGCGCGGTGCGGGGATGGTACTGACGCGCAACGAGTTCGACTGCACGGCGGCGACCGAGGATTTGTAGTTGAGGACTTGGAGCGTGAAGAGTCGAAAGACCAGCAGCGCGAAGAGGATGAGGAAGAATCCACCGATCACCAGCCACCGACGCTCGGGTCGGGCCCGGACCTGGTCGGGTGAGGCCACCAGGTCTCGGATACCGACCGGCTTGGGCTCGTTGATCGATCGGCCGCGGCCCCGAAACGGGTTGATCGAGACCCAGGGACGCCAGAGGCGCGAGAACCACGTTCCCGTCGGACGGTCCCGCCACGAACCCTTCATCGGCGCGCCCGGGTCCTGACGCCTCCAAGGGACCGCGCCAACCGGGCGAACGGACGTGACAGGACTGCGAAGGCGAGAGCGTTGACGACCATCATCTGGGCCAGACTCGATCGCCACAGCGAGAAGTCGAGAGCCACGAAGCCACTGATCACGTACAACACCGGCGCAACCAGTCCCCCAAGCGCCGCGATGGCCGGGGTGACCCACCACGCCGCCGAGTCGAGGTCGCCGACCCCCTCCTTGCCCAGGCGAGAGGCGACGTAGGCGAGGAGCACCCCGACCACCGCGGTCAGTCCGAAGGGTGTCGTCGAGTGGGTGTCGAAGAAGAACCCGGCGACTACAGCGGTCCAGATCGAGAGCGTGGTGAGCCCGGCGAGACCTACCACCAGTGGCCAGAGCCACACGACCATTATCACCACTCCCGAAAGGCGCAACGACGAGAAGACCGACAGTTGCAAACCCACGATCGACATCGTCATGAGCGTGATCGGCACCAAGGCCCGTCTCACGTCGAGGGCTCCCAGAGCACCACGTCGAGGTACATCACGTGGGCAAGGTCCGCGGTGGGTTTGAGCGTCAGGTCGAAAGTGGCCGCGCCGGGGGTCAAGGTCACCCGGTCGACGGTGGCGACCGGAATACCCGGCGGATAGAGCCCTCCTGAAAGTCCGTCGGTGAAGAGGACCGTTCCCGGATTGAGTGACGTCGTCAGGGGAACCGCGGTCGCCGCTAGGCCGCTGTTGACGCCCTGGCCGTTGATCACCAACGTCGTCTTGGAACTGGCGTAGGTGACCCCGATCGACGAGTTGACGTCAGTGATCAGGCGAACCGTGGCCCCGTGCGGCGTCGTCGCGATGACGCTGCCGATCAGTCCCCCGTTGGCGACCACCGGCATCCCGACCAGGACTCCGTTATCGCGACCCTTGGAGATGTCGACCGTGGCGGCGAAGTTGGTCGGCGACAGGTTGGTCACCTGGGCGCTCACTGTGGCGAGGGCGCCCACGAAGGGGACGTTCAGCTCGGTGGTCATCTGCTCGAGCTGGCGCGCCAGTGCCCAACCCTCGTTTGCGCGCAACTGGGCCTGGCCCAGTTGGTAGCGGAGTTTCTGATTCTGGGAGACGACGTCGCTGTAGTTGACCGCCCCTGCGAACATGTGGCCGATCGGCTTGGCCACTGCGTCGATGGCCCAACTGAACGGCGCGACCACGAGATTGGCGGTACCCCGCAGCCCCGAAACGACTCCGCCGGTGACGTAGAGCACGACCAACAGCGCCGAAATACCTGCGGCGATAGTGACGCCCCGACGCCTTGAACGGTCGGTCGCCACGTGTTAGCGAGAAGGGCTGGTCTTCAGCATGCGAGAGAACACGTCGAGCTCTTCGAGGCACATACCACTGCCGAGGGCGACGCAGTTCAGCGGGTCGTTGGCCACGATGATCGGCATGTTGGTCTCGGCCTCCAAGCGAGCGGCGATGCCCGCGAGGAGCGCCCCGCCGCCGGTCAGCACGATGCCCTGCTCCATGAGGTCGGATGAGAGCTCGGGAGGAGTGCGGTCGAGCGTCACCTTGACCGCGTCGACGATGGCCTGAACCGGTTCCTCCATGGCCTTTCGGATCTGCTCGGTGGAAATGACCACGGTCTTGGGTAGTCCGGTCACGAGGTCGCGGCCACGGATCTCGGCGCGGAGCTCCTGTTCGAGGGGGTAGGCCGATCCGAGTTGGATCTTGATCTCCTCCGCGGTGCGTTCACCGAGCGCCAACTGGAACTCTTTCTTGACGAACGCGATGAGCGCTTCGTCGAGTTCGTCACCACCGACGCGAATCGACTGACTCGTGACGATGCCGCCGAGTGAGATGACGGCGACCTCGGTCGTTCCACCGCCGATGTCGACGACCATGTTGCCAGTCGGTTCGTGGATGGGCAGCCCGGCCCCGATCGCCGCGGCCATCGGCTCTTCGATGATGTAGGCCTTGCGAGCGCCGGCGAACTCAGCCGCCTCCATGACGGCTCGCTGCTCCACGCCCGTGATACCCGAGGGCACGCAGATGACCATGCGGGGCTTGGCGAAGCGGCGCTGGTGAACGCGATGGATGAAGTAGCGAAGCATCTTCTCGCAGATCTCGAAGTCGGCGATGACGCCGTCCTTCAAGGGTCGGATGGCTTGGATGTTGCTCGGGGTGCGCCCGATCATGCGCTTAGCCTCGGCGCCGACGGCCAGTGGCTTGCCGTCCTTCACGTCAACGGCGACCACGGATGGCTCGTTCAAGATGATGCCTCGACCGCGCACGTAGACCAGCGTGTTCGCCGTGCCAAGGTCCACCGCCATGTCACGGCCCAACAGAGAGAAACGACCATCAACCATAAGAACCCTTTAATGAGGGCAGCCCGGTACGCCCTCTTCTGAGTACAAGGCTAGGGCAAGTTGCCCGTCCGCAACCACCCGTGGCCGTCAGACCAGATGAGGGAAGAAAATTGCAATCTCTCGTTGCGCCGATTCGGCCGAGTCCGAGGCGTGAACCAGGTTCTGGCTGGTCACCCGGGCGAGGTCACCGCGGATGGTGCCGGGCGCCGCTTCGGCCGGGTTGGTGGCTCCGACGAGGTTGCGCACGATCTTCCACGTGTCCTCGGGCCCTTCGAGGATCACCAGGAGCACGGGACCGCTGGTCATGAACTCGACGGTGGGCTCATAGAACGACTTTCCGACGTGTTCGGCGTAGTGACGCTCAACGTCCTCGCGCTCGAGGAGACGCAGTTCCGCGGCGGCGACCTTCAGTAGTTTTCGCTCGAAGCGTCCCAGGATCTCGCCGGCGAGGCCGCGCTCGACACCGTCGGGCTTCACGATTAGAAGAGTTCTATTCACGACGAAGCAATCTAACAGTCCCGCCGGTTACTAGTCGAGGTGGCGCGAGGTGACGTGCAGAACCTCGGCGCGCACCTCGGCCACCAGGTACAGGCTGCCCGCCACGACGATGAGGTCCTCATCGGTCGAGCGCTCCCGAGCGTGCGCCAGCGCGACGACGGCGCTGGGGTGCTCGTACGCCACGGCCCCGAGACGACGCACGGCGTCGGCCACGACCGACGCTGGCACCGCCCGCGGTGAATGCGGGGCGCAGCAGTGGAACTCGGTGAAGCCCAGCGAGACGAGCGGCTCGATCATGTCGTCGACGTCGCGTCCACTCAACATGCCCAGCACGCAGCGCCTAGCGCCCGTGACGTAAAAGGCACCGTCCAGCGCCGCGCAGAGTGCCCGCATGCCGGCCGGATTGTGCGCGCCGTCGACGACGATCATGGGTCGGCGCGCAATGAGCTCCATCCGGCCGGGCATCTTCGCCTTGGCGAAGGTCTCGGCGACCACCTTCTCTCCGAGGGCTCGGCCGAGGAATGCCTCGGCGCAGATCACCGCGGTCGTCGCATTCACTCCCTGGTGGATCCCGTGCAGCGTCAACAGCACATCCTCGTAGCGGTCGTACGGGGTCTGGACCGTGATCGAACGCCCCCCGACCGCCAAATCATTGCGTTCGAGTGCGAACGAGTCCCCGAGGAGCCACAAAGTTGCACCCAGCGACTCAGCCCGGCGCTGGGCGATCTCGACCACGATGGCGTTGGTCGTGGCGACCACGGCGATCGAATCGGGTCGGAAGATCCCGACCTTGTCGCTGGCGATCTCGGCGATCGTCGGGCCGAGAACGGCGGTGTGGTCGAGGTCGACGTTGGTGAGCACCGCCACGTCGCTGTTGATCACGTTGGTCGAATCCCAGGTGCCACCCATACCGACCTCGATGACCGCCACGTCGACGCCTTCGTCGGAGAAGTGCAGGAGCGCGGCGGCGGTCAAGAGTTCGAAACGCGTGAGGGAGATCCCGCTGACCGACTCGACGTCGGACAGGCGACCGAGTAGACCGACCAGGTTCTCGTCGTCGATTGCCTCCCCGTTGACGGCGATGCGCTCGTTGACCGCGTGCAGATCCGGACTGGTGAACGTGCCGACCCGCAGGCCGGTGGTGCACAGCAGGGCCGAAGTGAGCGTCGCAGTCGTGCCCTTTCCGTTGGTGCCGGTTATGTGGATGGTCGGATAGTCGAACTGCGGATCAGCCAGCAGGGCCAAGGTGTTCTCTATCGGAGCGAGTGTGGGGACGGCTTGCCGATTGGGAGCCACCCGCTCGAAGTCAACGTGCGATTCGAGCCAGGACTGCGCTGCAGCGTACGTTTGAAACCGCACGGGTTAGCTCGCGCGACGGGTTCTCGTCGCCTTTCGCAATTCGTAGACCGGCTCTTCGAGACCGCGCACAGCTGCGGCCGTGATCGTGCACTTGACGACGTCACTGCGACCGGGCACGTCGAACATCGGCTCCAGGAGGACACTTTCGAGTATCGACCGGAGGCCCCGGGCGCCCGTTCCTCGCTCGAGCGCGAGATCGGCAATCGCCTCGAGGGCGTCGCCGTCGATGACGAGCTCGACCCCGTCCATCATCATCACCTGCTGGAACTGGCGGACCAGCGAGTTCTTCGGCTCGGTGAGGACCTTGATGAGCATCAAGCGATCGAGTTGCTGGACCGCGCTGACGATCGGCAGTCGGCCGATGAACTCCGGGATCAGACCGAATTTCACCAAGTCCTCGGGAAGGGCGTGGCGGAACAGTTCGATGTCGCCGCGGCGCTTGGACTCGACCGGCTGGTTGAAGCCCATCGACTTCTTGCCGAGTCGACGTTCGATGATCTCCTCGAGCCCCGCGAACGCGCCGCCACAGATGAACAGGATGTTCGAGGTGTCGATCGTGATGAACTCCTGGTGGGGGTGCTTGCGTCCACCCTGGGGCGGCACACTCGCCACCGTTCCCTCGAGGATCTTGAGCAGGGCCTGCTGGACTCCCTCGCCTGATACGTCACGGGTGATCGAGGGGTTCTCGGCCTTGCGGGCAATCTTGTCGATCTCGTCGATGTAGATGATCCCGCGCTCGGCACGCTTCACGTCGAAGTCCGCTGCGGTGAGCAACTTGAGCAGAATGTTCTCGACGTCTTCGCCGACGTACCCCGCTTCAGTCAGGGCGGTCGCGTCGGCGATGGCGAACGGCACGTTGAGCATCCGGGCGAGGGTCTGGGCGAGGAACGTCTTGCCGCAGCCCGTCGGTCCGAGCAGAAGGACGTTCGACTTCGCGACCTCTACATCGTCATCGTGAAGCGGGCCGGTCTGGATGCGCTTGTAGTGGTTGTACACGGCCACGGCCAGCGTCTTCTTCGCGTCGACCTGACCGATGACGAACTCGTCGAGGAATGAGGAGACCTCGCGGGGGGTCGGCAGGTCGTCGAGGACGAACTCGGGGCGGTCACCGAACTCGTCGGCGATGATGTCGTTGCAGAGGTCGATGCACTCGTCGCAGATGTACACGCTGGGTCCCGCGATGAGCTTCTTGACCTGCTTTTGACCCTTGGCGCAGAAACTGCACTTGATCAAATCGCTGCCTTCACCAAACTTTGCCACGGTTTCCCTCCGACACGACCTCCGCCGCGACCATCCTAGGAGTCAGGACCGCCAAAAGGAGGTACCTAGGGCCTGGCGGAGATCACTTCGTCGATTAAGCCGTATTCCACTGCTTCATCGGCGCTGATGATGTAATCGCGGTCCGTGTCCTTGGTGATCCGTTCGACCGATTGGCCGGTGTCCTTGGCGAGCATCTCGTTGAGCATGTCCTTCATGCGCAGTATCTCGCGGGCCTGGATCTCGATGTCCGAAGCCTGGCCGCCGACGCCGCCCCACGGCTGGTGCAACAGGACCCTCGCGTGCGGCAAGGCGAAACGCTTGCCCTTCGCGCCGGCCCCGAGCAGGACGGCCGCCGCCGACGCGGCCTGGCCGAAGCAGAAGGTCGAGACCGCTGGCTTGATGTACTTCATCGTGTCGTAGATCGCCAGCAGGCCGGTGATGTCACCGCCGGGCGAGTTGATGTAGAGGTTGATGTCCTTGTCGGGGTCCTCTGATTCGAGGAAGAGCATCTGGGCGCAGACGAGGTTCGCGATGGTGTCGTCGATCGGGGTACCGAGGAAGATGATCCGCTCGCGCAGGAGGCGACTGTACAGGTCGTAGGCACGCTCGCCGCGGTTCGAGGATTCGACAACCGTGGGGACGAGGTAGTTCTGGGCTCGAAAGTGTTCGTTCACGGCTCTACCTTATGCGTCCAACTCTTCAGCCTGGTCGCCGCTGAGCAACTCGATATCGATTTCCACACCCTCCGGGTCGACGAACGTGACGTTCTCCATCAGCCAGCGCGATCCCTTCATCTTGGCCACTTCGGCGTTGAACGTGACGACGCGACCGGTGTCTCGCAGATTGGTTCGCAAGAGGTCGGCGTCGACGTTCATGGACTCAGCGGTACGCACCAGCTCCTCGTCGAGCTCGTCAGGCGTCGGTTCGAGGCCCTCGGACTTCACGAGGGCGCGCATGGCGAGGTCGATCCGCACGGCGCGCAAGGCGTCCTGACGGAGCGTGGCCAAAAGCTGATCGGGGGTCTGATTGGTCACCTGGAGGAAGGTCTCGAGGTTGAGCTGCTGCTCGGACAGGCGGTGGCCGAGGTCGTGCAAACGTTCGCTGGTCTCGGATTCCACCAGCACCTCGGGCACGAGGTCTTCGCTCACCAGGTCGCCTAGCGCGACCAGCATCGCGTCGCGTTGGGACATCTGGGCCTCGGCGATCTTCATTCGTCGCATCTGGTTGACCACGGAGTCTCGCATCTGCTCGACGGTGGTCCACTCGGTGTTCTCTTCGACCCACTCGTCGGTCAACTCGGGCAGTTCGCGCTCCTTCACCTGCTTGAGCTTCAGTTCGTACGTGGCGACGACCCCGTTGCCGACGTTGCCGTTGAGCTTGAGTTCCTCGCCGGCCTTCAGCCCGATGATGAGTTCGTCGACCCCCTCGGTGATGGTCCCCGATCCCACGGTGTACATGAAGTCGGCCATGTCGAGCGGTTCGACGTCGGTGGCGATCTGTTGGACGTGGATGTCCATGGTCACCAGGTCACCAGTGACGATCGGACGGTCCACGTCCTTCAAGATCGCGTCGGTTTCGCGGAACCGGTCGATCTGGGCTTCGACGTCGGCGTCGTTGACGAAGGGCGACGGGATGGTGACCCGCAGGTCTCGGTGGCCGTTGATCTCGACGACCGGACGGACTTCGACCTCGGCCTCGAAGGCCAGCGTCCCCTCTTCTTCACCGGCGGTGATGTTGATGTCGGGCTGACCGATGGGATCGATCAGCGACTCCGCGACGGCCCGGGCGTAGAAATCGGGCATGGACTCGCGGATCGCCTCGGACCGCAGGACGGCCGGTCCGCCGATGTTGGCGATGAGGACGTTCTTGGGGACCTTGCCCTTGCGGAAACCCTTCACGCTCACCTGCTTGGCGAGGGTCGCCGCGGCATTGTCGATCGCCTCGTTCATCTCCTCGTCGGTGATCTCGACCGAGAGCTTGATTCGGTTGTTGTCCAGGGTGGTGGTGGTAGCGCGCATAGGAGATGCCAGCCTACCGGCTCGCCTCGATTCCTCTAGATCATGATGGCGAGCGCCTGGGCGAAGGAAGTCGCGAGCGTGCGGTCGCCCCGGACGAAGGTCGCCGAGGCGTCCAGGAACGCTTCAGCCCCGATCCTTCCGGCAGACCGCCGCCAGAAGAGCGCCACCGGGGTAGTGATCTCCAGGTCGGCCGGCCTCGAGGCGTCGCCGGTCGGCGTGGCCCGTCCGTCGCTGACCTCGATGGTCACCGTACGCGCCAGACGGCCGCTCAGGTTGATCTGGATGACGGTGCCGTCGGGCGGCCTCATCCGCTTGCCGATTACGTAGGGCAGACTGGCTTCGAAGCGGTTCGCGACTATCTCCTCACCGGGACCGTGGTCGTCCTCGGGCTGGAGCAGGGCGTCGCGAATGTCCTGGAGGTGGATCCAACTGTCAACGACGCGGGTCTCCTGGAAACGATGGTACGGACGGTCCCCCTCGGGACTCCATCCGATCTTCTCCCATTCTTCGAGGCTGAGGGCTCGCAGGGCATCGAGGGAGTTGCGCGCCGCTTCGCGGAACTCGTCGAGCACGACGATGCCGGGCTCACCTCGATGGGCTTGGACGAAGGCCTCGTTGATCTCGCCGATCGGATTCTTCACGTAATCGGGCCACTCCCCCGTGAACTCCGGGACCGGCCCACCCCGCAACATCACCTCGAACCCGAGGAGGTGGCTCACGACGTCGCGCACGCTCCAACCAGGACAGGCCGTGGGCGCGTCGTATGAACCGGGCGGTTGCGGACGCAGCAGACGATCGATCGATGTCCAGGTCTGATCCAACGCATCGATGATCCACTCGTACGCCACGACCCCACCTCCCGAGATGTTCCTGCTCAGCCTACGAACAAATCCTTCGACATGGCCATATGACCCGACTGTGTAACGTGGTGGGTCTCGGGAAGTAGCGCAGCTTGGTTAGCGCGCCTGGTTTGGGACCAGGAGGCCGCGGGTTCGAATCCCGCCTTCCCGACCATCTGGGCTGAACCCCATCAAATGGGCCAGGACAGTGGCGGCGCCCACTTATCGAGTCAATTACGGCTAGATATTGACGTTGATCGTGAAGGGTAGGTCCGACGACGACTCACCAATTGAGATCGCATATTGGCCATGGACGGTCGTGAAGGTACCCCCGATGAATGAGTGAAAGCCGCTCCACGGGATGAGCATCGACACTCGCTGAGTAGCACCGGCGGCGAGGGTGACGCGACCGAACGCCCTCAACTGCAGCGGTGGCTCTCCGCTCGAACTGGGATAGGCCACGTAACTCTGGACCACGTCGGTCCCAAGAACCGGGCCGGAGTTGGTCACGTCGATGGAGACCTGGTACCCGGCCGCGGTCTTGGTGACCTCCGGGTTCGAAAGTGAGAACTTGGTGTAACTCAGACCGAAGCCGAACGGGAACAGCGGGGTCACGTGGTGCGCCTGATACCAGCGATATCCGATTTCCAGTCCGCTGCTGAAGTGCACCACCGACTTGACGCCCGGGAATGCGCTGGCCGAATCGACCGATGTCGTCGACGCGCTCGCCGGGAAGGTTATCGGGAGTCGCCCGGAGGGGTCGACCGCCCCCGACAACACCGCAGCGATTGCGGTGCCGTCCACTTGACCCGGATACCACGCTTCGAGGACCCCCGCGACCTTGTCGATCCAGGGCATCAGCACGGCTCCCCCGGTGTTGAGCACGACGACGGTGTGCGGATTCACCGCGGCTACCGCGGCGATGAGCGCATTGGCGACACCGGGCAGACTCAGGCTCGGCCGGTCGAGGCTCTCACTGTTGTAATCGCCCGCGAAGACAACCGCCACCTGCGCTCTGCGCGCTGCGGCGACCGCCCTGTTGATGTCGGGGGTCACGTTGAAGATCCCGAAGCGCGGCTGGGCGACACCCGTGACCGAGAACCAGTGGGCGTCGAACAGGTACTTTCTGCCGGCGCTCAATTGGACCGTCGTGGACATCTGGCTACATGAGTGGATCCCAGCGGAACTCAGGATCGGCCGGTGGTCCAGGTAGAACCAGGCATCACCGCACTGTTGAACCGCCACCTCGAAGATTCCGGAGGACTTGGCGCGCACTAGCAGTCGCCACGAAGACCAGCCCTCGCCCTTGCCCCACTTCGTAGCCGTGGCGACCGCGGGGGTGATTCTGGGATCGCTGTCGATGATGATGTCGCCCTTGCCTTGGGTCTTCGGGGCCCCGGGTGGCGTCAGAAGTTTGAGGGGTGTGCCGTGCACCACTGCGATTCCACTCAGGTTGTCGAGTTCGAGTCCGGCCGGCCCCCCCGAGGCGAAGGTGACGACGGCGCTCTTACCCAAGGCCGACCGGATGGCGCTCAACGGCGTGACGACGTAGGACGCCTTCACCGCCGAGCTGCCACCGCCGGCGACCATAGGCTGTTGGTTGGCGTCTATGCCGATCACCGCGACTGACCGGACGTTGTTGAGCGGCAGAACACCGCCGACGTCTTTCAAGAGGACGACGCTGCTTTCAGCGGCGCGCAACGCCACCGCAACGTGGGCCGGAGTGGTCGCCTTGTTGGCCAGACTGCCCGTGCGCGGTCGCCCGACCTCGCCGAACCGGAAGATCTGTGTCAGCACCGGCAGGATGGCTCGGTTGAGGACCCGTTTCGAAATCGCCCCGGTATCGATCAGGTGGACGATGTCGAGGACGCGCGACGGCTTGATCAACGAGACGCCCGCTCGAAATGAGGCTGCGACCCCGCTCGGTTCGACAGCGTGGAAGTCCGAACGCACGAAGCCAGCGAAGCCCCAGGAACGCAACGTCGAGTAGAGGAACGGGTCCGAACAGGAATTGACCCCGTTTATCGATCCGTAGGAGCACATCACCGATGCGACGTGCCCTTGCTGCACTGCGGCTTGGAAGGGAGCCAGGTAGAGCTCTTCGAGCGCCCGCTTGGAGACGATCTGGTCGAGCTTCAGTCGGGCCGTCTCCTGGGTGTAGGCGCCGAGGTGCTTGGCCATCGCCATCACCCCCTGTGACTGGGTGCCCTGGATGTTCGCCACGCCCATCATGCTCGTGAGAAACGGATCCTCTCCGTAGGTCTCGAAGATCCGTCCACTCTGGGGGACGCGAGCGAGGTTGAGCTCCGTTCCCTGCACGACGTTGATCCCCTTGCTGCGGGCCTCCTGGGCCAACGCCACGCCGACCGACCGGGCCACGGAGGGGTCGAAGCTGGCCGCCACACCTATGGCCGAAGGGAACTGCGTGACCGACCCCAGACCGTCGCCGAGTCCGACCGGACCGTCACTGAGCCAGAGCTCGGGAATGCAGAGACGGGGTACGCCGTCGCTAAGGTTCTCCAGTTGTGGGCGCATCACGAGTACCACCATGGTGGCCTTCTCGTGGAGAGTCATCCGGGCCAATACCTCGCGGGCCAGGACCGATGGGTCGACATGAGCCTTCATGGATTGACTGATCCAACGACAACCAGTATTGAGTCTCGTATGGGGAGCGATGCTCACCGAACCGGCGTGAACAGCCCCGAGCAAAGGAGTGACGACCAGACCCAGCGCAAGGAGCCCAGCCAGTGCCGCTGCCGCGATTGGGCGCAGAAGCCTCGAACACCGATGAAACATTGATCAAACCAAACAATCTTCGCGAACGTTTGAGACTCCGCTGTTCGGATCTCGAGTGGCAACCAGCCGATTCTAACGACGGACCGTACGCCCTTCTAAACGGTGCCGACGAAGTCGATCGGAGAACGCAAGAACTGACTCTGCATCGATCGAGGAGCCCGCAGGCCCCAAGCGCCCCATTCAATGGAATGGAACCCGGGCCGGGACTCGATTTGCTGAGCTCGAAGCTCTGCGTCTGGTGCCCCCGGCAGGAGTCGAACCCGCAACCTGACGGGTAGAAACCGTCTGCTCTATCCAGTTGAGCTACAGGGGCCCGGCACCAGCGTATCTAAGACCCTGCCGCCTGATTGACACCACGTAACGCTGTGTAATACTGGTGGGACTTGGTGGGCGTAGCTCAGTTGGTTAGAGCGCCAGGTTGTGGTCCTGGAGGTCGCGGGTTCGACCCCCGTCGCTCACCCCAAAAGTACCTGCCGAACCGACAGCCCACCGGCTGTTGGTTCGGAGCTATCTGCGTCGTATCGGCGTTTCGGCGACTAGATTTCGCGTTGATGACTTCGAGCGAGGTCGAACCAGGGGGAACCATGACAATCGTGCGCGATTCGTTCTACATCAATGGCCAGTGGGTCAGGGCCACGTCAGGCGAAACACTGGAGGTGACCACCTCAGGAACCGGCGAACTCTTCGCAACCGTCCCCGCCGGAACCGTTGAAGAGGCCAATCTGGCCGTCGAGGCCGCCGCCGCGGCGTTCACCTCGTGGGCGAACACCAGCCCCAAGGAGCGAGGTGAGTTCCTCACGAGGATCTCGGAGAAGTTGGCCGAACGCAGTGACGAGATCGCCCTGGTCATCGCCAACGAAGTCGGCATGCCCCTGATGCTTTCCAAGGGAATCCAGGTCGGCCTGCCGACGATCGCCTTCGCCGACAACGCACAACGGGCCGCTGAATTCGTCTGGGAGGAAGAGGTCGGCAACTCGACCTTCGTCCGCGAGCCGATCGGCGTCGTGGCGGCGATCACCCCCTGGAACTATCCCCTGCACCAGATCGCCAACAAGGTCGCAGCGGCGCTCGCCGCTGGCTGCACGGTGGTCCTCAAGCCGAGCGAAGTCGCGCCAATCAACGCCTTCATCCTCGCCGACATCGTCCACGAGATCGGGTTGCCCCAGGGTGTCTTCAACCTCGTCAGTGGGCTCGGTCCGGTCGTCGGCGAAGCCATCGTCGCCCACCCGAAGACCAACATGGTCTCCTTCACCGGTTCGACGCGAGCCGGCAAGCGGGTCATGCAGATCGCGGCCGAGATGGTGAAGAAGGTCTCACTCGAACTCGGCGGGAAATCGGCGAACATCATCCTCGAGGACGCCGACCTAGCGAAGGCCATTGGCGACGGCGTGTTCAAGTGCTACCTCAACTCCGGTCAGACCTGCTCAGCGCTGACGCGAATGCTGGTGCCCCGTTCGAAACTGGCCGAGGTCGAGGATCTGGCAGTGGCCGCCGCCGCTGGCCTCTCCCCCGCCGACCCGATCACCGGAGCCAGCCTGCTGGGCCCGCTCGTGAGCGCGGCGCAACAGCAGCGGGTTCGCGACTACATCAACAAGGGGATCGACGAAGGTGCCCGCCTCATCTGCGGCGGCGCGGCAGCGCCGGAGGGCCTCGAAAAGGGTTTCTACGTGGAGCCCACAATCTTCTCGGACGTTCGCTCTGACATGACCATCGCTCAGGAGGAGATCTTCGGACCGGTCCTCTCAATCATCCCGTACGACACCGAAGACGAGGCCGTCGAGATCGCCAACGATTCGATCTACGGGCTCGCGGGAGGAGTCTGGGCCGGCACGGATGAGAAGGCCTTTGAGGTCGCCCGTAAGATCCGCACCGGACAGGTGGAGATCAACGGCGGCTCGTGGAACGTGGTCGCGCCGTTCGGCGGGTACAAGCAGTCAGGTATCGGACGTGAACTCGGCAAATACGGTTTCGAAGAGTTCCTCGAAGTCAAGTCGATTCAGCACAACTGATTGAAGCTACCGGTGCTCGGCGGTATAGACTCGTCTCGCGCCGGTAGCTCAATTGGCAGAGCATTTGACTCTTAATCAACAGGTTCCGGGTTCAAGTCCCGGCCGGCGCACCGAGGAAGTGTATTAATTCGGGTCTTGCTTGACACAAGACCGCCGTGACCTGCTTGACAGACCTTCGGCACCTGCTTGACAGACCTTCAGGACCTCCTTGACACCCGAGCCGCATCTGGCCTTTGCTC
>Ga0075029_100000442_pt1 | contig 23810 bp, 13 predicted proteins | sample LitLauG_LLR_2013_FD_71391 | JGI IMG/M metagenome (GOLD analysis project Ga0075029, IMG submission 71391) | Freshwater sediment microbial communities from North America - Little Laurel Run_MetaG_LLR_2013 | ecosystem: Environmental > Aquatic > Freshwater > Creek > Sediment | place: USA... | reverse complement strand
AGGATGAAGAGAGCCGCACCCAGGCGCTGTGGGTGCAATTCCGCCGCGACTTTGATCGCGCGGGGGCGCAGGTAGCGGGGCAAGCCGAGGCGATTGCGGCATCGGAGCCATTTGCGAGCATGGCGGCGCGAGTGGCGCATACCCCGGCGGAGTCGAGCAAGTATTTTGACCTGGCGCGCAGCGTGGCCGACGCCCATCAACTGGACTTTCTGGAATTTCTGGACGGGCACGGCGCGATTATTTCGTCGGCACAGGCGCCGGCGATGTTTGGATATGCCGAGGGCGCCATCCATGCCGGCAGCGCGGTCTTGCCCTCGCAGGCTTTCCTGAAACAGGAGGCTCTGCCCGGCGGCGTCGTCCTGGGATTGTTTGCGGCACGGGCGGTCCGCATTGACGGCGCCCTGATCTACGTGCTTGCCGGGCGGCGGATTGATCAGCAGTTTCTGGCGTCGTTCGATCCGCCGGCCGGCATGCGGATCTTTCTTTACGAAAATCGTGGCGAGCAAGTGGCGAGCAATCTTCTGGCGCAAAGCAGCGGCAAGACCGCGGCCGGAGTCAGCGAACGCCTGACCCCGATGATCCACGCGGCGCAGCAGACGCGGCAGGAGATGACTGCGATCGTGCACTGGTCGCCGGATGCAGCGGACGACGAGGCCTTTCACTCGTTTCCATTGCTGGGAGGGGGGCCGAGTCCCGACCTGCTTGGCATTTTTCTCGTGGGAACGTCGCGGCGTCCTTACGTTGAGATGGAGCGGCATATTCGCACGATTGCCATGCTGGTGGGTGTGGGCGCGATTGTGCTGGCCACGCTGTTCAGCACGTGGATGGCGGGGCGCGTGACGCGACCGGTAGCGGAACTGGCGCAGGCGGCGGGCCGTGTGGCCGCAGGTGAGTGGGACACGCACGTAGATGAATCCGGGAATGACGAACTGGCGGCCCTGGCGGGATCGTTCAACCGCATGACCAGCGAGTTGCAGAGCCAGCGCGAGCGGCTGCTGCAGGCCGAGCGCGTGGCGGCGTGGCGCGAACTGGCGCGGCGGCTGGCGCATGAGCTGAAGAATCCGCTGTTTCCGCTGCAGATCACGGTGGACAATTTGGTGCGGGCGAAACAGCAAGCTCCCGAACAGTTTGACGAAGTGTTCGGCGAGAGCGTATCCGCGTTGCAGACCGAGATTGCGAACCTGAAGGCGATCGTGGGTAGGTTTAGCGACTTCTCGCGCATGCCGCAACCGCGGCTGGAGCCTGTGCAGATCAACGAACTCGTGAAGAACGCGCGGCAAGTGATGCAGGCGCAGATGAGCGCACCGGGCAGGCCGGCGATTCACGTGGACTCGCAGCTTGATCCCGCACTGCCGATGGTGCTGGCTGATCCTGAGCTGATGCATCGGGCCATCTCAAATTTGATTTTGAATGCGATGGATGCGATGCCTGACGGCGGCACGCTCACGCTGCGAACAGCAGACGCGGCGGACCATGTGACCATTGAAGTCGCCGACACCGGTGTGGGACTGACCGAGGAAGAGGTCGCGCGCATCTTCACGCCCTACTACACCAGCAAGCAGCATGGGACCGGATTGGGCCTGGCAATCGTACAATCGGTGGTCAGCGATCACGGCGGGACGATTGCGGTGAAGAGCGCGGCTGGTGCAGGGACGACGTTTACGATTTCGCTGCCGAAGGCGGGCGGCGGCGAAGGCACCGCGAATTCGCGCACGACATGACTTATTAAGGAGGCGCAAGCTGGCACGCAAGGCTCAACTGCTGGTGGTGGATGACGATGCCAATACGCTGGCGTCGCTGGCGCGCGCGTTTCGCCTGGCTGGGCACGAAGTTGCTGTGTGTGACAACGTGCCGAAGGCGCTGGAGCTTTGCCGCGCCAACCGCTATGACCTGATCTTTTCTGATGTAGTGATGCCGGGGCGGGACGGGCTCAGCTTCCTGCAAGAATTGCGCGCGGAACAGCCGGATGCGAGCGTGGTCATGATGTCGGGCCAGGCGCATATTGACATGGCGGTGAAGGCAACGCGACTGGGCGCGCTCGACTTCCTGGAAAAACCGGTTTCGACCGACAAGCTGCTGCTGACCGTCGAGAACGCGCTAAAGCTGCAGCGGCTTGAAAGTGAGAACTTGCAGCTGCGGGCGCGCGCCGGCAGACAGGAAATCATTGGCCACAGCGCGGCCATGAATGCAGTGATGGCGCAACTGAAGCGCGTGGCCGCGAGCGAGACGCGCGTCTGCATTCTGGGCGAGACTGGCACCGGTAAAGAGCTGGCGGCACGGACAGTGCATGCGTTGAGTCCGCGCGCCGAAGGGCCGTTTGTCACGCTGAATTGCGCGGCAGTGCCGGCCGAACTGATTGAGTCGGAATTATTTGGGCATGAAAAGGGCGCCTTCACCGGAGCGGGTGCGCGGCACGCTGGGAAGTTTGAGCAGGCGAGCGGCGGGACTCTGTTCCTGGACGAAATTGGCGACATGCCGCTGGCGATGCAGGCAAAGTTGCTGCGGGTGCTGGAGCAGGGCGAAGTGGAGCGCGTTGGCGGAGATCGTCCGATAGCGGTGAATGTACGAGTGGTGGTGGCTACGCACCGCGATCTGGAAGCGCGGGTGCGCGACAGGGCGTTTCGTCAGGATCTGTTTCATCGTATTTATGTATTCCCGCTGCGGCTGCCTGCGCTGCGCGAGCGGCGGGAAGATATCCCAGAGCTGATCACTTATTTCGCCGAGCAAGTGGCGCGGCAGAACGGCTGGAAGGCGATGCCGTTTACCCCGGAAGCGATCGCGACGCTGCAAGCGCAGAACTGGCCGGGGAATGTGCGCGAGCTGCGAAACATGGTGGAGCGGCTGATGCTGCTGGCGACGTCGGAGATCGTCGACCTCGCAACGGTGCAGATGGCGCTTGGCGGAACCAGCGTAGCAGCGGACGGCGGGGACTATGCCGGCTCTCTCTCCGAGCGAGTGCATGCGTTTGAGCGCGACACGATTCTCGCGGCGCTCAAGCAGCATCATGGCAACATCAGCCAGGCGTCCAAGGCGCTCGACCTGGAGCGCAGCCATTTTTACAAGAAAGCCGAGCAGGTGGGCGTGGACCTGCGCGCGGTGCGGCGCGAGCAGGAAACTTCCTGATACACTTCGGCAGCCGTTTGAACCTCAGCCACTCCACTGGGACAATCGCAATGAAGACGCGGCTGCTCACGCTTACAGTTCTTGCTCTAACCCTGCCCCTTTCTGCCTTCGCATCTGATCCTGCCTCGCCGCCAATTTACGGCGTGCGCATGGAGAATGTCTGGATTCCGATGAAGGATGGCGTGCGGCTCTCGGCGACGCTTTACATGCCGGATGGCGCCAAGCCGGGCGAGCGCTTCCCTGCACTGCTGGAATATCTGCCGTATCGCAAAGATGACGACACCGCGGCGCGGGACTATCCGATTCACTCTTATTTCGCGCGGCGCGGGTACATGAGCGTGCGGGTGGACATTCGCGGATTCGGCAACAGCGAAGGCGTTCCGCCGGAGCGCGAATATTCCGAGCAGGAACAGGTTGACGGCGAGCAGGTGATCGCGTGGCTGGCCAGCCAGCCGTGGTCGAACGGGAATGTGGGCATGTTCGGCATTTCGTGGGGTGGATTCAATTCGCTGCAAATGGCGATGCGGCATACTCCCGCGCTTAAAACCATCATCGCCGTGGACGCGACCGCCGAACTTTTTCACGACGACGTTCACTTCATGGACGGCATGGCACATGTGGACGAGTTCGAGCTCAACATGGACATGGCGCAAGGGTGGACGGGAGCGCCGGACTTTACGCTGGACGAGAAAGTGCTGGGGCCAAGGTTCGATTCGCCGCCGTGGTCGTTGCTTTATCTGAAACATCAGCGGGACGGCGCGTTCTGGCGCGACCGCGTGCGTCCGCTGCGCGAGATCAAGATTCCCGCTTTCCTGATCGGCGGATTGCTCGACGGCTATCGCGATAACGTGACCGATATGCTGATGCAATCAAGTGGACAGGTGCGCGCGATTGTGGGGCCGTGGAACCATACGTTCCCGAACGATGCGGCCATGGGGCCGCAGATTGAGTGGCGGGACCAGGCAGTGCGCTGGTTCGATCACTGGTTGAAGGGTAAAGATACCGGCGTGGAGCAAGACCCGCGGCTGGTGATTTTTATGCGGAAGTCGCATCCGCCGGAACCAGCAATGGCGCAGACGCCGGGCGGGTGGCGGCGCGTGGACCATTGGCCGCCTCCGGATGCGGCGAATACGCCGCTGTTTCTCGCAGGCGACCATTCGCTATCGAAGGCGGCGCCGGCGAAGGACATACATATGCTGAAATATGTGCCGTCGGTGGGAGTTGAGGCCGGCTTCTGGTGGGGAGAATTGCTCAGCGATGTGCGGCCAGTGGATGCTTACAGCCTAGTGTACGATTCCGCGCCGCTGAAGGAAGAGCTGGCGATCTTGGGGCGTCCGCATGCGCTGTTGCGGGTTGCTGCGCCGGTGCCGCAGGCGAACTGGTTTGTGCGGCTCAGCGACGTTGCGCCGGATGGCAGCGTCACACAGATCACCGGTGCGGGAATGAGCGGGGCGCAGCGCGAGTCGATGGTGAATACGAAACCGCTGGAGCCGGGCAGAGTCTATTCGCTTGACATTGAATTGCATCTGACGACGTGGGTGTTCGCCGAGGGACATCGCATTCGGGTAGCGGTGTCGAACGCGCTCTGGCCGATGATGCTGCCCACGCCTTACTCGATGACAACATGGCTGAACTTGGGGGGTGAGAGTGGTTCGCGCATCGTGCTACCGATCGTTCCGGTGGAAGGCGCGGCGGCACCAGCGTTTAATCCTCCGGAGCCTTCGGAGGAACGCAAAGACTTGAAGAGCGAGGGCTTTCCCTGGCCGGGTGAATGGACGGTCGAGCGCGACGAAGCGCGGCAGAAGAGTACGGTGCACTGGAAAGGCAAGGATTCGGGAGAATATCCGTGGGGCAAGCAGACGGATTTGGAAGCAATGACCTACGAAGTGGACGATGCGCATCCGGAGACTTGTGCCGTGCGCGGCGAGGCCGAGAGCACTTTTGAATTGAAAGGGCGCACGCTGGCGTGGCGCGGGCACTTGTCGGTGACTACGGACCGCGAGAATTTTTATTACAAGTACACGCGCGAGTTGCTGAAGGACGGCGCGATGTTGAAAACGAAGACGTGGGAGGAGACGGTACCTCGGGACAATCAGTAGCCGAGGACGCTTCTCCGCTTTGCAGGGTTTCGGTTGAAACAACCTCAGGGGCTAGAGCCCAAGTCTTGGGCGGCAACAGTTGGCACGGCTGAAGCCGTGCCCTGCCGATGTTGCACAGCCTACCTCTCGCGCCAACGATGCGCGAGGCGCTCGGTCGTCCCCCGGAAGCTAACGTAGCTGCGCACGAGATCCCTCGCCCCGCTGGTAAAAACGCGGGGCTTCGGGATGACGCGGCGTGGATATGTTTAGTCTGCTGCGGCGACGGCTAGCGGGGCGGGTTGGCCTTTTAGGTCTGCGGCGAGCAGGCGATGGAACAACTGCTCGCCGGCTTCCCTTCTCACTGACAATCTGCCTGCTCCATAGGCGCGCGATTTCAGACCGCGCTGCACGGCTTCGCAGATGCCGAGGTCCTCGTCCTGCACGCGGTTGCCCACGTTGACCGACTCGGTGTTATAGGCAAGGCGCGCTTCGCTGATGTCGTCGAAATAAAAATCGAAGATCACTCGGCAGTGGTCTGCATCGATGGGGATGACGTAGTTCGTGTCCATGTATCCCTGATAGCAGTTGAACATAAAGTTGGGATACTGCCAGAAATACCAGGCGCGGTCGCCTTTGCGCGTGTTGCCGGTGGTGGCATCTTCGTCGGACGCGACCATGGGACTGGATTGCAGGCAGTAACGGTCTTCGTTCTCGATGGTGTATTGCTTATAGTCGAGCACCGAGCTGAGACCTTTGTGCAGGTGCGGAACGTGGTAGCCGCCGTCAAGATAGTTGTCTACGAACACTTTCCAGTTGCAGGCGATGTCGTAGCTACGGCGCTCGAAGAAGTGCAGGTTGCCGATCCCGAGTGGTGCGGCGCGTTTGACCAGGCCACCGAAGTAGTCGGTGAGCGATTCGGCTTTCTTGTCGAGGTTCACAAAGACCAGGCCTTCCCAGACCCCCACACGCGCCGGTACCAGGCCATTCTGAGAGCGCTCGAAGTTCCTGACACCATCGAATTCGGGCATGCCCTTCAGGCTGCCGTCGAGGCCGTAGTTCCAGCCGTGGTAGGGACAATGCAGGATGGAGGCTTGTCCACAAGGCTCGGTGACGACGGCGGCGGCGTGATGGCGGCAGACGTTGTAAAAAGCGCGCAGAACGTCGTCCGCGCCGCGCACGACCACGATCGGTTCGCCTGAGATGGTGGTGGTGACGAACTCGCCCGGCTTGGTGAGCTGGGAAACACGGCCGACCAGTTGCCAGGTCTTGCTGAAGACTTCGAGACGCTCGCGCTCGGCGATGCGCGGGTCGGTGTACCACGCGGCAGGGATGGTGGAGGCTTCCGACAGCGGGGCGCGGTCATCGTAGGCGGCTAGAATCTGGTCGATTGAATTCTGCATGTGATGCTCCTGTGAGCTTTCGAAAACTTGTCGACTCACCCCGGGGGCTAAAGCCCCTTGCACGAAAGAAAAGCTTTATCGCAGTGCTGAAGCGCTGCGCCACCCAAAAGCGAGATTTCAGCACTGCGCTGCGCCGCCAAAAAGCGCTACTTCAGCGAACTGTACAAGCTCCGCTCAACCCGTCGCGGAGCGCTGGGCAACACCCTGGGGCGTGCCGATGGCGCGTTTGAGTACATCGAGAAACTGTTTGATGCGCGCTTCTTTTTTTTCGGGCAGCTCGCCGCGGCTGCGGAACAGGCCGGGGTCGAGCTCGGCGGTCAGCAGCGCATCCTGAAAACGTTCCATCATCCAGTCGATGATCGAGACGATCATTTCCACATCAATGTCGCCGCGCAGTTCGCCGCGCTCGAGGCCAAAGCGGACGAGGGCGACGGTGCCGTAAGGGTCCTCGGTCATGAGGAAGCGATTGATTTCGCGCTTCAGGACGAGGTCGGTACTGTAGTTTCCCAGCAAGGCGATGCGGTACGGTACCCAGTCCTCGTGCAGCATGTGTTCAGTGCCGGCGAGCCAGTAGCGCAGGATTTCGAAGAAACCGCCGTGGCGGACGGCGGCGGGAGCGTCGAGGTATTTGGAAAAAGTGCGGACGGCGCGCTTGTAGACCTCGAAGAAGAGGCCATCTTTGCTGCCGAAGTGTTGAAAGATGGAACCCTTGGCGATGCCGAGCTGGTCGGCGATGTCGCCGACGCGGGCGGCGTGGTAGCCGTGCTCGGCAAAGTGAGCCATGGCGGCGTCGATGATGCGGGAGCGCTTGGCCTCAGACCGCGGGCGCGGGGCAATGTTGCGCTGATAGCGGGGAGGGCGGCGCGGGCTGCTGGCGATTCCTGCCATTGAAATGACTCCAAGTCAACGCAGAATATCTCAGAACGGCGACGATTTCAATTCCATTTTGAGGCAGATATGAGCTATTTTATGTTGCGGTTGTGTGACCATACTGACTTTTAGTCATTTCATTTTGATCTCTTGAATCGCGTCTACGATGCCGTGGTGATTGGGGCCGGACACAACGGCCTGACGGCAGCCGCCTATCTGGCGCGCGGCGGAATTTCGACGCTAGTGCTGGAGCGGCGGCCGATTGTGGGCGGCTGCTGCGTGACGGAAGAAATTGCGCCCGGGTGCCGGGTGTCGACCACTTCCTATATCGCCAGCATGTTGCGGCCGGAGGTGATTTCGGAGTTGGGACTGGCCGACTTCGGCTTGCGCATGGTGCCGTGCGATCCGGCGATCCAGGTTGCGTTTCCGGATGGAACGGTGGTGCCCTGGTGGGTGGAGCGGGAGCGGGCGCGGCAGGAGTTCAGCAGGATTTCCGAGCGCGATGCGCAACGCTTCGTGGCGATCGACGAGCAACTCAAGAAGCTGGCGCGATATCTGCAGCCTTTTTTCATGGAGCCTCCGCCGGAGATCGATACTTCGTCATGGAGCGGGTGGCAGGATTTGTTTCGCGTGGGGCGAAGGTTCCGCGGTATTTCGTCGTGTGAAGTTGCGCAACTGGTCTCGTTTCTGACCGGCAGCCTGGGCGAATTTCTTGACCGCAACTATGAGTCGGAAAAGATCAAGACGATGTTTCTGGCGAACAACGTCTATGGCAAGCACGGTGGGCCATATCAGCCGGGGACGGCGATCGGGTTGCTGTTTCATCTGCTGAGCGGCGGCAATCATCAGACGCAAGGATTTTCCGGGCACGTGATGGGAGGGATGGGCGCAATCACGGAGGCGCTGGCGGAGTCCGGGCGCAAGAGCGGAGTGGAGATTCGAACCGGGGCGGCGGTTTCGCGGATTGAAGTGCGGGATGGGCGGGCGCGGTCGGTCGTGCTGGAGGATGGGACGGAGATCGAAACGCGCGTGGTACTTTCAAACGCGGACCCGAAGCATACGTTTCTGGGCCTGGTGGAGCAGAACGAACTGCCGTCGGAGTTTCTTTGCGCGGTGCGCGGGATCAAGATGCAGGGGCCGTGCGCAAAGGTGAATTTTGTATTGTCGGAGGAGCCGCGGTTCACCGGGACGCCGGCGAGCCATTCGGCGCTGGAGCGGACGTTCTTCACCCTGGTGCCGTCGCTGGAGTTTGCCGAGCGCTGTTACGACATTGCGAAATTTGGCGAGATTCCGGAAGAGTTGTGGGTGGATTGCGTGGTGTCGTCGAACGCGGACCCTTCGCTGTCCCCGCCGGGCAAGCACATTCTGACCTGTTTCGTGCAGTACGTTCCTTATCACTTGCGCGAGGGGACTTGGGATGAAAAGCGGGAACTGCTGGGCGATCGGGTGGTGCGCAAGATTGGCGAGTATGCGCCGAATGTTCCTTCCTCAGTCATTACGCGGCAAGTGCTGACTCCGCTCGATTTGGAACGTACCTACGGACTGACCGAGGGCAACATTTTTCATGGCGACCTGCGGCTGGAGCAGTTGTTCTTCATGCGTCCGGTGGCGGGGTGGGCGCAGTATCGCACGCCGGTGGCGGGGCTTTACCTGTGCGGAGCGGGAGCGCATCCGGGCGGTGGAGTGACAGGCGCGCCAGGGCGGAACGCGGCGCATCAGGTGCTGCGCGACTGGAAGAAAAATGGACGGAATGGAGCTGCATAGATGACGGGGTCTTCGGGTTGCATGGAAAAATCGCTTCCCACTTGGATGTACCTTTCGAAAGAGTTCTTCACGTTGGAAAGGGAAAAGATTTTCTGCCGGCAGTGGGTGTGCTGCGCGCGCGAGGAAGATGTGCCGACGGCGGGCAGCCATGTGGTGGTGGAGATTGCCGGCGAGAGCGTCCTGCTGGTACGCAACCGCGCGGGCGAGATCAAAGGGCATTACAACGTGTGCCGGCATCGCGGGTCGCAGCTGTGTTCGACGAACGTCGCGGGCTATGAAGCGTCGGTGAAGCTGAACGGCGCGATCGGCGCGGCAGGGATTCGCTGTCCCTATCATTTGTGGACATATGACCTGGACGGCGAGCTGATCGGCGCGCCGCATCTCAGCCAGGAAGTGGGATTCGACAAGGCTGATTTCCATCTTTACCCGGTGGGTGTTGAGACGTGGGGCGGCTTCGTTTTTGTTCATCTGAGTCCAGCTGAGGCGGGAGCGCCTGGGCGCGGGCTCGCCGATCAACTGGACGAAGCGCCGAAGCGGGTGGCGCGATATCCGCTGGCGGAGTTGCGGTCGCCGCACAAGATCACGTACGAAGTGGCGGCCAACTGGAAAGTGATCCTCGAGAACTACAACGAATGCTACCACTGCGGGTCGGTGCATCCCGAGCTGTGCGAGGTGGTGCCGGCGTTTAAGGAGCATGGTGGCGCTCGGCTCGATTGGGAGCGAGGCGTGCCGCATCGCGAGGGCGCGGTGACGTTTACCCGGTCGGGACAAAGCGATCGCGCTGCCTTCCCCGCTTTGAATGATGACGAACGGGTGCGGCACAAGGGGGAGCTGGTCTATCCGAACTTCATGCTCAGCCTGGCGCGCGATCACGCGGCGGCGTTCACTCTGTGGCCGAGCGCGCCGGGACAGACGCGAGTGGTGTGCGACTTTCTGTTTCATCCCAATGAGATTGCAAAACCGGGTTTTGACCCGAGTGATGCGGTGGACTTCTGGGACCTGGTGAACCGGCAGGATTGGGCGATCTGCGAGCGAGTACAGCGTGGCATGCAGAGCCGCGTCCACGAGTTCGGCTACTACGCTCCGATGGAAGACTTGAGCCTCGACATCCGGCGGTATATCAGCGCGTGCCTGGGCGTGAAAATTGACGGTTCGGAATGCGGTTGATAGAATCGGAGTGCGGGGTGGAGCAGTCTGGTAGCTCGTTGGGCTCATAACCCAAAGGTCGGTGGTTCAAATCCACCCCCCGCAACCAACCTCAAGTAAATCCCTTTCAATCACTTGAAGCTGTTTGCCGCAGTTGCGAAAAATCGCAATCCGCTCCCATTCGCTGAAACCTGCTGTTTGGGCTCCATTTTTGCACCCGAAAGCACCATCTCCACAACCTTGCTGTTCGCGGCACGCTTCTGATCCGAGACCGCCGGTGGCGAGATCATTTAAGGCGGCTGAAACGGTCGCGCTCAGCACCAACGAATACCCATCCTTGACGTCCTGGGCGGAGAGCCGCCGCGGCTGGCAGGTCGTTGAGGACTTCACAAAGCGAGTCAAAGCCCGGTGCCTGCGACAATTGTTGGCCGAGGTCTTTGCGGTAAACCGAATTCCGCCATTGCTCCGGGGGCTGGGCCGTGTGCCCGGCCCTTTTTCTTGTGTACCCGCACACGAGAGGTGTGACGAACCCCCACCGCGCGCGAGTCTGTTCCAGATTCTCATATCGCAACGCCCTCCCGCCGTCCCGATTTGTATAGATTCCGCCGTTTTCCTCTCGTTGACTCGTTCTCCCCCACGCAAGACTGTTTGCCTCATGCATCCGGAAATGTGCTTCGTCCCTGGCTTATGAGCACTCGTACCGCGCGAGACTGGGAATCCGTCGGTGGCGTGTGCCATGCAAAAAGAACCGCGCACGAGTACCAACGAGCAGTTGATGTTTCGCCGCAAAGCTCGCTGGGATCCGGCCGGAGGATAGAAGATGACTCACCCAGCTTTCCGCTCAACAATTCTTGTAGCCGCGTTCTGTCTTGTACTTGCCGCCACCCTCGCCATTGGACAAGGTATCGTGACCGGCTCCATTTCGGGGTTGGTGCAGGACTCGCAAGGCGCCGTGGTTGCCGATGCCAAGGTGACAGCCACTCAGCTGACCACGAACCGCGTGTTTACAACTCTGACGACTTCGGCCGGAATCGCTGCATTGCGCGACTTGCCCGCCGGCGCCTATGACGTGCGCATCGAGTCCGCCAACTTTCGAGTGTACGAGGCGAAAGGTGTTTTGGTGGACGTGGGCCGGGAGACTGGGTTAGGGCTAATCAAACTGGAGGTGGGCTCGTCGGCCGAGACAATTACGGTGGAAGGAACCGCACCGCTGATGGAGTCTACAACCTCCCAGATATCGGAGACGTTTAGTTCCGAGAAAGTCGCCAGCCTTCCCATGGGGAATACTTTCGACTCCCTGGCGCTGTTCGTTCCCGGAGTGGCGACCGCGGGCGATGCAAGCTTCGGCAACAACAACGGCGCCGAGTTGTCGGTGAATGGCCAGCGGGCGCGCTCGAACAATTTTCAGATTGATGGCCAGAGCAACAATGACAACTCCATCGGCGGCCCCGACATCTTCTTCGGCAATCAGGACGCCATCGCAGAAGTGCAGGTGGTCACTACCTACGATGCCGAGTTCGGCCGGAACACCGGCGCTGTAGTGAATTACGTCACCAAGGCGGGAACCAACCAGTTCCATGGGACCGGATACGAATTCTGGCAGGGATCGATCTTTGATTCTCTCGAGAACCAAGAGAAGAGTCCGCTGTTCGGATACTGCCCGCAGGGCGTCTCGCCCAGCACCGGTTGTACGGCCCCGACGGTTCCGCGCTTCGTAGACAACCGCTTCGGCGGCAGTGTGGGCGGACCCATCAAGAAGGACAAGATCTGGTTCTTCGGCTCAACCAATATTGAGAAGCAGCGGTTCGCCGGCTCTCCGAGTTCCTCGGCCCCTGGTCTGGTGCCTACACCGACCGGCGTCCAGCAACTGCAGGCGGCATTCCCGAGCAGCCCGATCGGCCTCATTCAGACCACCATAGGGCCTAATGCGGTTACTGCGGGAAATCCGACTTTCACAAACGTGATACCGATCACCGATCCGAACGCCGTATTGGTGACCAACCAAATCGATCCAAGCACGGGGTCTGCCTTCGCGTGCCCCACCGGAAGCGCCGGCCAGAATGGCTGCACTCCGATTGAGTTCGGCCAGATCAGCCGGTTTGTACCGAGCCCGTTTAACAACTACGAGGGCACGGGACGAGTCGACTTCAAACTAACCAACAAAGACAACTTATTCGCCCGTTACGTCGTTCAGAAGGACTATTCAGGAGGGGTCAATTTCGGCCTCGGTATCGACGTGGGCGATTATCAGGACATCCCTTCCCTGAGCCAGCAGATCGGCTTGGACTGGGCGCGCAATTTCAGCAATTCGTTCGTCAACCAGGTCCGGTTCAGCTTCTCGCGGGCCAACGTTTTCTTCCAGGAGCAGTCGTTTCCCACCTGCAAGTCCGGTAGCCCCACGGCCTGCCCGACCGCCATGGTTCTGCTTGGCTCGGCGCCGCAAGACAGCGTGAATTTTGGTGTGGCCCCGGGCTTTCCGGAAGGTCGCGTCATCAACGTCTATCAATTGCAGGACAATGCGTCGATGCAGAAGGGACTTCACACCATCAAGTTTGGCGCTGAAGTCGACCAGCAACGCTCCCCCAATCTGTTCTTGCCCTACAACAACGGGCTCTTCTTCTTCAATAGTTTCAGCGATGTGGTTGCGGCCAACCCGGTGGCGACCCAAATCGCGCTGGGCAGCCCGCACCTTCCCTTCAAGGAGTGGGACCTGGGTCTGTACATCCAGGACGACTGGAGAATCAAGCACAACCTGACACTGAACCTTGGCATGCGCTGGGACTGGTACCAGCAGGCGATCAATCTATTGCACGACAGGTCGGTGGTGCAGCAGCAGGGTTCTCAGCCACTGTGGTCCACCAGTCTGCCGCTCAGCCAGACGACGGTGCCGGCAGTGCCCAACGCCTGGCACAACTTTGCCCCGGTGGTGGGCTTTGCCTGGACGCCGAACATCCTGGGTGACCAGAAGACGGTGGTGCGAGGGGGCTTTCGCATCGCCTACGATCCTGCGTTCTATAACATGTTCCTGAACGTGGGCGATTCCGCTCCATCGGTCAACTTCGCAACATTGTTCGGCACGGGGTTGCCGAACACCGGCTTCTTCGGGACCCAGGTAATCCCATATTTGCAGCCACAGACACCCGCATCCAATCCGGGATTCGCCAACCAGTCACAGGTGAGCCCGACCTTCCGCAACCCCTACTCGGAGCAGTGGAACGTTGGCTTGCAGCGCGCTTTCAACAGCCGAATCGTAGCCGAGGTGCGCTACGTGGGCAATCACGGAGTTCATCTGTTCCAGATCCTCAACTCAAATCCGGCTCTGGGGCCGCTCATCAGCTCAGGATTCCAGAACGTGATCCCTTCGGGCTTGACGCCTTGCTCCACGCCAGGCGCACCGGGCTTTACGCTGGGGAATGTTAATTGCAACTTCACCAACGTGCAGCAGTTTGCGAATACCGCATCGTCCAACTACAACGGGCTTCAGAGCGAACTGCGAATTGGCGGCTGGCGCGGCTTGAGCGCCACGGCGTCATATACCTACAGCAAGGCCATCGACAACGCCAGCGAGGTTTACAGTTCACTGGGTGGCGGCAGCACGCTCAACGCCGAACAGAACCCGTTCGCACCGGGAGCACCGGAACGGGCAAACTCGGGGACGGACTTCCCGCATATCGCTGGAGTGACCGTGGTCTATGAGTTGCCCTTCTACAAAACTCAACGTGGCATAGCCGGGCACCTGTTGGGGGGATGGCAGTTCAACAGCACGTACCGCTACACCTCGGGGCAGCCGTACACCACGATTCAAGAGTTGGCCGCCGGCAGCTTGTGCGATCCTGGAGCCGATTGGGGCGGCACCTACGATGCCTGCCGTCCCATTCTCAGCAATTCCAGCCTGCCGCTTAATTCCGTGGGCCAGTATTGCGACGGCAGTTCGACATGTATGAACGGGGGCGGAACAAACTACCCGTTGGGCACCCTGGTGAGCTTCACCGATCCCTGCCTTGGGGCGGGATGCGCGGTCACACCGATTACCGGAGCGCACTGGATCCACAACGACCCGATCGCGGCACAAGTAGTGGGCACGCCGTTCGGTGGAGTCGGACGCAACACGCTTCGCGGGCAGCCCATCAGCACGGCGAATCTGGCCATGTTCAAGAACCTTAAGGTCAATGAGCACCTGACCGCGCAATTCCAGGCACAGGCGTTCAATGTGATGAACACACAGTTTCGCGGTGTTCCGGACCCTATCCTGGATCATGTCGGCAGAGGCACCTTCCAGAGCACGGACTTCAATGCCAACGGCGGGCTTACGTTCGCTGGCAACATCAACACTGACGGCATCGGACGGCGGAGACTATTGTTCGGCATGAAACTGATTTTCTAGAACCATTTCTCACTGGCGTTGCTCCTTCCGGCCGGCCCTATTGGGCCGGCCATTTTTTGTTGCCGCGCGTTCTTGTGGGCTCTCATCCCATCGGAGCGGCTACACGTCCCCGAAGCGCGGCATTATCGCGAAGCGCTGCGTATCTACCTTCATGACGCGGCACTTGCACAGCGGCGAACGCGAAGCAGAAGCATTTCGGGCATCGCGGATTCGCGTAGGCGCACAAAACACGTGCCCCACGTTCCGGGCGATTGTGTGGTTAACCGCGATGGCTCTTGCCGCCGGCAGGTTCTGCCCCGTGGCCATGGCCGGTGACCGCCGAACACCGCCGGAAACGCCTGCCCCACGGGAGATTCCGATCAAGTTGTATCAGAACTATCTGATTGTGGTGGAGGGGCGGCTGGGCACGCTCGAACACCAGAACCTTCTGCTCGACACCGGCACAAATCCCAGCATAGTCGACCGGCGGGTGGCAGCAAAGCTTGGATTGCCATTGGTCCCGAGAACCTTATCCTTGTTCAATAAGAACGTTGGTTCGGAAAGCGCGTTGTTGCCCTCGCTTGAGTTTGGCCAGGTGCACAAGCAGGATGTGACCGTCATGGTGGCCGACTTTTCCGATTTGGGCGGCGGCCTTGGAACACGCATTGACGCGGTGATCGGCCTCGACGTGCTGGCCGCAACCAGCTTTACAGTGGATTTTGCAAAGCGGCGAATCACGTTCGAAGCATCCGCGGAACGTCACACGGTGCCGTTCACCGCGGGGCCGCAATTCATGGCTGTGACGATGACCGCCAACGGCCGTCCATTACATCTGCTGTTTGACACGGGAACTGAACGCCTGGTGTTGTTTGAGAGTCACCTGGGCGGAGTCAGCTACGCCGCCGGCGACGCCACCGGGAGTGGGCACAACATTTCCGGAAACGTGACGTACGAGTCGATCGTGATAGCCAAGGCATCCTTGGGCGCACAGGATGTCGGGCCGCAACGCGCGCTGGTGGTGCCAAGCCAGAAAGCGGTGGACGAGAATCTGGACGGCCTTATGGGTGTTTCCTGTCTGCGGCCCAGGCGCATCAGCTTCGACTTTCAACGACACCTCCTCGGATGGAGCGAGTAGCAGTGTCTTTGCCCAGGCGGGCACGCAGCGGTTGGCCCAGCTCGGCTATGCGTGGCTCCTCGTCATATCTTGCCGGCGTGCGAAGTGGGATGCACACACGGGCGGTTGCACCGCCGTTGGCAGGAACCAGCAGCTCGACGCTCTGATCCTGCCCATAGATAGTCTCCAGCCGTTCCCTCGTGATGCGGAGACCGAGACCGCCGGACGAAGAGCGGCCCGGTTCACGGACTCCAGGACCGTTGTCCTTTACTTCCAAGTGCAGGTCCGTGTCATCACGACGGGCCGAGATGCGAATTTCCCCGCCGGCCGGCATTTTGGAAATGCCGTGTTTGATCGCGTTATCGACCAGCGGTTGCAGCAACAGGTGCGGCACGATTGCATCGAGCGTCTCCGGCGCAATATCCATGTTCACTTTCAGTCGCTCTTCGAAGCGCACCTTCTCGATAGCGATATAGCAGTTCACAAATTCCAGCTCACGGCTGAGCGTGGTCATCTGTGTCCCGGCCGACTCGAGGCTCATCCTCAGCAGGTCCCCGAGGCGCGTGATCATTCGGTCGGCAGCCTCGACATCGGTGAGCATGAGCGCTGAAATGGAATTCAGGGTATTGAAAAGAAAGTGAGGCTGGAGCTGGCTCTTGAGCGACTGCAAGCGGGCTTTCTCCAATTGCGCCTGCAGCTGCGATGTCCGCAGTTCACGCTCGCGCAGCCTGTGATAGTAGGACGCGACGTGCGCGATGAGCGCAATGGGCAGGTAGGTCGTGATGATGTCATCGACCACCGTGGTCAGAAACAGCTCTTCGTAGCGCGGCCACTGAATGGCAAACGCGTGGGTCTGATAGTCCCAGACGCAGGAAACCCATCGGCGAAGCTGAGGGTCCCATACACCGTAAGGCGACAGGCCTCGCAGCGCGACATGCACAATGGCAAACACCAGGCCGCCGGCCAGCAGCAGCAACAATCGCGGGAACCAGTTGGCCCTCCGCACCGGATAACGATTAACAAATGCAATGACCAGTGGGGTCATTAAAGCGTAGGGATAAACCTGGCCACTCTGCATGGCCAGCACGTTTAGAAAGGACATACCAATGTCCGCCGAGCGATAGAACTGGTAAACCGTAACGGTGTAGGCCAGAGCCACGAACGTCCACACGCCAAGACTCAGCGCCCAGATCGTCGCCGAACTCCACGCGGCAACTCCATCGGGAGCGGAGCCATCGTTCTGAGTTGGTCCGGCTCTACGTGGCCTGCGCACCAATTCGCCTCCGCAGCGCGAACAGACATCGTGCATGCCCGAAGCGCAGCCCGGACAAAACGTGCATTCGTAGGAGCACATGTAGGCCAACGCATCCTTGGGCAGCGCGACTCCGCAGCCTTCACAAGTGGTTTTCATTTCTGTACTTCCTCTTCATGATTTTGGGAATGTCCGGGCGACGCTCCGACTCCGGGCAAGCGTGTCTGTCGAAGCGGAATACATCATGGACCAACTCGCTGTTGAGAGCAATCAAAAGATTGGGCTTTTTGAGGCAGATTCAGACGTCCCACCAATCAAACATTTCGTCCCACAAGCCCGACTGCTCATCCCAGCGACAAGCTCACCCGCGGGTCTCTGCAGGTTCGCGCGGTTGCGATTCGGATTGATTGGACAATCCGTGTTGATGACGATGGAGCAGAGTTGGTTGGCTGAAACTCCATTCGATTTCTTTTGCCACGACGGCTCGCTGCCAGCGGCATTCGGTCTCGCTCGAAATACACGCGATCTCGCCCGCACTCGCCATTGCATCGAGAGCACAGCGAACAGTGATGTGGGCTTCTCTGACGTCGGCAAAGATGTAGGAGCCGCGCCGCGCGATGCGCTGGCGAATTTCGCTAATCGATGCGGGTGCTTCCGATTCCATGAGAGCGATGCGGCAGGCACGGCCCAGCGCGTCGTCCCCCTGCGGGCAAACAGCAGACTGACGTAACCAGGCTTGCGGCACTGGGGCTGCGTGAACATCGCTATAACCTCGCGAGAAGTACAGATCGCGGAGACCGCGCATCACCTGGCGAAGCCAGTGAATGCGGCGATCGATTTCATCACGCCGCTTGAGGAGTTCGAAAGCCTTGGCATTCACTCTCCTCACGGTTTCAGCGAGCCTGGCTTCGGGGACTTCCGGCAACTGCCGGGATTCGCTTGTGGAACCGCCATCCATATACCCTTTGACGCTGGATTTGGCGGCACGTTACTGACGTGGGACGGAATCAGGGCCGTTGGGGATGTCCTCGCGACTTGGAGCGCCGGTTACGGGCACCGCCGCCACTCTAAAACACGTCCGCTGCCAAATGTTGAGGGTCTTTGTATCGGAACGTTGTGGGAAAGCCGTTGTCAGCCTCTTCACAGACTTTCCGCTTCAGAGAGGGACTGGCACATTACTTGCAGGGATAAAACTGAAGAATGGCGTGACGGCCCCGCGGATTTTGTGGGATCAGTCGTAGTGTGAAATCCATGCGCGCTGGCAACCATTTGCAGCCAGTCACGTCTATTCAACCACTGAGCAAACACGGGTGAGTAATGATCCCAGATTCAGTTGGTCTGTCACCGCTGGACCACCGGCTGGATGGGGTGGTCAACACGGTTGTCGCCGACGATGAGCGCCTCGCTCGTCAGAAATTGCTCGTGCTGCTGAATTCGGAGCCACACCTCAAAGTCATTGCCGAGTGCCAGGATGGGAGACAGACGGTTTCGGCGATCCGCAATCTCAAGCCGGACTTGCTGTTGCTTGATATTCAAATGCCGGACCTCGATGGCTTCCAGGTTCTCAGCGAAGTCTCGGCGGATGAAATGCCGGTCGTCATCTTCACATCGGCCTACGACCAGTATGCCATCCGGGCTTTCGAGGCAAACGCGCTCGATTATCTCTTGAAGCCCTTCGACCAGGAAAGGCTGCACCACGCGGTAGAGCGTGCGCGCGCCGAGTTGCGCAAGACCCGCGACCGTGAAATCACGCAGCGGATTCTCAGCCTGCTGTCGCAAGTCCAGCCTTCAACCCAGCCTGCGACCGCGGCTCGTCCTGACAGCCGCCTGGTGATCAAGGCCAACGGGCGCGTGGTGTTTCTCGATCTGGACAGTATCGAGTGGGTGGAAGCCGCAGCCAACTACGTCCGCCTGAACGTAGGCAAAGAATCCTATCTTCATCGCGAGACCATCAGCCGCGTTTCAGAACGGCTGGACGCGAACCATTTTGTCCGCATTCACCGCTCCACTATCGTAAACGTGCGCAAAATAAAGGAGCTAATCCCCGTCAACAGTGGAGAGTACGTTGTAGTCCTCAAGAGTGGCCGGGAACTTTCTTGCAGCCGTGGCTATCGCGCCGCCCTGCAGGAGATCGTAGAAAAAAGTTTGTAAACACTCGCCTCGCAGGGCGTCCCACTCGTTCACCAAGCAGTGGATTGCCCGTTGTGGCCACACAAATCACCGCTCACAACTGTCTAGTAGTCCCGGGACTGCATGCACTAGTCCCCATCGTGATCTGTCGCGATGTCTCTGTCGCACAATGAAGCATCAATCTCGTTGTACTTGGCTTCGAAACGCGAGAAGGAGGCACGATGAACACTTACCAGGTGTCGGATCAGGCGCAGCCCAATGGAGTCGCGCCGGAGGTGCTGGAAGTGATTAGGTCGACGGAGCAGGAACTGGTCGGACTTCTGCAGCGGCGCGCCGAAATCGCACGCCGGATGGCAGCGATCAAACAAATGCTTCCCGGACTAGTGGAACTGTTCGGAACGTCGGTACTCGAAGGCAGCCTGTTTGACTTTGACGGCCGGGCGAGAGGGCTGGCCCGACAAAGAGGTCTCACGCGAGGCTGCCGTACCATCCTGAGCGAGTCACCAGCGCCATTACGCATCCGGGATGCCTGCGAGGCGTTGCAGAACCGGTTTCCCGAGCTCGTGAAACATCACAAAGATTTGAGAGCGTCCGTCGCCACCGTGTTCCACCGTCTGGCTGGCTACGGTGAGGCTCGGTGCTTCCTGGATGAAGAAGGATTCAAAGTTTGGGAGTGGAAACGTGCATCCGATGTTACCGAATCTTAGAGGACATCGCGCGGGTTTCTACCGACAATCATATTTGATCGCGCCCGCCGACAGACTGCTTCCGTGAACTTTGCTTCCATCCGTTACATCCAGGCGATAGTTCGTCTCCGTTTGGAATGAACTCGTCCCGATTCTCCGCCGCCATATCGCCACTGGGTGATTGCTTGCGCTAGCAGGCATCAGCACCAAGCCTCGGGCAGAGCCAGCTTAGGCCAGCGCGCGCGGCGAAAGACAAACACAAACAGGAGAATCCAGATGATAAGGCTCAACGGTTGCGCACAGTGGTTGCGGGGCAACGTCAATCGGTGGCAGTTGGCATCTCTCGGTGTCCTGGCGTTGTTCGTACTCGGTGTTTCGCTGAATGCGACAGCCCAGTCCACGGTCGGGACGGGCAGCATTCAGGGAACCGTGACGGATCCGACAGGTGCAGTCGTCTCCGGCGCAACCGTGATGATCACCAACAAAGCGACAGCGGCAGTGATTCGCGTCTCCGCATCATCGAGTGGCAGTTATTCCTCCGGCCCGATTCAGCCTGGCGACTACACCGTGCGTATCGAGGCGAAAGGATTCAAGTCCTCGAACCTGCCCGTAACTGTCCAAGTGGGCAACACGGCGAGCGCAAGTGTGCAGATGCAGGTCGGGCAGGAGAGCCAGGTGGTTGAAGTGCAAGGCAGTTCAGTGGCCGTCAACACTGAGCAGTCCACGGTGCAAGGAACCATCAACATCGACCAGATTGAAAATCTCCCGGTGAACGGACGGAATTTCCTCGACCTCGCGCAGCTGGAACCCGGAGTGCAGATTCAGGAAGGCAGCACCTTTGACCCGACCAAGAATGGTTTTTCCTCGATCTCGTTCGGAGGCCGATTCGGCCGCACCGCGAGGATCGAAGTGGACGGAGTGGATGTAAGTGACGAAACGGTCGGCACCACCACGCAGAATATTCCCGCCAGCGCCATTCAGGAATTTCAACTTTCGCAATCTTCCCTCGATCTCTCAACCGAGCTGACCTCGTCGGGTGCGGTGAATGTAACGACCCGTTCCGGCACCAACGCGATGCACGGCGAAGCGTTTGGACTCTTCCGGGGCAACCAAACCGCTGCCGCGCTGCCCGGTCCGACCGCACCACCATTTCAACGTGAGCAATTCGGCGGCAACCTCGGCGGTGCGATTATCAAAGACAAGCTCTTCTGGTTTTTGGATGGCGAACGTACCAAGCAGGATCTGACAGCCGCACAGCCTTTTTCAGCTCCCTTCGACACCGTGAATACCACGCTCGTTGAGCCCTATCGTGAATTCATGACCGATGAGCGCGTCGACTGGAACGTCAAGGGCAACACGCGCGCATTTTACCGGTTCAATTTCGATCAGAACAGTCAGATCCGGCCGTTCGGCTCGGCCAGTTCATTGCAAGGATTCAAGAACGCGGACCACACGGCAACCCATGTCGCCGGACTCGACTTCAACACGGGATCGTTCTCCCACAGCATCCGTTTTGAGTATCTGAAGTTCCGCAATGGAATCGGCGACGGGACCTCGAGCATCGCGGCTGGGCCAGACAATCCGATCCCCGGGCTGGGCATTAATATTGGCGCGCCGATTGCCGGCAGCTGCGTGATCAGCAAAGGCGGTTCCTATTGCGGCGGGCCCAACCTGCTGGCGCCGCAGCAGACCATTCAGAGCGACCACCAGCTGAAGTATGACGGCAGCAAGGTAGTCGGAAAACACATTCTGCGCTACGGAGTGACGTTTAACCATCTTCAGGGCGGTGGCTTGGCCGCCTTCTTTACCTTCCCGCAAGTCGGCACGACCTTCACCGGCGCAAGTGCTGATCCCACTTCCTATCCGGCGGATTTTGTATTCCTGGGCAATGGGATTGGATTCTCGACCGCGAAAAGATCGTTTGGTTTCCCGGCCGGCGGCCTCGGACCGGACAATCGCTTCGAAACCTATATTGGAGATGCATGGAAAGTGATGCCTCGACTCAGCCTAGCGCTGGGCTTGCACTACGTGCATGACACTGGACGCGTGGACAGCGATTTGGGCGCGCTGCCAGCACTGAATCAATGGGGTGCTGGGCTGGGCAATGCGGTCCGCACGCCGGGCGCCAACTTCGGCCCGCAAGTGGGCTTTGCCTGGGATGTCACCGGCGCTGGCAAGACCGTGATCCGCGGCGGTGGCGGGCTGTTCTTCGAGAACTCCGTATGGAATAACGTGCTGTTTGACAGCCCTGCAAGAATTCCACAGGGCATCTTCGCGTATACGCCGCTGGTTTGTGCCGGCGGTGGCGCGAGTCCGTTTAATTGGCCCACCAATCCCGGCGCGCCCGGCACCACCATCGCCGGAGGCGCGGCCACGGTCATCAGCGGCAATCAAGTGAGCCCCAACTTCTGTGGAGGAACGATCTCTACGGTTGCCTCGCAGATCATTGCGCTAAGCGACGCGTTTAAATCTGCCGCAGCCGCCAATATCGGGTTGCAGCCGAATGGGAACTTTGTCGGCAACACACTGAACGCGTCGAACATCAACGGATTCGATTTGTTTGCGCCGAATTACCGGACGCCGCGCTCCTGGCAGATGAACATCGGCTTCCAGCACCAGATTCGTCCGGGAATGGTGCTTAGCGCCGACTACATCCGAAACATCGGACTGCACAACCTGCTGGTGGTGGACGTGAATCACAGCGGAGCAGCACGCTCTTTCAATCAAGCCAATGCTTTAGCGGCCCGGGACAGCGTGCAGACCAACGCGGGCTGCGCTACCGGCCCCGGCCAAGCGGCTTGCGTGGTCGCTGCATTTGGTGGCGGACCAGGAGGTCTGGCTGGCGCCCAGGCGGCTTATTCTGCGGCCGGCCTGGATTCCAACAACGCGGTCACGGGCGGAGCGCCCTGCCCGTTCTGCGCCTTCCCCGGCACCGATGGCTACACCAATGTCAACGATGGCAAGCTGGGCACGCTCGACATGCTCATGCCGGTCGGGCGATCCGTCTACAACGGATTGCAGGTCAAACTAGTGCAGCAGGTTGCCAATCCAATACGTGGGGTGAAGTCAGCCAATTTCCAGTTCTCCTATGCGCTGTCCCGATACGTCAGCCAGGTGCAGGATGGCGACTTCGTCAACCTGTCGGTCAACAACGACAACCCGACGCAATACACCGGACCGAACGCTCTGGATCGCACGCACCAGTTTTCCTTCGGAGGAACTTTTGACTTGCCGTTCTTCACCAAGCTGAGCCTGATCGGACACTTCTATAGCCCGCTGGCACAGAACTTCGCTCTTCCACAACTCACCAGCGGTGGAGAGATCTATGCGAGCAACCCGCTGGGAGACGGAATTGGCTCCGGAGCTCCCGGCGACCCGGTACCGGGTACTCAGCTGGGTCAGTTCCAGCGCGGCACCGACATCCACAATTTGCAAAACCTGATCAACCACTACAACGCAACCAGCGCCGGAACCCTGACGCCGGCCGGCAGCGCGTTGGTCAACGCAGGTGTGATGACGCAGGCCGATATGAACTCCCTGGCCTGGGTGATGCCTCAACTGAGTGCGGTACCTCAAGGGGCGGTTGGCTTCACCTGGCTGAAGTCGCTCGACCTGAGGGCGGCTTGGCCGATCAAGCTGGGTGAGCGGCTCACGATTGAGCCGAGCGCCAGCATCTTCAACATGTTTAACTTTGCCAACGAATTCCTGCCTGCGAACCTGCCGGGTAACGTCCCGGGAACGCTGGGGCCTTCGGATCCGACCTGCGTAGCAGCCGGAAACTGCGCGTCAATTCCGTTGGCCGTAAACTCGGTGGGCGGAGTGACCAGATCCACACTGCTTCCCTACCGGGCCAGCTTCCAGTCGGGCACTTACGCTCTTGGGGC